>Ga0335081_10006881_pt1 | contig 18133 bp, 14 predicted proteins | sample Lox_Sample_35_FD_206713 | JGI IMG/M metagenome (GOLD analysis project Ga0335081, IMG submission 206713) | Soil microbial communities from Loxahatchee National Wildlife Refuge, Florida, United States - Lox_Sample_3.5 | ecosystem: Environmental > Terrestrial > Soil > Wetlands | place: USA... | reverse complement strand
AGTCGGTCGCACTGACACCGGAGTACTTGATGGCGCACTACCACATCGGCGTAATTCATGAGCGGCGTGGCGAGACCGAAGCCGCCGAACGCGAGTTCCAGCGCAGCCTGGATGAAGCCGTGGGGGAAGCGAGTAGCCTGTTTCACCTGGCCACGATAAGGAGCGCCAAAGGAGACAAAAAAGGCGCTGAGGAGCTTCTGCGGCGCGCTCATGAATTCAGCCGTGCCCAAAGCATCACGTCCTAGCCAAGGAAGAAGCCATGAATCCAGGCGACGACGGCAGTCTCATTTACGATTGGGCCAAGGCGGGGCCGCAAAGGGCGCTTTATCCCTCCCGCGTCATGCTTGACGACGAGACGATGCGTGACGGCCTGCAGAGTCCATCGGTGAGCGATCCCCCGCCCGAGACAAAAGTAGAACTCCTCCACGTGATGGAACGCCTCGGCATTGATAGCGCCGATGTCGGATTGCCGGGTGCAGGCCCTCACCAGCGCGAAGCTGTGCTGCGCCTGTGCCGTGAGATTGCCAACCAACGACTTCGAATTCGAGCAAACTGCGCAGCTCGCACGCTGATGGTGGACATCCAGCCGATCGCCGAGGTTACGCAGCTTACCGGTGTGCCCATCGAGGCGTGCGTTTTCATCGGTAGCAGCCCCATTCGCCAATACGCCGAAGAGTGGGACCTCGCCGATCTTGTCCGTTTCACTCGCGAAGCGATTCATTTCGCCGTCCGCGAAGGATTGGACGTGATGTATGTCACCGAGGATACGGTTCGGGCGTCTCCTGAGCACCTGCGCATGTTGATGACAACCGCCGTGGAGTCCGGTGCCAAGCGCCTTTGTCTGTGCGACACCTGCGGTGCCGCAGTTCCGGAAGGCGTCCGGAATCTGGTGACATGGGTGAAGGCCATGATCGAAGAACTCGGGGCCGATGTTGGTATTGACTGGCACGGTCATCGCGACCGTGGGTTAGATCTTGCCAATACCCTGGCCGCAATCCAAGCTGGAGCCACTCGAGTACACGGAACTGCGCTGGGAATTGGCGAGCGTGTGGGCAACACCCCTATGGAGCAGATTCTCGTCAATCTCAGGCTTCTCGGCATTCGCGACGATGATCTTTCCTGTTTGCCGGAATACGTGCAGCTGGTCTCAAACGCAACAGGAGTTTCCATTCCAAGCAACATGCCCATTGTCGGCCGCGATGCTTTCCGCACGGCAACAGGTGTTCATGCGTCCGCCGTAATCAAAGCGCAAAAGAAAGGCGATTCGTGGCTGGCTGATCGGGTCTATTCAGGTGTGCCGGCCGCATGGATTGGGAGGACACAGGAAATCGAGATAGGTCACATGTCCGGCAACTCGAACGTCGTCTGCTATCTCTCGTCGCGCGGCCTTCCATGCACGCCGGAAATCGTGAAAGCCGTCATGGATGTAGCCAAGCGGTCGAATCGCATTCTTGGCGAATCAGAGATTTTGGAAGTCGTGCATGGGATCATTGAAGAGTGATTAGCTGGCATTCTCTGACGTCGGAGAACACCTATCCCTCATCGCTGGGCATCTTGAATTGGCGTCTGGATCACTTGTCTTCTCCATTCCGATGATAACCCTAGCTCTTTCTGATGCCGCGCGGACACTGCTACGGCGCCAGACTGCCAGCCAGTTGAGAGACAATGTTTGTCGAATACACTACTCGGTTCCGGTGTATGCAGTACTCGCCAAACGAGCTGCCCTGGGCACGGTCTTAGCTGCGTGGCATAGCCAGCTAACATCCTAGTTCCGAGACAGGCAAATACGCTTCACCTGTTTGAGAAGAGTGCCTTTGGATACGTTCGACGAGTTCAGTGAAACTCATCGCGCCAGACAGCAGCAAATACAGGTGTGAATAGTCTAGCAGCAGGATAAGGCTGCGCGGCCCGGAAGCGCCATTCTTAGCAGGCTCCGAAAAGCCGGACATCGAAACCATAATGCCCATCGTATTATCCGACTTGTCGTGCACCTTTTTATGCAGGATGTCTACGTTAGGAGCTCCTGCCTGCTCCTTAGTGAACTTCAATTCGTTAAGATACGTCGTACCGTCCACAGTAACCGACCCATCGATTTGACGCCCACCGACGACATAAGGACGACGGCTGGGCACCTCGAAATAGTCGAGCATATCGTAGTACCAATCCTGGAAACGGTAACCGGCATCTTGTGTCCCGATTTCGGAGGCCAGTTGGTTCAGCCGCCCCGCGAGTTTTTCAAGCGTCTGGCGGCGTTCCGCCGAACGCTGCTGCATCTCTGCAACTCGTCTTCTTACTTCCGATTTCTCCTTCTCCGCTGCCGCTTGCTCATCCTTGGCGGACAGAAAGTTCTTTAGCGCGCTGACAGCTTCCTGCGCCTGCTGTTTCTTTAACTCCGAATCTTCCCAGCCGTCGAGGTCAGGAAAAGAGGTCTGCTCTGCCAAGGATCGCGCCATTTTCGTCAGCACTTTTGATCCTTGAGCGTGTCTTTCGACGACAGGGAAAATTCGAGCCAGAAACTCACGCTTCGACTCGTCAGCCGCCCAACTTGACAGGGCCGTCTCGGAAATTCCACAACGGCGCAAGAAAGCTCGCAGCGACTTCTTCCGCCAGAAAGACTTGTAGGCGGCGTCCGCGATCAGATCAAGGAAGTATGGGGTAAGTTCAGACATGATCCAAATTCTTGACTACAGAGGCTTCGGCACATCATCATATCGATTTCGCAATGCGCGCTGCGCCTCTCCTGCAGCTGCTAGCATCCTATAATTCGACTTGTCCCACAAACCATACTTTCAGAAACAACAAAGGCGGCCGTTTCCGGCCGCCTGTTTTGTTGTGTTTAGCGGGGCCTCGGCGCGACCCCTTTTGTAACAGTGCATTTTTGCCGTGGTCGGCGCTTTTCGAATCGATCATGGGTCGTCGCCGACGACGATCTCTGTATCGCTGACCACGACGGTATCGGTGCCGACCACCACCAGGCCAGGGTCGGCTACGACGAGATCGGGACGGATCAGAACCTCGTCGTCCTTAACCGTAACCAGCTCCGTGTCCGGTGGCCCGCGGTCATCAGGCCCATACTTGCTCATAGGCGACCTCCTTCCATTGTTTGGTGTGCTTTTCAGTTGCGCCAACGCTTGATGGTCTCGCCCCGCACCTGCAGGATCATGGCGTCGAGCAGCTCATGTGCCAGTGCATCCCAGAAGGGATAAACCTCCCCTGGAATGTACCGCTTCAGGGAACAGTCGCTGGCCAGCCCGTAGTGATAGCCAAGCAAGGCCGCTACCAGGCGCCGGCCGAGTTCGAGATTGTCATCCGCGCGATTGCTGACCTCAGGCACATTCGACATAGGGCACCTCCTTGGCTTCTTTCAGGATCCGGCTGACGCTGGCGCGCGAGATGCGGAAGGTCTGCGCGATCTGGGAGAGGCTGCGGCCGTGAGTGCGCTCCTGCAGCACGGCGGCCCGATCGATGATGAGCGGCTGGCGGCCGATATGCCGGCCTTCCAGGCGGGCGCGCCGCATGCCGGCACGCACGCGTTCGATGATCAAGTTGCGTTCCAGCTCAGCGACAGCGCCGATGATCACGACCACGGCGCGGCCCAGCGGGCCGCTGGTGTCGAGATTCTCCCGGAAGCTGATGAACTCGATGTTCAGATGGTTGAGTTCGTCGAGCACCTCGAGAAAGTGACGGACCGAGCGGGCCAGGCGATCGCAGGCCCATACCAGAACCACATCGAACTGGCCGCGGCGGGCATCGCGTAACAGCTCGTCCAGTCCGGGCCGCTTGGCCTTGGTGCCGGTGATCTTGTCGGTATATTCGCGGACGATTTCATAGCCGCGCTGCCGGGCCATGTGGCGCAAGTCCAGGATCTGGGTCTCGGGGTGCTGGTCGACGCAAGAGACCCTTCCATAAATCGCACAACGCTTCATCTACCGGTTCTCCAGGCTGGTAATGGCATCCCGAACTTCCAGGATGCGGTCGTGAAGGGAACGAAGATAGCCGAGCCGAGGCTGCTCCTGGCGGGCTTCGAGTAACCACGCCATACGGAACAACTGCAGTCCGCGGCGGAGCTGCTCGAGCTGCTGATGGACCTGGGAGCGCGAAGGGCGCGGGCGAAGATGACGGCGACAACGGAGAATTTTCATGGTTTCCTCCTTATTATCGTCGATATATCGACGATAATCAAGAATAAAATGGCTCTCCCGCGCCGCCAAAGCCTCCTACAGCGTCACCCGCGAGAAGGCTCCCATCTACACCCTGGGCTCCCCCGATCCCCGCTCCTTCTCCCGCAACAAGCGCGGCATCGCCGGCAGCCTCATCTGGACCAACTTCGACCGCCATGCTCTGCTCGATCTGGTCTACAAACTGGGCGGCGAGTTCATCGCCAACGCCGATGACCTGCGGCCCCAGTTCCAGACCAACCAGAACGCCTTTCTTTCCCAGAACGCCATCTACCAGTCGACCCTGGTGCGCGACAGCGGCCAGTCCTCCGGCGCCACTATCGACCAGTTCGACGGGCAGCCGATCTCGGCCGTCTCCGGCTTCAAAGCGTTGCGTAAGTGCCCGTGGAAAGGCATAAAATTCGGTTTTTAACCCAGTAAATTCTTCGGCGGCCGGTTGCCGCGTCGGCAATCCACTGCCATGAAATCTCCCCCGCAAGGCCACGCCTGCCGCGCCTGGCGCGGGTTTCGTTCAGCCAGAAAATTCGTGAAGAGAAAGACCGTCGTCGCCGCTTACGCAGCTCAGACCGTAAATGCCGCAGCAGGCGGTTGCCGCGCCGGCAATCCACTGCCGCAAAGCGTCGTCCACGAAGCCCGTACTCGCCACTGTCGAAAGGCTTTGCTTGCGGGAGAAAATTCGTGAAGAGGCTGCGCCGTTGTCGCCGCCTTTCCCGGCGGCTCAGGACCAAGCAGACGGTGGCCGTATCGGCGGTTCAGTGCCAACAAGCCCTTCCTATGAGGTCATGCTTGCCACTTCTTGTTGGCGCGGCTTTCGTTCAGGGGGAAAATTCGGGGGAGATTAGTAGTAGGTGCTCGTAGGTGGATTGCTTTTACCGCCGCCCCCCGCCCGGTCTGGCTTACCAAAAGGGGTTGCTCTTTCTTGCCTGCCCCCGTCCCGCCCCGACTCACCGTCGGGAGCGGGAGTACCGATTCTGTCTTCGGCATTCCAGAGCCCCCACCTACCAGGTCATCGAGCCTGATTGCCGAAAGAGGTTATTGCTCAGTGGCCGGGACCTCCTGGCGGGTGGGCGTGCCGCCTATGTATCCGACGCTCAACCGCGGTAGTTACCCGGTTAGTCCGGCGTCCACCCAACACAACCTTGCCACTTCTACGCGTAGCCGACTAGGACGAAGCCGCTGGCGCGGCGGACGCTACCGCGTATGGCAAACCCAGCATTATGGGAGTAGCTGACGTAGTGTGGTTCACAGAGAAAGGAGACTCTTGTGACCCGTCTACGCCAGATGATGCTGGAGGAGCTTCAGCGTCGGAACTACTCGAACAGAACGGCCCGCTATTACTTGCAGGCAGTAGCAGGGTTTGCCCGGCATTTTGGCAAGTCACCGGATAAGCTCGGACCCGATGAGCTGCGAAGCTACCAGGCCTACCTGCTCCGAGACCGTAAGCTAGCGGTCGGCACGGTGATTGCCCGTGTCGCGGCACTGCGCTTCTTCTTCGTGCGAACTCTCAAGCGACACGAGTTTCGAGAAGATCTGCCCTATCCCAAGCATCATCGACGACTCCCCACGGTGTTGAGTCTGGAGGAGGTCGCTCGGCTCATCAATGCCGCCGGCAACCTGCTGCAACGCGCCTTACTGATGACCCTTTACGGCACTGGGATGCGGCGCGCGGAATTGGCTCTGTTGAAAGTCAGCGACATCGATAGCGAGCGCATGATGATCCGCGTGGAACGTGGAAAAGGCGGTGCCGACCGTGACATCCCTCTCAGCCCGGCGCTGTTAGAAACCCTGCGCGAATACTGGCGGTGGAAAAAGCCCCGCACCTATCTGTTTCCGAGCAGCGAGCGCAAACGCGGCAAGGAACAGTCCATCTCCGACAAGACCGTGTGGTATGCCTGTAAAGAAGCTGCTCGTCACGCCGGCCTTACCAAGCGGGTCAGCCCTCATTGCTTGCGACACAGCTTCGCCACCCACCTGCTGGAAGCGGGAACCGATCTACGTACCATCCAGATTTTGCTGGGCCACGGTGATCTGGAAACGACGGCAAAATACCTGCATCTTTCGCAACGGCATTTACGAGCGGTCGCCAATCCCCTGGAAGCTCTGCCACTTTCTCGCGTCGAGGAAGTTAACCGTCAGTACCACCGTAAAAAGAACTCATGACTCGGCCCACCCTCGAGGTGGCCGACATTCTACGCGTGCACGGCGATCGCTTCCTGGATCGGTATCGATCGAGCTTCGACTTTCAGCAGCTCAAAGCCTTGCGTGCCATTCAGCGCTGCCGCACCGCTGCCCTCGGTGGGCATCGGGATCAGTGCTCGCGCTGCGGTTATCAGGCCATCTCCTACAACTCGTGCAGAAACCGCCACTGCCCCAAGTGTCAGGCGCAAGCTCGCGAGCGCTGGATCACAGCACGCAACGCGATCTCCTCGACACCAGCTATTTCCATGTCGTGTTCACGGTGCCCCACGAACTGAATGGGCTGGCGTTGGAGAACCCACGCCTGTTCTACGATCTGTTGTTCACCGCTACTGCGCAAACCTTGCTGGAAATCGCATCCGATGCCAAGCATCTGGGAGCCGAGATTGGCGTGATCGCCATCCTGCATACCTGGGGACAGAACCTGCTCCTGCATCCCCACATTCACTGTGTCATTCCCGCGGGCGGGCTCTCGCTGGACCATTGTCGATGGCTGCGCCCGCGCTATCCTTTCTTCTTACCCGTCAAAGTCTTGGGGCGCGTCTTTCGCGGCAAGTTCCTCGCTGGTCTGAAACGCCTCCACCGCCGTAAGAAACTACTGTGCGCCGGCCCAGTTGCTGCCCTCGCTGATCCCCGCCAGTTCGCGAAGCTCCTCCGCCGCCTGCATCGCCATGACTGGGTGGTCTATGCCAAGCCCGCCTTCGGTGGTCCGCTGCAGGTGTTGCGTTATCTGGGCCGCTACACCCATCGCGTGGCGATCTCCAATCACCGCCTGTTAGCCTTCGAACAGGAACGCGTGACTTTCTGCTGGAAGGATTACGCCCACGGAAGCAAACAAGGCCGAATGACGCTGGACGCAGCGGAGTTTCTACGCCGCTTCTTTCTGCACGTGCTGCCCAAAGGCTTCGTACGCATCCGTCACTTCGGCTTTCTGGCAAACCGCTTTCGTATCTCTCGCCTGGCGCTGTGTCGGCAACTGTTGGCCTGCGGTTCCTCACTCTCGCAAACAGTCAGATCCGGGGAAGTCCATTCCGAGAGTGCCTCACTGTGGCATTGTCCCCGCTGCGGCGCTGCTATGTTCGTCATTCAGAGATTTACAACCGCGGAACTATCCACATGTGCGTACTTCGATTCTTCCTAGGAGCTCCGTCGCTAACGACTCTAGGATGTGCCTCAGCACGCCGAAGCCCTCGTGTGTCCAGCCTGTCTAAACCGCCCGTTTCCCAACTCTCCGCTGGCTCACTTTGCCGCTCGACGGCTGATCGCACGCCAGCTTTCGCTCTATCATCGTGCTTTCCCACTTCGCAACCCGGCGCGGGGCCGGCGTTCAAATCCCATAGGCCCGCGTCCGCCGCGCCAGCGGCTTCCTCCTAGTCTCCTTATCGAAAACGCCTCGGCCCCACTCTCATACTCCGCAATATCTCTTCCCCGAGGCGTTTCCGATCAAGGCTAGCGACTTCTCGCCCAAGTGATTTAGCCCCCGACAGGACTGACTCCACTCCAGATCCGTACACACATGCGCGTTTATCGGGACTCATCTGGGAGCTTCAGATCAAATCAGCTTCCGTACCCCGACTCTCGACGGCAGAGCAGAGGCGATCTGCACTCCCGCAGAGCAACTGATGATCGAGTCACTCATACCGCAGCGCTACTAACGGATCAACATCGGCGGCGGAACGGGCAGGTATCCAGGTCGCTATCAGCGCCACCGCCGCGAGAAACAACACGACCGCCATAAATATCACTGGATCGGCAGGGCTGATGCCAAAGAGCAAGCCCGTCATCAGGCGCGCGATCATAAGGGAAGCCAGCAGTCCGGCGCCTGTGCCGATGGCAATCAGCCGCGCTCCGCTGTTGGCGACAAGCTTCAAGATGTCGCGGCGTGTTGCGCCCAAAGCCATTCGCACTCCGATCTCCTGAGTGCGCCGCGCGACCATAAAAGTGATCACGCCATAGATTCCAATCGCCGCCAGCAAGACTCCAACGGACGCAAAGAGTCCCAGCAAGGCTGTTTCAAAACGCGGGCGGCCAGCCAACTCACTTACGCGCTGGTCCATGGTTTGAATGTTAACCGGCAGCGTGGGGTCAAGACCGGCGATCTCCGACCGCACCCAGCTGCCCATCACCGACAGGGGTATAGATGTGCGGAGGACCACAGCCGAGTCGCGACTCCAGTCTTCCGCACGATTGCGCCGCAGGCGGTAATACTCCGGTTCATTGTCGCCGGTGAGGCCGCCGTTCTTAACGTTCTGCGCGACCCCCACGACCGTGTACCACGGGCCGTCTAGACCAGGCTGCAGGCGCTGGCCAATCGGATTCGTTCCCGGGAACAAGCAGTTCGCAAGCAGTTTGCTCACAATGATGAAATGATCGCTGGAGTTCTCGTCCCGCTCCGTAAATCGACGTCCTTCGACAATCGGAATCGCCAGCGCGCGGAAGTAGTCGGCAGTAACCCAGCGCCAGGCGACCGTGCCGCCTGTGCCTTCGGCAGGAAGCGGCCTGCCGGCAACGCGAATGGCCGAGAAAATGTGATCGTGGTGCCAGCCTCCAGGTGGAAGCGAGTCGCTGGTGGCGAGCGCCTGAATGCCCGGCAGGCGGCGCAGCCTGGCCGCCAGTTGCTGGACGAGGACCATCTGCTGCTCCGGTTTCGGGTAACGCTGGTACCCAAGCGAAATCGAAGCCACGATGAGATGGTTGGCATTGATTCCCAGCGGTTGATTGCGCAGGTTCCAAAAGCTGCGGAGCAGGAGACCGGCGCAGGTCAGCAATACCAGGCTTATGGCAATTTGTGCGACGACAAGACTTTGCCGTAAGCGGTGGTGATGGATGCCCGCAGACGCGCGTCCAGCCAGGGCCTCTGCATGCGGTCGCTGCAACGCAGGAAAAATTCCGAAGATAAGCCCACAGAACACGGACGTGGCGACTGTAAGAGACACAATGCGCAGGTCGAGTTGCGCCCGCTGCAAGAAGGGCATGCCGTCAGGAGCAATGCCGAGGAAGATCCGCAGCAGCGCCTTTGCCAGCAGAGCGCCGACGAGCGCGCCGACAAGCGCCAGCATCAGACTCTCGGTCAGGGTTTGCCGAACCAGGCGTACCAGGCTCGCGCCGAGTGCGGAACGCACCGCCAACTCGCGTTGGCGAGCCGCCGCTCTCGCCAGCAGCAGGCCGGCAACGTTGGCACAAGAGATCAAGAGCACCGCGATTACCGCCGCCAGCAGCACCCAGGCAGCCAGGCGCGCATCATGCACCTGGCGGTCTCGCAGGGAGCGCAGGCGCAAGTGAATCTCCTTGCGGAATTGGGGAGGCGCGGCGTTCAGCGCCTGCTGAAATTCCGGCTGCAGAGCGGCGATTGCCTGTGGGATTGTGACTCCCGGCTTCAGGCGTGCGAAAGCAAAGAGCACTGCTCCGGGATGCGACTTGCGCTGGGCGGCCTCGTCGAGCCCTTGCGGTCCCACAATGTCAACACGCTCCAGGGTTGGGAATTCGAAATCTTTCGGCAGCACACCAACGACGCGTGCCGACTGACCGTCAATCGAGATGGTCTTGCCGACGATCGTCGCGTCGCGGCCGTAATGAGTGCGCCAGAGATCGTACGAGATCAACACTACATTTGGCGCGTTCGTGCGGTCTTCCTCGGCAGTGAAATTGCGCCCCAGCAGCGGTCCTATGCCAAGCGTCGGTAAGAACGTAGACTCAACACCGGCACAATTCAGCCGTGCCGGATTCTGCTCGGTTAGGTCGCATGGGCCGGTACCAACCGTGGAAGTAAATGCCTGGAATGGCGTCTGGTGATCGCGCCATTCGTAATACGAACTGCCCAGCATGAACTCTTGCGGCTCAATGGGCGCAATTAGGCCGACGGAGACGAGACGGTCAGAATGAGCGTAGGGAAGATTACGGAACAGAATGCGATCGACAACCGTGAAGACCGCCGCGGTGCTACCGATCCCGAGCGCCAGCGTCAGCACGGCAGTAACAGTAAACATTGGGCTGCGCCGAAACCCACGCAAACCGTGACGCACGTCGTAGAACAAGGTTTCCAGAAACGATAACGGGCGCTGCTCATAACAGGCTTCGCGTGTGCTTTCCATTGCGCCGAAGGCGATCATCGCCTGGCAGCGGGCTTCGTCGATTGACATGCCCGCAGCAAGATTGGTTTCGGTTTGCTTCTCGATGTGGAAGAGCAACTCCTCGTCGATCTCAGAGGGAGCATGGCCGATTAGCCGCCATCGCAAATTGAGTAGCAGTCGCTTCCACATCCAAACACCCTCTCAAATCTGCTCAAGCACCAGAGCGATAGCGCCGGAGATACGCTCCCAGCTCGCCAGTTCGGCTTGCAGCTGTTTCCTGCCCGCGCGCGTCAGCGAGTAGAATCTGGCGCGCCGGTTGCTGTCGGAAGCACCCCATTCGGAGCTAATCCAGCCCTTCGCTTCCAGTCGGTGCAGGGCCGGATAGAGCGAGCCCTGTCCGACCTCCAGTACACCTTTCGAAACTTGCTGAATACGCTGCGAAATGCCCCAACCATGCATCGGTTGCAGGGCAAGGCTCTTCAAGATGAGCAGATCGAGGGTTCCCTGGAGGAGTTCAGAAGATTGGGACGGCAAAAAGCCTCCTGTCGGTAATCGACAACAGATATAACGCTGTATTTGTCGAATGTCGACAGAAGAGCGGCGAAAGCGCTGAACTTCTAGCGGGTCGCGATTAGAGCGGGACAGGTCCTTACCTGCTTGGATGATCACAAGCGGCGTTCTGCTCGATAGGTAACGTAAACCGGCCAGTGTTTACGAATGCTTTCCTTTCAGCTGGCTGTATAACGGCCATCCCGCTCTTCGAGAACTCCGCCAGGTCCCGGTCACAAGGACGGAACGCCGACTATACGACCAAGTGGATTGTTTCCCGATCGCTGACGAAGGAAGTATCGCGAAATGAAAACGCTGCTCAATGCCCGTGGCAAGAAATCGTGTTGACGTGTTGCTGGGCCTTCTGCACTGAAAACTCTTGGACAAAGGAACAGGCGGCTCAGATTTGATTCGCGTGAGGTGCATCATATACAAAACCCGGCTCGGCACTTAGGATGGTTACACCGGGACTTTGATCTACGTTACGGGCTCCTGCTTACGGACTTGGGCTTTTGTCGCCGCAGCATTGCTCTTTCCGAGTACAGTTTAGGCCGGGGGGCATGGACGGGACGACTCACGGGTGTCTGAACCAATGATTCGCCTTCTCCCCATCATCCCGCTCCTGCTGGCCGTCTCCTGCTTCTCGCAGACGCTTAACGCCAATGTCCAAACCGCTCTCAGCCGGCTGAATGGCCTCAACACTCAGGTCGGCGTCGTTCCCTGCGCGGCCATGCAGCAGATCTGCCTCACCTCGACCACGCAGCCAGACGTGATCCGACAGTACATCACGGAACACCCAGACCAATTCCGCAGACAGGCTCCGTTCCTCTCCCGCTGGTATCACAACAGCAGCCAAAGCTACCGCGTCATCAGCCATCCATCGCTACACCTGACCTGGATTCCGGACTTAGTCCTGTGGGAGGCCCACATGGATGAATGGTGCCCGAGGCTGGCACACCCTTCGTCGGTCTTCAAACACGTTTTCCTGGAAATTATTCCTCACATGGCATTGCGGAGGTCGACTTCGCAGGTAGCCATCGCACGCATTCTTGCCCGTAAACGATTTTCTGTCTCTAAGGATACATTTCTGGTCACCCATTTTTGGCGAAATGGACTTTTTCAACAGCCACGCTTGATTGCGCGAACAACCGGGTCCATCCAACAAGACTGTTGCTGAAATCGATGGAACGCTGGCGCGCTCGTGAGACGGCGAATTGCCACACGGATAGTCGTAAACATGCGTTGATGCTTGTGGTCACCGCCGAAAGTGACCTTCATCACTGACCGCGCGAAAAACATTTCCGTAATTTGTCCCTAGCTCTACAGGTTGGCCCGCAGGCGGCGCATGACAGAACTAATCTCCGGGCGGAAGTCTGTGGGTCTTTGAAGTAACCGAGTCAGATATTCTCCCACGGAGGTTAGAAATGCCAGAAGAGAATACCGGTTCCCTCGAATTGACTGAAGAAGTAATCCGTAGGCGGGCGCACCAGCTCTACGAGGAGCGCGGCTGCGAGCCCGGACACGAACTTGACGACTGGCTCCTAGCGGAGGCAGAAATCATCGGAAAGAAGCCAGCTCGCGCAGACGAAAAAACAACTTTACACAACGTTGTGGCAGCCTAAGACGGCGGCAATGAACAACGGTGCCGCAGGGACGATAGCAGCTTAAACGTATGAGAGCAGTCGTCCTTGCGTTGGTTCGTGATGAGATCAAAGAAAACCCCCGCGAAGCGTTCGGTAAGTCCCTTTCGGGCGCAAGCGACACACACATTTTTCAGGACGCTACTGGCCTGAATTGACGCTTGGCTCGGACAGGTGATTCCGTTACAGTCCCGAGCGGTTTCCAACAGACCTCTTTAGGGCTTCGCGATTAATACCCCCGTGTCTCGCTTGCGCTCACGGCGTATCGAACGGTTCGCGGGGCTGCCCGCACGCACCGGCGACCTGTCAGGCCCACGGCCGCAACGCTGGGTGCTGCGGGCGTTCTTCTGACCGCCCGATTTCAAACTGAGACACTGCCCAATAGGCCTCCGGAGTTCCTGACTCAGGTGACTGGGATCATTGAAATCGTCACACGGCTGTGCTTAGTAGCACATGTCGTTTCCCGAAGAGCTTTTCCCTTCAACTGACGCCGGCCCTGCTCATTCGGGGTCAGGTGGTTTATTTGGGGGGAACCGCGCAACTGGAAGTGAAATGCTGCCAGAACTGGATTAGGCGGGCACAGATGCTCAGTTTCCCGAAGCGAAGCCCCTTGCGAAGTACGGCAGCGCCAGATCGTTAGAAGACAAGCGAGGCAAATGGATTCGACCTTGCCGTTTTCCGTGTAGCGATGCACAAATTGCTTGGCCTGATCGCGATTCACCCTGAATAGAGAGTTCACTTCGCGGAGAACGATAACACCCCCAGATTGAGCGGTCATTTGCAGGAATACGCAGTGTCGTGACGTGTTCGACATCGAGCGTGCCGGCCAAAGAGTTCTGTAGCGAGTTGTGCTCGCGCCGTCAACGTCAGCGAGAATACTGGCAGGAACGGGGAAGAAGGTCCGGCAGCGAAGAATCCAGGGTCAGAAGCGGGCAGTTGCCAGACTGCGCGGAAATCAGTCGAGTTGAGTTTTGAACTTGCGTTCATGCTGCGCGCAGACAACAGGATGAACTGCTAGACATCGCTCCCTACGGCTTGCTGTCATCGCTTTGCCCCGCGTCAATGTTGCTTGCGACCGCTTAAGCGGTATGGGTGCCCTATACTTGGAAACCACCGGTCACGCACTCGTCGAAGAAGCTGTTCACCGCCGATCAGCAAGCAGCCTCTCACAATTTCCTCCCGCAACGGGAATTCAACGAAATAATCGGCAGAAAAGTCCTTTGAGTCCAGCCGAAGGCGGCCCTAGAATCAACTTCGATCTCCTGCTTGCAGGAAGCTGGCCTCTCATCGCGCCCACCTTTCAGGAGAGCTGCGTTTAGCAGGGTCAGCTCAGCTCTCGCCCTTAGCCGACTGTCACAACCACGGGAAGAATTTAAGGTTGCAACAGCATGTTGCCTGAGGAAGCGATAGGGCGGTAGCGGCGCGGATCGCCAGACCGCCGGGAGCGGGGCGATGAAGCAACGTTTCCTAATGCGAGCAACGGACGAAAGAGGCATACAATTCAGTCGCCTCTCGAGTTCACAAAGGAAATTGTGGACTGTATGGGTAGCTCTCGTATTCTACGCGAGCGCAGTCATTGGCTCGCCGGCACAGACTTTAATAACTCTAGCCAGCTTCAACGGAGCCAATGGCGAGGGCCCGGCCTACGGGTATCTCGTTCAGGGGAGTGACGGGAACTTCTACGGAACAACCGAGTACGGCGGGACCAACAACGACTGCAACAGCGGCGGCTGCGGAACCGTCTTCAAAGTCACTCCCACGGGCACACTGTCGACTCTGTATAGCTTTTGCGCACAAAGCGGCTGCACAGACGGCGAGTTCCCTTATGCCGGACTGGTGCTTGGGATGGACGGGAACTTTTACGGAATAACCGCTGCTGGGGGGGCCAATGGCGATTATGGAACAGTCTTCAAAATCACTCTCACAGGCACACTGACCACGCTCTACAGCTTTTGTGCTCAAAGTAACTGCACGGACGGCGAAGAGCCTCATGGCAGACTGGTACAAGCCACGGACGGGAACTTCTATGGAATAACCGGTGATGGTGGCGCCAACAACTATGGAACGGTCTTCAAAATCACTCTCACAGGCACACTGACCACGTTGTACAGCTTTTGCAGTCAGAATGGCTGCACGGACGGCGCGCACCCTTTTGCCGGACTGGCGCTAGGGATGGATGGGAACTTCTACGGAACGACTTCTGCGCGTGGGGCCAACAACGCTGGAACGGTCTTCAAAATCACTCCGACAGGTGCATTGACTACGCTTTACAGCTTTTGTATGCAAAGCGGCTGCACGGACGGCGAAGCCCCTCACGCCCAGTTGCTACAAAGCACGGACGGGAACTTTTACGGAACAACCGATTACGGCGGGGCCAACAACGGCTGCAATGATGGGGGCATTGGCTGCGGAACGGTTTTCAAAATCACTCCGGCAGGAACACTGACCACGCTGTACAGCTTTTGTGCTCAAAGTGGCTGCACGGACGGCGCGGACCCTGACGCCGGACTGGCGCAAGACACGGACGGGAATTTCTACGGAACAACCGTAAATGGAGGGGCCACTGGCGCTGGAACGGTCTTCAAAATCACTCTTACAGGCACACTGACCACGCTGTACGGCTTTTGCAGTCAGAATGGCTGCACGGACGGCGCGCACCCTTTTGCCGGACTGGCGCTAGGGATGGACGGGAACTTCTACGGAACGACCTCTGCGGGTGGGACGAACAACGATGGCACTGTGTTCAGCTTGTCGTTGACCAGCAACAACTACACGTTGACCGTGTCCACCTCGGGCAACGGGACGGTCACCAGCACCGACGGCCTCATCACATGCAGCCATATGTATTCGCCTGGAACACCTGTGACGCTGGACGCCGCGCCAGCTTCAGGCTGGACGTTCGCAGGCTGGACTGGGGCCTGCATTGGGACGGGATCATGCAACATCACCATGACCCAGAACCTGTCGGTCACCGCCACCTTCAGCCAACAGAATTACCTCTTAACGGTATCGACCAGCGGCAGCGGAACCGTCACCAGCACGGACGGCAATATCAACTGCCCGGGCACGTGCGGCAATTCTTATCCTGTCAATGCTCCTGTGACTCTCAATGCCACGCCAGCCGCAGGGTGGAGCTTTGCCGGTTGGAGTGGAGCTTGCAGCGGAAGCGGTTCCTGCAATGTCACGATGACGCAAGACCTGTCGGTTACCGCTACGTTCACCCAGAACCCGAACAATTACACCCTGACGGCGGCGGTTAATGGCAGCGGAAGCGTGACCAGCACGGACGGGCACATCAACTGCCCCGGCACATGCAGCTACACCTATGCCAACAATGCGCAAGTAGCCCTGAATGCCGGCCCACCAGGCCAGGGAGGTACATTCACCGGTTGGAGCGGAGCCTGCAGCGGCAGCGGTTCCTGCAGCGTCACCATGACCCAAAACCTGTCTGTAACGGCGACCTTCACCGGGCAATCGGACATGGTGTCGCACAACTTCGGCAGCGGCAATGATGGGCAAAACCCCTATGGGAGCCTAGTTTTCAATACCCACGGCAACCTTTACGGCACCACCTCTACGAATGGAGTATATGGCAAGGGCACGGTCTTTGAGGTGTCGCCCAGCGGCGGCGCGACGACTCTGTACAACTTCGGCCTCGGCAACGACGGCCAGAATCCGTTTGGCAACCTCATTCTCGATTCCTCCGGAAATCTCTACGGGACGACCTTCGCGGGCGGGATCTACGGCGGTGGAACGGTCTTCAAGCTGTCTCCGAGCGGTATCGAGACAGCGCTGTACAACTTTGGAAATACCGGAGACGGGCTGAACCCCTCTGCCGGGCTGATCTTCGACAGCTCTGGAAACCTCTACGGCACGACTGTGAACGGCGGAGCTAACAACGGCGGAACGGCGTTCGAGCTGTCGCCCAACGGTGGAGGTGGCTGGACGGAGACGGGCCTGTACAGCTTCGGCACCGGCAGCACTGACGGACTGAATCCTTACTCCGGGCTGGTCCTCGATAGCTCCGGCAACCTGTATGGCACGACGGCCAACGGCGGAACAAACGGCCAGGGAACGGTCTTCGAGCTGACGACCGGTACCCGGAGCCGATGCTGTCATGAAGTGCAGATCTACAGCTTTAACGCCGGCACAAACGACGGACAGAAACCTCACGGCGGGGTGGTCTTTGATGGCTCCGGCAACCTCTATGGCACGACGGTCAACGGCGGAGCGAACAGCGGCGGGACGGCGTTTGAATTGTCGCCTAATAATGGAAGCTGGTCGGAGACGGGCCTGTACAGCTTCGGCACCGGCACCTCCGACGGCGTGAATCCGTACGCCTCGCTGACCTTCGATAGTTCCGGCACCAACCTCTATGGCACGACCGCGAATGGCGGCCTTTACTCCGGTGGCACAGTCTTTCAGCTGTTGACCAATACCGTAAACAATCGATGCTGCCGGGAAAGACAGATGTACAGCTTCGGCAACGGTACGGACGGACAGAATCCCCAGGCTGGGCTGATCGTGGATAATTCCGGCACGCTCTATGGCACGACTGTCAGTGGTGGGACAAACCAGGGCGGAACGGTGTTTGGGTTGCGGCCACTCAATTTAAAAGTACAGTTTGTTCCAGCCGTACCCTGCCGGCTGGTTGACACGCGCCAAACCGGCGATCCCATTCAGGGTGGCACTGCGCAGACCTATACCATTCCACAACTGGGCAACTGCAACATTCCCAACTCGGCGCTGGCGTATTCGCTGAATGTCACGGTCGTGCCGCAGGGGCCGCTGGGCTATCTGACCATCTGGCCGACGGGTCAGTCGCAGCCGCTGGTGTCGACCATGAACTCGCTCGACGGCCGCATCAAGGCCAACGCCACAATTGTTCCGGCGGGAACGAACGGCGCGGTGAGCGTCTTCGTCAGCAACACGGCCGACGTGGTGCTGGACATCAACGGCTACTTCGCGCCGGTGAGCAACTCGACGCTGGCGTTTTATCCGCTGGCGCCGTGTCGCGTCATCGACACGCGTAACGCGAATGGCAACTTGGGCGGGCCGGTGCTGGCCGGCGGAGCCGAGCGCGACTTCCCGGTGCTGTCGTCGACGTGCAACATTCCGAACACGGCACAGGCGTATTCGTTCAACTTCACGGTCGTACCGCATCCGGCGGGCAACGAGCTGGGCTATCTGACGGTGTGGCCGCAGGGACAATCGCAACCCACGGTCTCGACGCTGAACGATCTGACGGCGACGGTGGTGGCGAATGCGGCGATCGTTCCCGCCGGAACCAATGGTTCGATTGCAATCTTACCGTCCAACAATACTGATCTGGTAGTTGACATCAACGGCTACTTCGCAGCGCCTGCGAGCGGAGGTCTGTCGCTGTATCCGGTGACCCCGTGCCGGGTGCTCGACACGCGCAATGTCAACGGCGGAAATCCCATCTCCGGCCAGTATCCGGTCAACGTCACGGGCAGCGTGTGCGCGCCGCCCAGCAGCG
>Ga0335081_10006880_pt1 | contig 18134 bp, 8 predicted proteins | sample Lox_Sample_35_FD_206713 | JGI IMG/M metagenome (GOLD analysis project Ga0335081, IMG submission 206713) | Soil microbial communities from Loxahatchee National Wildlife Refuge, Florida, United States - Lox_Sample_3.5 | ecosystem: Environmental > Terrestrial > Soil > Wetlands | place: USA: Florida... | reverse complement strand
CAGTGCCGTGATCGCGGGGAAATGTCTGGGGCGTCGCGACGCGTCCGATAAGGGGACTACAGTTCCCACAGTGTGTCTTCTCCCCTGCTCGCCGCGCAGTACGGCTGTTCAAGCTACTAGTCCGCCCGCCGTTCGCGTATGCCAGGCGAATACCAGGTGGGCTACGCCACTGAAAATAAGTAACCAGGCAACGACAACCAGTACTGCAATTCCGGCCGCGGGTGGAACCACAATGGCGAGAACGCCGGTAAGAATCATCAAGACACTAACTCCGATGGACCATCCAACTGACTCTTTCGCGATTGTGCCCAGGGACGTGCTCATAGCTACTCCTCCTTGGTTTCTGGTTCCACATTATATCTGACGAGTCGTGGGGTCCTATCCGGCTCTTGAACGACGGCTGTTGAACGGCATCCGTGGATATTGAGGACGGGTACGGCCTAGGCGGACCTCCCCGCCCGATACTCGTTCGGAGACCTGTCATAGCGCTTTCAGCAGTGGGTTCGCTCGTCCGTCACGTCTGCCTGTTTGCAGAACTTCGGTCGTCTGGTCGTCCGATATGAACGTCGCGCCGAGAACTTCTTACAATGCTTCACCTGGCTGCGTCTCTAATCCTTCTGTGGCATTTGTGAAATAGGTTTTAGGCTACCGAAACGCTGTCCAGCGTACCCACCGCGAGCTGCCGGTATTTGGCGGCACGCATGCGATCTCCGCCGTATTCGAAGTGATAAGCCAGCTCGGTGGCACCCTCGTTCGGCCGTGTTGCGAACAACTCCTCTAACCGCCGGCCGATGCGGAGGTGCAGTTCCGCTCTCTTGCTCGGCGATTGCCGGCGATACAAAACCTCGCGGTATAGCGCATGCAGAAACTCATAGCGCTCCGAAACGCTTAGATCCGGAAATTCCTCCACACCAGCCGCACGCACGATCAGGCGCCGCCGCGACAACTCCTCGCACACCATTTCGAACTCCTCAACGTCTGTGCGCGCCGCCGCGGCGCTGACTGCCGTCGAGAATACCGTCCCGGTGATGCTCGCTACCTCTAATATCCGGCGCTCCTCCGGACTCAACCGCTCGACCTGAATTTCGATCATAGCCCGCAGATTCTCCGGCACCTCCAGATCGATTTCTTCCACAGGTACCCGGAGTTGCCATCGTCCATTCTGGTACGAGACCAGGCCCCGCCCGATCATGTGCTCCAAGGCAGCGACTACAAACAGCGGATTGCCTTCTGAATGCCGGTGGAGCAGGGCGGCGAGGCCCTCGGGCGCCGCTCCTTCCGGCGAACCGGCTAAGTACGATTCGATTTCGGCTTCCTCCAGCGGCTTCAAGGCAATTTCGTGACAGAGTTGATGAACCAGCAGATCTTGCTCAAGGCTCTTTAGCGGATTGTCCGAAAACGCCAGGTCGACCGGACGATACGTGCAGATCACCATCAGTTTGGCGGCGCCCCGGCCGCGCGCCAACGCGGAGAGCACATCCACCGTAGAAGCGTCCGTCCAGTGGAGATCTTCCAAAAGCAGCAACAGGGGAGTTTCCGCGGCGATCATCCCCAGGGCATCGCTGATTTCGCGCAACATTCTCGCTTTAGTAGCTCCCATAGTTTCGCGCTGCAGCGTCTCGCGATCTTGTTTCCTAAGCGAGGGGAACTGAATCAGCCACGTGGGAGCGCGCGCGCTCAGGATCCCGACCACAGATTCTCCTCCTGGCCCGCGAAACAAATTGCCCAAAGCCTCCAGTAGGGGATAGTAGGCTTCCCTTCCTCCGTAACCCTCCACACACTGCCCTCGGGCAATCCGCATCGGCACTGCGGCGGCGGCTTGGCGGTGGAATTCGTCTACCAGTGTCGTCTTTCCTATGCCCGCTTCGCCTGTCACAAACACCATCTGCCGTTGTCCTCGTAATGCTCGCCCCATGCACTCTTGCAACTTGGCAAGCGCCGGCTCTCTTCCCACAAGAGTCTCCGCCGGCGTTGCCACCGCCTCCGGTCCGGCTGACTCTCCATGAACGGGTGCTATGAACTGGTATCCGCGCCGGGACAGGGTTTCAATATAGGTGGGGCTTTTGGGATCATCTCCCAGTACATTTCGGATGTCGAAAATATGACGCTTCAAAACCTCCGGTTGGACGTGAATGTCGGGCCAGATGGCATCCAGGATCTCATCCTGGGTGACGAGCCGGCCGGCTCGATCCACGAGGTATTGCAGGATGGCGAACGCCTTTGGTTTCAGAAGAATGCGCTCTTCTTCTCTACCGTCGTCGCAGCGCCAGAGACACTGGTTGACAGAGTCCAGATGGAAAGGCAGGAACTCCTTCATGCTCATGCTGCCCCGCGCGCGGCCACGTCTATCCATAACCCCACAGCTTACGGCCGAACCTACCATAGTGGAGATTTCCGATTTCGGCGTAACACCCTCGGGATGTCGATTAGGGATTGTCGGCGTCATCCAGTTCTCCTGTCTTCGGGCCCGTGGGTTGTGCACTCGTATGAGCCCTCTCTCTAGCGACCCATTCGCGTATATAAGCTGGACAATTTCTGAGTTCGATTCCGTTGGCCTCGCTGAAGGCAAAGAGTCTCACAGCTTCGCGGTCCACTGTAATGACCTCCATGAGATCGATTGCCACTTTGCCGTTCTCCCGTGCGATTAACTCCCTAAGTGTATCCACGTGCTCTCCGTCGAAACGGCCACACACGCGCAGCACAACTGGATCTTCCCCCATGACAAGTCGGTCTATTCTGCAGCTCATTGGGTGCCGCGGCCTGCCTCCTGGACAAGCAATCCGTGCACCATGGGTAACTTATTGAAAGTAAACAGAAAAGACGGCACAACAAATGCTTCTCCCCCCCGGTAGTTTGTGGATCTTGTGGTTTTTGTGGTTTTCGTGGTTTTTTGAGGCAGGGTCAGCGGTATTTGAATTGGCTCTTGTGAATCTTGAGGAGTTTAATCTTGTAGTCCAGAGTGGAGGGCGGAATTCCCAGCTTGGCCGCCGCCCCGGCCGACCCGTAAACGCGGCCTTTGCTTTCGGCTAGCGCGGCCTCGATGATTTCCCGTTCTTCACGTTGCTCGCCTCCGGACGGGTGGGACGCTTGAACCCGCGCTGGGGACTGAGAGGGTTCTTTGGACAACCAGGATTCATCGACCGACAAAACATCACCAGATGTCAGAATCACCGATCGCTCGACGACGTTTTGCAATTCCCGGATATTGCCCGGCCAATCGTAGGATTGAAAGAGTTCGAGCGTCTTCCTATCAATCGATCGGATATTCTTGCCTGTCTGGCTGGCATACCGCTTCGTGAAATATTCCAGCAAGATCAAGATGTCATCCCTACGCTCCCGGAGGGGCGGAACCTCAATGGGAAATACATTTAGCCGATAAAAAAGGTCTGGGCGGAACGATCCATGGGAGACAGCCGCCGTCAGATCACGATTCGTCGCAGCGATGACGCGAACGTCGACCTTGATCGACTGTGTCCCCCCGACTCGCTCGAATTCCCGTTCCTGTAAGACCCTCAAAAGCATTACTTGCGTGTCGGGTGGAAGTTCGCCTACCTCGTCCAGGAAAATCGTCCCGCCGTCGGACAGTTCGAAACGGCCAGGGCGGCGTTGTGTGGCGCCCGTGAACGCTCCCTTCTCATGGCCGAACAGCTCCGAAGATATCAGCGACGGCGCCAAGGCGGCACAGTTTACGCTTACGAACGCTCGCCCAGACCTCTGCGACTGTTTGTGGAGTGCCCGCGCGATGAGTTCCTTGCCTGTACCTGTCTCTCCCGTGATCAGAACCGTGGAGTCGGTCGGGGCAACTCCGGCGACCCGCGCAAGTACGCGTTGCAGCGCCGTTGAGGTGCCGACAATCTCCTCGAACATGGATCCCTTGTCGACCTCCTCACGCAGAAAGACGTTCTCGTGCCGGAGTCTCTCTTCGGTCTGCTTGCGATCCTCAATGTCCGTCAGGGTCCCAAACCACTTGAGGATCTTTCCTTGCTCGTCACGCAGCGGCACACCCCGAACCAAAAACCACCGATATTGTCCATCAGCACTTCGAAGGCGCACCTCGTTTTCAAATCGCTCGCCCGTAGCCAGGGATGCCCGCCACTTGCTCATGTGGGCTTCGAAGTCTTCAGGGTGGAACGTTTTCTGTCGGTGTAAGCCTGCTTCTTTCGCCGTCAAGCCGGTATATTCTACAAAGCGCCGATTTACAAATTCAGTGGACCCGTCGGGCAGAGCCGTAAACGCCATCGCCGGCATCGTTTCGATCACATCCCGAAGCTGTTTTTCGCTCTGGCGGACCGCTTCTTCAGCTTGCTTGCGCTCCGTGAGATCGAGCACGAACGCCACCGTCTCCTTCCGCGTGCCCCCGATCGCCGCGGCGCCGACCAGGACCGGTACGCGGCTGCCATCTTTTCCGAAACACTCCATTTCGAAGACTTCGCAGATCCCGGTCGCCAGTATCTGAGCCAATGCACGTTCGCCTGAGGACCGCCACTCGGCAGGGGTCAGATCTATCCACCGGAGTCGTCCCGAGGTAAGATCCTCGCGGTCATATCCCACCACTTCAAGAAAGGCATCGTTCGCCTCCAGGATCTGGCCTTCGAAGGTCGAGATCAACACCCCGACGATATTGGCGTCGACCAGTCGCCGTATCTTTGCTTCCCGTTCCTGGAGTTCACGGTACAGACGGCTGTTCTCGAGCGAAATCGCCGCCGCCGAGGCAAGCACCCTTAATATCTCAAGCCTGGCGGGTGTGAAGACCCTCGCGGCCAGGTTGTTTTCGAGGTAGAGCACGGCAATCAGCTCGCCCTGTTTCAGTAGCGGCAGGCAGAGTACGGAGCGGACATTCTTCTGACGAAAGTACGCAGCCTCAGAAGATGTTTGGGCTGAGGCATCATCAAGAATGACGTGCTCGCGAGTCCTCACGACGTAACGGAGGACAGATTCCGGTACAACAGCCGGGGACACAAGATCGTCTCGCAGGCGCACCGTGACACTAGCGTCTCCAGTGCGGGCCTCGGCCCTGATATGAAACTCACCGCCATGCGGAAGAATGAGCAGACCGCACTCTGCGCCAGCGTGCTCGATCGACTTACGCATCACGATGTCGAGCAGTTTCTCCAGGACAATTTCGCCCGAAACCGCCTGCGATACTTCGACCACGATCGCGAGGTCCAGTAGTTCTACTGGCGTCGCGATCGACGAGGTAGGACCGGGCACCGGCTGTTCCTGCTTGAGGTCGGGATACAACCGATCGAGTTGCCGAACCTTGCCATCGGCCCCCCAACGCAGGTAGCCTTGGCGGGCGTTGCTCAGGTAGCGATCGGCGAACTCGTTTAAGCCACGCGTCCGGTAGAAGGCGGATGCACGCTCATAAGCCAGAGCCTCGTTATGTACGAAGCCGTTTGTCCGGGCCGAGCGGATAGCCCGTTCGTACAGGCGCTCGGCATCGAGCTCCCGTCCTTCGATGCGGGCGATCTCCGCGCCTACGAGCGCCGCGCGGTTCTCGAAGTTTTCCGGACAGTTCTCCGCCCATTCCGCGAGCCGCTTATGATGTTCAGCCAGAGCGTCGAAATGCACACGTCGCTCGTCCAGCGTTGCAGAATCCGACGCGCAGGCCCTCGCGAGCGCTTCGTAAAACCGGCAGTCACCCTCTGCCAATGGACCGGCCGTTATCCAGAAAAATTGTTGTGCCTTCGTGGCCGCTGATATTGCCTGCCTGTAGTCACCTGCATAAAAGTGCGCCTGCAGCTTTCGAATCCGATACCAGCAGGCGGCCGTCTTGTTGTATGGATTGCCCTCTAGATGCTGCTCAAAGCGGGCCTCCTCGAACCCGTCATCCGAAAACGAGCCGAATACCGGCGTCAGGCCTCTGAGGGTCTTGATCAACCTAAGGTTCGCAGTCATCAGATCTACATACAAACCGAAGTGCGCATTTTGCACAAATTTGAGTGCGTACTCGGCCTCGCGCTGGACGTCCTTGAGTGGATCTCCTACGGCGAAAAGATGCCCGACGATGAGGCCGTACGCGGAAGCCGTATAGGCCAGATCGCCGTTTTGCAAGCCCGCCGCCAAGCCCCGCCGGATCAACGCGAGGTCCGCTCGGGAATGCCGCGCCCACGGATTGTAAGAACTCAGCACCCGAGTTTGGAACCGCTTCAGGTGCCTCTTCTCGAGGAGATTGAGACTCAGGTCGCTCAGGCGAGAACCGGCACGGTAGTCGGCGAAGCGCGACCCCAGGACCAAGTTCAGGATGGCGTAGACGAAGCACGATGCGTCGCTGTTGCCATGCTCGATACTCAGGTTAGCCATTCGGAGCAGGACCAAGCACCACAAGTTGGCGTCCGTATAATACGCTGGCGGCACAACTTGCATGAGGACTTCCATCGTTGCGCAGCAGGCTGGATCGGACATCAACGGCAAGTCGACCAACGCTTCGATCGGGCGGCTGCCAAGCTGTCGGCACATGCGCTCGTACTCTTCCCGGACCTCCTCGTCGGTGGGATGTGGCGCCCATGCGATGCCGACGTCCCGCAGGTACTGGAGGCAGACCTCGACGGCGCGGTCCGGACGATCCAGCACTGTGTAGAGGCCGATCCGCAAGCGCGTGGTCGCGGCCCTATTCACCACGTTGGCGGCGCGCGACGAGAGGGTGGAGAGTCGCTTCTCGGCAGCCACCAGCGCGCCCGTGAGGAATTCGCACTCGGCCCGGTTCAACTCGAGCTCAAAGATGAGCTCATGCTGGCGTTCCCATGCATCTTCCGGCAGCAGCGCGCCTGCGATGAGATACTTCAGCGCCGAGGCATATGCGGCAGACGCTTTAGCGCGCTTGCCTGCTAGCAGGTTGAGCCCGGCCAACTGCTCACGCTCCTCCCGTGAGGTGATCAACGCCGCACCGCGATTGAGCTGACTAACGATATCGAAGATACGCTCTTCTAGGTCCGCTCCCGGGGTCTGCGCGACCAGCAGCCTGCCGATGCGAAGGTGGGCATCGGCGCGTGATGCTTCGGGGATCAATGAGTAGGCGGCCTCCTGCACCCGGTCATGGACGAACTTGTAGGCGCCTGGCAGGCGATCAACCAGCTCCAGGCGGACTGCCTCCCGCAGCGCCACGTCGACCTGCTCTTTGGCGATCCCGAAGGCGATCGAAAGCGTCGCGATCTCGACGATATTTCCAAGACACGCCATCTGCTGCAGCGCCTTCTGCGTTTCGGCCGGCAGGTGGCTAAGCTTTCCAACGATAAGATCTGCCACATTGTCGGTGTAGCCTTTGGCGCGAATGCGTTCGAGGTCCCAGCACCACCGCGCTTGCACATGATCGAACTCGAGCAGCCCCTCTTCTGAGAGTGCGGTGATGAACTGGATGGCAAAAAACGGACTGCCGGCTGTCTTGTCGTAAACCAATGCCGCGAGCGGAATTGCGGGCCTTGGGTCGCACTGAAGCGTATCCGCGACTAATTGGTCCAGATCCCTCCGCGCGAGCGGCGCAAGCGTGATCTCGTGGACGATCGCTCCCGCTTTCCGAATGACTTCGAGCTTTTGCTTCAGCGGATGCGCAGCATCAACCTCGTTATCTCGATAGGCGCCGATCACCAAGAGGTAACGCACGTCACCCTGGATTAAGAGATTCCCGAGTAAGTCGAGAGTCCCTGCGTCCAGCCATTGCAAGTCGTCGAGGAACAGCGTCAGCGGATGTTCAGGCCGCGTGAAGACGCCGATGAATCGCCGGAAGACGAACTGGAAACGCATTTGGTCATCTCGTGGCGAAAGTTCGGACACTGGCGGCTGTTCTCCAATGATGAGCTTCAGCTCGGGAACGAGGTCAATCATAAGCCGTCCGTTCCGGCCCAACGCTTCGCGCAAGGTGTCGCGCCAAGGCGCCAGGTCGGCTTCGCTCCTCCCCAGAAGGCTGCGGATGAGGGTCTGAAAGGCCTGAGCCAGCGTGGAATAAGGGACGTCGCGCTTGTACTGATCGAACTTGCCTGAGGCAAAAAACCCGCGCCGCGGAACAAGCGCCTTGTGCAGCTCATTGACCACAGAGGACTTGCCGATGCCGGAATAGCCGCAGACGAGCACCAGCTCCGGAGCGCCGGTCGTGACCACGCGATCGAAGGAGGCGAGCAACGTCTCGATCTCGCGTTCTCGGCCATACAGTTTCTCGGGAATCAACAGCCAATCTGGCGTATCGTTTTCGCCCAGCGGGAAATCGTCAATACGGCGGTGACGGTCCCAATCGGCGAGGCAGCGGCGAAGATCCCTCTCGAGGCCGGCGGCAGTCTGATACCGTTCCTCAGCCGTCTTGGCGAGAAGCTTCATAATGATTGCCGAGACACAGCGCGGAACATCTTTTCGGCGCCCGTCAGCCGGTTCTGGCTGTCTTGCAATGTGGCAGTGGACCCATTCCATCGGATCGGACGCTGTGAAGGGCAAGCTGCCCGTCAGTATTTCGTATAGTGTGACGCCGAGAGCGTAGAGATCACTTCGCGAATCGATCGAACGATTCATCCTTCCTGTTTGCTCCGGGGCCATATAGGCGAGCGTCCCTGCGATGAACTCCGGGGGTTCTGGCGACTGGCGCTCGCGTCGAAATCGAGCGGCCATACCGAAGCCCATCAGCCAGACCTGGCCGGTGTCAGAGTTCAGAAGCACATTGGAGGGCTTGATGTCTTTATGAATAAGTCCATGTCCGTGTAACTGGGTGAGCGCTGCAGCCAGGCCAATGGCAAAGTGGAGAAACTGCTTCAGTCCTATTGGCTCTTTGACAGCTCGATCCAGGAGCCCTCCGCCAGGATCCTCAAGCAGGAGCATGGTCCGGCCGTGATGTTGTGTAAGAGCGAGAGGCCTAATGGCCCATCCTGGATCGAACTCCGACTTCAACGCGAATTCGTACTCGAGTTTACTGAGGGTTGCAGGAGCGGGAGAGGCCATGACCGGGGACAAGACGAGAATAGACGAGGGACTCACCTCGGTCTTGCTCCCGCATACACCCCTGTACAGGATGAACTCTCCATCCTGGCGAAGCATTTTCAGGTCGTATTGCGAAAGGTCCCACACAAGATCAAAACTCCAGTTTCAACCCGTATTGCATGATCCGGGGGTTCACGCTCATCGCGCTGATCTTTCCGAAGGTGCTCGGAGCTGAAACGTTGCTCGAGGGATTGGCAAAATTCGGCCTATTCAGGACATTGAAGATTTCCCAACGAAACATCAGTTTTACCCGATCCGTGAGAGGGGTGGTCTTGATTGCAGCGATGTCGAGAACCTGTTCATCCGGCCCTCTGAGAATATTCCTCCCGGAATTTCCGAATATCGTCCCACCGCCGCCTGAGACTGGATATCTCCCATCAATAAGGCCTCCGTCGGCAATGAATGGGGCAGGAACGAAAGGGCTGGTTCTGAAGAACTGACCTACACGGCTGCTAACGCTACCGCTCCGAATCGCATCTTGGAGCGTCGCGCCACTCGCAAAACTACCGGTGGTAAAGACGGTAGCCGGGCCGAAGAGCGTGCCGGCGGCGCTATCGAAAATGCTGAAAGGAAGTCCCGACTGGAGCGTCGCCACTCCCGAGATTGCCCACCCCTGCCCTAACTTTCCGGGCAAGCTTCTGTTGTTGTTCACCGACAATGGCAGATTCCACACCCCGCTGAGCACAAACCTGTGCGTACGATCGAAGTCGGAGGGTCCTCGCTGAGCGGCAACGTTGTTCTGATCGTTGAATACCTGCTCCCCAAACGTCGGGGCGGCGTAATAGCCGAAAGCAGCAGAGCCAAGACTATCGCCGGCTGTATCAATCGATTTTGAGAATGTATAGGCCATTAGGAACTGAAGCCCGTAGCTCAAATCCTTCTTCACTGTGGCTTGCAGAGAGTTGTAGCTGGAATTCCCGCTCCCTTCGAGGTGGAATGCAAGCGGAGCAATCCCGAGAAAGGGAACTCGTTCGGCGGCGTTGGCAGGCGAGTTGGTGGTGAGTCCGTTCACCGGATTCGCGGGACTGGCCAGGCGAGGCTGGTTGTCGCTGCGCGATATTGCGAGGTGAGTACCTTTGGCTCCGGCGTAGGCGAGCGAGAATAGGCAACTCTTGTGCTGTTTCTGAATCTCCAGGGCATACTGCTGGATTGTCGATTCCTTGAAGTCAGGATCAATAAGCGAGGCTGCGAGAGGTGCTCTGTCGCCTGTGTATGGCGGACCAGGCAACATTGCGCCTATGAAGTTCGGGAAGGACGAAGCTGCCGGGAGTATCGGAAACGGGATTTGAAAGCTGGCTGCTGCATTTGCGCCGCCGACCGAGTCCTTCGAGAAGGCGAAGGGAGGATTGAAGATGAGGTTCGTGCCGGCTCCAAAAAAGCTGATGTGGTTAGCGTACAAGCCATAACCACCCCTCACGGCGAGATTGGTCGATGAGGAGGGCTGCCAGGCAAAGCCTATGCGCGGCTCTGGATGCACTTGAACCGGTTCGTTGAGCAGCGTCGAATTCTTTCGCGGATACCCTTGCGGAGCAGGACCCTCGTAATTGCCTGGCAAGACAAACCCGGAGGTCACGGGATTTGTAAATCCGCCCGATGGAGGTGGAACGTAGAACTGCGGGTAGAAATCGCTCATGTGACCATGGACCTCACTCTGTTCTCCGTTGACCTCGAGCCGAAACCCTAAGTTGATGGTGAGCGTTGACGAGATCCTCCAGTCATCGACTGCGAAAAAATGCCCAGCGCTTGAGCGCATCCCGACATCGGGAATCGCGGCGGCAACTGACGACACGTAAATGTTGGACAGGGATGTGCTGTTTCCGCCTGCGCCAATAGGGCCGGCAGGCAAACCGAGCAGAAAATCGGGAAACGAAAGAAAAGTCAACGATCCGTCCGTGTAATCCGGGCTTTCATTGAACTGATTGCGGTAAATCTCCGTTCCAAAACGAAGACTGTGCTTGCCTCGGGATGATGATATGGTGTCAGAGAAATAGAAATTGTTGTTCGCCGTCTTAGCTTTATCATTTGTTTGGTTCCCAAGTGAGAAAGCGCCCAGTATTTGAATTTGAGGCAGGCTTCTCTCTTCCGGGTCGCCAATACGGCTAATCCCCACATCTTGAGCCGTCAGCAGTCCGAGGGCGGAGCTTCGACTCGCGATGCGGGTGAGACCGGCGCGGAACTGATTGATTGTCCTAGCCGAAACGATGTGGGTTTCTGCGATCGCTAGATTTCGGTTGCGATACAAACGGAATGCCGGGAACCCGGGGATCGTCGCGCCCGTGAAAGGGTCGGTTTCGTTAGAGTTCGAAAAGAAGAATTTGGCCGAGAGTTGATCTGCGTTGCTCAAGTTAACGTCCAGATTCGTGTTGAACTGGTCTTGGTTATAGTGTCCTGGCGCCGTTACCGTGTAGTTTACGCCGTTGCCTGAAGTCTGCGGACCTGGGATCACGTATGTTCCATCCGGATTTTTGGCGTTCAGCAGATTGAGAGCTACCGGATTGATGTTCGATCCACCGGGGGCCACGGCCACCCCGCCGAACGCCCCGGTTTGGCCACCGAACACCGCTCCGAGCGCAGCAGGTGTTCGGACCATTGGTATGGGTGGAAGACTCAGCGATCGCACGCTACTGGCTAGCGAAGCGGCGTTTACATCCCGCGTGGATTGATACGAAACGAAGAAAAAGGCATGTTTCCCGGTCAGAGACAAAGGTCCACCCAGTGTGCCGCCTGGCTGTTGCCGCCGGAATTCTCCTCGTGGCACTCCGGTAGCATTCGCAAAAAAGTTGTTCGCGTTCAGCGCCTCGTTCCGGCCAAAGTAATAGCCATTACCATGAAACTGGGCCGTCCCCGACCTGGTTTCCACGTTCACGTTCGCCCCGCCCCCTCGACCGTACTGGGCGTCGTAGAGCGAAGTTTGCACCTTGAACTCCTGGACGCTATCCGGGGCTGGTATCGCCAGACCGCCACCACTGGTGGGAGTGGCCTCAGTCATGTTGGCGCCGTAGCTATTCGCATCCACGCCATTCATCATGAAATTATTGTCACCGCTGCGCGCGCCATTGACCCGGATTTCCTGGCTTCCCGCTCCCAACTGCGTTGCGTCTACGATATCGGTGTTCACGCCTGCCGTCAGGCCGAGAATCTGCGTATGGTTCCGATTCACCAGCGGCAGTGTAACTATGGCATCGTGGTCGATAACCCGTCCGAGCGTCGCGTTATCCGTCTGCAGCAATGGAGCTGTGACCAGGACTACCTCCTTCCTGCCTGTAACCCCAACAACAAGAGGCACCCTGGTTGTTTCCGTTATCTGGACCAGAACCTGGCGCACCACAGTTGGAACAAATCCCACCGCGTCCGCGGTCAGATCATACAGTCCGGGCGGCAGGAAGGAGAGGCGGCACTCGCCGCGATCGTCGGTCACGGTGGTTCGGGTCAGGCCCGTGGCATCGTTGCGAAGAGTTACGGTCGCACCGAGAACTACCCCGCCGCTCGGGTCCGCCACTGTGCCGACGATTGCCCCTGTGGAGGCCGATTGAGCGCCCACATAGGAGGAACCGATAACCGTCAGGGTGGCGAGGCAAAGCGCGACTGACAACCTCGGCCTACGATCCGCGTTGCCGCCCTCCCATCGGTCCGTCTGCAGCAACTCCGCTCGGATTTCCTCTGGTCCCTTTGGGAAGACGGTGCGCAGGAGTTCATCGGATTGCTTGCCGATCGCTTCCTTCTGTTTCCACCCGAAGAATTCTTCCGCGCCCCGATTCCAGCAGGTAATGGTGGAATTCAAATCGCGGACGGAAATTGAGTCGTGCATCAGGTCGAGCAGGCTGGATCTCTCTTCCACTTCAATGCGGAGCTTGTCGCGAGCCTTGCGAAGATCTTCTTCGACATGGCGCCGAATCGTGGCGAACCACGACAGGAGCGCGGCGAACGAGACAAAGATCATGAAATACGGGAGGTCGGACATTGTGACGGCGAACGAGTGGAGCGGTTGCACGAAAAAGTAGGAGAACCATATAGAGGAAAGGACGACCGCCAGCACCGCAGGTCCTGCCCTGCCGTACCAGGAACTTATCGCGCACGCAAAAAGCAGGATTGGGAGCGCGACGTCCCGGAAACTGAAATGCTGGAGGAGTAGTGCCAACCCCAGCGCGACGCCAACGGAAAGCGCAGCAAGCCCATACCACGTGAGCTCCGCCAAGCGGAACCGAACCGATGATGATGAGCCGATGCCGGATTCACTCGCGTCGATACCTGTCGGGTTCATATTGATCCCCGGCGCCGGTTGAGGTGCCGTGCCGGCAAATTTCAGGACGGCCGGCTAGTTCGCGACAGAGCGTTGCTCCTGCCCGAGGTGGATGGTATTGTACCAAAGGCGTACAGAGACCGGCCGTTCGAGCCGAGATTCGTCCCGATTGTCCGATTCGCGATCACAGCAAATCAAATTGTTATGCGCGGCTGAGGCGAAACGACTTGACACGGCGAAAACCCTCTTCGAAGCCGGTCGGTGGAGCGAACTGTTATGAGTGAAGAGCGATTTCCGAGTTGGCGGCAGGCGACGCCGCGCTGCTCGACCTGGGTGTCATCCTGGGCCAGAACCTTGCCTTTAGCCTGGTTGCCGGCCGCTGCTCGGCGGCCTCGGCCTCGCCGGAGCGTCGTGGAAACAGTCTTGAGTTTCCGGTGAAGTTGGGACTGCTCGCACGCAAGCGGAACCAGTGTTGCGGAAACGATCACTCCTGTCGCAAGAACAATCGCAAGAGCAGTGCGAGCACCGACTGCCGCTTGCATTTGCGTCAATGATGATCTCTATCTAATGCAAACCTGCGAGGTGAATCGTGAGGCAGTCAATCAATCCGAGGTGCCCTTTAGGCCCTCAGAGCGTCCCTGAGTGTGCTGTGGCTCATTAAGACCTTGGTTCCGGCGGTTAGGCTGCCGAAACGCTGCTCAGCGTACCCACCGCGAGCTGCCGGTATCTGGCGGCCTGCATGCGATCTCCGCCGTATTCGAAGTGATAAGCCAGCTCGGTAGCACCCTCGTTTGGCCGTGTTGCGAACAGCTCTTCTAACCGCCGGCCGATGCGGAGGTGCAGTTCCGCTCTCTGGCCCGGCAATTGTCGGCGATACAAAACCTCGCGGTATAGCGCATGCAGAAACTCATAGCGCTCCGAAACGCTTCGATCCGGGAATTCCTCCAGACCAGCCGCACGCACGATCAGGCACCGGCGCGACAACTCCTAGCACACCATCTCGAAAGCCACCCTTCTGAGCGTAGGGGGTCCATTCGGGAGGCGAAACTCCAATGACAGGCTGGAGGTTTCACTCTTTCAGATCGATGACGCCGTGGGCCATCAATTCGCGCTCATTCAGACGGTAGAGCCTCCGGTATTCTCTTGCGCCTGCCGGCGTTCTCTCGCACGCGGCCAAAACCCGGGGCCTTATGAGTTTGCCCGTAACCACACGGCAGTGTGACGGTAAACCGGCTGCCTTTTCCAGGTTCACTTTCGACCCGGATACCGCCACCGTGGAGTTCCACCAGGAGCTTGGTGATGGCTAGGCCCAAGCCTGTGCCTTCCTTCACGCCCCTGGTTGTGGCGCTCACCTGATGGAACTCGTTGAAGATCGCCTGCTGTTCCTCGGCCGGGATCCCCACACCTGTGTCCGCGACCGCGATCGCGACGCACTCGCTCTGCCCCACCGCCTCGATCGAGATGGTTCCGCCCTCGGGCGTGAACTTGACCGCGTTGCTGAGTAAGTTATAGAAAATCTGTTTGCAGCGCGTGCGGTCAGCGTAGACACAAAGTTCTTTGGGAACACGGCTCGCAAATAGAAGCTTACGCGCGCCCGGCAGGGATTGAATGACGGACAACACTTCGGCGAGCTGATCGGCGACGTTGATATCACTGCAGAACAGCTCCAGACGGCCGGCCTCAATTTTCGAAAGATCCAGCACGTCATTGATCAATGAGAGCAAGTGCGCGGCGCCTTCGCGGATATGTTGAACGTAATCCAAGTAGCTCTCTCTAAGCGGGCCCTCCGCCTCCTCGGCGAGAAGGTCCGAGAAGCCGATGATGGCGTTCATGGGGGTGCGGAGCTCATGGCTCATCCGGGCAAGGAATTGGCTTTTCAGCCGGCTGGCTTTGGCCAGTTGCTCGTTGCTTTGGCGCAGAGCTTCCTCCGCGCGGCGGCGCTCCTGAATCAGGCGTGCGCTCTGGAAAGCCGTCGCGGCGTGGTTGCTCGCTATGGAGAGCAGCAGTTCATCGGTCTGATCGGGAAAATCGGCACGCTCACAGGCAGCCGCAACCAGGCCGCCCTCGCCATCAACGCCGACGGAAATGATCACACCGTGGCATGGCTGCCCGCCGCCCCTAACGTCCGGAATGATCTCCCGATGCGAGCGCGAGCCGGTGGTGCGGAGCCGCCGTTCCAGCCACTCCGGAAATGCATTCCACCCGTTCCCCAAAGTCGCTTCGACGGAACCGCCCCCTTCGGCGTTGCGCAAACGCACAAAAACAAAATCCAGGTCCAGCAACTCGATTAGCACGTCGGCGAGACCGGTGGCGATGGCACGCGGGGCCCGCCCTACCCATGCGGCCGGGATTGTGGAAAGTGCTACGAGATCCCTGAGCGCTCTTCTCAGGCGGACAACCTCGGCATCGGGAGCCATCGGACTCAAGTCGTCAGGCCTACGCTCGCTCGACCCGACCGGCGCTCCCGCAACTCGGCTAGGAACTGGTCAGGAGGAACGAAAAACGGGTTCTCCTGCAGCACCCCGCCGATAATCACGACCGGGTGCGTACGCATGATATCTATTGCCACCCTGGACCCAAATTTCGACAGGTCATACGTACAGATCACCGGATCGTGGTACTTGGGGAGGACATAGTTGAGGCGTGTCTCGTATTCCACCAGGTCATCCACGCCGGGTTTGTCGAGCAACGCCCATTCCATATGCGCCAGGAGCCTGGTAATTGCGTATCCGGCCGCTGCCCCCGATTGGAGCACCTCTTCGATCAAGGCCAACATCGCATTCTGGTCGAAGTGGTCCCCGCGCAGATAAGCCTCCTGCCAAGGCCGCACCTCGAGTTGCCGGGTATCCATCGCCTGCTCCACATTGATACCTGCTTCGGTGAGCCGCTTCAGATGCTCTTCCCGCAACTCGGGGTCTACGATGTGGAAAGCTTTATCGCCGCGCTCGAAGCCGTCTTTGATGAACGAGCGAAGCACCCGGTGCTCTTCGTCGACGCTGTTGAAGAAAGCGCAAATGTGACGATGCCGGCCGAGCGTACCCCCGGCAAACTCCAAGGAACCACCGTTCGTTCCCATAATATTCCGCCTTATTTCACTCTCAGTCCCGGATCTTACTGCACTTGAGTGCCCATTGCTCTCCTAACACGGGCCGGCCCGCCAATTCCGACCAGAAAGAAGCGATCGCAATACGCAGATGTCAATTTTTGCCGCTTCGTGCCGGAGGTCCGACATGCAATGAACCGAAAACGCTGGCTTACGCGCGTGGTTTAGTGGCCACGCCAATCATATTCCTGAACAGTTTGATGTCTTCATCGGAGGGTCCTCGACCGGATGCCGCAACCCCGGCCACCGGACCCTGGGCGAGCGCTCTGTTGCCACTAATCAAGTGAAACTCCGGCGAGCTCAGCCCTGGGCGGCAACCGCACCGGTTTCAAGAATCTCCGCTGCTCGCCCAGGCTCAAACCGCCGCCCGACGGTGTCCGCCGCAAGCTGCCGGTACTTCGCAGCCCGAAGCGGATCACTACCCTGTTCGAAGTGATACGCCAACTTAGCCGCAGCCTCACTGAGCCGCTCTGAGTAGAGTGCCTCTATCCGCTCGGCGACCTGCAGGTGTAGCTTTGTCCTGCGCCCCGGTGATTGCCGTCGATACAGCACCTCGCGGTACAGTGCATGGACAAACTCGTAGCGCTCAGAGGCGCTTCGATCTGAAAATTTCTTAGAATCTGCCGAACGTACGATGTAGTGCCGGCGCGCCAGCCCTTCGCACAAGTTTTCAAACTCTTCCACGTCCATGTTCGCTGCGGTCGCGCTGACCACGGCGGAGAACAAAGCCCCGGTGACGCTGGCTGCCTCCAGAGCTCGATGCTCTTTCTGGCTCAACCGCTCCATCTGCAATTCGATCATCTGACGCAGACTTTCCGGTACCTCCAAATCGATTTCTTCGATCGGAACGTTGAGTCTCCAGGTTCCGTTCTCACGTGAGAGAAAACCCCGCTGGCTCATATGGTCCAGCGCTGCCACCATGAACAGCGGATTGCCCTCGGAGTGCCGGTGAAGGAGCGCGGCGAGACCCTCCGGCACACTGGCGTCTGACGCCTGGCCGGCCAGATACGCCGCTATGTCCTTTTCCCCTAGCGGCTCCAAAGCAATCTCATGACAGAGCTGATGAACCAAAAGGTCCTGCTTCACCGCCTTCAACGGATGATCGGGAAGTACTACATCTGCCGGACGGTATGTGCCGATCACCATCAGCTTGGCAGTGCCTCGACCACGCGCAAGAACGGAAATGAGATCGACCGTGGACGGATCCACCCAATTCAGATCCTCCAAAACCAACACGAGAGGTCTCTCGGAAGTGATGGTCTCCAGAGCCTCGGCGATCTCACGCAGCATCCTCTGCCGCGTAGCGCCCTGGATTTCGCGTTGCAAGGTCTCCCGCTGTAGGCGGTCTAACAGCGCAGGGAACTCAACCAGCCAGGTAGGCGCTTGCGCCGCCAGAATCTGGACCACGGAGTCACCCTCTGGGCCACGACATAAATTACCCAGCGCCTCCAGCACCGGGTAGTACGCTTCCTTGCCACCGTAACCTTCCAGGCACTGCCCTCTGGCGATACGAATGGGTGCGCCCGTTGCGGCCTGCCGTTGAAATTCGTCCACCAGAGTGGTCTTTCCGATGCCCGCCTCGCCAGTAACGAAAACGATCTGCCGCTGTCCTCTGAACGCTCTCCCAAGGCGCGCACGCAACTCACCGAGTTCCTGATCTCTTCCCACAATTTTGGTCTGCGCCGGCGTATCTGTAGCCGTGAGTTCAGCCGATGCTGTATTCCGAACGGCAGCTATGAACTGGTATCCGCGCCGGGGCAGGGTCTCGATATAAGTGGGATTTTTCGGATCATCTCCCAGCAACGCTCTGACTTCGAAGACGTGCCGCTTCAG
>Ga0335081_10006878_pt1 | contig 18138 bp, 15 predicted proteins | sample Lox_Sample_35_FD_206713 | JGI IMG/M metagenome (GOLD analysis project Ga0335081, IMG submission 206713) | Soil microbial communities from Loxahatchee National Wildlife Refuge, Florida, United States - Lox_Sample_3.5 | ecosystem: Environmental > Terrestrial > Soil > Wetlands | place: USA... | reverse complement strand
CCGATCAGCGTCACCTCGCGCACGCCGGCGTCGGCGAGCCGCTCCACCTCCGCGACGATCGCGGCGACCGGCCGCGAGACTTCCGCGCCGCGCGTATAGGGCACGACGCAGAAGGTGCAGAACTTGTCGCAGCCTTCCTGCACGGTCACGAACGCGCCGACGCCGCGCGCGCGCGTCGCCTCGCGGCTCGCCGGCGGCAGGTGATCGAACTTGTCCTCGAGGGGAAACTCGGTGTCGACGACCTTGCCGCCGCGCTCGGCGCGCGCCACGAGGCCGGGCAGGCGGTGGTAGTTCTGCGGGCCGAGCACGAGGTCGACGACCGGGGCGCGGCGGATGATCTCTTCGCCCTCGGCCTGCGCGACGCAGCCCGCGACCGCAATGACGAGCTTGCGTCCCTCGCGCGCTGCCGCCTCCTTGAGCCGGCGCATGCGGCCGAGCTCCGAATAGACCTTCTCGGCCGCCTTCTCGCGAATGTGGCAGGTGTTGAGCACGATCAGGTCGGCGTCCTCGGGGGCCGCCGTGGCGATGAAACCCTCGCGCGCCATCGTGTCCGTCATACGCTGGGAGTCGTAGACGTTCATCTGGCAGCCGTAGGACTTGATGTGCAGCTTGCGGGTTCCGCTCATGCGGTCGGAATGCGAATCGCCGTTCGTTGTTAAGCCGCTGCTTTCACTGACAAAGCAGCCCAAGCCGCCCGGTTCCTGGGCGCCGCGGCCTCGAGCCTGCTCATAGCCGGTTTTGCGGCAAAAAGGAATGCGGCGCCGAATCGTCGGCAAGCCCCCGCAGCGCCCCTATGGTGCGCCGGCGGACCTCCGTCTCCAGCGCGCGGGCGATCTGCTTGCGGTCGGATTGCTGGTCGAACGCGACCGGCTCGCCCCAGATCACCGTCACGTCGATCTGGCCGTGACGGGCGACGCGCGCGAGGTGGGGTCCCATGGCCATGCGCCCATACCAGGCGACGCGCGGCCGCTCATGGCGGCAGAGCGGCAGGCCGTGCAGGCGCGTATAGGCGATCGACAGCGGCTGGATCCACACCCGGCCGGTGTGCTCGGCCTCGGCGAGCGCGTCGCGCGCCGCGCCGATCAGCGCGCTGCGGAATGCGAGCACGCGGTTGCCGTCGCTCGCGGTGCCTTCCCCGAACAGCACGACCGGATCGCCGCCGGTCAGGCGGGAGGCGATTTCGGCATTGACCTCGCGCGTCTTGTGCCGGCGCGTGCGGTCGACGAACACGGTGCGCTGCAGCTTGGCGAGCAGCCCGATCAGCGGCCAGCGGGCGATCTCCTGCTTGGCGACGAATACCACCGGTGCGACCGCGCTGATCACCGTGATGTCGAGCCATGAGGAGTGGTTGGCGACGATCAGCAGCGGATGCGCGTCGATCCGCCGGCCGATCTCGCGCACGCGCACGCCGAGCATCGCGCACAGCAGGCGATGATAGAAGACCGGGATGCGGCGCCGCAGCGGCAGCGCGAGCGAGACCGCGAGCGCCTGAAAGGGCAGCAGCGCCGCCGTGAGCGCGCCGAATGCCGCGAATACGCAGACGAGGCGGATCATCGGCCGATCTCCGCGGGCTCACGCAAGGTCGCGGCGCAGCACGAGCGCGTTCGCGGGCGCCGCGCCGCCGCGCGCATAATAGGCCGGGCGTCGCCCGACGTCGCGGAAGCGCGCCCCGGCATAGAGCCTGCGCGCCGGCGCGTTGTCCTCGTCGACCTCGAGAAACACCGCCTTGACGCCGAGGCCGGCCAGCCGGCGCAGATGCAGGTCGAGCAGCTTGCCGGCGAGCCCGCGGCCGCGCCGCGCCGGCGCGACCGCGACCGAGAGGATCTCGGCTTCGCCGGCGGTGCACCGCGAGATGATGAAGCCGGCGAGCGCGCGGCCGATGCGCGCCCGATGGGCGATCACGTTGGTGTCGATCAGCAGGCGCTCGAATTCGTCCTCGCTCCAGCCACGCCGAAAAGCGGCGCCGTGCAGCGCCGCCAATGCGGCGGCGTCGGCGGCGCCCGCCTGGGAGAGCGCCGGCTCCGATCGCGTCAGCATTCGCAGGAGGCCGATCATCGGCGCGGCAGGTGCGCCGCGTCTTGCGGCTGGGCGTCGGGGGCGCGCAGATAGAGCGGCTTCGGCAGCGCGAGCGCCTGCGCGGCCGCGGCGCCGAGATGCGCCACCCAGTCGATTACCGGTGCGCGCGCCGGGTCGACGACCGGCGGCCGGCGATCGTTCACCGGCCATGCGGCCGCGACCAGGGCGGCCGCCGAGCCGACGAGGCGCGCCGGCCCGGACGCCGCCGCGCGCACGGCGTCGCGCAGCGGCGCGAGGCGCGGCTGCGTCAGCGGGCGCCCGCCGGTGCCGAACAGCTGCATGTAGACCTGCTCGTTGCGGGCATCGATCGCGGCGAGGAGCGGGGTCACGTCGTCGGCCGCAATATACGGTGCCGCAAAGGCGGCGAGCGTGGTCAGGCCGACCGCCGGCTTGCCGGCCGCGACCGCGATGCCGCGCGCTGCTGCCACCCCGACCCGCAGCCCGGTGAAGCTGCCGGGGCCGACCGTCACCGCGATGCGGTCGAGCGCGAGGAAGGCCAGTCTCGAGGCGTGCATGACGCGCGCGACGAGCGGCATGAGCGCCTCGGCATGACCGCGCGTCATCGCAACCGATTCGCTCGCCAGAATGCCGCCCTGCTCGGTGTCGAGAACCGCCGCGGAGCACGCCTCGAGTGCGGTGTCGATGGCAAGAACGCGCATGGGTGATTGGATCGCTCGGCGTCCGGGCGGGCGCGGCGGCGCGCCCTTCGCGCCTTTTCTTCCGACGATACTAGAGCCAACCGCCGGGCGACCTCAATTGGGGCGTACCTCCACCACGTCGGGCACGAAGTGGCGCAGCAGGTTCTGGATGCCGTGTCGCAGCGTCGCGGTCGAGGACGGACAGCCCGAGCAGGCGCCCTTCATGTCGAGATAGACGATGCCGTCCTTGAAACCGCGAAACGTGATGTCGCCGCCGTCATTGGCGACGGCCGGGCGCACCCGCGTCTCGAGCAGGTCCTTGATCATCGCCACCGTCTCGGCGTCCTTCGGATCGAAGAACTCGTCGGCGGCCGCATCGCCCGCGGCGCCGGACGTGACGACCGGCGCGCCCGACATGAAGTGCTCCATGATGGCGCCGAGCAGAGCCGGCTTGAGCTGATGCCACTCGCCGCCCGACTTGGTGACGGCGATGAAGTCGGTGCCGAAGAAGACGCCCGAGACGCCCTCCACCTCGAACAGGCGCATGGCGAGCGGCGACTGCTCGGCATCCGCCTTGCCGCGCATGTCCAAGGTGCCGTCCGCCAGCACGGTGCGGCCGGGCAGGAATTTCAACGTGGCGGGATTGGGCGTGGTCTCGGTCTGAATGAACATCGTGCTCTCCATCTGCGCGGGTTCAAGGCCCGCCAGCGGTCCACAGGGGTCCACGCCTTAATTGGGTCTTTCCGGCCGGCGGGTCAACCGTCTTGCGACCGTGTTGCGGCGCATCCCGTAGCGGGGATCGCGCCCTCAGCTCATCGCGTCGAGGTCTTCGTCGCTGAGATGCCCGGGCACGATGGCGATCGGAATCGGGAAGCTTCCCGCCGTGCTGCCGAGGCTCGACACCAGCGGGCCGGGCCCCTCGGTGTCGAGGCCGGCCGCGAGCACCAGCACCGAGATGTCCTCGTCCTCGTCGATCAGCCTGAGGATTTCCACGGAGGTCTCGCCTTCGCGAATCACCTTTTCGGGCGTGATGCCCGCGATGCCATTGGCGCGCGCGCTCGCCCGGGCCAGCATCGCGTCCGCCTCCTCGTGCGCCTCCGCCCGCATGATGTCGGCGACGCCGAGCCATTGCTGGTTGCGGTCGTGGGTATCGATCACCCGCAGCATGATGACGCTGACGCCGACGCGTGCCGCCCGCCGGCTGGCGAAATAGAGCGCGCGGTCGCATTCGGGGGTTTCGTCGACGATAACGAGGAACTTCGCCTTGTGGCCGGCCTCGTAGCTGCGCCGCTTGCGGCTCATGGTCCTACCGGGGGCCGCCGCCTCGGCCCGGAAACGGACGGTCGTACGCGGACGCAATGTTGCACGGGCGGGCATTCGGGCACAAGCGGGCGGCGGGCCTGGCCGTCCCCATGTGAAAGCGGAACGCGACGCGAGCGGGCGCGGACGTGTTGCGCTCCGCTAGCGCCGGACGAAGCCGACGACGTCCTTCACGTAGCGCATCGTGTCGGCCGCGATCGCCTGCGCACGCGCCGCGCCGTCGCCGAGCACCGCATCGATATAGGCGGGGTCCTGCACGAGACGCTTCATCTCGCTGCCGACCGGTCCGAGCTTGCCGGCCGCGAGCTCGACCAGCGCCGCCTTGAAGCTCGAGAACTGCGCGCCGCCGAACTCGCCCAGCACCTCGGCCTTGGTCTTGCCGGCGAGCGCTGCGAAGATGCCGACCAGGTTGTCGGCCTCGGGGCGGCTCTCCAGCCCCTTCTCGTCGTGCGGCAGCGGATCGGGATCGGTCTTCGCCTTGCGGATCTTCTGCGCGATCGTGTCGGCGTCGTCCGTGAGGTTGATGCGCGAATAGTCGGACGGGTCCGACTTCGACATCTTTTTGGTGCCGTCGCGCAGCGACATCACCCGCGTCGCCGGGCCCTGGATCAGCGGCTCGGGCAGCGGAAAGAACACCGGGCCGAGACCGAGCGCGGCGATCGAGGCGGCGAAATCGTTGTTGAACTTCTGCGCGATGTCGCGGGCGAGCTCGAGGTGCTGCTTCTGGTCCTCGCCGACCGGGACGTGGGTCGCGCGGTAGACCAGGATGTCGGCCGCCATCAGCGCCGGATAGGCGTAGAGACCGACCGAGGCGTTCTCGCGGTCCTTGCCGGCCTTCTCCTTGAACTGCGTCATGCGGTTGAGCCAGCCCAGCCGCGCGACGCAGTTGAAGATCCAGGCGAGCTCGGCGTGCTCGGCGACCTGGCTCTGATTGAACACGATGTGGCGCTTGGGATCGATCCCGCAGGCGATGAAGGCGGCCGTGACCTCGCGAATGCTGCGCTTGAGCTCGGCCGGGTCCTGCCACACGGTGATCGCGTGCATGTCGACCACGCAGTAGATGCAGTCGTACTGCTCCTGCAGCGCGACGAACTTGACGATCGCGCCGAGGTAGTTGCCGAGATGCAGATTGCCGGTCGGCTGGACCCCGGAGAAGACGCGTTCCTTGAAGGTCATCACAGCGGCTCCTTGATGCTGCGGCGTCCCATGCCACGCCGGCCCGCGGCGGCGCAAGGGGAGGCGGCAAAACAGGTGCGCGCGATCTCCGCCCGGCCGGCTCCCGAAGCCTGCCCCTATTCTCGTTGCCAGGGCGGCCGCGGCCGTTATAGTGCGCGCCTTCGCGAACCGGACATCGATCGTCATGACAGCGGCCCGCCACGACGTACTTGGAATCGGCAACGCCATCGTCGACGTGCTGGCGCGCACCGAGGACGATTTCCTGGTGCGCCACGCCATGCGCAAGGGTGCGATGACGCTGATCGACGAGGCGCGGGCCACCAGCATCTATGCGGCGATGGGGCCGGCGGTGGAGATCTCGGGCGGTTCGGCCGCCAACACGATCGTCGGCTGCGCGAGCTTCGGCGGGCGTGCGGCTTTCGTCGGCAAGGTCCGGGACGACGGGCTCGGTCGCGTCTTTGCGCATGACATCCGCGCGGCCGGCGTCGCCTTCGACACGCCACTGGCGGCGGACGGTGCCTCGACCGGCCGCTGTTACGTGCTGGTCTCGCCGGACGGCGAGCGCACGATGAATACCTATCTGGGTGCCGCCCAGGATCTGCATCCGCGCGACATCGATTCCGACGCGATCGCGGGCGCGGCGATCACCTATCTCGAGGGCTATTTGTGGGATCCCAAGCACGCCAAGGACGCGTTTCTCAAGGCGGCCTCGGTCGCCCATGAGGCGAAGCGCCTGGTCGCGCTGACGCTGTCGGATGCCTTCTGCGTCGACCGATGGCGCGACGAATTTCTCGATCTGGTGCGCTCGGGGACCGTCGATCTCCTGTTCGCCAACGAGGCCGAGCTGCACAGCCTGTATCAGACGGCGGATTTCGACACGGCGCTTGCGGCGCTGCGCCGCGAGGCGCGGCTCGCGGTGGTGACGCGGAGCGAGAAAGGCTGCGTCGTCGCATCGCGCGACGAGGTGCTCGCCGTCCCGGCCTGCCCGGTCGATCAGGTCGTCGACACGACCGGCGCCGGCGATCTCTTTGCGGCCGGTTTCCTGTTCGGGCTCGCGCAGGGCGCGGGCCACGAGCGTGCCGCGCGGCTGGGCGCGCTCGCCGCCGCCGAGGTGATCGGCCATCTCGGCGCGCGCCCGCAGACCTCGCTGAAAGCGCTGGCGCAGGAGCGCGGGCTCGCCGCCTGAGTTTTTCTCGTCGCGGGCGGCCGCGGAAGTAACGAATTGGTAAGGAATGGATGGTTACCGATCGGTGAAGTCCGATCGGGAGCTTCTCCATGGACAACTCTACACGCGACCAGCCGAACGCAGAGACGCATGCGACGGCGGCGCTCGCCGCATCCGATCCGCCCGCACCGGCCGAGCGCGCCGGGCAGGCTGGTGACCGGCCATCGGCGGCGGCAAGCGCCGCGTCCGAGCCGCCGAAGGCCGCGTCGGCGGCCCACGATACCGTCTTCACGCGGCTCGATGATGTGCGTCTGGGTGGGCAGAAGGCGCCCGCGACAACCCTTCCCAGTCTCATCGTGGATCGCCCGCGCGCCCGCCGGATCCCATCGCTCGCCGCCACCATCGCGATCGCGGCCGCGGTCGGCGCGATGGCGGGATCGATCGCGACCGCGGGCCTCGGCGCCATCTGGTCCGACCATTCGGCGCAGGCCGCCGCCATCGACGCCGCGCCGCTGCGCGACTCGATCGCGCGCATCGACGCCCAGCTGGGCGTGCTGAAAACCGCGCTCGACAAGTCGGACAAGTCCGCGACCGTGCAACTCGCCCGGCTCGGCGACCGCTTCGATCGGCTCGAGCGGGGGCAGGCGGAGCCGGCCGCCAAGCTCGCCAAGCTCGCCGATGCCGTCGATCGGATCGAGCATGGCGCGGCCGCGCGCGACATCACCGGCTCGATCGCGGCGGCGCCGCCGCAGCCGCCGGCGCCGGCAGCGCAGCCCGCGCGGCCTGCCGGCCCACCGGTGCTCGATGGCTGGATCGTGCGCCGCGTCTACAACGGTGCGGCCCTGATCCAGGGTCGGTTCGGGGGCGTCATCGAGGTCGAGCCGGGCGACAATCTGCCCGGGCTCGGGCGGATCGAGACCATTCGGCGGCAGGACGGCCGCTGGGTCGTGATGACGAGCCGCGGCATGATCGTCGCCCGCTGAGGGCGCTCGGCGAAATTCCGCTTCCGCGCCGGCCCGGCATTCGCGCGCGGCCGCCTTCATGGCGGTGTCGCGCTGCCTGCGCTATGATCGTCTCGGCATACTCGCTTGGACGCGGAGCGCGGGCATGGGATGCGCCAGTCGGATCGGAGTAGCGCGCGCGGCGGCCTTCGCGGCTGCCGTGATCGCGCTGGCGAGCGCGCCGACGCGGGCGCAGTCGCCGGCGGCTCCGGACGCGCAGGCAACGCCCGACACGCCGCGCAGCTGTCCCGGCCTGGTCGCGTTGCCCGCACTGCGGCCAATGCCGGTCGCGCTCCGGCTCGCGGCCCTCGGCGCCGACCAGGTGCGCATCACCTATGCGGGCCATGCCACCTTTCTGATTGAGAGCCCGCAGCTCGTGCGCATCGCCACCGACTACAACGACTACGTCAGGCCGCCGCTGCCGCCCGACGTCGTGACGATGAACCACGCGCATTCGACGCACTACACCGACCATCCCGATCCGGGCATCAAGCTCGTGCTGCGCGGCTGGCGCGACGACGGCAAGCCGGCTGCTCACGACGTGTCCTTCAAGGACGTGCACGTGCGCAGCGTCAGCACCAATATCCGCGACTGGGGCGGCGGCACCGAGCGCAACGGCAACTCGATCTTCATCTTCGAGACCGCCAACCTGTGCATCGCGCATCTCGGCCATCTTCATCAGACGCTCACCAAGGCGCAGCTCGACGAGATCGGCCGTGTCGACGTCGTGATGGCGCCGGTCGACGGCAACTATACGCTCGACCTCGACGGCATGATCGAGGTGCTGGGCGCGCTCAAGGCGCAGATGATCATCCCGATGCACTTCTTCAGCGCCTACACGCTCGACCGGTTCCTGTCGCGCGTGCGGGAGACCTACCCGGTCGAATACAACGAGACGCCGTCGATCGTGGTCTCGAAGACGACGCTGCCGGCGCGGCCGACCGTCGTGGTGCTGCCGGGGCATTGACCGCGGGCAGGTCCCACTATGGACCCGCGAAAATTCGATCGACAATTGCCGCGCTCACCGGGGCCAGGAGAATGACAATGCAAGCAAAACATATGACCGATGCTGCCAGGGCAAGATTGTAGTTACCCATTCGGCGCAAGAAGAGTCGAATTGTTCGGTCGACGTCGGGTTGCGACCCGAACTCCCAGGGTGCGGGCATTTCGTGTCGCAGCGACCAGAGCAATCGTAAGGTCGCGATCACCCAAATCGCGATCACGACATAGAATGCCCATCGCTGCCACAGGGTGGGTAAAAATTTCGGATTCGCGGCGATAAAGAGAGAAACGGCGATCAAAATGCCTGAAAAGCCCATCAGCATTCCACTGCGGCTGACGATCTTTTCGTTGTAGTCGAGCAACGCTTGCATGGGACCATTCGGACCCGGGAACTTCTCGAAATAGAGTTTGCGAATCTGGGCGGTTGCGTACTCGATGTCCACGCGGGCGTAAGGTACGCCCCACAGAGAAAATCCGCCGTAGGCCCTCCGCTCGGAGTGCGCGCGGGTGTCGCCTTTCGCCATAACCCATGCTCGCAAATGTCACATGAGTCGCCGGAAGAACAAGGCGTCTCGTCGTTGCGCTAAGCGAAACACCAAAGCCGGTTTTGTCCAAGTGACGGCATAAGCCGGCTCGCCACGTCGGATCGGCGCCCGGCCCGCGGGGGCAATCGCCGACGCTCATTCAGCATGAGTCGGAAACGACGGCTCCGGTCGCCTCACACGTCGACGCTGGCGGAGAGCGCGTTCTCCTGGATGAACTCGCGCCGCGGCTCGACCAGCTCGCCCATCAGCTTGGTGAAGATGTCGTCGGCGTCGTCGACCTCCTTGACCTTCACCTGCAGCAGCGAGCGCGCATTGGTGTCGAGCGTCGTCTCCCACAGCTGCCCGGGGTTCATCTCGCCGAGGCCCTTGTAGCGCTGCAGCGTGATGCCCTTGCGGCCGGCGGCGGTCACCGCGTCGAACAGGTCGAGCGGCCCGTGGATCGGCGTATCCTCGCCCTTGCGGCGCAGATGGCCGGTGCGCGGATAGACCTGCTGCAGCGAGACCGCGAACTCGTCGAGCTTGCGCGCGTCGGCGGAGGCGAGCAGGGCCTGATCGATGATCGCGGCTTCCTTGACGCCGCGCACCGTGCGCTCGAACTTGAAGCCCTGGCCCTCGACGAATTCGCCGTGCCAGCCGCGCTCGGTCTCCTCCGAAAGGGCGTCCATGCGCCGCGCGATGTAGGGGGCCGCGGCCGTCGCCTTGGCGGGGTCGCCGAAGATCTTCGAGTTGAGGACGCCGAGAATCGCGGCCTGCTCGATGACCTTGCGATTGTAGCGGCTGTGCAAGCCGCGAATCACGCGGCGGATCACCCGGGCGTCGGCGATGAGCTGGCGCAAGTCCTCGCCGGCGCGATCCTCGCCGGTCGCCAAGCGGAACACCGCCTCGTCGAGCCCGGAGGCGATCAGAAAATCCTCGAGCGCGCCGTCGTCCTTGAGGTACTGCTCGGACTTGCCGCGCGTGACCTTGTAGAGCGGCGGCTGAGCGATGAAGAGATGCCCGCGCTCGATCAGGTCGGGCATCTGCCGGTAGAAGAAGGTGAGCAGCAGCGTGCGGATATGGGCGCCGTCGACGTCGGCGTCGGTCATGATGATGATCTTGTGGTAGCGCAGCTTGTCGACCGAGAACTCCTCGCTGATGCCGGCGCCGAGCGCGGTGATCAGCGTACCGATCTCCTGGCTCGACAGCATCTTGTCCATGCGCACGCGCTCGACGTTGAGGATTTTTCCGCGCAGCGGCAGCACCGCCTGAAAGGCGCGGTTGCGGCCCTGCTTGGCCGAGCCGCCGGCCGAATCACCCTCGACGATGAAAAGCTCGGATTTGGCGGGGTCGGTCTCCTGGCAGTCGGCGAGCTTGCCCGGCAGCGAGGCGACGCCGAGCGCGCTCTTGCGCGTCATCTCGCGCGCTTTTCGCGCGGCCTCGCGCGCCGCGGCCGCCTGGATCACCTTGCCGACGACGATCTTCGCCTCGCCCGGATGCTCCTCGAACCAGGCCTTGAGCGCGTCGTTGATGATTCCTTCGACCGCCGGCCGCACCTCGGAGGAGACGAGCTTGTCCTTGGTCTGCGACGAGAACTTGGGATCGGCCACCTTGACGGAGAGCACCGCGGTCAGCCCTTCGCGGCAGTCGTCGCCGGTGAGCGCGACCTTCTCCTTCTTGGCGACGCCGCCCGACTCCGCATAGCCGGTGACCTGGCGCGTCAGCGCGCCGCGGAAGCCGGCCAGATGCGTGCCGCCGTCGCGCTGCGGAATGTTGTTGGTGAAGCACAGCACGGCCTCGTGATAGCCGTCGTTCCACCACAGCGCCGCCTCGACGGCGACGCCGTCGCGCTCGGAGGAGATGTAGATCGGCTTCGGCACCAGCGGCGTCTTGTTGCGGTCGAGATACTTCACGAACGCCTCGACGCCGCCCTGGTAGAGCATCTCCTCGCGCTTCTCGACCGCGTGACGCCGGTCGGACAGCACGATCCGCACCCCGGAGTTGAGGAAGGCGAGCTCGCGCAGGCGATGCTCGAGCGTCGCCCAGTCGAACTCGGTCATCGTGAAGGTCTCGCGCGAGGGCAGGAACGTCACCTCGGTGCCGCGCTTGCCGGCGGCGTCGCCGACCCGCTTGAGCGGAGCCGTGGCCTCGCCGTTGGCGAACTCCATGGAATGCTCTTCGCCGTCGCGCCAGATGGTGAGCTTGAGCGAGGTCGACAGGGCGTTGACCACGGAGACGCCGACGCCGTGCAGGCCGCCCGAGACCTTGTAGGAGTTCTGGTCGAATTTCCCGCCGGCGTGCAGGTGGGTCATGATGACCTCGGCGGCGGAGACGCCTTCGCCCTTGTGGATGTCGGTCGGAATGCCGCGCCCGTCGTCGCGCACCGTGCAGGAGCCGTCGGGGTTGAGGGTGACCGTGACCTCCTTGGCGTAGCCGGCGAGCGCCTCGTCGATCGCGTTGTCGACCACCTCGTAGACCATGTGGTGGAGGCCCGAGCCGTCATCGGTGTCGCCGATGTACATGCCGGGGCGCTTGCGCACTGCATCGAGGCCCTTGAGGACCTTGATCGATTCGGCGCCGTAGTCGGACGGGTCGGTGCGGGGCTGCTGGCGGGCTGCTTCGGCCATGAGAATGACTTTGGAGTGAGGTCGCAAACGGGTCGGGCTGACCCAGAATCAGGGTGTTCGGTGTGACACGAATATGGGTGTCTTACAAGGCAAAGTGAAGACCTATAACAATTTGAATTTACTTATAGTTTTTGCCATTTTGCGCCGCCAAAACGCGCCGCGTCGCAGGCCCGCCCGAAGCGTGCGTCAGGCCGGTCGAACCGGGACCGGAACCGGCGCGCCGCGGCTGCGCCGCACCTGCCCGGGTGTGACCTCGAAGAGCTCCGCGCGCGGCGCGATCGCGGCGAACGCCGCCGGATCGGCGCCGGTCATCCAGATCTGCGCGCCGAGCCGTTCGAGCGCATCGTAGAGCGCGGCGCGGCGTCCCGGGTCGAGATGGGCGACGACCTCGTCGAGCAGGATCACGGGCGCCGCGCCCGACATTTCGGCGACCAGCCCCGCATGAGCGAGCACGAGGCCGATCAGCAGCGCCTTCTGCTCCCCGGTCGAGGCGTCGCGCGCCGCAATGCCCTTGGGCGCGTAGACGACCTCAAGGTCGGAGAGGTGAGGGCCGTCGAGCGTGCGGCCGGCCGCAGCGTCGCGCGGGCGATTCTCCTTGAGAACCGCCCGATAGCGGTCCTCGACCTCGACGGCCGGATGCGACAGCAGCAGCGTTTCCATCCAGCCTTCGAGCGCGATCTCGGCGGACGGGAACGCGGCATCCGGCGCGCGGCTCGCGCCGAGCGCGGCGGAGAGCCGGAGCACCGTGTCGGCGCGCGCAGCGGCGACCGCGACCGCGAGCTCGGCGGTCTCGTGCTCGGCGGCGTCGAGCCAATGCGGGTCCGGATTGGGGCTCTCCAAGAGGCGGTTGCGCGCGCGCAGCGAGCGCTCCAGCGCATTGACGCGGCTGCCGTGCTCGGGGTCGACCGCGAGCACCAGCCGGTCGATGAAGCGGCGCCGCTCGCCGGCCGGGCCGACGAACAGCCCATCCATGGCGGGGACGAGCCAGATCACCCGCAGGTGGTCCGCAAACGCGGCGGCGGACGCGACCGGCTCGCGGTCGATCCGGCACTTGCGCGTCAGGACGGCGTCCTCGCCGGCCGGCGGCTCGATGCCGGTGCCGATGGTGACGAGGCCGAGCGCACCCTCGACCTCGGCCGACACCGCCCAGCCGCCATCCCCTTCCGCGAAGGCGACCTCCTCGAGCGTGGCGCGGCGCAGGCCGCGGCCGGGAGCCAGGAAGGAGATCGCTTCGAGCAGGTTGGTCTTGCCGGCCCCGTTCGGCCCGACCAGCACGGCCGGGCCGTCGCCTACCGCCACGCTCGCGGCGTGATAGCTGCGGAAGTTCGCGAGCACGAGACGGCGGATGCGGGCGGCGGTGGTCATCGCACGCTGGATAGTCGCTTGGCTCCGGAGGCCGGAGGGGACGTCACACCCGCATCGGCATCAGCACGTAGAGCGCGCCCTTGGCGTCCTTGTCCTGAATCAGCGTCGGCGAGCCCGGGTCGGCGAGCTTGAGCACCGCGGTATCGCCTTCGATCTGCGCCGCAATGTCGAGCAGATAGCGCGAATTGAAACCGATATCGATCGGATCGGCCGCATAGACCACCTCGATTTCCTCGGTGGCGCTGCCGGAATCCGGATTGGTGACCGAGAGCACGAGGCGCCCGCCGGTGAGCGAAAGCTTGACGGCGCGGCCGCGCTCGCTCGCGATCGTCGAGACCCGGTCGACCGCCTGCTCGAAATCCTTCTTCTCGACCTCGAGCAGCTTGTCGTTGCCGAGCGGAATGACCCGCCCGTATTCGGGGAAAGTGCCGTCGATCAGCTTGGAGGTCAGCACCACGTCGCCGATCGAGAAGCGGATTTTGGCCGGAGAGAGCTCGACCGTGATCTCGCCGCTCAGGTCCTCGATCAGGCGCAACACCTCGTTGACGGTCTTGCGCGGCACGATGACGCCGGGCATGCCCTCGGCGCCGGCCGGCGCCGGCAGCTCGACCTGGGCGAGCCGATGGCCGTCGGTCGCGACCGCGCGCAACATGACGCTCTGGCCGGTGCCCGCGGTGTGCAGATAGATGCCGTTGAGATAGTAGCGCGTCTCCTCGGTCGAGATCGCGAACTGGGTCTTCTCGATCAGCCGCTTGAGCTCGGCCGCGCCGAGCGTGAACTTGTGCGTCATGTCGCCGGCGGCGATGTCCGGGAAATCGCTTTCCGGCAGGGTCTGCAGGGTGAAGCGCGAGCGCCCGGCGCGGATCGTCAGCACTGCCCGGTCGCCCGAGGCCTCCAGCACGATCTGCGTCCCCTCGGGGAGCTTGCGCACGATCTCGTAGAACATGTGCGCCGGCACCGTGGTGACGCCGCCGGGCGAGACCTCGGCATTGATCGTCTCGATCACCTCGAGGTCGAGATCGGTCGCCTTGAAGGATAGCTTGGAGCGCTCGGCGCGGATCAGCACGTTGGCGAGAATCGGAATGGTGTTGCGCCGCTCGACCACGCGATGAACGTGGGACAGCGATTTCAGGAGCTCGGCGCGCTCGACGGTGAGCTTCATGCGGGTCCTCGCTGAGTAGAGAAGGAAGGCTGCGGCGCGAGGACGGAGGGGACCCCGCGCCGGCGCCCGGCGCGAGGAAGCCTGCGCCGGGTGATGAAATTGACCCGGCGCGGCGGATTATTCAAGGGCGGCCGCAGGGTGGGGACAGGTCTCCCCCGTTACTCCTGCAGCTGCCGTTTGAGCGATTCGATCTCCTCGGCGAGCCCGGTGTCGTTGCCGACCAGGTTCTCGATCTTGCGCACGGCATGCAGGACGGTGGTGTGATCGCGTCCGCCGAAGCGCCGGCCGATCTCGGGCAGCGACCGCAAGGTCAGGGTCTTGGCGAGATACATCGCGACCTGGCGCGGCCGCACCACGTTGGCGGTCCGCCGCGACGACAGGAGGTCGCCCCGGCTCACGTTGTAGTGGCGGGCGACGATGCGCTGGATGTCCTCGATCTTGACCCGCCGCGGCTCCGTCGGGCGGATCAGGTCGCGGATCTCCCGCTCGGCGAGGTCCATGGTTACCGGCTGGCCGGTCAGCTTGCTGTGGGCGAGCAGGCGGTTGAGCGCGCCTTCGAGATCGCGACCGTTGTGGGTCACCGACTTGGCGATGTAGGCGAGCACCGGCGCCGGCACGTCGAAGCCCGGATGATGGGCACGGGCGAGCGCGATGCGCGAGATCAGGATTTCGAGCCGAAGCTCCTCGCCGAGCGATCCCATCTCGACCACCAGTCCGCCGGCGAGCCGCGAGCGCACGCGCTCGTCGAGGCTTTCCAGATCCATCGGCGGCCGGTCGGCCGCGATGACGACCTGGCGCCCGCCGTCGATCAGCGAGTTCAGCGTGTGGGAGAACTCGGCCTGCGTCGACTTGCCCTGGAGGAACTGGAGATCGTCGATGACGAGGACGTCGATGCCGCGCAGCGCCTCCTTGAAGGCGATGGCGGTCTGGCTGCGCAACGCCGACACGAAGCCGTACATGAAGCGCTCCGCCGTGAGGTAGAGCACCTTGCGGTCCGGCTGAAGATTGCCGGCCCAGGCGATCGCCTGCAGCAGATGAGTCTTGCCGAGGCCCACGCCCGCATGGATGTAGAGCGGATTGAACATCACTTGATCGTTGCGGCGCGCGAGCGCCACCTGCTTCGCAGCCGCATGGGCGAGCGTGTTGGAGCGCCCGACCACGAAGCTCTCGAAGGTGAGGCGGGGATCGAGCGGCGAGCCGCCGTGGACCTCGTGGTTCGACGGCGCCGCGCCCGCATAGCCGCGCGGCTCGGCCACATCGGTCCTCACCTCACGGTTCTCGCGGGCGGCCGCCGCGGCGTCGACCGCCTTCGCGATCGTCGGATTGCAGCGGATGACGGCGGAACGCACCGCGAGATCGATCCGGCGCAGCGCCGGATCGTCCACCTGCCAGCACATGAGAACGCGCTCGCCGTAATGCGACTGGATCCAGCTTTTGAGAAAGCGGGTCGGCACCGACAGGCGCACGGTCTCGGCATCGATCCCCTCGATCTCCATGCGGGCGAACCAGCTCGTGAAGATGTCTTCGCCGACCTCGGCACGCAGGCGCTCCTTGACGCGCGACCAGCGCTCCTGTGCGGGACGCTCGGTCTGGCAGCGCGGCCGATCGGAACGCGCCTGAACCGAATGGTCTTGATCTGAACGCTCTGCGGGCGCGAATGAGAGGCCCGAACGTTCTTCGTGCGATTGCGACATTTCCATTTTTCTCTCGTGTCGTACGGCGCTGACAAGGTTCGGTGGGAGCGCGGCCGGAAACCCGGCCGCGAGCATCGACATCCGCCTGGCGCAGAGGGCGCTCCGCCATCCTCCGTCCGGTAGGGGGAGGTCGAGGCAGGAAGGCTCGGCGCGAGGGGGATAGCGCGGCCTTACCCGCCGGAGGGCAGCACACTTCTGGTCGTGGTGATCAGGGAGGCGGCGGACGGCCCGGTCGGAGTATGGGATGGAGCCGGCATCGCGACATCGCGAGGCATTCGCGCGGGCCGTAGTCCGCGCATGCTGTCGATTGCTGTTGCCATACCCAGATACGAATGCGTCATGATGGCCCCCTCGGATCCAATGCCGCCGCCCCTAGTCGCGTTTGTATTTTGTTGGACTCCAAAGTATCCCCAAGTACCTGCGTGCTACCGACTGCCCGTCAGTCGGCTGACACGAAGTCTCACGCATGGGCCAACGCGCTCGGACACTTGGCAAACCCAATTGAGAGCTCGAACGGAGCGGGCAATATCCTGCCGTTCTCATCTCAGATGAGCGCGAACTCAGACCCTTTACTTGAAGGACCGCCGGTGGGCCCAGCGGCATGGTCAAAATTGCACGGTGCTTACGGGCTGGCAATGCCGGAGTGCAGATTTATTAACGCCGCCGCCGGCGCGCGCATGAAAGTTGCGTGATTGTTGTGCCACAGCGGATGCGTAAATGGTTGAATGGTAACATTTATCCTCTGCCAACTTGCAGGGATTGGAGGTATCCGGGCTTGCGGCACCGAGGTCGGATTCGATGCCACGGGAATGTCGCAGATTTATTGAGATTCCAAGTCCCGCCTGCCGCTTTGCTCTTAAGCCTTTAGCTCGGAACGGGTTTCCTTGTTCATGGGACCGACGTAACCCCCCGGGTTCTCGGAAAGCTGTATATTGGGAATCCCGATCAATACGTAGAACTACGTATCTGGTAGCGGAAATGAAATATTTTCGTCAGATATGTGTCTTTTCGACAACAAAGTAACGACGCAAAAAACGACCGTCCCGCTTTGCGAGCGCTCCGGCGAAATCAACAAACATCTCTTGCTGCAGCAACGCGCACCGCACGTGCGCGCATCGGACGTCGAAGCGACGGCGGGAATTATTGGCCGAGCTTGCCGATCTGGTGCACAAGGCGCGACACCTTGCGGCTTGCGGTCTTGCGATGAACGACTCCGCACTGGGCGGCACGCATGAGCTCCGGCTCCGCGGCCTTGAGCGCCGCGAGGGCTTTCGTCTTGTCGCCACCGGCGATCGCATCCTCGACCCCACGGACGTAGCTGCGCATGCGCGAGCGGCGTGCCTTGTTGACCTCGGTGCGGCGCGCGATCTTGCGGGTCGCCTTTTTGGCGGACTTGGTGTTGGCCATCAGAGTTCCGTCTTGGGTAGCGGCGTGCGTGTGGTCGCGGTCGGGCGGCCAAGGCAGCGCGAAAAAAAGGCGGCGGCGAGCCGGCGCTCGCCGCCTAACGCGCACGCTTATAGTGAGGCCCGTCGGGGGCGTCAACGCCCGGGGTTTTGGCCGGCTGCCCGTTCAGGCGACCCGCTTGGCGCGCGCCTGGTCGTAGCCGGCGGTCACGGCGGCGGTGTCGGCGGGCGAGAATGCGGCGAGCGGCGGCAGGACCCGCGCGAGCGCCGGATCGCCGTGGATGTGGGCGAGCAGCGCCTTGACGCCCGGCACCAGCGGACGGCCGTCGAACAGCTTGCGGATCGCAACCGCCGTGTCGAGCGCCGCCGCGTCGCTGCCGCTCCAGGCGCGCTGGCAGAGATCGGCATTGAGATTGGCGGTCGCCGAGATGCAGCCCGCGAACGCGCCGGCACGCGCCTCCATGAGCGCCGCCTCGGTCGACGGGAAGACGCTGAAGGCCGGCGAGATCGCCGCCACCTCGCGCGCATAGGCCATGTCGCCGGAGGAATCCTTGAGGCCGACCAGGCGCGCGCCGAACGCGTCGAGCAGGCGGCGGACCAGCCGGGGATGCCACGGCAGGCCGGACTGGGCCGGGAAGTGATAGAGATAGAGCGGGATCGGTTGCGCCGTGGTGGCTTCGACCAGCGTTGCGATATAGGCCGCGAGACCGTCGTCCGGCACGCCTTTGTAATAGAACGGCGGCAGCACCAGCGCGCCCGCGAAGCCGAGCGCTGCGGCGTGCCGCGTCAGCGCCACCGCGTCGGCGACCGCCGCCGCTCCGGTGCCCACCATCATGCGCTCGAGCGGCAGGCCCGCTTGCGCGTAGGCGCTCATCACCGCTTGCCGCTGCGCGAGCGAGAACGAGGTCGCCTCGCCGGTGGTGCCGAGCACGTTGAGCCCGTCGCAGCCGTTGTCGAGGAGATGGCGCGCGAGCTTCGTCGCGCGGGC
>Ga0335081_10006877_pt1 | contig 18141 bp, 13 predicted proteins | sample Lox_Sample_35_FD_206713 | JGI IMG/M metagenome (GOLD analysis project Ga0335081, IMG submission 206713) | Soil microbial communities from Loxahatchee National Wildlife Refuge, Florida, United States - Lox_Sample_3.5 | ecosystem: Environmental > Terrestrial > Soil > Wetlands | place: USA... | reverse complement strand
CCCCGGCTCTCCAGAATCTCTGGTCAAGGTGGCCTACCTGTACAATTTTATGAAGTTTGTGGAATGGCCCCCCGATGCGTTCAAGGATAGGCTCTGTCCGATCAACCTCTATGTTCTCGGGGCAGACCCCTTTGGCGAGGCACTCTCTTCCATCAGCGACAAGATGGTCAAAGGGAGAAGAGTTCGTATCAAGCGTGTGAATCGTTTCGATCGAATCTGCGGGGCGCACATCCTCTTCGTCAGCCCTTCGGAGAAGGAAAATCTGACCCACACCTTGAGAGCTGTCAGGAATTCGCCCATTTTGACCGTCAGCGAGATGGATGGGTTTGCCAGGCAGGGAGGCATTATCAATTTCATCACGGTAAAAAATAAAATCCAATTCGAGATCAACCCTGATGCGGCGCGGCTGAGCGGTCTTAAAATTAGCTCTCAGCTGCTCAGGTTGGCAACAATTGTGGGCGCCGACGCTCAAGGGAAAAACGAATGAGACACCTTTTCCATGCCATGTCGATTCGGCGCAAGCTGACGGTGATCATCCTGTCGACGAGCGTAGTCGTGCTCCTCTTGTCTTCCGTGGCGTTCGTCATTAGCGATACCATCACGTTTTGGAATGTCGAAAAAGGAAAACTTTCAGTCCTGGCGGATATCATCGGAGACAGTGCTTCGGCGGCAATCACCTTCAACGACCGAAAGGCAGCCCGAGAGACCTTATCGGGTCTCGGCGCGCATCCGTATATCTTAGCCGCCTACATCGTCACGAACGATGGCGTGGTGCTCGCCCAGTACCATAGAAATACCACGGGGGAAGGGATCGGAGGAGGACAAACTAAAAGCGTTGCGGCGCTGATCCATGGGGAGAGAGGTTCTTTCTGGAATGGGGATTTCGACCTTAAAGTGGCCAGGTCCGTCCTGCTGGATGGACAAGCGATCGGTACCGTGGCCATCCAGTCGAACGTCGGAGAGCTAACATCTAGGTTGAAATCCTCGGTTTTCATTGTCGGCCTCATCCTGATTGGAACTCTCACCATCGCTTATTTTCTGTCCGCAAGCCTCCAGCGCCTGATCTCTGAACCAATTGTCCATCTGACCCAGACCATGCGGACGGTTTCGGAACGGAAAGACTATTCCGTCCGGGAGAAAAAAGGGAGTAATGACGAACTGGGTATTTTGATCGAAGGGTTCAACGCCATGCTGGAGCAGATCGAGGTCAGGGACAGAGAGAATAGGATCAAAGCCGAGATCGGCCGGATCATCAGTTCCACCCTCGACATCGACGAAGTCTATAACGGCTTCGCAGAAGCGGTTCGCCACCTCATCGATTTCGATCGAATCTCAATCGCCATCATCGACTCGGAGCATCAAAGGGTCAAGGTGGCCTATGCAACAGGAGCGGACTTAATCGACCGAAAGCCCGGGGAAGGTTTCCCGCTCTCTCAGTCGGTGATTGAGTATATCCTCAAAACTCGGGCGAGCGTCCTTGTCCAGACGGAGGATCGTACCGAGATAGAAACCCGATTCCCGTTTCTTCGGGCCGCCTTCGGGGCCGGGTTCCGATCGATGATCTCGGTTCCTCTCATCTCCAAAGACCAGGTCATCGGAGCGCTCAACCTGCGATCCATCAAGCCGGCCGCCTACGTCGATAGGGACCTGAAGGTTGCAGAAAGCATCGGTATCCAGATCTCGGGTGCCATCGCCAACGCCCTTCTCTTTAACGAGCGGAAGCGGGCAGAGGAAGCCCTAAAGGAGAAGACCGAAGAATTAGCCCGGTCGAATAGAGACCTAGAGCAATTTGCTTATGTCGCCTCTCATGACCTCCAGGAACCCCTGCGTATGGTAACGAGTTATGTCCAGCTTCTGGCCAGACGATACATGGGCAAGCTCGACTCCGACGCTGACGAGTTCATCAGTTTTTCCGTGGACGGCGCCATTCGCATGCGGAAGCTGATCATTGACCTGCTGGCTTACGCTCGGGTAGGAATGCGAGGCAAGGAATTCGAGCCTACCGATTGCGAAAACGTCCTTCATCAGTCCCTTCACAACCTAAGCCTGGCGATTCAAGAAGAGAGCGCCGCCGTGACCCATGATCCCCTTCCGACCGTATTGGCCGATCACTCGCAATTGGGACAGTTGTTTCAAAACCTGATTGGAAACGCAATCAAATTTCGGGGGGAAGAATCGCCCCGCGTTCACATCTCGGCCAACCGCAATGGTCACGGGTGGACCTTTTCCGTCAGCGACAACGGTATTGGCCTTGCCCCGGAGTATGCCGAGCGAATTTTCATCATCTTCCAGCGGCTTCACAGCCGGCAGGAATACTCCGGCACCGGCATGGGATTGGCTATCTGTAAGAAGATTGTGGAACGACACGGAGGCCGCATCTGGGTGGAGTCAGAGGTTGGAAAGGGCGCCACTTTTTACTTCACCCTCCCGGCACTTAAGACGGAAACGCTTTCTTCATAGCGTCTCAAGAAGGCAGGGTTGAGACGAATGGAGAGGAGAGAAAAAATGAAGCCCGAGAGAGAATGCCGGCCTGTGGAGATCTTACTCGTGGAAGACAACCCGGGTGACGTTCGCCTCACCCTGGAAGCCTTCAAGGAAGGCAAGATACGCAACCGATTGAGCGTGGTGGGGGATGGGGTCGAGGCCCTGGCCTTTCTGCGTCGACAAGGCCCTTATGCCAGCGCCCCTCGGCCAGATCTCATTTTGCTCGACCTGAACCTCCCGAAGAAGGACGGTCGCGATGTCCTTGCCGAAATCCATGTTGAGGACAGCCTGAAACAAATTCCTGTCGTCGTACTGACCACCTCAAATGCAGAGACGGACGTCCTAAGAACCCACGATCTCCATGCAAGCTGTTACATTACCAAGCCGGTAGACTTTGCGCAATTCGTCACGGTCGTCAAACTGATAGAGGATTTTTGGTTCGCCATCATCAAGCGCTCAGAGAATGGAGACGCCGATGTCTAATCCTGACCCCCTCCGAGAGAAATCGTCAAATGGCGATGGCCAACAGCCTGAGACTATCAAGGTGCTGCTGATTGAGGATAATCCTGGAGATGCTCGCCTCGTCAAAGAGATGCTGAACGACGCAGGGACAACTCAGTTCCATCTGTCCCATGCGGCGTTGGTCAGCACCGGTCTGTCCCTTCTGAGAAATGAGGGCTATCACGTCATCCTGTTGGATCTGTCGCTGCCGGACGGGTATGGTCTCGACATCATCAGACAGGTGTGCACGGTGTCACCCCATTTGCCCGTTGTGATCTTGACCGGTCTCGACGATGAGACAGTGGCGATCCGAGCCGTCCAAGAAGGGGCGGAAGACTATCTGGTCAAGGGGCAGATGGACGGCAATCTGCTGGCACGGGCGATCCGATATGCCATCGAACGCAAACGAGTGGAAGTGGCGCTGCGGGAGAGCGAGGAGAAATATCGAACCATCCTTGAAAACATCGAAGACGGGTATTACGAAGTCGACCTTGCCGGCAATTTTACGCTCTTTAACGATATCATTTGCCGGCATTTCGGATATACCCGAGAGGAACTGAAAGGGATGAACTACCGGCAGTATGCAGATCAAGAGAACGCAGAGAGACTGTTTCAAGCCTTTAACCGAGTCTACAAAACCGGGGAACCCCGCAGAGAATGCGATTGGGAGATCATCAGAAAAGATGGGACCCGAAGATGCATTGAAGCATCCATCTCTTTACGAAAAAGCGCGTCGGCCAAACCCATCGGCTTTCGAGGGATTGTGCGGGACGTCACCGAGCGGAAGCGCGCCGACGAAGCGCTCCGGGAAAGCGAGGAGAGATTCCGCGAACTGGCGGAAAACATCCGTGAGGTCTTCTATATCCACGAAGAGGGGATCCCCCGTTACGTCAGCCCCGCCTATGCGGATATCTGGGGCCGCTCTCCTCAAAGCTTCTACGAAGACCCAAACTCCTTCTTGGAAACGGTCCATCCCGAAGATAAGAACCATGTCGGGCGATCTTTAGAGAAGAAAACCCAGGAAGAATGTGAGGTGGTCTATCGTATCCTGCGTCCGGATGGGTCCATCCGTTGGATCAGGGACCGCTCTTTTCCGGTCGGGGATAGCTCCGGAAGGACGCACCGGGTTGTGGGCATTGCCGCCGATATCACAGACCTCAAACTCGGGGAAGAAAAATTGAGATACCTGAGTTTACACGACCCTCTGACCGGACTCTATAACCGCATCTACTTCGAGGAGGAGATGAGCCGGATAGAAAAAACACGCTATGAAACAGTAGGGATCTTAGCGTGCGATGTGGATGGGCTCAAACTCGTCAACGATACCCTCGGGCACGATCAAGGGGATCGTCTGCTGGCCGCCGCGGCCAGGGTGATCCGGGAATCCTTCCGAGAGGGAGACCTGGTGGCCCGCATCGGGGGCGATGAATTCGCCGTCGTCCTCCCCAACACGACCGACCCCTCCGTCGAAAGTGCCTACCAACGGATTCAGGAGGCCGTCGCCGCCTACAATGCCACCACCCCCGAACTCCCGCTCAGTATCTCCGTCGGATTTGCCATCAAAAACAGATCCCATAAAAACCTCAAGGATGTCTTTAAGGAAGCGGATAACCACATGTACCGCAAAAAGCTCTATCGGACCCAGAGCGTCCGGAGCACCATTGTCAGCACCCTGATCAACACCCTCCGAGCCAGGGATCTTGCCACCGAACGGCATTCGACGCGTTTGGAAAAGCTCTTGGTCCGCATGGCTGCCCTAATCGGACTGCCCGAGGCCACGACGGCGGACTTATCCCTTCTGGCCAAATTTCATGACATCGGCAAAGTGGCCATCTCCGACGCCATCCTTCTGAAAGAAGGGCCTCTGACTCCCGAAGAGTGGGCAGAGATGAGGCGGCATTGCGAGATCGGCTATCGGATTGCCCTGTCCGCTTCGGACCTCGTTCCGATTGCCGACTGGATCCTGAAGCACCATGAGTGGTGGGACGGTCAGGGTTATCCCTTGGGTATGAAAGGAGAGGAGATTCCCGTCGAGTGTCGTCTGCTGGCGATCGTGGATGCCTATGAAGCCCTCACCAGTGTCCGTCCTTACCGACGGTCCTTCTCCCACCGGGAGGCAGTGGCCGAACTCTGGAGGAACGCGGGAACTCAGTTTGACCCCCAGCTCTTAGAAAAGTTCATCCAAATGCTGGAGGCCCTTTCTTTTGAGACCGAGATTCATCCGGCTGCAATTTGAAAATGAGTCAAGGGGGCCACGGGGGAAATGATGACTTTTTTCAACTGAGCAACCCCTGAATGAATAAAAAGCCGCGACAGTGACAACGATCCATACTGAGAGATCGAAAAGTCAATTGACATCATCCTACCATTAAGGGTCTCTTTTCCTGACCTTTTTCTTGAAAGTGCCGCCCAAAATTGCCGCCTGTGGGGCCAGAGGTGAAGGGAAGGCAGCCCCCATGGTCTCTCGGGGCCCTCTGCAGAATTTCTTAATCAAATTTTTTGGAAAAATCTGTAGCATTTCGCAAAGGATGTTGTTAAATTTAATCTGTCTCTAGAAATCGACTCTTCTGATGGGGCTCCCGAGAAAGCTTACGCTGAGGTGCAGAGATGCTTTTTGGGTCTTACGCATTGCTCTTTTTTTTCCTACGAATCACGTTTGCCGGATACTTTAATTTTTTTGGAATTGTTCTAATTTTAGCTTTTGAATTTGCGTCCCATCGTTCTCTAAGCAATCCCCCTCTGATATTCTTCGATCCTCTGCCGTTTTCCTTGTCATTCAGCTGAGTGAGGTTATGGACGCAACACATATTTCTAAGATTTCGCAAGAACTGGGCTTCGCTGCCGAACAGGTCCAAGCCACAGTCGACCTTCTGAATGAAGGAGCAACCGTCCCTTTTATCGCCCGATATCGGAAGGAGGCCACGGGGACCCTGGACGAGGTTGCCATCTCAACGATTCGCGATCGTCTCCATCAACTGATGGAATTGGACAAGCGGCGCGAGGCCATCCTCCAATCTTTGGACGAGCGGGGGCAACTCACGGATGAGTTACGGGGAACGATCCTCGCGGCGGAGACCATGGCCGTCCTAGAAGATATTTATCTGCCCCACCGTCCCAAGCGCCGCACGCGGGCTAAGATCGCCAAAGAGAGAGGACTGGAGCCGCTGGCCCAGCGTCTTTTTATGCAGGAGGAGATGGATCCGTTAGCCGAGGCCTCTGCCTTTGCCGATCCGGAGAAAGGGGTAAATTCTGTGGAAGATGCTCTCGCCGGGGCTCGGGACATCATTGCAGAATGGGTCAACGAAGACCAGACAGCCCGGGCCATGATGCGTGCTCTCTTTTCATCGAAGGCTGTCTTTAAGTCAAGGGTCATTCCGGAAAAAGAGACGGAAGGAATGAAGTACAAGGATTACTTTGACTGGCAGGAGCCTGTGAAAACGGCGCCATCTCACAGGATTTTGGCCATGAGGCGGGGGGAAAACGAAGGGTTCCTCATCCTGCGAGTTTTCCCTCCTGAGGAAGAAGCCCTGGACATCCTCGACGGCCTTTTTGTCAAGGGGGAAGGTCCTGCATCTCAGCAAGTCAAGATGTCCGTACACGATAGCTACAAAAGACTGCTTTTTCCTTCGATGGAGGCTGAAATACGCCTTGAGACAAAAAAAAGGGCGGATGAGGAAGCAATTCGGGTTTTTGTCGAGAATGCCCGTCAACTTCTTCTTGCTCCGCCTTTGGGTCAGAAGAATGTCCTTGCTATTGATCCGGGTTTTCGAACGGGCTGCAAAGTTGTTTGCCTAGACCGTCAAGGAAAACTGCTCCATACTGAAACGATCTTTCCCCTCCAGTCTGAGAAGAGTTCGGCCGATGCGGGCTCTACGATCCTTAGTCTGTGTGAGCGGTTCTTCATCGAGGCCATTGCCGTTGGGAACGGCACGGCGGGAAGGGAGACAGAGGCTTTCATTCGAAGCCTCAACCTCTCAAAAAACATTCAGGTGGTCATGGTCAACGAGAGCGGTGCATCGGTCTATTCGGCTTCGGAAGTAGCACGGGAAGAGTTTCCCGACCAGGATGTGACGGTACGCGGATCCGTGTCCATCGGCCGGAGGTTGATGGACCCTTTGGCAGAGCTGGTCAAGATCGACCCGAAGTCAATCGGCGTTGGCCAATACCAGCACGATGTCGACCAGGGAGCGTTGAAGAGCGGCCTGGACGACGTCGTTTCCAGTTGCGTTAACCGTGTGGGCGTTGAGGTCAATACAGCAAGTAAACAGCTTCTGACCTATGTGTCGGGGCTGGGCCCCCAGCTTGCAAAGGGGATTGTGGAGTACCGGAATGCACATGGTCCGTTTCGTTCAAGAGAAGATCTGAAACAGGTCCCTCGTTTAGGGCCAAAAGCTTTTGAGCAGGCAGCAGGTTTTTTACGCATCAGGGATGGCGAAAACCCACTCGACCGAAGCGCTGTCCATCCCGAGAGCTACTCTATTGTCGATGCTATGGCAAGAAACCTGGGTTGCTCGGTCCTCGACCTGATGCACGACGAGCGGCTCAGGAAGAGAATCGATCTCGGTCGATACGTCTCGGAAAAGGTAGGTCTTCCGACGCTCAACGACATCCTCTCAGAACTCTCGAAACCCGGCCGAGACCCTCGGGAGCAGTTTGAAGCTTTCCGATTCGCAGAAGGAATAGAAAAGATAGAGGATGTGAAACCAGAGATGAAGCTCCCCGGGATTGTGACCAATATCACCGCCTTCGGTGTTTTTGTCGACATTGGCGTCCATCAGGATGGATTGATCCATATCAGCGAGGTTTCCAGTCGCTTCGTGAAGAATCTCGCGGAGGTAGTGAAAGTTCATCAAAAGGTCATGGTAACGGTACTGGCTGTAGACCTTTCGAGAAACCGGATTTCCCTTTCCATGAAGGACCGTCAGCCTGGTCCTGAAGGCATCTTGAAGGCGGAGGAGGAGAGAAAAGAAGATAAGAGACACGAGAGGAAGCAGAAGCAGAAAAGCACTTTTACGAATAACCCTTTTGCTTCCGCGCTCAGAAACAGGAGCTAAAAAGGGGCGTCGACTGCTTGGCGAATCTTATCTCTAGCAGGCTGACCCAAATGTCTGCGCCCGGGATCGAGAAAGTTTATGTGCATTGAGACTTTTACGGAAATGACTTTTTGCTAAGATGACTGCTAAAATCCACGCCCTGAGCCCAAGGAAAATGTCCTTTGTCTGGAAGCCGCTCATGATGCTGGCCGCCATAGCAGTGGCAATCGGACTAGTCTATTTTACTCCGGCAAGGAAGTATTTAAGCAATATCCAAATCGTCAAGTCCTGGTTGCTGTCGCTGGGGTGGGTAGGACCGGCCGTCTGGATGGGGGTTGTCTTCATGTTAGTGGCCGCGGGCATGCCCCGCCTGTTGTTTTGTCCCGTCGGCGGCCTGGCGTTTGGCTTCTGGTACGGTTTGCTTTGGACGCAGCTTGCGACGTTGTTTGGTTATTATGTCCTGTTTCTCTTTGTGCGCTGGGGAGGCCAGGGCTTTGTCCTTCGCCACTGGCCGCGCGTCGGAAGGTTAAAGAAACATTTCCATGGCAACTCTGCGGCGCTTCTGGTCTTCGGCGTACGCCAGCTCCCCATCAGCGGGTTGATTATTAACTTTCTCCTGGGACTTTCGCCCATTCGACATCGCCACTTTTTGTTGGGGACGGCCTTCGGGATCCTGCCGGAGGCGATCCCATTCACTCTCGTCGCCAGCGGCGTGTTCAAGGTGACCGGCAGGAATACGCCGCTTTATGTCGCGGCTGCGGTGGGAATTTTCTTACTGGTGTGCGCTGTCCTGTGGTATTTCTCACGCCGCGTGAAACTCCTGGCCGATCTGCGCAGCGAAACCCAGGGCGAGGAAGCCGGCCTCCCTGCGAAGGACTCCCCTTGAGCAAGAACAAGAAGGTCATGGAGCGTCTCAGAAATACCGATATCCTCCTTGTCCTTTTCTTGACATAAAATTCCCATCCTTTTACACTCAAGGCGCTTCGAAACGAACGCTTCTATTCAAACGGACAAACAGGAAATGCTTTTTGAACAGCCGGTCTTATTTTCCTGAAGGAAAGGAGGAGGACGATGAAAAGGAGAATGAAGAACGACCACGCAAAAGAGATGGATCGCCGGACCTTTCTCAAAGTGGGCAGTGCCCTTAGCCTGGGAGCAGCAGCGACCTTCGGCAGGCCGTCAACTATTTTGGCGCAGCCGGAAGACAAAGCAGGCCCAAAAGATTCAGGCGAAAAGATCGATATTTTCTGCCATGTTCTGCCACAAAAATACAAGGACGCACTCTTCAAGAAGGCCAGGCCTGCCTTCTATCTTGAGAACGCAAAAACCCTTGTGCCACTCTCCGATCTGGATCTCCGGTTTAAGGCCATGGACAAATATCCCGGGTACCGGCAGGTTTTAAGCATCGGCGTCCCGCCGGTCGAATTGGTCGTCTCACCCAGAGAAGCTGCGGACCTATCCCGAATGGGTAACGACGAGATGGCGGAATTGGTGAACAAGTATCCGGACCGGTTTGTGGCCGCCTTGGCGGGTTTGCCGATGAATGATGTGGACGCTTCCCTCCGGGAAATGGAGAGAGCGATGAAGGACCTGAAATTCAAGGGAGCCCAGGTCTACAGCTCGATGAACAGAAAACCACTTGACCGGCCCGAGTTCCTTCCTATTTATGAAAAGCTATCCCAGGAGGATGTCCCTCTCTTTCTTCACCCCGTCAGGGACAGAGACATTTCGGACTACCCGGATGAAAAATGGGCAAAATATAACGCGTATAACCATTTCGGATGGCCTTACGAAACAACGATGGCCATGACTCGCCTCGTGATGAGTGGCATCATGGAAAAGTACCCCCGTCTGAAAGTGGTCGTCCACCATTGCGGTGCGATGCTTCCCTTCTTTGCCAAACGCGTTGCTCTGGGTGTGCCGGAGCCCGCGGAGGTCATGAATCTGACCAAACCCCCTTTAGAATACTACAAGAGGTTTTACGGCGATACCGTTCTGGGTGGGAATACGCCCGCTTTGATGTGCGGCCATGCCTTTTTCGGCACGGATCACATGGTTTTTGCCAGCGATTATCCTTACCCAGGCGGTGTGGCGCGGGCCGATGTCGCACTCGGAGAAGTGATTAAATCCGTGGAAGATATGACGATCCGTGATGAAGAGAAAGTCAAAATATTTTCAAAGAATGCGAGAAAGTTATTGAAGCTGTCCTGATCAGCGGTTGGCGGGGACGGCTCCCATTCGGGCTTGTCCCCGCCCTTTCGAGAACAAAACGACCCATCCCTCCAACGGTAGATAGGGCTTGATGACCGTTCAACCTGCCGTATCCTCACTGACCGATGGACGCGACCTGAAGGCGAGGCGCTTCTAGCCAAAATAAGGACGCACCTGTTTGGCAATTTCTTCGGGAGGCTCTACGACAAATCCATCAAGAAGAATGCTGGAAGAATACCAGGTGTCGCTTACCGGGTAAGTCTGGACGCTGGATCGAGAAACGATCTTCACTCCCGCCCAAAGGTAATGATCTGCCTTCTTGCCGAGGGGACCCGAGTAGATAGCATAATTAAAGCAGGAGAACCCTTTGTCGTAATAGGCTCTTAATACTCTTGAAATACCCTGAGCAAGACCCTCCCAGTCGCTATCGTCGAATTCCAAGAGGTTCGATTTCCCCCTGACCACCCCATCCACCTCATCCTCCTTCATCGGAGCAAATGGAGTGAACCATTCCGAAGATCCGAAATTCCCCAAATACCTTTCGCCCAACGCTTTCTCTTTGTTAACCAATTCATTCCAGAAATTTCGAGAATGTTTCCTGTAGTAAGACTTTCCTTTTTCCGTATAGACTTTAATCAGCGAATGAGGAGCATGAGAGAGGACCACCTGAAGATGCGGATGCACCATACTGGCTCCGCTGGGGTAGAGATAGTTACCGCCGATCTCCGCGTATTCCACGCCGCTTGCTTCATGAGCGCGTCGCACATAGAAATCCGCCAGTTTGAAGGCATTCATCAGGAGAGCCGGCGAAAGTTCATTCAACCTTAGGTAATGCTTCTGGGTGATGGCGATCACGGCCGAATATTGTTTGTGAGCAAAGAGGTTAGGAAAGAGCGTCGCCTCCCCCCGGACAAGCCTCCCCTCGGGGATAAAATCAGCCGGGAAGGTTGGAGTCGAGGTTGCCACTTTTTCCGGGCAGAAAAAACACCTCCCCCGGGTTTCTTCAATCAGTCTTTCCAGGACTGCTTGATCTGTTTTGTAAACCCCCGCCCAGAATGCCCGGCCGGTCCGGATGAAGGACGTGAAACCGGTCAGAGGGTCCTCGCGATATTCGATGGGCTGAGAATCGATGTCAAAATTCTTGAGTGGGTTATGCAGAACAGCCCTCTCCTCGGATTTTCTAAAACGGACCATGTCACTCTCCCCTTGATTCAATTTTGTGCAAGGCCGACCCCAATTCTCTACTAGGAAGTTTCCCTTGGACGAATACGTCTTATTTACAAGAATTTCTTCTCCATTTCAAATCGAGATTTTGATGAAATGTGGGAGGCGATGATCGCCAACAAACGTTTTGAGAAGAAGAAACAGAACACCTCGCCTCAGAGTTCCAATAAAAACAGAAAGCTAGCCTTTCCGGCTAGCTTTCCTTCTCTTTCAAGGCACTCCCTTTTCCGAAGAAGGATCTTTTCCCTTCTCGTCGGTTCCGATTTCTTCCCGGAAATTCCAGGGGCCACCTTTTTTCGGGAGTCAGCTTTAGATTGGCCCCCCATCTAAAGGAAATTTCCATCTATGAATTTCTCTGTATGTCTGTGTTGTATTCGCTGGCTGCATCTCCTTTCCTAAATTTATTATAAGTCACTTTCCTGTTTTGAGCCAACCGCCGAGGCGTGCCGTTCCACCTCCTCTTTCTTCCCGGTCACATCACGTATCCGGCCCAACGTGGGCTGGGCAATGCGATTTTGGGAGATCTTCTCATCCAAGCTTTCATCGGCCATCGCTAATTTCTGTTGACTTTGAGCCAGTGGAAGGCACTGTCTCCATAATTCTCGTGACTTTTTTTACTGGAATTGATAGATTACTATTCTGGCACCGCCCCATTTTCACTGAGGCCTTTATGCTTTCTGTTCATCCCTAAAGGGGACAGAGAAAGGAGAGATCAAATGAAGAAGATCGTCCTATTGGGAGCTGCACTTTTTTGCCTTATGACATCAGCCGGGTTAGCAGCAGAGATACCCAAGGGTTTGGTTGATTCAAAGCCCGAGCAGGCAATCCTCATCAATCTGAATGAATGGTACAAGATCCATCCCTCGCCAGGAAAACCAGGGATCGTCGGTGAAACTGTTTTCGCCTCACCCCGTTCAGTCGTAATAATCAGAACAGCTGGTAAGGGAACGGCTGCTGGAAATCATTTTCATTCGACGACGGATGAAATTGTCTTGATCGTCGGGGGCAGCGGCGAGCTGTTGATTAACGGCAAGTGGACTCCTGTAAAAGCAGGTGATATCCATGTCAACCCGCGGGGGAATATTCATGATGTACGCACACCCAACGAGGACCTCCGGTTGATCTCTGTCTTTACCCCCCCTCAGCCTCTGGGAGGTGACGTGAATATAGTTCCGGCGGGAACGCCAGCAGAGATACCCAAGGGTTTGGTTGACTCAAAGCCCGATCAGGCAATCCTCATCAATCTGGACGAATGGTACAAGACCCATCCCTCTCCCGGAAAACCGGAATTGGTCAGTGAGACTGTTTTCGCTTCACCCCGTTCCGCGTTTATGATAAGAACAGGCGGTAAGGGGAGGCCAGCTGCCGGTCATTATCACGCCGTGGCAGACGAAATTGTCTTGATGGTCGGGGGCAACGGGGAAATGTTGATTAACGGTAAATGGACTCCTGTGAGACCTGGAGATCTACACGTGAATCCAAGGGGCAACGTACACAATTTGCGGAATCCAAACGAGGATGTCCGATTTATCTCTATCTTTACACCGCAGCAGCCTCCAGGGGGAGACATAAATGCGGTTAAGGACTAAAAAAAATCCCAATATGCTGAGATTTCAATAAGGCTCTGGAGATAAACCCGAAATTTGTATTGGCCTGCTTACATCGAGGAAGGTCCTCTTACCATAAGAAGGAATACGATAAATTTTGCGAGGGCATCAAAAAGGCCAAGACTTAGGGTGGAAAATTTCTTTTGGATGCCGTGATGAGCGTGCAAGGCTTCAGGAAAAAGAATTTGAGCTAAAGGACATACGCATTTTTAACTCGCATCCTCGCCTGAGAATATGCGGTAGCGCTCACGGCTGAGTGACGATTGACGAATAGGGAATTTTTCCCGGTAAACAGCCTTAAACAATCAGCCCCGTGGCCGGGCTCCCTTCCTGGTCTGGCCACGAAGGCCTGGCTAACATCCTGAGGGATAAGAGAAGATTGACGTGTCGCCGAACAGTTGAGGTGAAGGGTAGCGGCCGACCGGCATCTCTCTTGGCCGTACGATTCGAATGGTTGATCCAATCCATTGCTCGCCAGCTTGATTTTGGGCCATCATTAAGGTCCGGATTTGAACAATTTCTTACCACCTGCCCGAACTAGGCTGCAGAATTCAGTTTTTCGTCTCATCCCGTTTTCAGAAAACGAATAAAAAACAACCCCTTGTATATCTTTGCAGTTTGGCATAAAATATGCTCATCAAAGGTCCAGAGATTTCTTGACGTTAGGGGTATCTCTTGGCCGAATCGAGGAGAAGAGCACCCGTGGCACACGAAAGGCCGTAAGCAGTTTATTGAATTGAATTTTGACCCAAAACCTGAATCATGCTTTATCACGCTATGATTTCCATATTCACAGGAAGAAAAGAGGTCAAAAATCGAAAAGACATCCTCCGTGGGGTCTATGAAGAGAATCTTTTCATGCTCGGTAGGGGCCGTACGGCCCGATCACGACGGAAACCCTTCCTCCTGAAGAGAATTCTCCTGGCTGCGGTACTCTGTATTGTTGCAATCCTAATCCACGATCAACACACGGACACTTCATTCGCGCCGGCAGAACCGACTTCAAACACAAATGGTCAGCTCCTTTCCACCCCGACGGCAGGTGGTGCATCAGAACTGAATACGGACATAAGCACTTCCCCTCCGGGTCTGCTCCCCGAGGAAACAGCGAATACCTCTGAGCTTAGTGTTTTTTTGAACAGCCGCAACGCGTCACTCATCCGCATGCTTGGCCTCAAAATCAAGACGATCATGATCGATCCGGGCCATGGAGGGACCGATTCAGGCACCATCGGAAAGATGGGCACCAAGGAGAAAGATATCACTCTCGACATCGCCAAGAGACTGAAGGCCCATCTGTTGAAAAGCGATCTCCATCACGTGCTGATGACGAGAGAGGATGACTCATCGGTGCCTCTCCTCGAACGGGTCACACTTGTTCGGGAAACGAAAGCGGACCTCTTCCTCTCGATTCATCTCAACTATTTGCCCAAAAAAAATACGAATGTCGTTGAAACGTATTATTTTGGGCCTTCCGATGACAAGAAAACGCTGAAGCTTGCCGAGCAGGAGAACGCAGGGTCAGAATATGGACTCAGCGACTTCAAGGAAGTTGTGGAGATGCTCGGCAAGACCATGAAGATTGAGGAGTCTAAAGACTTTGCAGAATCAATCCAGGCAAATTTGTTTTTGAACAGCAGGAAGCACAGCCAGGAGATACAAAACCATGGCGTGAAGAGAGCGCCCTTCGTCGTCCTTCTGGGCGTGGACGTACCCTCCGTCCTTGCAGAGGTTTCCTGCCTCAGCAATCGCGAAGAGGAACAAGATCTCAATTTGGAAAACCACAGAGAGAATATTGCCAAATATCTTGCAGCAGGCATTTTCGATTATCTGAACAAAGGAGCCATAACCCATGAAGCCAAAAAATGAGCAGAAGGAAGATAATGTCCTGTTTGTTGGCATCGACCTTGGAACATCACGGAGCGCGATCTCTTCGAGTAATGGCATACGAGAATGGATCGAGAGTTATGTGGGATGGCCCAAGGACTTCATCGCAGAGCAAGTCGTCGGTAAACCCGTGCTCTTTGGAGCCGAGGCCCTCCAACACCGACTTTCCCTCGACATCTGCAGACCCCTTGAACGGGGCATCATCAAAGAGGGCATCGAAAGCAGCGAAAGGGCGGTCAAGGAGATTATTAGGCATCTGATTGATCTTGCAAGGCCTGAACCTGAACAGAAGATCTACGCGGTGGTCGGGGTGCCCGCCGATTCGCTAAAAGTCAACAAACTTGCTATCCGGAAGGCGGTTGCGGAATACGTTCATACCCTCATGGTTGTCTCGGAGCCCTTTGCGATCGCCTACGGAATGAACCTGCTGAACGATGCGCTTATCATCGACATCGGTGCTGGAACCGTAGACTTCTGCATCATGCATGGAACGATTCCGTCTGAAGAGGACCAGAAAACCATCTTCACTGCGGGCGACTATGTCGACGAACAGCTCTTCAATTATCTCATTGAGAAGTATCCGAGCTCAAAGTTCAACAAAAATATGGTGCGGCAGTTTAAAGAGAGGTTCAGTTTTGTACGCGAAATCAACGAACAAATCCGTGTTGAGCTGCCGGTGAAGGGTAAACCGGTCATGCATGACATCAAGGAGGAGATCCGGAAGGCGTGCGAAAGCATCCTGCCGTCCCTCGTCGAGACCACAACTGAAATGATCGCCCGGTTCGACCCCGAATTCCAGATGAAAATAAAAAATAACATCGTCATGGCGGGTGGAGGGAGTCTCATCAGGGGCATTGCCGAGTACCTGCAAGAAGCCCTGAAGGAATACGGCACTTGCAAGGTCACCCGTGTCTCCGATCCACTCTTTGCGGGTGCGGACGGCGGTCTCAAGCTTGCCCAAGATATGCCGTCCAAGTATTGGGAAACCGTTCGATCCTAGGCAGATCTTAGAGCGCGGTCGGATCGGACCTTCCTTAAAGTTTAACAAGGACACTGCGATCGGGCAGATAGGAAAAGCAGTTTGATGAAATCCTGGACGGACCTCAAACTATTCGAACTGACGGACCGCATTGTTTGGCTTGCCCACAATCATCCGGCTTTCCTGATCGTCCTCGCACTTGCTCTCCTCTTCTTCATGATCCGAAAGCCCAAACTCTTTTTGAGCCTTCTCCTCATCTGCCTCTTCCTGGCGGGGATGCTCTATGTGATCATGAATATGTCCGGTTCTGGATCGCAGAAGAAAGAGAGACTCATTCAAGAAGAAAACGCTCAGTTTGATACGGGCCAGTAGTCGCTTTCCCAGATGCCTCCTATTCCCGAGAACCTCTCCTTTCTTGATAACGCCCCGTAGCAGGGATATTTGCACGTTCAAAGAAGATACCTTGGCTTTCAACAGAGGCCTTCTGAAAATTTAGGCGGCCTGGATCATACTTTCCCCATAGTAGGACTTTTGTCCTCTTCTTGAATCTTACAAAGGAATAATTATTTTTATAAGAAAGGAGGAATCAACATGGACAAAAAGATTAGCTGCAGGGATCTTGGACCCGAGTGCACCTTTACAGCTTGCGCTAGCACAGAAGCGGAACTCTTTGAAAGGATTCTGGAGCATGGCCGAAGTGTCCACCATACGGAGGATTTCTCGCCGGACAGTTATAGTCAAGTTCGCGCATCTATGACCGAGGGATATTGCGATTTGGAAGATGCATTGTGCAAGTATGGAGAGTGCTGCTGGGAAGATGAAAGAGGATCTTTTACGTAAATAGTAGAGAAGTGAAACCTTCAAAACGGAAAGCTGCACCCCTTTCCTTTTTTTTCTTGAAATTCTTGCCGTGTCTTCTATTTCTTATTTCTCTAAGCAGAACGCAGGAGCTTTACGGAATGTTCGCGCAGGCCCAGTTTACCCAGTTTACAACGAGTCGATGAAGCAACGATTTTGATCTGAGAAAAACAAAAGGGCCAACCTTTCGATTAGCCCTTTCCTTCAATTTTTCCTTTGAAGCCCGTCCTGCCTTCTCACGTTTTTCGCGGGCTTCTGATATCTTCGGGGATCGGCACTAGGCCTATCCCCGTCCTAGGTTAAATTTCCATCTCTCTGTTTGGTAAAGTCTTGCTTTGTTTTCTGCTTTTGTTCTCCTTTCCTTTGTCTCATTATAATCCATTTTTCATTTTTTGGCCAATCGAATGGGACGGCTGAAATAGGTCGTTCAAATGCTCGACTGAACCCTGGCATCCTTCCCTGCCGAAGAGCTCCTTCCAAGAAGGCGCTTTGAGAAAGAAAGATAGAATTGTCGAAAGGGCCAGGAAAGGACTCTTGCGGCACTTTAAACTCAAAACATCTCCATTTTTCAAATAGGTCCAGGTCTTGGTTTTTGCAGCATTTTTGCCGCGTTTTCTTGACACAGAACCTCCTTTTCCGTATACTTAATTCGCCCGAAAAAGAAACAGGATATCGACAAGGTTTGCTTCAAGGTATATCTGCGGTGGAGACCAATTTCATCAGAAAGGGGAGAATGGCATGAAGAGTTACACGAAAGCGTACATACCTTATGGGGGCTACTATTCAACCCCCTTCTGTCGTTGGCAAGGGAGCATGCAGTATGACAATGCAATTACATTGGGAGCCAACACGGCAAGAAGATGGTTTCTGGAAAAGAAAATCGATCCCACCATTGTCGACTATCTTTATTTTGGGACCACCGTGGCTCAGCCCCATTGGTTTTACGCTCACCAGTGGTCCGGCGCCATCCTGACTGATGACAAGAAATATGTTCCAGGCCTCTTCATTCATCAGGCCTGTTCAACCTCCACAACGATTCTCAACCTCTGCGCGGTGAATCTAGAGGTGGGGGCGTACGAGGTAGGTTTTGGTCTCATGAGCGATCGCTGCTCTAACGGGCCGCACACGACATGGGCGAATCCTTTGGGTCCGGGAGGCGAGCCCGAAAGGGAAGACTGGAATATGGACAACTTCGGCGGAAACCCCCGTGTGCCCGTCGCCATGGTAGAGACGGCAGAGAACGTGGCCAAAGAGGTAGGCATTACGAAAGAGGATTGTGACGCCCTGGTGCTGAGGCGCTATGAGCAATATCAGACCGCCCTTGCCAACCACAGGGCATTCCAGAAGCGCTATATGT
>Ga0335081_10006876_pt1 | contig 18143 bp, 6 predicted proteins | sample Lox_Sample_35_FD_206713 | JGI IMG/M metagenome (GOLD analysis project Ga0335081, IMG submission 206713) | Soil microbial communities from Loxahatchee National Wildlife Refuge, Florida, United States - Lox_Sample_3.5 | ecosystem: Environmental > Terrestrial > Soil > Wetlands | place: USA: Florida... | reverse complement strand
GAGGTCCTTCAAAAGCGACAAGACATCGGTATGATCGGAAACTGTGAAGCGGGCGTTTGTCGGCGTTAGGCCGACATGAATGGTGTTCGCTGTCTTCGGGAGCGTCGTAAAGAGATCCTCGTCGGTCCAATCATCGCCGACAGCCAGGAGAAAATCATTTGCACGATCGGAGATCCATTGCATCGCAGCAAGACCCTTGTTGACGCCCGCATTTCTGATCTCGACCACTTTGGTTCCCCTGAGCACCTGGATATCGATGTTGGCGGTGAATTCCACCAGGTCGTCCAGTAACTCAAGCGCCTGCATGGGACCTTGTTCCGGGTCGGTGGAGCGATAGTGCCACGCCAGGGAGTATTCCTTTTCTTCAACGAACGATCCGGGGAGCCGGTCGACATACAATTCGAGGAGTGGTTTGATTTTTGCCTTCCATTCGTTGGTGAGGGGTTTGATCAGCCGCCAATCGCTGCTGAACTCCTTCAACCATGCACCATGTTCGGCAGCCAGACTCACGTTGGCAGAGCCGAACCATCGGTCGAGCGTCCGACGGTCGCGACCGCTCACAAGGACAACCTGGTTCCTCAGATTTCTGGCGAGCGCCTCGAGGATTCCGAAGAGTTCATCTGTCGGTCGCGCGTCCGGGGGTTTCGGTTTGAATCCTACCAGAGTCCCGTCGTAATCGAGAAAGAGTGTCCGGTGCGCACTCCTGGCGTATTCCTCGATGAGCTTTCGTCGTGTTCCGCCGGAGAGAAGCTTGGTCGCAATGGATGCAGTCGTGTGCTTCACCGCCCGGAGCTCGCCGATGAATTCGTTTGCCCAGCGGTGAACATCGTAGCGTTGCAGCCGCTTCTGCATGATGGTATTGCGGCGCGCCTGTTCCTCGGCAGGCATATCGAGGGCCTGAGCGATTGACGACGCAATCTCTTCTTTATTGTTGGGGTTGATGATGATTGCCTCCGCAAGCTCCTTGGCGGCTCCCGCCATCTCGCTGAGAATCAACACCCCCGATGAATCACGGCAACTTGCCACATATTCCTTAGCGATGAGATTCATCCCGTCACGAAGAGGAGTGATCATGGCGATATCGCTGAGCGCATAAAGGGCTACCAGCGGGTGAAATGAGATGTTTTTGTACTGGTAACGGATTGGTACCCATTCGAGTGTGCCAAATCGTCCGTTGATGCGTCCGACCTGTTCCTCAATCTGTTTCTTCATGAGCTCGTATTGGTCGACAGCAATGCGCGAAGGTGCCACAACGAGGATCAGCGTGACCTTTCCGCACCAGCGCGGATGTAATTCGAGGAATGTCTCAAATCCTTCGAGACGGTTGAGAATACCTTTGGTGTAATCCAGCCGGTCGATTGAGAGAATTGCTTTCGTATTCCCCACTGACTGTCGGAGTTCCCGCTCTGCCTCTGAGGTCTCCGGCTCGCATGCCGCTTCATAAAATTTCCGGAAATCGATCCCCATCGGAAATGTTCCCGCTTTCACAGCCCGGCCGTTGACAAGAAGCTGTCCCATCGTATGTTCGTGGCCCATGAGACGCAGGACGCAGCGTAAGAAGTACTGCAGGTAGTCGTAGGTATGAAATCCGATGAGATCAGCCCCGAGCAGCCCGCGGAGCAGTTCTTTCCGCCACTCCGCCGGTAGAAGACGAAACATCTCATACGTCGGGAATGGTATGTGGAGGAAAAAACCGACGGAGAGAGTGGGGATCTGTTCCCTGATCAGGCCGGGAAGGAGCATCAGATGATAATCATGAATCCAGAGGAGATCGTCGGGTTGAAGGATCCGGAGGAGTTCTTCGCAGAAAATTCCGTTGACGCTGCGGTAGTGTTCCCAGTATTGCTGATGATACCGTGCGTATGACTGGAAATAATGAAACAGCGGCCAGATTGTCTTGTTGCAAAAGCCCTGGTAAAACCGTTCTATCGATTCCTCTGAAAGAAAGACCGGAAGCGCATGATAATGTTCGAGAGCTTCTTTTCTGACTGCATCCTTTGCTGTCTCAGGCACGGAACATCCGGGCCATCCGACCCAGAGATAGGAAAGATCGGGGTTGCCGTTCTCCGAGAGCGATTGCAGGTAGGTGCTGAGTCCGGTCGCGAGACCGCCCGTGCTCTCGGAAAATTTCCACCCTTGTTCCTCCGGCGCCAGGGTGAACGGAAGCCGGTTTGAAACGACGATAATTCTCTGCATGCGGCGTGCCCTCCTTTCAGGTACTAGAGATGAACGATATCGCCCGCTGAAAAGAGCGAGAGAAACAGGAGAAGGTAATCTTTAATATGCCGGGTGATGAGGAAATTTGTCTTGATGTGCTCGCGGCCGTTGATGCCAAGCCGGCGCGCAAATGCCGGTTCGTTCAGCAGCTGCTTGATCCAGTATGCAGTTCCCTCGATGGTGTGCGTGAGGATGCCGGAATACTTGTGCGCGATCTGCAGCGGAATTCCTCCGACCCCGCTTGCAATGACCGGCTTCCCCTTCCATAGGGCTTCAGAAACAGTAAGCCCAAATCCCTCTCTGAGGGATTTCTGGAGAATGATTGTGGAGCCGCGCTGCAGGGCGTTAATCTCGATGTCGCTCGCGGGCGGAAGAAAAAGAACAAAAATGTCTCTGTCATTCTCCGCTTCGCGGCGCACGTCTTCCATAACCTTTGGACCTTCGGGGTCGTCCGTTGCGCCCCCTCCGGCAAGCACGAGTTGCATGTCCGTATACCGTTTCGCCATCTTGTATGCTTTGATCACGCCGACCGGGTCCTTCAGATAATCGAATCGGGAAACCTGAGTGACGACGGGTCGTGATCGGTCAATCCCGAATTGCGCGAATACGCGGTCGACTTCGGCGTTCGTGAGCTCTTTGTTCTTTTCAGCCAGCGGGTCGATGGAAGGAGAAATCAGTGCCTGGGGGATGTTGAGTTCACGGGAGAATGATGGAGCGGAGAACACCGCAGTGTCGTATTGGTTGACGTACGTCGAGAGAAAATTCCAGACGGGAGGATAGGGATTTGAAAAGTCGACATGTCCCCGCCATGCCCAATGGTTACCGGCCTCACGGCGCTTTTCAATGAGCGCGACCGGTTGAGGGTCGTGCACGAAAATGACATCGCTTGTGAGATCCATATCCGCGGCATTCTCCCGGTTAACCTCGAGAAATACTTCCCAATCCTGCTTGGAGATATCGAGGTGAACGCCGTGAAGCGCGTTGTGGATGTTCTTGGTGATGACAAAAAAACGCTCGTTTCCCTTGAGGACATCCCAACGGGCGGAAATCCCGAGCTGCTTCAGGTGCGGCATCATGCGCGTTAAAATCTCTGCGACACCGCCGCCGACTGCGGTGGAGTTGATGTTCTGGATCGACCTTCCTTCGAGCTTCTTCGCAAGGAGGAAGAGCTCATCGACGCGGTCCTGCCCGATGATTGGAATATATTCTCTAAGGTCGTTCATGTTTTTCAATCAGTGAAACGAGCTTCTGCTTCAATCCCTCGAGCGTGTACGTGTACGGATCGAGCCGGAGAACTTCCTCGGCCAGACTGTCCTGACCAAGTGACCGGAAGAATCGCGAGAAATCGTTCTCTCCCTGCTCCAATCGGAGGCGCGCATCAAAGATATGGTAATAGATTGACTGGATGCTGACGAGCTTCAGGAAATTCTTGAAATCGGTAAGTGAATGAGCCACGAACGGCGTCGGGAGAACAAATGTCCTGCAGGACATGAAATAGAACTCCTGACCGTTGGGGGCTTCGACAGCTCGTCGGGATGTTGAAAGATAGCGGTCCAGTTCTCCGATGATGGAATCCCGCAATTCCGTGATCGACCGGAATTGTATGATGTCGATGCTTGAAAGGCGTTCGCCCAGATTCGTTTCATTCAAGACGGTGCTCACCCAGTAGGCAAAATCGTTCGGCGGTTCGGGTGAGAGATAATGGTGCTGTTCCAGGAATTTATGAGTGTGGAAATAGATGGATGCCTTCGGTACAGAACGAATGTGCGCGAGAAGCTCCCGGGCGCTCGCTGCCTTCTGTCCGAGTAAAAGGGTAAGATCGAATTTTGTCTGGAAATGAAACTGCGGCGCGTTTTCCTTCACCACTTCCCGACTCCTCTCGAACACGCTGTAGGGAATGAGCTTTTCTAAAGGAACATCAATTTTCGGGCTTGTGTTTCAACCGGATTTTTCGACCGTCGATATTGATGCGATCTGGGATGTTGTGAATAAAAATTAATGCGTGATTGAAGGAAAGATACGAGCGGTGGGCAAAACTTCAGGGAAGCAGGGAGTGGTTCTTCATCCATGCTCTGCACGCGTCGGGCCAGGTCGATTCCGTGCCGTGATGGGATTGCGCGAGCCCATATCCGTGACCTCCGGTTTCGTACAGGTGAAGCTCGGCCGGGACATGATTCGCTTTCAGGGCCAGAGAGTATTCGATACTGTTGGAACACGGTACAGTCTGATCATCTGCTGAATGGACGAGAAACGCCGGCGGGGTGTTTCCGTTAATATTGAGTTCCGCAGAGAAAAACAAAACGGAGTGCTCATCGGGATGTTCGCCGAGGAGATTCTGGCGCGATGGTTCATGCGTCAGGTTCTCGCGCATGGAAATGACCGGATAAATCAGCAGGGAGAAATCGGGCCGAGCACTCACCGAGTCTTCTCCATCATACGTATGGTACCAGTAGAGCGTTGAAGCCAGCGCCGCCACGCTCCCTCCGGCAGAGAATCCCATGACACCGATTCTGTGCGGGTCGATGCGCCATTCCCCGGCCTTCCGTCGCACGATGCGGATCGATTCCTGGATGTCCTGCAGCGGACCCACGGAGGTGTTCCTCATGATTTTCCCGGAGGGGAGGCGATACTTCAGGGCAATTCCCACAACTCCAAAGTTGTTGAACCAGCGCGCCACGTCGATTCCTTCATGATCAATGGCGAGCCGGCCGTATGCGCCGCCGGGACAAATAATGACTGCCGGGCGAAGAGGAGTGCTGTCGGCGGGAAGATAGAGGGAGAGTGTCGGATCGGTCACATGCTCCACGCGGGGTGCACCCGATTCCGTATACACGGTATCCTCATGGTACGAGGAATCCTTCAGAGCTCCCGGCGCACCATGTGGCCAGACTTTCACGACGATCGGCTGGGCTCCGGTCGGACTACACCACAGCAAGAGGAGGAAGAACAACGTGAGCTTTGACATCGCGTGATCGGCAGGTCTGTTCTTTCGGGAAAATTAGCAAAGCAGTGAGAAAAAATCAACCCGTTCCGGAGAACGCTCGCAGGGAACAATAAAAAAGCCCGGCCCGCTCTTTGAGCGGGACGGACTTGAGAATCGTGGAACACCTTACTTTGCCGGCGGTGTCGGTTGTTTCTGCTGCTGACCCGCCATCGATTTGTACCGGTCGATCTCCCGCCGGAGATTCGGATCGTTGGGATAGGTCGGGAGAAGTCCTTCCAGCAGGCTGGCAGCTTCCGCGTATTGTCCCGTCATATCATACACGCCAACGAGGATCTGGTACAGTGTATTCGTTTCATTTGCATCCCCCGAGGATTCCGCGAGCCGCGCAAGAGCGTTTTGCTGAAGATCTTTCGCAATGACCTGGAACTTTGCGGTATCGCCTGCATTGCTGTATGCCATCAGCATGGAATACTCCTGCCGCGGATCGATCTGGATAACGCTCCTGGGGATGACCTGTTCCATACGGTCGAGTGCCTGTATGCAATTCTGCTTATCCTGATTCTGGTAGAGATAATATGTTGCGAGCATGAGGAACGAACCGCGATAATTCTGGGCCATGTTCTGCTCGTTTGCATCGAAGAAAATCGTGCTGTCGTTCAATCCTCGAAACTTGAATCCCGGCTCGAACGTCTTGCTGTAACCGGAGTTTTCGTTAAACAGATTCTTCCGGAGAGATTGCTCGTCGATGAAATATGGTACGTTCGGATTCGCACTTCGCTTCTGCGGCACCAGGCGCGCGGCAAATCCTTCCATCCGGAGATAATCGTCCATACCATCCTTGGTATCCGGCCCGCAGGTATTGGCAAAATAGATCGGTCGCTGCCAGGCATTCTGCATGACGATTTCGCGGACCATGATGTCCTGTGCACGCACGGCGGAAGCACTCCCGTACTGGAGCGTGGGCTTCATCCGGAATGTGATCGAGCCGTGGCTGATGACGCTTGTGTCCGTCACATGATATTCGTCGATCGCACTCTTCGGGACGGGCACCGTGACGTCCTGCGCTTTCCACGGGACAAGCTGCAGCTGATCAATATAATTGTCGGTGAGTGTGATCTTGACCTTCGGGGTACCGTACGGCTCATTGTATTTCAATTGCTTGATGTACCACTCGGTGTTCACGAGACTGAGATTCACGATACGCACATCCCGCCGGATGCCCTCAACGTCCTGAAGATACCAGAGCGGGAATGTATCATTATCGCCGTTCGTGAAGAGGATGGAATTCGGCACGCAGCTCTGCAGGAGATTGTAGGAATAATCCCAAGGAAGCCAGTTCTTCGACCGGTCATGCGTGTGATAATTCTCTTCCAGCATTCTTCCGGGAATCAGTATGACACCGAGTGCCAGAATGGCGACGGATGCGGCAGTCGACTGCTGCGGCACCGCCAGGTTTGTCTCCGCGAGATCCAGCAGACCCCGCACTCCCAGTCCGATCCAGAGTGCGAAGACAAAGTACGCTCCGGCATAGAAATAATCTCTCTCACGCGGCTGCCATTCCTGCTGGTTTTGGTAGAACGCCGTCAGATATCCCATCAGGATAAACAGGATGAGGAAGACGGATGCCATTTTCCAGTCATTCTTGAAATGGAAATACAGTCCGAGCAGACCGATGAGAAACGGGATGCCGAAGAGATGTTTCCAGCTGACCCCGGCATCCTGGTAAAACGCTTCGCGGCCGATGAAATTCCAGGCCACATACCGGTTGAACATGTGATTCATCTGGTAGCGCCAGAAGAAATCGAGATCGCTGGTGTAGTTCGTCCAGGTCGACGTATGCTGAGGTTCGCCGGACCAGCGTCTCTTGAAGATCGGGAAATCGCCGTATTGTTCACGATCAAGATACGTGATGAGCCGCGAGAAACTGTTCGGGTTGTTTTCATTCATGGGCGGCTGCTGATTGGCCCGGATGATGATCATCGTGTAGGTCGTGACTCCGGCAACGGAGAGAATCGCCGCGAAGGAGGCGACGGCGACAATCGTTTTCTTGTTTTTCACTGCCCAGTGCGAGAGATAGGCAAGGGCGCCAAGAATAACGACGAGAACAAATATGCCCATTGCGCTGTTGTCGCCGGCAACGAGGAGAAGAAGGAGCGGGAGCTTTTTGATCACACCCGGATACACGAACGTGAGCGTGACTCCGGCAATAATGATGGGGACGTAAAAGGAATTCCGCGTGAAAACTTTCTTCCAGAATGCGGCAACGTACAGCGCACTCACGGCAAGCATAATCATTTTAAAATTGCTGTCGTAGGTCTTGAGCTCGTCGGGGGTCGGTGCCTGGGATGCGGCCTGATTTCCCCACATGGCAAGAGCGATCACCAGGAGAATAGCGGCATGCCCGACGAAAATGTAGCTGGTCTTCTTGCAAAAGGCATCATCGTCGGTGAACCGCTTGAAAACGATCACCATCACGGCAGCGACGATGGTCAGCACGCTCATGAGATGGACACCGCCGGCGAGTCCCGTGAGATACGCAATCATGAGGAAATACTTCCAGCTGCCGGGCTCCTCGGATTTCTCATACCAGATGAGCGTCAGCCAGACGATTGCCGAAAAAAGAAATGTTGCACCGGCAAAATAGTTTGCTTCAACCCCGTTGAACCAGAATGTCTCGCAGAATGAGAGCGACAAAGCGCCGATCGCTGCCGACAGATAGGTTCCGACAGCTTCCATTGTCGTGAGAGGTTCGCGCTTCTTGTAGATTTTGATGAGACGGACCGCGACGAGATACAGGAAGAGCACGGAAAACGCACTACCCAGAACGGAGACCATGTTCATCCGCAAGCCGATGTTTCCGGGGAACGGCAGCATATAGAAGATATGCCCAACCAGTGAAAAAAGCGGGCCGCCCGGCGGATGTGGCACCTCGAGCGCATACGAGGCGGCGGAGAGTTCGCCTGGATCCCAGAAGGAGACCGACGGCTGGACGGTCAGGCAAAATTGTATGGCAGGAATAAGAAAGACCACTGCCGCAAAAACCCGATGCATGGTTTTGGTATTCATGTGCTTTTCTTTGGGGGAAGATGATGGTATTTCACTGAATTCCGGCGCTGCACGGACATTTTCGCCGTCTTCTCTTGGACAGCGTTACAATATAAGAATCATTTCGATAATTTGTAAATCAGAATCATCCCCGGATTGAGGATTATGGGCCGGGAGGAAGGATGATCAGCCGTCAGCGGATAACAACGAATTTCCCGGTTTGCGTACCGAGAGAGGATTCGACCGTAAAAATGTAAAGCCCGCTTGCCAGTGCACTGCCGTTATTGGAAAGAAGGTTCCATGACATCTCCCCAGCGTTCGGTACGCTGGAGGGTGCCTGATAGTGTAACGTCGTGATGATCTCTCCGGAGAGCGTGAAAATCCGGACGGTGCAGGTTCTCGGAAGATGGATGAACTTAATGAGCCGCTTTGTTTCATTCCAGGAATTCGAGTTGCCTTCCCATCCGCCGCCTTCAGCCGTGTAATCCGCATTAACACGATATGGATTCGGAACAACGAGCACCTGGTCAAGCTTGCTCGAAGCGTAAAATTTAAGATTGACCGGCCGTGCATTCGACGTTACTGGTGATTCAGAGTACGGCGAGTACACCGTGTCCAGAAATGTCTGACCATCGGGAGAATGGTAAGGGATCACGGCGATCTCCGGCAGACCGATCGTCGTGACCGCGTACCAGTACTGCTTATCCTTGTGGACATTTGAATCCACGTATGATGTCGCAAAGGAAACAGGATAAGCCGGCTTGTACGGCGCACCGGGAGCGATGAACTGTTTGAGAAGGTAGAAGCTGGCTGGCAATGGATTTTGCAGACTCGGGTCTTCACTCCGGTAGAGGTTGTAACCGAGGAAGACTCTTCCTCCGGGTAGAGTCGGCTTTCCGTTTACATCCATACACTGGTGAACAGCACATCCGCCCGGAAGGGTAATTCCGCATGGTGGGTGAGAGCTGTTCCAGCTCGAATCGCGCGGAGAATGTGCGAGGAGACTGTAATCATCCCACGTGAGAGAGGGATCAATTGCTCCCGCACCAGAACCCCAGTCGAGGCGAATGGCATTTGGTTCCTGCGTAATTTTCAGGGAAGGAGAGGGAATCAGCGGCGGCGGATGATAACCGCGGCTGTAGAGTTCGAACGCTCGCTCGGCACGGGCTTTGAGGCTTTTTGTATTGCCTTCAATGCCAAAACCTGATATCAGTGCCACGGAAAATCGTATTGTATCTCCTGGATTCATCACAGGAAAAGGTCCCACAGTGTACAGGAATCTCGTATCCGACAGATCCGATGTCGATTGGCATGGTTCAGGCCCTGGAAACGCTGCTCCTGTTATCCACCGATAGAGTAGGGAATCACCTGTTGGCTCGGCTCCTGCATCTTTGAACCAGCGGAAGAGTGTCGAAAGGGAATCGAGCGGTCGTGAACCACCCAGGAATGTCAGACCCAACGGCGTCGATCCGGGGTCGACCGGATTATGGACATATGCGGTGTGGAGTGTATCCAATATGCATGCATAGTTGTTCTGCGGATAATTCGGATCGCTTATGGGCCCAACATCGGCATCCACAACAAAACCGATATACACATCCTGAATGACATTTGTTCCCATATTGATGAACGAATAGTCAAACGGGAGAATGCCATCGGCGTAATCTCCCTCCCATGCGTAGGACTTCTGTATGACCTTTATGCCCATCGGTACATGATTCGGGGAGAGAGGAAAATCAAACACATCTGTTGTGGTACAGTAGAGGTCATTGTCAGAAACCGCGCCGTAGTCTTCATCGACATGCGGTTCACCATGATCGGGTATACCGTTATGCTCTGTCCAGATGTCGGGGTTGTTCTTCAGGGGATAACTTCCATCCAAACGAGGATGGCATTTGTCTGAATCCAGTGGCGAATAATTATCCTCAGCGGGATCTGGATTGAGGATGCGATCATACGGCCATCCGGTGCATGATGCTTCGAGAGAGTCGGGGAGGCCGTCGGCACCAATATCGTCGGTCGTTGCGTTCCAGTCGCCGTCGTTGTCCAGTCCGTCGAGGTCGTCCTCATCGATCTTCCCGTCATGATCGTCGTCGCAGTCGCGCGTATTCGTCACGATCCCGTGATTATAATAATATCCCGACCAGCCGGCGGAGTCGTGAGGAGGGATTCCCGTTTGCGTTCTCCAGAAATGGAACCGGGAGATATGCTCGATCGAAGGGATGAACTCATTGTTTGCATCCGTAATATTGTATGCCTCATCCACGATCGCGTGGCCGTTGATGATACCTCCCATCACTGGACCAGCGCCAAACAGATGTTCGATGCCGCTTCCGACAGGATATTCCAATCCGTAACGAGGCAGGATTGGAATTGGTTGTCGAAAGTCCCACGCTGCGATCCCCATGGCCAACTTATTGCTCAACCAGACGCGCATGTTGAACCCCTGCAGGGCCTTGGAGACAAAAGTCGTCGTTTGCTGTGTGCCTGAAAGTCCTGCCAGTTTTCCCGGCACACCATTGGTGGCAGGAATTGCAGCGATGATGATGAAGAGAAGAACAGACAATACGGATTGGACAACTACGCGTTTTTGTAGGATGGTTCGAATTGAAAGGCGTGGTGCGAACAACCGGATGATCCCGCGCCAGGAAAAATTCCCTCCAGAATTACCCATGGCAGATGAGCCCCGCAGATTGGTGGTGACTAAATCCTACGGAAAATACCGGGGAATGTCAAGACCTTCCTTTCCTCTTGTCCGCCGTAACTTTATTTGATAATGACCTGAATTTCTCAGTAGATTCAAATTTCACGGGAATTTACCCTATGAACGCACGAAAATTCAATCTGCTGGCAAATATCTCCATTCTGGTATTCTTTGGAGAGGTGTTGTGGAGTCTCATCATCAGTTTTCTGACAGAGCAAGCCACCATGCAGCAGTTTGAGTGGAACCTGATTATTGGAACACTCGCACTTTTCCTGATTGGTGCTGCGGTCGCCTCGATTCTGCGCCGCGGCACAACAAGCCGGTTGAATTCCGTCTCACTGGTGATCGCGTGGAGCTTCGCGACGCTGTTGTTCGTGACCTCGCTTCTTCAGCATGTCATGCTGGTAAGCTTCCGTCAGCTCTTCACACTCATCCCCGAGCTGGCGTTACTCCTCTCCGTCCCGGTTTACTTTATTGTAAAGAAAAAATCGGGTGACGAAAGTAGCGCGCGATAAAATTCCAGCGCGGCCGATCACTCACCATCTTGAATCTCCCCCCGGCTTTCTTTACATTTTAGTATCACACCATGGTCCTGATCACGCTTGTCATCGCAGGCCGGCGATTCATTTCTTTCTCCGTCATCAGTTGTTCTTCATCGGGTGATTTCTGAGATACTCTTTCTTTCGAATAATTTTTCCATTCATCCCGAACGGAATATATCCGTCCGGAAAAATCTGCAGGAACGCGGAAGGAATGTCGTCATGAACAACCTCAAGCGGAGTCTCCCAGTGCTCGCGGGTATTTTCATTGCCCTTAACATGTCGTTCGGACAGTCAGATTCGATTGTCTGGCGCCTCATCGTTCCCGACAGTATTTATGTTTCCTCCGTGACGAGCGGTCTGGCTGGCCAGGATGAATCATTCCATACACTCAATGTGAATAACTACGCCGGTCCCGGTACTCCGACAAGCCAGCGGGTGACGATCAATGGCGGAGCGTGGACCGCGGCAACAAGTCAGAATGACACCGTTTTCATCCAATTTGCGGTCTCTCCGGCGGCAGGGCACGACTTTACCGTAGACGCAATTTCTCTCCTTCTCGGTGCCTCCGGCGGAGGCAGTATGAAGGCGAACATCTGGTATTCCACCGATCCGACCTTCGTCTCCCGGACACAGCTGGCTTCAAATCTCGGTTTCACGAATGGTTCACTGACCGCACTTTCGTATACACCCACCGTCACGGTGAACAACGGGCAGACATTCTATTTCCGCATCTATCCCTGGTACACTTCCTCCTCGACCGGGAAGTATATCTGTCCGCAAAACCTCGTGATCTCCGGGACAACGACGTCGACTTCCACGCCCGGCTTGACCGTTCTTCCGACGGCTCTGACGTTTCCGGGAACAGGCATCAATACGTCGTCGATTGAACTTACATACTCGTTAACCGGAAGCTCGCTGACACCATCATCAGGATCGATCACTGTCACGGCGCCATCTGCATTCGCGGTTTCACTCACGAGCGGATCGGGATACTCCTCTTTCGTCAGTGTTCCGTATTCGTCCGGAACAATCTCCTCAACTCCCATTTATGTGATATTCAATCCGACGGTAATCACCACGTACACCGGAACAATCACCAATACCGGCGGGGGAGCAACGGAACAGGATGTTTCTGTTTCCGGGACAGGTTCGACGGCTGCCGGAATCTTCGTCTCGACAACCGGCAGCGATGCAAATCCCGGCACATTTGAACTTCCATTCCAGACCCTTGGGCAGGCGCTTACTGTGGCGGGACCGGGGAGCTCAATTTTTCTGCGTGCCGGAATATACAGTTCGCCATCTGCCACTTCTGCTGATGTCAGCGGCGCCTCGGGAAGGTACATCACCATCTCGCCGTACACGGGAGAAAGCGCGACGCTCGATTATTCCAGCGAACCCGGAACGAATGCAGACGGTCTTTCTGTCAGCGGCAGTTATATCCACGTGATGGGACTTGAAGTGACAGGCGCTGCCCATAACGGCATCAACGTCTCGGGACACTATAATATACTAGAGAACTGTCGTGTCCACGACAACCGGAATTCCGGCATCCAAATGGGAAGTCAATCCGGCACAAAATTTCCGCGGGGAAACCTCTTCCTGAACTGCGATTCGTACCGGAATTATGATCAACCCGTTGGCGGAAATGGCGACGGTTTTGCAATCAAATGGAATATCGGGTCAGGTAATATTTTTAAAGGATGTCGTTCCTGGAATAATTCCGATGACGGGTGGGATTTCTGGATGGCCGACAGCACGATCGAAGTGGACAGCTGCTGGGCGTTCAGCAACGGCATCGATCTCTGGCATTCCGGTTCGTTTGACGGAAACGGGAATGGGTTCAAGATGGGCGGGAATAATGTGGCGACTCCCCACGTCTACAAGAACTGCGTTTCGTTCGGGAATGCGCTCGGACAGACCAATGCCAGCAGCGCGGGAAAAGGGTTTGACGAAAACAACAATCTTGCCGGTCAAACGCTGTACAACTGTACATCGTTCAACAATAAGGGATACAATTTCAGCTTGCCCAATACTGTGACGCTCGGTTCACACACCGTCCGCAATTGTCTGTCATATGTTTCCCAAACCGGTCTTGCCCACATTACCAGCGGAACCGTCGATCACAACAGCTGGCAGGGATTCACGGTGACGAATGCAGACTTCCTGAGCCTGGACACGTCGCTCGCACGCGCTCCTCGCAATGCCGATGGAAGTCTTCCGACAACAAATCTCTTCCGGCTTGCCGCATCAAGTCCGTTGATCGACGCGGGTTTTGACGTCGGGCTTCCGTATTTCGGTATGGCCCCGGATCTCGGGGCATTTGAAAGCCCCACATCGGTAACGTACGCAATTACGGCCAGCGGAGATACGACACATGGGATGATTTCTCCGTATGGATTGACCAACGTGGGCTATGGTGCCAGTCAGGTGTATACGGTCACACCGAAAACCGGATATCACACAACCGACGTGCTTGTTGATGGAAGTTCCATCGGTGCTGTTCCGGCATACACCTTCACCGGAGTGAACGCACCCCACACGATTTCCGCAACATTCAGCATCAATCAGTATACGATCACGGCAAGCGGCGATACGACGAACGGGACGATTGTTCCGTACGGTGTGACGAACCTGAGTTATGGCGACAGTGTCGTCTACACCATTGCACCGAGGAGCGGGTATGCGATTGCCAATGTCGTGGTGGACAGCGTGTCCATCGGGCCGACTCCGACGTACACCTTCAGAGCGGTCAGTGCAAATCACACGATCAGCGCGTCATTCGCCGTTTCCGGGCCGATGACTTTCCGGTCGCATGCATCCGGGAACTGGAGCAATCCTAATACCTGGGATGCCTTCAATGGATCCCAGTGGGTGAACCCGGCGCCTCATATCCCGGTTTCGACCGACGGGGTCATCACGATTCAGGCAGGACATACCATCATCTTCGATACCACCTGTGCCGTCGATCAGGTAACGGTCAATACTACTGCCGCTCTCGTTGTCGCTGCGGGGAAGACCTTGACGGTTGCCGATGGAGCCGACAGCATTGATCTCGTTGTGAACGGGGTATTGAATGAATTTGGTACGGTGACGGCAACGGGGCGGATCAGCATAGAGAGCGGAGGTCAGTTCACGTACAGCATTCCCGGCGGAGGGTCGACGATGCCATCCTGCACGTGGAGGAACGGTTCAACGTGCCGGATCGACAGTACTTCCGGTAACTCACCCACAAATCTCAACACACAGAACCTCTTCAATCTGATCTGGAACGGAACAACTATGGCCGCCAATGGCGGTCCCAGTTTTGCCGACGGTGCCATTATTGCCGGCGATGTCACCGTGCTCAGCTCGAAAGGACTGCAATTACGATTGGTGAGCCTCAACGGAGGGCAAACGAAGACCGTTACCATTGCGGGGAATTTGAATATCAGCGGATCAACGGCACTCGTAACCTCGACCGGGAGCGGAGCAGATACTCTTGCTAAAGCGATTATCAACATCGGCGGGAATGTGAACGTGACCGCGGGTCAGTGGAGTCTCAACAACAGCAGCTCCGCCTATGCAGAATGGAGGGTCAGCGGAAATGTGAGCGTTACCGGTGGGACACTCCAAAGCGGTTCGAGCGGCTGGGCCGGGCGCCGTACACTGACATTCCTCGGCGGCGGCACACAATCCTTTACCGTCAGTTCGCCGGGAACAATCGGCACTGCAGCCACCGCCTTTAAAGTGAGCAACAACTCGAACGTCCAGCTGAACTTCCCGTGGACAATCATGGCAAACGGGATTCTGAACCTCGACAACGGGCAGATCCTTACATCTTCTTCAAATTCCCTGACTCTGCCTGCCAGCGCGTCGATTCTGGGCGGTAGCGCGACGGCATATATTAACGGACCGCTCGGGTTAACGATTGCAACGAAAAACCCGACCGTGAAGACATTCCCGATCGGGAAAGGCACCGCATATCGGCCGGTGACGTTGACGATCAATCAGGACACTTCGACAGCAACACTGTATACCGCAGAAGTGCTGAATTCCACACCGCCGGTCCGAACACTGCCAGGCGCACTGAACAGCGTTTCATCCACACGGTTCTATACCGTCAGCAAGGGCGCCGGTGCGAATATCTCGCCGTTACTGGGTGCCACCGTGCAGCTGAGCTATGATGTTGACGACCAGGTTGCAAACGCAACGCTCCTTCGGATTGCAAAGGATGATAGTGCAGGCGCGAACTGGATCAATCTCGGCGGCAGCGGTACTGCAAATACCACGGGTTCGATTATATCGAATGCCTTTTACTCGTTCAGCAATTTTGTCCTTGCAACTGCCGATACGGGAACGCATGCTGTTGTGCCGACGCTCTCGACACTGCCCGTAACGAGCATCTCGACGACATTTGCTTCAAGCGGTGGAAACGTCACGAATGACGGCGGCGCGGCAGTCACTGCACGCGGCATGTGCTGGAACACAACCGGGACACCGACCATTCTCGATGCCACAACATCCGATGGAACCGGCTCCGGCATGTTCACGAGTTTCATGAACGGACTCGCCCCGGGTACCACCTATCATGCCAGGGCATACGCGACGAATTCAGCGGGGACGGGGTACGGGAATGAGACTGTCTTTGCCGCGCTTGCGAGCATTATTCCTCCCACGGTTACGACGGCCGCGATTTCTACCATCCAGGTGACAACAGCGGTGAGCGGCGGAACGGTGACCGATTGGGGGGGCGATTCAGTGACGGCGAGGGGGATCTGTTGGAATACTTCTGGAAATCCAACGCTAAGCGACAGCCATACATCCGATGGGAGCGGGATGGGTTCGTTCATCAGCGGTCTTGCACAGTTGACGGGAGGAAGTGTGTATCATGTGCGCGCATACGCAACGAACAGTTCGGGCACGGAATATGGTGCCGACATTCCGTTCACGACGGCAATTCCCCAATCCGATACGACCGTCATTGTGTCGAAGGACGGAAGCGGGAACTACACAACTGTCCAGGCGGCATTCCGGGACGTACCGAACAATTATACGGGACACTGGACCATCTTTGTCAGGAAGGGTGTCTATTACGAAAAAGATACACTGACCAGCTCAAAGGTGAATGTGATCCTGCAGGGCGAGAATCGGGACAGCACCATCATCACGTACGACGATTATGCCGATCGGTATGGTTCGGGGAATCCGGGCACCAGCGGATCATTCACGATTGCGATCGATGCGAGTGATTTCATCGCAAAGGATATTACTTTCCGAAACACGTATTCTCCGCAGACCGGCGTTACGGGAACGCAGGCGGTTGCTCTACGGACGCAGGGGGATCGGCACCAGTACATCAACTGCAAAATCCTCGGATATCAGGATACTTATTACACCTGGGGCGGAAGCGGTGCCGGGCGCATGTATCACAGGGATTGCTTCATCGAAGGTACGGTCGACTTTATCTTCGGCAGGAATATTGTAGTGTTTGATAACTGCACGATTCATGAAATCCGGAATGGCGGAACGCTCACTGCCGGAAGTACGGATGCAACTTCGAGATATGGTTATATATTCCGGAACTGCACGATTCTTGCAGATTCAATCGGCTATGACGGGAATCCCAATACCTCGTTCTATTTGGGGAGACCATGGCAGGCAAGTCCCCGGACGGTCTTCATCAACACCTCCGAACCGTTCAACCTGAATGCGGGCGGTTGGGAGTCGTGGAACGTTACTCCCGCACTCTATGCGGAATTCAATTGCTACGGACCCGGTTCATCCACAGCGGGTCGGGTCACATGGTCTTCTCAACTCACCGGTCCGTCAGCATCGACATACTCGCTCAGCAATATTTTCTCGAAGAATTCAGCCGTTTCAAATCTCATTCTCTACGATTGGATGCCTTCGTATGCGGCGAACGATCTTCCTCTTCCGATGCGCCTCACCGCCTCATCTGGTCCGCACGGCTCGATCACTCCTCCCGGCGTGACAAACGTGGGTTATAATGGAAGTCAGAATTATTCCATAACTCCCTCATCGGGATATCACGTATCCAATGTGCTCGTAGATACTTCGTCGGTCGGCGCGGTGACGAACTATACAATTTCAAGCGTTGTGGCGAATCATACCATCACCGGGACATTTGCGCCCAACACGTTCACACTGAATGTCACCGCGGTTCACGGGACGGTGGCCAAATCACCCGATCTCCCGCAATATGACAGCAGTACGGCTGTGCAGCTGACACCGACTCCCGCGGTTGGATACCATTTTACGGGGTGGAGCGGCGACGGCAGCGGCAACTCAATTCCGCTCTCGGTGATCATGAACGGCAACAAAAACGTCACCGCCAATTTTGCCGTCAACACGTACGCAATTACACTCGCTGACACAAACGGTACGATTACGAAGAATCCAGATCAGCCCTTGTACGATTATCATTCCAGCGTTCAGCTGACCGCCGTACCCGCAACGGGTTACCGGTTTATCGGTTGGAGCGGGGCGATCAGCGGTGCCGTAAACCCGGTCAGCGTCTTTGTCGATAGCGCGATGATTATCTCCGCGCACTTCTCCGTCATACAGTCGGGTATTACAGTGCAGACGAATCCGCCCGGACTTGCCTACACCGTCGACGGCACGCCGTATGCGACGACCCAGACCTTCAACTGGAGCTTCGGGTCGAATCATACGATTGCGGCATCCAGTCCGC
>Ga0335081_10006875_pt1 | contig 18145 bp, 22 predicted proteins | sample Lox_Sample_35_FD_206713 | JGI IMG/M metagenome (GOLD analysis project Ga0335081, IMG submission 206713) | Soil microbial communities from Loxahatchee National Wildlife Refuge, Florida, United States - Lox_Sample_3.5 | ecosystem: Environmental > Terrestrial > Soil > Wetlands | place: USA... | reverse complement strand
TTGTCGGTGTTGTTGGAGGCCTGGGCCAGGCCCGCATACGCCTGCTGAAACGCCTGTGCTACCGACTGCGCGCCGTTGATGACCGTCTGCTGCGAGGCCCCGCTGGTTGGGGTGACACTCCAGGACGAGAAATTCTGGAACAGCGAGTTTAGCGCCCCGGCGATGCCCGAGTCGGAACTCACGGGAAATCCGGTCTGGATTGCCGACAGGTTCTGGGACGTAGCTTCAAGCGTTCCCAGCGTGGAGACGTTCTGGCGCACGTTTTGTTCGGAGAATTCGTCTCGCGCGCTTTGAACCACGCCGGCGGTGACGCCACCGGGCAGCCCCTCATTGGGATTGAAAGGAAGAGCGTCCAGAGTGGCAGTCTGGTCGGCGTAACCAGGGGTGGACGAATTCGATACGTTGTTGCCGATGGTTTCAAGTGCCTGCTCAAAGGCCTGCATGGCGCCGGCCGAGGATTGGAGCGCTGTGAGAAGACCCGACATCTGTCACACCTCCAGCCATACACGCCGCGCGGGCTCGGGTTGCCCCGGCGTGCCATCGGCGGTGTATCCCGCAACCATCGACGCCGCCAAGCGCACCCATCCGGTGTGGAATGCCGCAGCGCCATCGAGCAGAATATTCAACCGTGCGATTTCGGCCCGTAGTTCACCAAGCGGCGCGCGGAGCGAGGAGTCACGGCGGAAGTTGCCGCTGGATAAGCCGGTTTGCACCTGGCGCAGCACGTTCACGGCTTCTTCGACCCGGCGGCGGCATTCGTCGAGATTTTCGGGAGTCGGCGAGATCAACTGCGCGCGCGCTTCGCGAACCGCTTGTTGAAGCTGTTTTACGGTTGCCTCGGGATCAAGTGGCGGCAAATGGCCGGCTCTCCCTGCGTGGTCCTTATTGCGCGGCATCCTTCGCTCCAAGGGCATCCGCGACGATGGCGCTGCTGACTGATTGCGCGCTCGGCCGATACGTTCCGGCAGTGTATTGTTGGGCCAATTCCTGAATTCGCTGCGCGCGGTTCACCGACTGCGCCGATAGTGCTTGCCCAACATTCTCCGCCAGGCTGGAAATTTCCGCGTGATCTCCACTGAGCGAGCCCGTGCCGCGAGTGGAAGAACTCGAACCCAGGGCGTCAGTGGGATTTGTTTCCGGCGTCCGTCCGGTTTGCAGCCCGGCTGCGCCGTTCAGATTCTGATTCTCGATTCTCATAATTGCGCCGGCGAGCAAATGCCGGATTCCTTCAACATGCGTCCCATGGCTTCCAAAGCGCTGCGGTGCATCTGGGAGACACGGCTCTCATGCACTCCCATTTCGCCTCCGATCTCCTTCAACGTCATATGACGGCCGTAATGCAAACGGATGACCTGCTGGTAACGCGGCGCGAGGCTGTCAATCAACCGGTCGAGCACCTCACGCAGCTGGCGGCGCTCGCAGATGTGGTCGGGGCCAGCGTCGGGACCACAGGCCGGGTCAGGCTGCGGCGCATCGGCAACCGCCGGCGATGCCGCCGGGCGCGTTCGGCTCAGCGCCAGACTGCGATTGCGCATCTCGGCCATGGAGATCATCAGCCGGTCGCACAGTTCCTCATCCGTCGGCTCACGGTGCAGATTCGCGGCCAATTCCTGGCGCGCCGCACTCACCTGCTTCTGCCAGCGGCGCAACCGGCGCGGCGCCAAATCATGCCGGCGGAGGCTATCCAGAATCTCGCCTTCGATGCGATAGCGCGCGTAGATCGAGAACGGGACGGCAGTCTCGGGATCGTAGCAGCGGCCTGCGCTGACCAGGCCCAAGAGGCCCGATTGCGCAAGATCATGCAACTCCAGGCAGGCGTTCGGCGGGAGCGAGCCGTAGACGCGCCGCGCAATGGAGTCGACCAGGGGCAGGCAGCCGAGAATCCTCTCGTGCCCGGACTGGGGTGGCGATTGTGCCGGCGCGTCCACTCCAGCATGCTCCGCATCGAGCAACGAAGCGCACCGCGGCGCCATCAGTGCTGGTGTGTCAACGGCGTTCACTCTCGGGTTCTCTCTCATCTGGTAGCGGCGAATTCTGCGGCGAGGTGCGTCGTTCCGATTAGAAATTCAGGAGCTTCTTCGGGGGCAAAAACACTACGCACCGGTAGACAGGTTAACCGGTAACAGGTCAACGGACAATATTGCAAAAGGTGCAGTGCGGAAGATTAACCAACGTTCTACGACAAAGGCTTACAAAGAGAATTTACTGTAAATTGTGTGGATTTTACTCTATATTCCACGCAATTATGGCCGATATTAAGAGGCACATGCGCCAGGGCACATCACTGCTGTGGATCCGGAACGCGCCGCCAGGACCCGCGGAAATCAACTTGATGGAAAATCTCCATCGCTTCGTTATCCACGTGGTGCATCGCGCAGCGGACGCGCTGGAGCGGCTGCGTTCCCCAGGAGCCGCAGTGGTGTTTGCGGAGTTTCCGCTCGCCGGCTGCGAGCCGGCGGACTTAGTGGAGGCGATACACGAGGCCTCTCCACACACGCCGGTTCTTATTCGCGATTCCCAGGGCACCGTTGCGGATGCGGTTCGCCTGGTGCGGCTGGGCGCCGGGCACTTTATGAGCGGGCCGCTCGACGAAAACGAATTGATCGGACAATTAGAGAGTGCGGCCGAGCAACTGCGCGTGAGCGCCATTGCGGCGGACGCGGAGGCCGAGCCGTGGAAGCGCTCCTTCATCGGTGAGAGCCGTCCCATTCGGGAAGTCGAGCACATCATCCGGCTGGCGGGCCCGAAGCGCTCTACAGTCTTGATCACGGGTGAAACGGGCACCGGGAAAGAGGTGGTCGCACGCGCCCTGCATCAGGCCAGCCCCAGAGGGCACCTGCCGATGATTGCGGTCAATTGCAGCGCGTTGCCGGAAAATCTTCTCGAAGCGGAACTGTTCGGCCATACGAAGGGCGCTTTCACTGGCGCCGTGCAGCAGCGCGTGGGGCGTTTTGAGCAGGCGCACAACAGCACGCTGTTTCTGGACGAAATCGGTGATATGCCGCTCGATCTGCAAACCAAACTGCTGCGCGTGTTGCAGGAGCGCGAGTTTCAGCGGATTGGCAGCTCGGAGACGGTTCGCGTCGACGCGCGCGTGGTGGCAGCGTCAAATGCCAACCTGGCGGAAAAGGTAGCACAAGGCACTTTTCGCGAGGATCTTTATTATCGTCTCAACGTGGTGCCAGTCACCATGCCGCCATTACGGGAGCGGGCGTCGGATATTCCGTTATTGGCGCACCACTTTCTGGATAAGATCTGCCGGATCGAAGGTATCGCTCTCAAAAGAATCTACCGCGAAGCGCTGGACCGGCTGTGCGCTTATCATTGGCCGGGCAACGTGCGGCAACTGGAGAACGCCATCGAGATGGCGGTAGTGCTCAGCGGGGACCGCTTGGATCTCTATCCCGCGGATTTCCGCCTGCCGGAATGCGGCGCGCGCAAGCCTCTGACCGCGGCCCCATCCGCCGCGTTGTTGCCGGAAACGGGGCTCGATTTTGAAGCTGCCGTCACCAGTTTTCAACGTAACATCATCGAGCAGGCGCTGGAGCGAAGCGGCGGCAACAAGACGGTAGCGGCCGACCTGTTGCGCATGAAACGCACCACGCTGCTGGCGAAGCTGCGCAATCTCGAGACTCCAGCCAACGTGGTCTCGATCAAGTCCGCCTAGCAGAACAGGACACGCGGCCAAAAGCCAGCGCCGTCAAAGCGACCGACGACAACACCAGCAGACCGTCTCTGAGGAGCGTCTTCAGACTGATGGCCTCGCCCAAGCCGAAGCAGGCGCAATTAATTTGCAGGCCTTTGGTGTACGACCTCAGCATGAGGGTGAAGAACACAGCGAGCAACGCCGATGCCACCATCGCTGTGTACCGCAGCCAGAATCCGGTGAGAAGCAGAATTCCCAAAGCTAGCTCGAACCAGGGCAGCGCCCGCGCTAGAGTCATCACCGCCCATTGCGGCAACACACCGTAGGCATCGATCGCCATGGCGAACAGCAGCCAGGGCTGGCGTAGCTTGGACCACGCAGCATAGACAAATACGGCGGCCAGCGCGATCCGCAGAATGAGAGCGATCCAACGCCGCGTGTTCACTTGGTCAGCAACTGGTCGAGGAAACGCCGCAGCAAATCGTAGTTGACCGCGCCGGCGACGGGGTACCGCTGATTCTTGTAAGTGATCACCATGGTCGGAGTCTGCCGCACCCCGGCGACCTGCCCCAGCTGAATGTCCTGATCGACAGACGCGACGATCTGCGGGTCCTTCGCCAGGGCACGCACCTGCTTGGCTTCGCCCGGCGAAAGAGCGCTGCATACGGTGTCGGCCACCTTTCCATCGGCAGCCCAGACCTCCTGCCGCCTGAACAGCACGTCGCACGCGGCTTCATACTTCCCAATCCGGCCTGCCGCGCAGGCGTAGCAGGCGGCTTCGCGCGCGTGCGCATGCTGAGGCAGCGGGAAGTCGCGGTGCACCAGATAGACCTTGCCCCTAGCGACGTAATCGTCTGTCAGCGGGCGCAGCGTTTGCTCATATAGAAGTTTGCATGAGGGACATTGGAAATCGCTGAAGACCTCGATAGCGATGGGGGCCGTGAAGACGCCAACGGATTTGACGACCTCCGGAGGCGCGGATTTCGAACTCTGGCTCGGGACCGCCCCGACAGCCAGGGTGCAGCACAGCAACAGGAGAAAACGGCTCATGTAGTCGCTCCTCTCCTATTGTAATGTGGGCTCGCGCTACCCCGTGGCTTGGGTCGAGCCTTTTTCCACTTGTTCCAGCGACATTTGGTGCACCTTCAGCAGCAGGTCCACTTCGTTCTGTGGAATGGAGAGAGCGGCAGCGATGGTTTCGGGGTTCTCCCCGCGCCGGCGCATTCGCAGCACCTGGCCGCGCTTGTTCAAATTGAGCGGCTGACCCGCCGCGGGCACGGGCGATGGCCGCGCAACCTCCTCGCGCTCGGCCCGCCATCGTTCCGCGGCTTCGCGAATCTCGGCGAGATGGCGTTCGAACTCTTTGCGGTCTTCACGGCCACGCCGGGCCAAGGTGCGCATGTTCAAATGCAAAAGAAACGCGTACAGCAGGCAGGTGGCGCTCAGCGCCAGCACGGCGAACATTTCCAGGGGTTGAATCAACGGCAGCCAATCCATCGTCATTGCAATTCCTCCTTGGGCGGTGCAATCTCCAGCCGTTGCGCGCGGCTAATAATGTGCTGCACGCGCACGCCGTAGTTGCCATCCACCACCACAACCTCTCCGCGGGCGATCACGCAGTTGTTCACCACGACGTCCACCGGCTCGTTGACCCCGCACTCGAGTTCCACGATCGACCCCGGGGTCCATTTCAGCACCTGCTGCAAGGGCATCTGCGCCTTGCCGAACAAGACGCTCACCGGAAGTTCCACGTCGAGCAGCAGATCCAGCGTTCCCAGGTTCTTCACCGGCGCCTCCGGCGTCTGGTTGATCTCCGCCATATCTTCTCTCCTATCGCTGGAGCGACCACCGCCGCTCCATATATGTGCGCAGCCGCAAAATACCCTGCGACTTCAATTGTGCAATGCGTGATAAATGCATCTTCATGATTTCCGCGATTTCGCGCAACGTCGCTTCCTCGTGGTAGTACAAGCTCAAAACCGTCCGCTCCATGGGCGGCATCTGCTCGATGGCCTGCGCCAACAGCCGCTCCAGTTCCGCGCGCTCTAACGTTGTGGAGGGCAGGTTGTCCTCCGAGTCCGGGATATAGTTGAGCAGGTCGCCTTCCTGGTCCTCGTTGGCAAATTCAAAACTGCCGATGGTCAGGCCCCGGATTTCGTAAAGCTGCTGCTGATACTCCTCCAGGCTGATCTTGAGCTCGGCGGCGATCTCTTCTTCCGCGGGCGCGCGTCCCAAGCGCTGCTCCAGCATGGCAATGACCGCCTCAAACTGTTTGGCGCGCCGCCGTTTGTTCTTGGGGGCCCAATCCAGCTCGCGCAAGCTGTCGAGAATCGCGCCGCGGATCTTGTGCTCCGCATAGGTCTTGAGTTGCACGCCATGTGCCGGGTCGAAATTATCTACCGCGGCGATCAGGCCGACAACACCGGTTGAGATCAGATCGTCGAGGCTGACGTTGTCGGGCAGACGTTCGTGGATGCGGCGCGCGATGAGGCGGACCTGTGCGAGATGCTCCAAGATGAGTTGCTCCCGCTCCGCGGTCGTGCCTTCTTCGGTGTGGTACTTGTACATACGCGCGCTGCCTTGCTGCTCGTTCTTACGCTGCGGAAAGCGCCCGCTCGTTCCGGCGCTCCAGCACACGTTCGAGGAGCCGTTCCGCCGTCGCCGGTTCCAGGTCTTCGGGGATCTGCTGCCCGGTGCCCAGGAACGAGATCGGTTTCCCCGTGCGCACGGATTCGCCGATCACGCCGCCCCAAGCCAGAGTTTCGTCGAGATGAGTAAAGATGAGCTTCGCGGGCGCAAAAATCTCGAAGCGGTCAATCACCCCGCTCAGATCCGCCGCGCGCATGGATGCCGGCGCCACCAGTTGCACTTCAATCCCGGGATGCTGTGCGAGAAAGCGGGCCAACTCCCCGGCTTCTTCCATATCCGCCGCCGCGTAGCCTGGTGTGTCAATCAGAATCAGACCTTTTTCACGGTTCGCCTCAATCGCCTGCTGGAGCGCACGTGTTGTGTCGACCGAGTCGAATGTCGCGCCGATGATGGCCGCGTAAGTCCGCAATTGCTCGGCGGCGCCGACGCGATTGGTGTCGGCTGAAATCAGATGCACGGGACGCGAGGCCGAGATGCCGTAACGCACCGCCAGTTTCACCAGCGTGGCCGTTTTGCCGCTTCCCGGCGCGCCCACCAGCGCAATGACTCGCGACTTGTTGCTGGTGCTATCGAAACTGGCGTCGATCGAGAGCAGACGTTCGAGTTCCGCGCGAATGGCGCGCTCGACCGGCTCGCGATCGAACGTCTTGCGTCGCGACCAGCTGGCGGGATCGCCATCCAAGCGAGCATGCGTTTGCTTTACGACTCGTTTCGCCACGTCCACGGAAAATCCGGCGTCCATGAGCCGGCTGAAAGCTTCGGCAAATTCCGGAGCGGGAACCGCCCACGAATACGCTTGGGCATTGATTTCGTTGAGTGAGGCGCCCATCTCATCGATCTGCTTGCGCAGCCGGCCAAGCTCGCGCAACACCGGGTCTTCGGCGGGCGGCGTCGCTGGTTCCTGCGCCTCGGCAGCACCCTCGTTCGTTCCGTCGGCGCGTCCGGGCAGCACCGCGAACACAACCTCGTACTCGCCCATCCCTTGTGCCTCGGGCGGCGCCTTCCGGCTGTTTACGAGAAGCGCGTCGGGACCCAGTTCCACCCGCGCCAGTTCCATGGCATCCTGCACCGTGGGCGCGAAAAACGATTTCATTCTCATACCCGGCTCCTTGTCTCGTTTTGGTTTCTTTGAACTCATTGGATGACACCTTGAGAAACTACTTTCACTTCCGCCGGCACTTCGTTGTGCGAAAGGAATACAACGTTGGCGCGGGATGCTTCCACAATCTGCCGCAGGAAATACCGGGCCGCGGTTGAGGTCACGGCCACCACCGGTGTTTCCGGCGACCCCACTTTTTGCTCAATGCGACTCAAAATATCGCGAATTGCCTGCGGCGCCAGGTTCAGATGACTGCTTTGTTCGCCGTGCTGCACGGCGGCTTCGACAGCTTGTTCGATCGACGCATCTACAAAGTACGCAGGCAGATCGCCCGCGGAGTTCAAGTAGGGTCTCACTACCGTACGGCGGATCGCCTGCCGGACATATTCCGTCAACAGAATTGGATTGCGCGTGGAAGCACCGGCCTCGCTCAAGCCTTCGAGCACCGAGACCGCGTCCCGGATCGAAACGCGTTCGCGTAACAGGTTCTGCAACACCCGCTGCACCGCAGCCAGAGTCAACAGCTTGGGAGTCAATTCTTCAACCACTTTCGGATTCTCTACCGCTACGCGGTCCAGGAGCTTCTTCGCATCCTGGCGCGAGAACAATTCGTGCGCGTGCCGGCGGATGAGTTCGGCCAGATGCGTGCCCAGCACGCTCACCGCGTCAACCACCGTGTAACTCGCCCGTCGCGCGCGTTCTGCCTGGTCCGACGGAATCCACCAGGCCGGCATCCCGAACGCTGGCTCGCGCGTGGCTTGCCCACCCAGAGGCGCTCCACCCTTGCCCACAGGAATCGCCAGTTCCATCCCCTGCGGCATCTCGTAACGCGCCACCTCAACCCCCTTGAGCGAAATCCTGTATTCACGCGGCTTGAGCGATAGATTGTCGGTCACGCGCACCGGCGGAAAAATGTAGCCGAGGTCGGTCGCCAACTGGCGCCGAATGCCGCTGATCCGGCGCAGGAGCGGTGAGCTCTTGCCGCCTTCGACAAGCTTGACGAGTCCCAAGCCAACTTCCACGGCTAACGGTTCCACCTTGAGGACGGCTTCGAGATTCTCGCGCGCCGCCGGCGCTTTGGTTTCCGTCACTTTCTTGGCTTCGAGGCCGCGCTTGCGCATCTGCCACGCCGACGTGCCCATGCCCGCGCCCAGCAGGAGAAACGGAATGGTCGGCAAGCCCGGAAATGCGGAGAGCGCCAGCAGAACGCCGCTGGCCAGCAACAACGGCTGCGGGTTGCCGAACACCTGCTTCTTGAAGTCGGCTCCCAGCCGCGTATCGGAGCTGGCCCGCGTCACAATCAAGCCACCGGAGATCGAAATCATCAGCGCCGGGATGACGGTGACCAGGCCGTCTCCGATCGTCAGCACGGTGTAGGTTTCGATGGCGCGGCGGAAATCCATGCCGTGTTGCAAAACGCCGATCAGGAAGCCGGCGATGATGTTGATGCTGGTAATCAGAATGCTCGCTACCGCGTCACGTTGTGTGAATCGCGAAGCGCCGTCCATCGCGCCGTAAAATTCGGCTTCGTTGGCCAGGTCTTTGCGCCGCTGCCGCGCTCCGGCTTCGTCGATTAATCCGGCATTCAAGTCGGAGTCGATGGACATCTGCTTGCCCGGCAGCGCATCCAAAGTGAAGCGGGCCGTGACTTCGGAGATGCGCACCGCGCCATGGTTGATGACCACGTATTGAATCGCAATCAACACCAGAAAAATCACCGCGCCGATGATGTAGTTGCCGCCCACCACGAAATTGCCGAACGCCTGGATCACTTCGCCCGCGGCCGACGTGCCGGTGTTCCCGTTGAGCAGAATCAGACGCGCCGATGAAATGTTGAGCGCCAGGCGGAAGAGAGTCAACAACAGAAGCGTGGTCGGGAACACGCTGAACTCGACCGGCCGCGTGATGTACATCGCCACCATCATCACGATCACCGACATCATGATGTCGGTGACGATCAGCACGTCGAGCACGAAGCCCGGTAACGGTGTGATCAGCGCGATCACGATCGCCAGCACGGCAATCGGCACTCCGAGTTCGGAAGCGCCCGAGAGATTGATCCCTCCGAATCCCTTCCACGGTGCCGGTACGGCGATGGCTTTCGTCTCTGCCACTTTCGATTGCTCCCTAAGCCGGTAAGCGCCCCTGCATCAGGCGGTAGATGTACGCGAGGATCTCGGCCACCGCGCGGTACAGATGCGCCGGAATTTCCTGTCCCACATCGGCGGATTTATAAAGCGCTTGCGCCAGCGGCGGATTCTCGATCAGCGGAACCTGGTTTTCGAGCGCGCGCTCGCGAATCCTCAACGCCAGATAGTTTTTCCCTTTGGCTACTACCTTGGGCGCCGTCGTCCAATCCAACTGATAGCGAATGGCCACGGCATAGTGCGTCGGGTTGACGATCACCGCCGTAGCCGTGGGAACTTCCTTCATCATGTTCCGTCGGATGCGATCGCGCATCAGGCGCCGGATGCGCATTTTCATCTGCGGATTACTTTCAGATTCCTTGAACTCCTCGCGAACTTCCTGCCGGCTCATGCGCAGGTCCTGTTTGTAGCGGCGGCGATGGCGAGTGAAATCGATCAGCCCGAAAAGCACGAACAACCCGGCGCCCCTCCACAGCAGCGAGATCATCGAGTTGCCCACCTGGCGCGCGCCCATCTCCACCCCTTCGAGTGGCAACATAAAATACTCTTGCATGCGGTCACGGCAGATGAAGTAGACGCTGGCGCCGAATAGCGGCAGCATGATAACAGCCTGCACCAGTGCGGGGAGGTTCTGGCGAGGAAGTTCGCGCAACTTCGCGAGCGGGTTGAGCCGTTGGAAATCGGGGGCGAGCTTTTTCGCGCTGAAGCCGAACCTCGTCACCACCATCTGCGCTGCCAGCGTCACCACCACCAAGGCCGCCCCGGCGCCGACCAGGGGCAAGAATGTCCGGACTAAGAGGGCCGCGGTGATGTGCACAAAATCGGCGTTCTGAAGATCGCTCATGAAAGCGCGCTCGATCAGGAAACGTGCCGTCAGTCGCGCCTGCTCCAGCCATGTACCGCCCCACTTAGCTACGATCGCGGTGAACGCCAGAAACTGGACGGCCGGCACAAACTGCTTCGAGGTGGGAAACTGCCCCTCTTTGCGCGCCCGCTCGAGCCGCCGCGGCGTAGCCTGCTCGGTTTTTTGACCCCGGTCGCTCATCTCGTATCGTTCATCGCCCGAACCCGGCCACCATCGCCACGCGGCCGAACACCTGCTGCGAATAGCCGCGGAAAACGTGGGGGAACAAAACGGCGAGCGCGGCCAACATCGCAACTGCAGCCATCATTTTCACCGGAAATGCCAGCATCAGAAGTTGCAGCTGCTGATTCAGCCTGCCCAGCAGTGCCAGCGCCAGGTCAACCAGCATCAGCAGAGCCACCGCAGGCAGCGCCAGCTGCAACCCCACAGAGAACATTCCCGAGCCCAGTCGCAGAATCTGCTCCGCGCCCCCCGGCGCCAACGCAAACGAGCCCGCCGGAAAGGCGTCCAGGCTCCGCACAAATGCGCGGATCACCTCGCGGTCGAGTCCCAGGGCGAAGAACAGCATGCCAGCCGTCAGTTGCGCCAACACCACCAGCAGGCCGGAGTCGGCCTGCGTTGAAGGATCAACCATCGATGCGTATCCAAATCCGGCTTGCAATCCGATAATCTGCCCCGCCATCAGGAACGACTCGCTCAATACCGAAACCGCCACCCCGATCGTCAACCCCAGAGTGAGTTCCGCCATCATCGCTACCACCAGGCCGCCCAGGTACGGCTCGGCCAGGTTCACTTGCGGCCACCGCGGAAACAGCGCCAGCGTCACGCTGAATGCCAGCAACGCACGGGCGATATCCGGACCGGAGTGAATCCCTGGCAACGGCACAAAAATGAAAGCCCCCGTCACTCGCGCCAGCACCAGCACGAACCCGAAAACCATCGCGAGCGGAAAGGTCAGCTGGTGAGCCACTCAATTACCGCGCGTATCGTCCCAGATCGCCCAACATCTGGACCGTGTAACCCGTCATCTTCTGCAACATCCACGGCATCAGCAGCACAATCCCAAACAGAAACGCGACCAGGCGGGGAATGGTACTGAACCCCGTGTCCTGGATCGACGTCACAATCTGAATCAAGCTGACCGCGATGCCCGCCAGAAATCCGATCGCCAGCAGCGGCGCCCCCAGCCAAAGCGTCATCATCAAAGCCTGACGCAAAATGTCAACCACTAATTCGGGAGTCATAGCTCCTCCTTTTTTATGTATAGAAACTCTTCATCAACGAACCCAGCACCAGGTTCCAGCCATCCACCAGCACGAACAACAGAATCTTGAAAGGCGCCGAAATCATCACCGGCGGCAACTGGATCATGCCGATCGAGAGCGTCACCGAAGCCACCACCAGGTCAATCACCATGAACGGCAAAAATAGGACCGCGCCGATTTGAAATCCTGCTTTCAGCTCCGACAAGATATACGCTGGAATCAGAACCTTCAAATCGACATCCGCCGGCGTGCGCGGCGGCTGCGCGTGCGAGACCTCGACGAACAGGCTGATGTCCTTTTCGCGCGCAAAGCGGATCAGAAATCTCTTCAGCGGCTGCGTGCCTTCATCGAAAGCCTTATCGAAGGTGAGCTGGTTCTTTTCCATCGGCTCCCAGCCCTTGTGGTACATCTCCGTCGCCACCGGGCTCATGATCAAAATGGTCAGAAACAGCGAAATCCCGATCAGTACCTGATTGGACGGCGTGGTCTGCGTCCCCAGCGCCTGCCGCAGAAAGTGCAATACCACGGCGATCCGCAGAAACGGCGTGATCGACATCACCACTGCCGGCAGCAGCGTCAGCAGCGTCATCAGGATCAGAATCTGCATGGGGACGCTGAGTTGCGATCCCTGAGCGCTGCCATTCGACGGGCTGATGCCGAATAGCGAGTTAGCCGGAACGGGCGCGCCGCGCATCGCCCGCGCGAAGCAGAACCAGAGAGCCAGGGTTACAAAGGCTGCGAAGCGGCGCCTCATTGCCCTGCTCCCGTGCACTGCTCCGCAACCGCCATTTCGCTCCCCGCGTTCCATTCCACCCGTTCCACCAGCGTGCACCCGGATGGCGAAAGCGCCAGTAGAACGGCATGATCGGAGACGCGCACCAGATGCACCGAGTGCTGCGGCGTCAGTGGCAATCGGGCAATCGACTCCAGGTGCCGGCCGTTCTTCCGGCGCGCGGTCCCGCGTGGGAACGCCATGCCACGATTGCGCAGCAGCCACAGCAAGCCCCCGAGCAACCCCAGAACCAGGAACACCAACAGGATTTGCTGCACCATCTACGTCCGTGCCTCGAACATCGTGACGCGCACGCCAATGTTCTTTTCGAGCACCACCACTTCTCCGCGCGCTACCGGCGCTCCTCCCACCAAAATGTCCAGGTAGTCGCCGGCCGTCTTGGGGAACGCAATCACGCTCCCCGTGTCGAGTTCGAGAATGTCGCGCAGCCGCATGCCGCGGCGATCCAGTTCGATCTGGATCTCCACCGGCATATCGACGAACGAAGCGATCTCTTCCAGCGCAGAACTCACCGGCATCCTACCCCTGAATCAGATTGATCGTGTCTTGCGTCAGCGTGTCGGTCGTGGTGATGACCTTGGCTGAGGCCTCATACGACCGCTGGAACGTGATCAGATTGGTGAACTCCTGAGCAATGTCCACGGTCGAGGATTCCAGCGCTCCCGCCAGCACGTTTCCCCGGCCGCCGGTGTTCGGAGTACCAACTGCCGGCGCCGCCGTATTCGCGCTCACTTGGAAATTGTTGTCGCCAACCGAGGTCAGCGAGTCCGGATTGCGGATGGAAGCCAGCGCCAGTTGCGCCACCGCAAGCTGCTGGCCGTTCGAAAACTGAGCCAGTATTTCACCGCCGTTGGATAGCGACACGTGCGTGAGTTGCGCTGCCGCCTGCCCGTCCTGAGATTCCGAGGCGACCGCTGTGGGCGTGGCGAACTGCGAGATGCGCGGCGTCCCGTCCGTGTTGTAGAGCGACCAGTTAACAGCGAGGTCGGTGGCTCCATCACTCAAACCCGCGACCGTGATCTTTACCGGATTCGCGGCCAGCGCCGGCGCGGTCAGCTTGCCGTTGCTGTCAAATGTCAGAGCTCCCGTAGCGCTTGGGATCGCATACGGAGTGCCGGCTGTACCGGCCGTAACGTCCGCGCCTGGAATGGTGACGGCATACGTCCAGCTATTGGCGGCCGTCTCTGTGAAAGTAAAAGTTAGAACGTGCGAGTTGCCCAGCGAATCGTATACGGTAACCGGTGTGGTGAAGGTGCCATCTGTCGCACCTACCGTGGCTGCGGCATTAAGATTCAGATCAATCGTCATGTTCGTCGTCGCCACTGGCGGTTGCAGCGCGCCCGAGGGAATGGTGATGCCGGTGATCGCGCCGCTGGTGTTCAACACGCCTCCCGTCTGCGTCCAACCTTGCACAAACTGGCCGGTTGACGTGACCAGGTTCCCATTGGCGTCCACTTCGAAGTTACCGGCGCGCGTGTACTGGATCGCGCCGGTGGAAGGGTCCTGCACTACAAAGAACCCGTCACCCTGAATTGCCCCATCCAGCGCCCCATTCGTCGTCTGGATCGCCCCTTGACTGAAGTTCGGCGTCACCTGTGGCTGTCCCGTGCCCAGTCCCACCGAGGAGCCGTTCCCCAAGCCCAGATTCTGCGCGACCAGGTCATAAAACGATACGGTGCTGGCTTTGTAACCGGTGGTGTCCAGGTTCGCCAGGTTGCTTCCCACGGTATCCACACCGACCTGGGCGGCATCCAGGCCCGTCAACGCTGATGAAAATGAAGTGAACATTGCAATTGTCTCCTTGGCTTATGAATTGTTGGATTAAGGTTTCGACGGTGCGCTGTTTCCGGCGGTGCTTCCGGCGCCTTGAGCATCCGTAACCAGCTGCTGCACTCCCTGATTGACGCCGATCATCTGCTCGAGCTCGCTGAACTGCGCCAGTTGTGACACGAACTGCGTGCCGTCCATGGGATTCAGCGGATCCTGGTTCTTGAGTTGCGCCACCAGGAGTTGCAGAAACTGCTGCTCGGTGGCCTGCGCTGTTTGGGCCGACACTGACGAAACACTGTTCGATGAGGACGAGGTCCCCGTAGTTCCCGATGAACCCGATGTTATCGGGTTGGCGCTGCTGCCCATTGGCTGTTGCTCCTTTGAATGCTGGATTCCAATTCGCGAACCCATTGCGGGGTTTGCTCGTCTTGGTGCTGCTGCTGTTCTGGCGAACTCTGTTGCTGGCTGCCGCCGCCATTGCGCTCGTGCGAACTCCCGTGCCCGGCCGCATCTTGGCCGCGATCCTGTCCGGCGTGGCTCCCGTTGCCGCCCGGCTGCCAGGTGTCGGCACGATATCCGCTGACTTGCAGGCGCCCCATCAGGTCCGGCAGCCCATCGCGCAATCCGCGCGTCAGGCCCGTGTCCGGTGTCCGCACCGAAACGTGAAGCTCTCCTGCCCTCTCGCTCAGACGGACCTGCACGGACCCTTGTTCGGCATTGGACAGGCGCAGGGAAATGTTGTGGACGCTCTCGCCGGCGCGGCCGGCAAGCTCGTCATGCGGTTCCAGCATCTGGGGAGCGCCCGGCTCCGCCGTTTTGGCTGAGGTCGCGTTGTGCGCACCCACTTCAGTTGATGCAGGTGCCGGCGTGCTGATGCCCGTCACACTCTGCTGCACCGGCTGCATTGCCGTAGCGCCCTGTTGCGATTCACCCGTTGGGCGCAAATCCGCCGTAATGTCCGTCGGGCCCGTCTCGCGCTGGCTGTCGCTTTCGTGATTCGAGCTGTCCCCACCAGCGAGTTCACTCGCCGATGCCGGCTGTGCGCTCTGCTCGGCCGGAGCCTTCGTCGGCGGCGCCGCCGCGTCACTCTTCTTTACCGTCAATGTGGCTTGTGGATTGCCATCCGCCGTGGCGCCCGGCTTCGCCGCATCCAGGCGCGAAGCCGAAATCACGGTTTGCGTATCGCGCAAAGCAACGGTTGCCGCTATGCCCGCGCGTTGCACCACGCGCGCCGCAAATGCCAGTTCATTGTTCGCCAGCTTCTGGTTCAAATCGTTGGGCACTCCGGCTGGCACGCTCTGTCTCGTAATCTGGAACCCCGGATCCAGCGCCACGGTCCTCGTCTGCGGCACCGCCGGCGCTCTGCCGTTGATGACCTGGTCCACCGGCGTTTTCCCCAGATCTTGTCCCAGCGGCGCATCCGCAGGCGGATTGGCCGCCTGTTTGGCCAATGGCGATGGCGTGGCCTGCTCGGTGAGTTGCGGCAGCAGATCGTTGAGCACGGCTTGAAATGGAAGGGGCGGCGTATTGTTCGCCAACACCGGTGCCTGGCCATTTGCCGCGGATGTGTCCGCAGTTTGTGAGTCCTGAATCTTGCTCTGCCCACGCCGGGTCACGGGGTGAGGCGCCTCCGCGCCTGTTGCGTCCGTCTGCTGCGCTCGGTCGGACGCTGTGTGCTCAGACGATTGCGCCGCCGGTGAATTCGCCGGCTGCGCCGGGGAGGCTGAGCCGTTCTCGGAATGAACGGACTGCGCAATTTGAGGGGAGTTGTGGATCGGGGCAGTCTGCCAGGTCGCGGAGGATAGGGAGGAACTGGAGATGAGCACGGCGGGGACAGGTGCAGTTCCCGAACCAGTCCGACACCTTAGATTTTCAGCGGTTTACACCTAGACGGCCTGTCAAAATCGTGACTTTTGCCGGTGGCTGGCAAAATCTTGACGGCCACGCATACTAACCCTAATCTACATATCGGCCAAGGTCCGTTGATTTTCTAGGGCCTTTTTTTTCCCCGCCCTTCGGCACCACGCTTGCTCCCCTCCCCTCGCGGTACGCACTCTCATGGATTCCTTGACCATCTCCGCCGCCAGCGGCATGCGGGCCCTCATGGACACTCTGAACATGTCCGCCAACAACCTCGCCAACTCCAGCACCAACGGCTTCAAGTCGGATAAGGAATTCTACAACCTCTACACTTCCGCCGAAGCCCAGGCCGCCGCCGATGCCGAAGGCTATCTCGCTTCCACCGTGCCCGTCGTGCAGTCGCAGTATACCGACTTCGCCCAGGGTATGCTGATCCGCACCGGCAACCCTCTCGACCTCGCGCTCAATGGAAAAGGTTTCTTCGCCGCCAACGGCACTTCCGGACCTCTTTATACCCGCAACGGCAATTTTAAGCTGACGCCCGACGGCATCCTCGTCACGCACGAAGGCTACCCGGTTCGCACCACGAACAACATCAACAACAAAAACATACCCATTCAAACCCAATCCAATTCGCCGCTTACGGTGACCCCTGATGGCGAGGTACTCCAGGACGGAGTCACCCTGGGCACACTGGAGCTGGTCAACTTTCCAGACACCAGAGTGCTCAGCAAGCAGGGGAACAATTACTTTCGCGTCGAGGACCCCAAAGCCAAGCCCGAGCCTGTCACCGAAACGCAAGTCGAACAAAGCAAGCTCGAAGGCTCCAATGTTTCTACCGCCGGCGCGGCCGTCCGCCTGGTCCACGTGATGCGGCAATTCGAAATGCTGCAAAAGGCCGTCAGCATCAGCGGAGACATGAACAAGCACGCCGTGGAGGAAGTGGCGCGCGTAGGTTCCTAAAAGAATGCACCAGGAGATCGCATGACAACACCGATACAACACACCGCCGCACTGCCCACCGCGGGTCAGCCCGCGACCACAAATACGAAGACCAGCACCGAGTGGCAACAGTTTTGCGACTGGTTCTCTCACCCCATTACGTCGAAGTCCGGCTCCACTCCGCCGTCTTCCGCGCAACCAGCCGCTACTGCCGTTCCCGCCACGCCCGCGGCCACACAACCAACCCCGCCGGCCGCGCCGGAGTCCCTTTGGGAGTCCTCCGTCACCGGCACCGGCCCATTCAACTCAACCAGTGTCTACAACCCCACTCAGTTCGCTACCGCCCAAACCGCCCAGGAGATGGCCCAGATTGTCGGCGGCAAGGAGCAGGACTTCACGCTCGGTCTTTACACCACCAGCTCGCCCATTCGCGAAATCGTCGGCGCCGGCGACAATCCATTGAATGCAGGCCTCGTCGCCGACCTGTTCCAGAAGTACGGTGATCAACAAGGCAGCTACGCCTGGACCGTGATCGATCGCGACCTCGGCAAAACGCAAGGCTGATTTTCAGGAGGCTCTATGATCCGCGCCCTTTTCAGTGCCGCCAGCGGGATGAACGCGCAGCAGACCAACATCGAGAACATCGCCAACAACCTGGCCAACTCCAATACCACCGGCTACAAGGCGCGCCGGGCCCAATTTCAGGACCTGCTCTATCAAACCATGACCGCGCCCGGCACACAGGCGAGCCAGCAGACTTTCGTTCCTGCCGGTTTGCAGCTTGGCCTCGGCACACGCGCTGCCTCCAACGAAATCATCTTCACCCAAGGCGATTTTTCACAAACCGATAATCCCCTGGACGTCGTGATCCAGGGCCAGGGCTTTTTCCAGATCCAGCAGCCCACAGGCGTGCTGGCCTACACACGCGCCGGAAACTTTCAGCTCGATCAGAACGGCAACCTGGTGAACAGCAGCGGCTATCCCGTGATTCCTCAAATCACCATCCCACCTCAGGCGCAGTCGGTCACCATCGCGCAAGATGGAACCGTCAGCTACACCCTGCCTGGCCAGACCGCCGCGCAGACTGCCGGACAGTTTCAGCTTGCCAA
>Ga0335081_10006873_pt1 | contig 18149 bp, 15 predicted proteins | sample Lox_Sample_35_FD_206713 | JGI IMG/M metagenome (GOLD analysis project Ga0335081, IMG submission 206713) | Soil microbial communities from Loxahatchee National Wildlife Refuge, Florida, United States - Lox_Sample_3.5 | ecosystem: Environmental > Terrestrial > Soil > Wetlands | place: USA... | reverse complement strand
CGTAGAGATTCACAGCATCGAGGCGGATCATTCCTTTGCCCATGGTCCTGGCGACGGCGGTTCCAAAGGTGAAGGCGGCCACAAAATTAAAGAACGCAGCCCAGGCCACGGCAACGCGCGGGGTCAACACTCGGGTGGAGACGACGGTGGCGATGGAGTTGGCCGCGTCATGGAATCCGTTGAAGAAATCGAAAAGAAAAGCAACAGCGCAGATGAGGATGGCGAACCCGATCATAAATTCCGTTGGGCGATCGAGGTGAGGAGCTGCGGAGAAGCTACGCGGAGCTTCGAAGCGAGGTGCAGGACTTCAAAGCTCAGGCGGCTTTCAACACCACGGCTTCCAGCACGTCGCTAACGTCCGCAAACCGATCCGTGGTGGATTCCAGGACCTCGTAGATTTCCTTCCACTTAATCACTTCCACCGGTTCGTGAGAGTCCTCGAACAGCTTGCCGACACACTCCCCCTTGATCCGGTCGGCATCTTCTTCAAGCTGCTTAAGCTGGTCGCAGTATGCGAGTATATTGCGCGGCCGCGAAAGCTCAGAGACCGCCTTCAGCAGGATCTCTGACCCATGCTGGATCACCTTCGCTAGGCGCAAGGCTCCGGGCGTGATGGCTTTGATCTTGTACTGCACCATGCGGCCGGCAGCGCCGTCGATCAGGTCCAGAACGTCGTCGAGGGCCGAACTGAGCGCGTGAATGTCCTCGCGGTCCATGGGGGTGATGAACGTCTGGTTCAGCTTCAGCATTATGGAGTGGGTAAGTTCGTCACCGATGTGCTCGATGGATTTGATTTTCGTTACCTGCTTCTCGATGTCCGTGAAATCCTCGAAGAGCGCCACTAGCATGTGTGCTCCCGAGCGGATCTGGTCAGCCTGTTGGTTAAACAGGTCGTAGAACTTCTCTTCTCGGGGTATCAGTCGCAAGTTCCCCTCACTGAATCCGGCACTCGATCCCCGACGACCTGGCGCCACGTCCAGCCACGCCGGTGCATCCATCAGGCCCATTTTGCGGCCAATGCCAGCCACGGGCTCCGGGCAGACGACAGCATGCTTCCCAGGACTCGTTAGGAATCAGAACTTCTTGTGTCTTGCTGGGCTTTCGCCGGGCGTCCCGAGCCAGCCGTCCATTCGGGCGCCGGTAATGTCCGGTCTGGATGAACGAGGACCAGACCTGTAATTCTCCATGAAAACAGCCGCGCAGCGCAACTGTTACTTGTTGATACTTTCACGATTTGGTTACTAGCTACCGTCAAGGGCCGGAAACCGAATTGTGAACGTGGATCCTTTGCCCAGTTGGCTCTCAACCAGGACAGTCCCGTTCATCCTCTCGACGACGTGCCTGACGATGCTCAGACCAAGTCCGGTGCCGCCAACGTCGCGCGAGCGCGCCTTATCCACCCGGTAGAAACGCTCGAAAATGCGCGAGAGATCGGTGGAAGGAATCCCGATCCCGGTATCCGCGATGGCAATGAAGGCTTCGCCAGAGGCGGCCGAGCCGCACTCGACCCGCACCTCGCCGCGCGGGCGATTGAATTTGACGGCGTTGTCGAGGAGGTTCACCAGCGCCTGTTCCAGCCGGGTCTTGTCGCCCATCACCCTGGCGTCGTCGAGCCTGCCGGTGCGCAAGGTCACGTCGCGCATGCGCGCCTCGCTCTCCACGGTGCGCAGGGCGCTCTCGAGCGCCTCCCGGATGGAGACCGGCACTGGGTCCGCCACGCGTTTGCCCGACTCGAGTTCCGAGAGCGCCAGCAGGTCGGAAGAGATGTTGTTCAGCCGGATCGAATGGGCACGGATGATCTCGACGAAGTGCCGATTGTTCTCCTTATCTTCGAGGGCCCCGTCCAACAGCGTCTCGGCGCAACCGCGGATGACCGTGAGTGGTGTGCGCAGTTCGTGCGACACGTTGGCCACGAAGTCCTTGCGCACGCGTTCCAGGCGCTCGAGATCGGTGATATCGTGCAGAATGGCGATGGCGCCGGGCCCGGCGGGAGCGGCCAGCGGCGCCGCCTGGATCTCAAATACCCGTCCCTCGACCGAGGCCAGTTGCAGCCGTCGTTTCAGTGTCTCGTCACGGCTCAGGACCTCTCGCAGCACCTCCGTCAGTGCGGGATCACGCACCACTTCAATCAGCCGCACACGCTCCGGGATGGGCGCCAGCGCTCCCACCGCCTCGACGAATGCCCGGTTGGAGAACGTCACGCGAAGATCGCCGTCCACCGCCAACACGCCTTCCACCATGCTGGCCAGGATCGCCTCACGCCGTTCCGACTCCACCTTGAGGTCGGTCATCAGCGCCTGGAGTTGGTTGGACGTCTTCCGCAGCGCCCGGCCTAGGGCCCCCAATTCATCGTCTCCCGCGGGCACCGTGGCGCCGACGCGCGCGTCGACCAGGCCTTCCGCCGCCGCCCGCAACTGGGCGATGCGTCGCGTGAACGAGCGCGAGAAGAAATAGGCGAGGAACAGCGCCACCAGCGCGGTCACCAGCGACGCCTGAACAATCCGCCCTCGTACGTTGGCGTTCGCCGTGTCAAGCGCCTGGATCGGAACCGCTGCCCGCACCACCCAGTTCGGATCGCCGGCGTAGCTTACTCGCCGGGCCACGTAGCAGAGGTCGACGTCCAGCGTGGCGCTGTGGCGGATCGCGGAGCCGGTCCCGCCACGAATCGCTTCCTGAATCTCAGGCCGGTTGGCGTGGTTCTCCATTGTTTCCGGGTCATGCTGGGAGTCACCCCGCACCACGCCGGACGGGTCGATGACCGTGATTCTGGACTGCGCGCGCGCTCCTGCCTGCTGCACCCAGGCCGCGAGTTGAGGCGCGGGAACCGTCCCCAACTCTCCAGAGAGAATTCCTGCCTCGGATGTCAGTCGCTGCTCGGTGCTCTCTCTCTGGGTCTCGGCAGTCACTCGAGCCATCTGAAAACCGACAATAATCAGGCTGAGGGCGATCAGAAGAAAATAGATCGCGAGGAGCTTGCGGAAGATAGGGCTACCGAGGATCATGGCAGAATCAGTGTGCGGTCAGTTCTCGGCTTCCGCGTTCGACTCCGCCGAGAACCGGTACCCGGAGCCGCGAATCGTCTGCAAGAGTTGCGGGCGCTCGGCCTCGGTTTCTATTTTTTCGCGCAGGCGCCGGATGTGGACATCCACCGTGCGGGGCGTCACGAATCGCTCGCGGCCCCAGACTCCATCCAGCAACTGGTCGCGGCTGAAGACATGGCGGGGGTGCGAAGCGAGGAAGAAGAGCAGCTTGAATTCCATCGAGCTCAATTCGATAATCTGGCCGCGCACCGTCGCTTCATGGGTACGCGAGTCAAGCCGCACGTCGCCCACTTCCACCACCTCCACCTTTTCCAGCGGACGGTCCTGGCGGCGCAGCACCGCCTTCACGCGCGCTACGAGTTCACGCGGGCTGAAGGGCTTCACTACGTAATCGTCCGCCCCGATTTCCAGGCCCAGAACGCGGTCGATTTCCTCGCCCTTGGCGGTGAGGAAGATCACGGGCACGGCCCCCAGCCGATCGTCGGCGCGCATCCGCCGGCACACTTCGAAACCGTCCAGGTCCGGCAGCATGATGTCCAGCAGCACGAGGTCAGCCGGCTTGCGGCGCAGGTGTTCCAGTCCTTCCTTGCCGCGCCCGAAGCTCTCCACTTCGTATCCTTCCTTGCGGAAGTTATACTGGACGAGCTGGACGATGTCTTTCTCGTCTTCGATCAGGACGATGCGCTGGCGCATAGGGGGGATTATAGCACCGCCCGGGCAACTCCTTGGGCGCGCTCCCAAGCTCAAATTCAGTAGGCATTGAAAGTTCGGGGTTAAGCCGGTAAAATAGGAAATTATCGTCGATCAAGAAGGAGTTTCATGAAGACAGATATTCACCCCCAGTATCACGAAGTGGCCGTTGTTTGCGCGTGCGGAAATACGTTCAAAACCCGCTCGACTTACAAGAGCGACGTGTTGCATATCGAAATCTGCTCCAATTGCCATCCCTTCTTCACCGGTAAGCAGAAGTTGGTGGACAGTGCCGGCCGCGTGGAGCGCTTCCGGCGCAAGTACGCGTCATTCAACAAACCCGCTCCCGCCGAGTCGCCGGCCAAGGCGCAGTGACCCCGCCTTACGTCACCATCGATCCAGGCGCGCGCGGCAGGGCATGCTCGGGTGGTGAGCTCGGAGGCTGCCCGGCGCCCGCCGCCTTGCGATAGCGGTCCATGTGGTTCCGGTACTCCTGGTTACGGGGATCCTGCGCGAGGGCCAGAGTTTCCACTTTCACTGCTTCCGGGAAGTTCCCACTGGCATAGAACGCTTCCGCCAGCGTATCGACAAAGGTCGGCTCCCTCCAGTTGGTCAATTGCACCGCGCGGCGCGCATGCTCCAGCGCCTTGGAGGGATCGCGGTACTTTGGATCTTCGCTGGTGGCATAGAGCCAAGCCAAGTTGTTATGTGAGACGGCAGCATTGGGCTGCAACTTCAGAGCCTCCCGGAAGTGGTCAACCGCCCGCGAGTACAGCTTCATTTCCAGATAGATTTCCGCGACCATCTCCTGCTCGTCGGGATTGTGCGGGTCCTTTCCCAGCAGCGCCTCCAGGGTCTGCTGGGCTTTGGCTAGGTCGCCACTCTGCTGATAGGCGGCGGCGAGCCCGCGCTGAGCAATCTCCGAGTCGGAATCGTCGCTGAGAGCTTGCTTGAATTCTTGTACGGCATCCGCCGCGTGATGTTCTTCGAGGTCGAGAAGACCTAGTTCGTCGTGGGGGCGTTCATCGCGGGGCGCGCGCTGCGCCGCCTGCTGGAACACCGCCCGGGCACGATCGTTCTGGTGCGCCTGGTGCAGCCGTTCGCCTTGCTCGAGCAGGCGAGTCACGGCACGCGACAGCCTGTAGTGACTTGCGGCGCCTGTGACAGCGAGCCCGACAATCAGAATCGGGATCGCCACCATGCCCTGCGACGGCTCTTCCGCTACCTCGCCGGGCGCAAGGTCGTGACCCGGAGGAGGAATCAGCAACGATAGGAGAATCCCGGTGGCCAGGCCCCCCAGGTGGCCCCAATTGTCGATCATGGGGACGAGCCACCCCATCGCCAGGTCGGCGAGAACTGCCACCAGCAGTACGCCCGTTCCCAAGGGGCGCCGCCAGAGCCGCCCCACAAGATCGCGGTGAAAGTAAGTCGTCACCAGCAGAGCGCCGGCGATGCCGAAGATCGCTCCCGAGGCTCCCGCCGAGACCCCACGACCGACGGCCATGGAGAGCGCGGCGCAGCCCATCCCTGAGACCACGTAGAGCAATGTGAAGCGCGCGTATCCGTAAATGGGTTCCACGAACCGGCCGAGAAAGAACAACGCCAGGCTATTGAGCAAGAGATGCGAGAAGCCGATGTGCAGGAACATCGGCATCACCAGACGCCAGTATTCGCCCTGACGGAACAGGGACCGGGAAGCGGCGCCGAAATCCAAGAGGACGCTGGTGTGGGTGGAACCGCCGGCCAGAGTCATGGCCACAAAGAACAACACGTTAAGCGCCAGTAGGATCAAGGTCGCGACCGGCGGCCGCGTTGGCGGGCGGACCATCGACGATGGCGGTGCCATAGCCATGTTGAACGGCTGTCCGGGGTCCATCACGCCGTACCGCTGCGGTACTTCTCTGTGTCCAAACGGTTCATCACTCATCACTGATTACTCACAGTCATTACCATCTCTTCATAATAACTCTCTCCCGCGCAACTGCGGCAGAGAATGCGATCTTCAACCCGCCGCTCGCGCCCGTCATTGATACCTTCGCCACATTGCTGGCACGCCACTCGTGAACGCGGACCGCCAGGCAGATCCTCGGGCTTCAGTGCGACGCGGACGGGCCGCACGACGAATAACTCCTCGTCAGGGAGCACCTTGTACGCTTCCAGTTGCTGCTTCGACGGCCGCGAAAGCTGCGGGAACATCGCCTTCGCCCTTTCCCGCGAGTCATCGCGGGCCGCTACGCGCAATGCGCGCCCGGTTTCGAGGTCCACAAAAGTAGCCGCGACCTTCCCGTAGTCGAAGTATTTCAGCGACCGGCGCCCCAGTCGGCAGCCAGTGACCAGACTCACCGCATCCGTCGCGCAACGGTCGATCTCGACGTAAGTGATTAGACGCTTCTCGTGCCGGACAGGATCGTCGATGCCGAGCTCGCGAAGCCCCAGCATCGCCATCCGCACGCCCAACACCTGCCCGGGACACATGTGCCCATGGTTGTGAGCAGCGAGAACCAGGTATTCGTCGAGCGTTTTCATCGTCACATTTTCCAACCGGCAATCGGCAGTTCTCGCGTCACACGCCCCGCGCTTCAGGGTCCCAGATGAACTTGTGGAGCTGCAGACCCAGCCGCACGCGCAGCCCGTCGCGCAGGATCCATTCAGCGAGCCGGCGCGGATCGAGACGACCGAAGACCGGCGAAAAGATGATCTCCGCCATCCGATCCCCCAAGCGATGGTTCTCGATGAAGCGCCGCGCGTATTGGTAATCCGCCTCATCCAGGATTACGAACTTCGCCTGGTCTTTGCGCTCCAGCGCCTGCAAGTTCTCCATACAGAACTTATCGCCCTCTCCGCTGCCGGGGCATTTCACATCCACTACTTTCACCACCTGACGCGGCAGATCGCCCACGTAGCGCTCGCCGCTGGTCTCAACAAGCACCTCGTATCCCTCTGCCAGGAACCGCTCAGCGAGCGGGATCACCTCCTGCTTCTGAAGCAGGGGCTCACCGCCGGTGAACTCCACCAAGAGCGCGCCCAGCCCACGAACACGATCGAAGACCTGGTCGATGGACATCCTCTCGCCCCCGGAAAACGCATAGGCGGTGTCGCACCAGTGGCAACGAAGATTGCAGCCGGTGAGACGGACGAAGACGCAGGGTCGCCCGGCAAAGGTCGACTCTCCCTGGATAGACTTGAAGATCTCGGTCACCAACATTCCAACTCAATTCTAATCGAAAACCGCAGTCCGAAGCTGGAAACTTGAAACTCGAAACTGCCATTTACAGTGCCAGCATCTTTCCCGAGCAGACTCAGACAACCCCTTGGCGCTAGCGAGGCTTGTGCGGCATCTTTCCGGCACACGCCGATATATCGGCACCGGGAAGCGCCGACCGACCGAGATAAGCTGAGTCCCTGGCACCTCGCCGAATCATCTAACAGACTTGTTTTCAATTTACTAAATACAATTCGGCAACTCTGACGGCTTTGGAGTGGCAGATGCCATGGAGGAGGTGCTACTTGGAGGACTGTTTCATGCTCAGAATCAATGTGGAAGAGGCCCCCGGCCTTGAGCTTTGGCGACTGGAGGGGAGACTGGCAGGGCCTTGGGTGAGCGAACTCGAGCGCCTCTGGGCATCGAGGGGGAGTGGCGCTCGCCAGGAACATGCGGCCCTCGACCTCTCGGCGGTGACCTTCGTCGACGACCACGGCAAGAAACTGCTGGCTGCGATCTTCGCGGACGGAGCCGAACTCCGCGCCACCGATTGCATGAACAAGTCCCTCATCGACAGCATCCAAGCCGCACACCGCGGCCCGCACTCCACGGCCGGGCCGGGAGGGTTGCTGGGCATGACGCTGCTGACGCTGTTTGCCGCAGTTTGCTTCCTGACGGTGTCCACGGGCCTGAGGGGCCAGGATAAGCCGCCGTTGCGACTGACGCTGCGCGGCGCGGTGCAGCTCGCTCTGAAACAGAATCCGCAGGTGCAAATTGCTAACCTCAACGTGGCGGAAAGCCAGCAAGACCGCAACGTGGCACGCTCGGCGCTGCTGCCCCACGCCGGCGTAGAGGGATTCGTCCTCGCCCAGCGGTTCAACGTCTACGCCCTGTTCGGCCGCAAGTTCCCTGGCATTGCGGAGCACGCCGGTCCAGCTGAGGATTTCCAGGCAGGGCCCGTTTTTTCGATGCCGCTTTTCGATCTCACCCTCCTGCGACGCTGGCAGGCCTCGCAGCAAGGCCTCCGCGCCACTCGCTCGGACGAACTGGGCGTGCGCGAGCAGACCGTCCTGCTGGCGGTCTCGCAGTACCTGGGCAGTCTGCGCGCCGCCGCGGCGGTGAGAGCCGCACAGTCGCGGGTAACCCTGGCGCAGGCGATCTACGACCAGGCCGCGGACCTGCAAAAGAACGGGGTCGGGACGGGCCTCGACACGCTGCGGTCGAACGTCGAGCTCCAAAACGAAAAACAACGGTTGGTGGTGGCCGAAACCGCCCTCAAAACTTCGCTCTATGGCCTTGCGCAAATCCTGAACCTCGACCCGCACCAGGACGTGGAACTGGCCGACGAGGTCAGCTTCTTCGAAACGCCGGAGTTTCCCGTCGGCCAGAGCCTGGAAACCGCCTTCGCTAACCGGCCGGAGATGAAGTCGATCGAGGCGCGCGAGCAGCAGGTCTTGATCGCCCGACGCGCCGCCGCTGAATCGCGGCTGCCCACCTTCAATCTCCGGGGCAACTGGGGCTACCAGGGCCTGTCGCTGCCCTCGTCGATTCCCGCTTACAATTACCAAGCTGTCCTCGACGTGCCGGTGTTTACGGGCGGCCGAATCCGCGCCGAAATGACGCGGGCTGACCTCGAAGTGAAGAAACTCGACCAACAGAAGCAGGCTTTGACAGACCAGATCGCGCTGGAAGTGAAAACGGCCATCGCAGAACTCGAGTCGGCGCGGCACGAAGTCGACGTCGCCAATCTGGGGGTCAAGCTGGCTCAAGAGGAAGTGACCCAGTCGCGCGACCGTTTCCGGGCCGGTGTCGCCAACAACATCGAAGTGGTCACCGCTCAGGACGAGCTTTCCCGCGCCAACGACAACCAGATCAGCGCCCTCTACCGGTACAACCAGTCGCGCGCTGACTTGGCCCACTCGCTTGGCCAGATGGAAAGCCTCTACTCCAGGTGAGGCCCGGGAGCGCCACCGGCGCCGGAGTTCGCTCTTTTCAGTGCCGGTGCCCATCTAAATCTAGGTAGCCTCCGCATTCGTTTGAAGGTGCTGGTGAATCAACTTGGCCTGAGCCGGCTTTACCACTTGGCTCAGCTCTTCCGGCGAAAGCCCCCGGAGCGCACTGACGCTGCCGAATTGGGCAAGGAGCTTCTTCACGGTGCGATCTCCCACGCCGGGAATCTCCAGTAAGTCGCTGGTCAGCTCCCGGCCGGATCGCCGCTGGCGGTGGAAGCTGACGGCGAACCGATGCGCTTCGTCACGAATCTGCTGGACGAGGTGCAGCACGGGCGAGTGGTGGTCGAGCGCCACGGGATCGTCCTCGCCCAGCACATAGAGGATCTCTTCCTTCTTGGCAATGGCGGCCACGGGTTGATTGATGATCGCCAGCGCTTCGAGCGCCGCCGCGGCCGCGTGAAGCTGGCCGATGCCGCCGTCGATCAGGATCAGGTCCGGCAGCGGCTTTTTCTCCTCCTGAAGGCGACGATAGCGGCGGCCCACCACTTCCTTCACGCTGGCGAAGTCATCGTTCTGGGGCACCGTCCTGACGATGAACTTGCGGTAGTCGGATTTCTTCATGCGGCCGTTCTCCGCGACCACCATGGAAGCCACGATGTCCGTGCCCTGCGTGTGCGACACGTCGAAACACTCGATCCGTCGTGGCGGTTGGGGCAGATCGAGAGCGTCGGCCAACCCTGCCAACATCTCGTCAGTGCGCGGGCGCAGGATGCGAAATCGCCGTTCGAACGAGTGCCGCGCGTTGCGGGCCACCAGCTCCACCAGCGCCCGCTTGCGCCCAGCCTGGGGCGTGAAGATGTGCATGGCGCGCCCGCGCTTCTCCGAAAGCAACTCCTCCAGCACCGCGCAATCGTCGAACTCGATCGGCACGTCGATCTCATCCGGCAGGTATTGCTGGTCGAGATAGATCTGCTGCAAAAGCGTGGAGAAGAACTCGCCGGGGTTGAACTCGGCGAGGTCCTCCCAGAAGAATTCACGTCGATCCACCGTGCGTCCGCCGCGCAGGTGAAACAGGTTCACGGCCACCTGCTGGCCCTCCTGGTGAAAGCCGAAGATGTCCGCGTCGCCCCCCGCCGAGGCCGCCATCTTCTGTCGCTCCCGCACGCCCTCCAGCGTGGCGATCATATCGCGCGTGCACGCCGCCGTCTCGTAGTCCTGGGCCTCGGAAGCCCGCATCATCGAGATATGCAACTGGCGGACCAGCTCGCTGGCATGACCCTCCAGCAGCAGGCGGACCCGGTGTACCGCCTCGCGGTAGCGCTCCTCGGTGGTGAACGCGGCCACACACGGGCCTTGGCAGCGTTTGATGTAATACTGCAGGCACGGCCGCGGGTGGGTGCGCGTCAGGTCGACGTTGCAGGAAGGCACCAGAAACACACGGTGGACCAGGTCCACAATGCGATAGGCGAGGTGAGCGGGAAAGTAGGGTCCATAGTAAGCCGACCCGTCTTTCCGCAATCTGCGCGTGACGTAGAGGCGCGGGTAGCGCTCTCCCAGTGTGAGCTTGATGTAAGGGTAGGTTTTGTCGTCGCGCAGCAGGATGTTGTAACGCGGCTTGAAGCGCTTGATAAGATTATTCTCCAGCGCCATCGCTTCCTTTTCGTTGTCGACGAGGATGGTCTCCAGATCGCCGGCAGCGTCCAACATCAGGTCGCGTTTCTGATCGGGTGGGCGGTAGTCCTGGAAGTACGAGCGCACGCGATGCCGCAGTGATTTGGCTTTACCGACATAAATGGGCGTTCCCGCGTCATCTTTGAAGATGTAGACGCCGGGCTGTACGGGTAGCGTCTCGGCTTTCTGGCGGAGCGCGTCGTTCATTCGCTGTTGTCCCTCATTAGGTTGGATGATCGAACGAGGGCATAGGCGATTTGAAGAATCGTCGATCATCCGGCAAAGCCGCCACGAGGACAAAGGCCGCTTAGACCGTTATGCGAATCCCAAAGAGAATTCTGTTCTCGTTGTAGCGCCGGCTTCCAGCCGGCATGCCGCCAGGATGGCGGCGCTACGGGATATCAAGGGCGGAGCCGCTGAACTACTGTCAAGATTAGGCGTGACAGCACACCAGTTGGCCATGCCACTCAAAATGTCTGCCTCCAATCGTGATCGACATTGACCATGGTGCCCTTTTGTGCAAATCTCCTTCTGTGCGAGCCACAGTTGATTTGGTCAATTTTTGGGGGCGTCCACTGCGGTTGTCGGCAGGTCTTCTCTTGCTGGCCTCGCTTTTTCCGGTCCCTCGCGCCGGACTAGCCCAGCAGCCTGTTTCCATCCGGGTCGACGCCAATCAGAAACTGGGAACCTTCAAACCGATCTGGCGCTATTTCGGCTACGACGAGCCCAACTACACCACCATGCCGAACGGGCGTAAGCTGATCGGTGAGCTCGCCGCACTGAGTTCCGCGCCGGTCTATATCCGTACCCACAACCTTCTGACCACGGGCGACGGCACGCCTGCCTTGAAGTGGGGTTCCACGAACGCCTACACCGAGGACGCGACCGGCAAGCCGATCTACGACTGGACGATTGTGGACGGCATTCTCGATACCTACGTTCATGCCGGGGCGAAGCCTTTCATCGAGATCGGCTTCATGCCTGAGGCTCTCTCGACCCACCCTGAGCCGTATCGGCATACCTGGCCTAAAGGGGGCATCGACACAGGCTGGGCGTACCCGCCCAAGGATTACCAACGGTGGGGCGAGTTGGTCCGGCAGTGGGCGGCGCACTGCCTGGAGCGCTACGGTCGCGAGGAGACGGACTCCTGGTACTGGGAGGTATGGAACGAGCCCGACATCCTTTACTGGCATGGCTCCCCCGAAGACTACGACCGGCTTTACGACTATGCGGCCGCGGCGGTGAAACAGGTCCTGCCGGGCGCGCGTGTAGGGGGTCCAGCGACGACGGGTCCGGCCAGCGCGCGGGCGGCGGCCTTTCTCCGCCAGTTTCTCAGCCACTGTGCCCGCGGCAAGAATTACGCCACCGGCCAGGACGGAGCGCCGCTCGACTTCATCAGCTATCACGCCAAGGGACGCCCGGACGTTGTCGAAGGCAGCGTGCGTATGGGCTTGGCTCGGCATCTTCAGGATGTCGACCAGGGGCTTGAGGTGATCGCGGAGTTCCCTCAGTTTCAAAGCCTGCCGGTGGTGCTGAGCGAGTCGGACCCCGAAGGCTGCGCGGCGTGCTCGGCCAAGGGATATCCTCAGAACGCTTACCGCAATGGTCCCTTGTATGCCTCCTACACGGCTTTGGAACTCAGCAGCATTCTGAATCTGGCCGACCGCCGCCGCGCCAACGTCGAAGGCATGTTGACCTGGGCGTTTGAATTCGAAAACCAACCTTATTTCGAGGGCTTCCGCACCCTGGCTACCAACGGAGTCGATAAGCCCATTCTCAATCTCTTCCGCATGCTGGGATTGATGGGCAGCGAGCGGGTCCGCGTGGAGAGTAGCGGCGCTGTGGACCTGGATTCGATCGTCGCGCACGGCGTAGACGCACGGCCGGACGTTGACGCGCTGGCGGCCGCGACCGAGCATGAAGTCTCCGTGCTGGTGTGGAATTACCATGACCAGGATGAATCGGGCGCCGGCGCATCGATCCAGTTGACCCTTGCCGGCCTGCCGCACACCGCTGGGCGCGTGCTGCTGCAGCATTACCGGATTGATGGCAATCACAGCAATTCCTACTCGTTGTGGAAGCAGCTTGGATCGCCAGCGAATCCCACGCCAGACCAGTACGCGCAACTCGAAGCCGCGGGCCAGCTTCAAATGCTAGAATCCCCACACTGGCTTACCACCAATGGGGGAACGTTGGGGCTCCATTTCACACTGCCGGCCCAGGGGGTCTCGCTGGTCACGGTGAGCTGGTAGGAGCTGGGAATTGTCGATTAACGACTGGAAGAGAAGACGTCAGGGACCCTGGCTTCCAATCGTCAATCGGCAATCCTTCGGGCAGGGTACGATGGCAAACCAAAGATCGAATCGTTAGCCCACGTGATGATAGACTTCCCACCCCTTGTAGTTACCCAGCGCCTCGGCGATCGCTGACCCGTAATGGCTGCGGTTCACTGCCACGTGGTGCTCGTAGCCGTTCTTGCACACGTACTGCAGCAGCTTCTGTAGTCCCCCGATCTTCACCACCCCGTAGCCGCCGAAGCTCTGCGGCCGATCGTCGGTGGTCTCGCCTTCGCCCACATAGGCTCGCATCTGCCCGTGCAGGTCGTCGGTGGAGGCGCGGCAGTAAGTGATCGGCCCGCTCTTCAGCTTGCCCACCACCGTGCCAAACGTGTTCGCCTTGCCCACCGATCCGGCGATGATCTCCTGAAAGTCCATCTTGAAGTCTTCAAAGAATTCCTTGGGCAGGTTCGAGCAGTGGAAAATCACCGCCTTGTCCGGATCCTCGCCGTAGTTGTTGTTCCAGTCCACGATGGCGCTCGGCATCCCCGACGCCAGTTGCAGTATATACATGCCGATCATCCCGATCATGTCCGTCTCGCAGGCGCTGGGCATCAAGGTATTCGACATCATGCTCATCAGCGTGCAAGGCACCACCCCGAAAAATTCCTCCATCGCCGTCCAGCACTGCACCGACGACCCCGCCAGTTCGTTGTCCCGCATCCAGTCGTCCACTACCACGCCGAACTTGGCCATCTTGGCGAGCGAGGCCGCCGGCACGCCCCGCGTCGACACGTAAGCGTCGATCTGCTCCAGCTTCGCCTTCACCTTCGCATCGTCATCCGCCATTCGACCCACGCGTCCGAACACCTCCGAAAGGTCCAGCGTCTCCACCGAAATCCCGTGTCGCTCCATCAGCTTCTCACTGAAGCGCACCGTGTTGAAGGCCGCCGGCCGCGCCCCCAGCACCCCCACCCGCACTCGCCGCAGTCCCTTCACCACCCGGCAGGTAGCGGCGAACGATTTCAGGTCCGCCTGGAAAGCTGCCGACGACGGCGCCACCGTGTGGTTCGCCGTCAGCGAGTAGCGGATGCCGTACTGCCAGAGGTTGTTGCAGGCCGATATCTTGCCGCAGAAACTGTCGCGCCGCCCCCCCATCAGCATCTTATCCGGCTCGTCGGGAAAAGCGTGCACCAGCACCGGCACGTCCAAGCCCGAGAGGCGAATGGTGTTGGCCACCCCGCGCTCGTCGCCAAAGTTCGGCAGGCTCACCACAATGCCGTCGATCTCCTCCTTGTGCTGTGCGAACAGGTCGGCGCAGCGGCGCGCCTCCTGCAGCGTTTCCACCGCGCCGAACTTGGTTTCTTCGGGGGTCAGGCACACCGTCCGGTAGCCTTCAGCTTCCAGCACGCGCAGCACTTCCACGCGTCCATCTCGCGCCAATACGGCGGGAAAAAAACCACGATTACCAATGATCACTCCAAAACATGCTGTGGCCATCAGAATTCCTCCCAGTCGATTTAGGCCGACGCGCTACTATACTACAGAGGCGGGAATCGGCGCCGACTTTGTTGTGGGGACGCGGGCGCTCCGCATATTGGGATTGAAGATTGCCGGTTGCCGATTGAAGAGAGAGAGTTCGGGGCGGCGTCGCCGTTGCAACCGTTCAATGAGCAAATAAGCGATCGGCAATCAAGATGCGCCACTTGCCGATCCGCCGCCTGCCATAGTACGCTGAGGCCACTTCGATGAGTGACACGACCGAGACTAGGATGGGGACGAAGATCGAAATGGGCGACGGCGGCTCCACCCAGGGCGCCGGCCAGGGCGCTACGTACAGTGCTACTCCAAGCGGCGCGCACGCGTCCGCGCAGGACGACGGCCTGCTGCGAGGCTTCTGGTATCCGGCCCTCGAAAGCGCCCGCGTCGACGGACGCAGGCTTCGAAGCGCCATGCTGCTGGGCGTTCCGCTGGTGCTGGGGCGCGACGCGCAAGGGCAGTCGTTCGCCCTGCGCGATAACTGCCCGCACCGCGGCATTCCACTCTCCTATGCGCATTTCGACGGCAGCACGCTCGAGTGCTGCTACCATGGCTGGCGCTTCATTCCCAAGACCGGCCAGTGTTGCGAGATTCCTTCGCTCACCGACGCCCAGAAGGGCGACAAGTTCAAAGTGGAACGCATCTTCGCCGAGAGCTTTCCCTGCGAGGAGCACGACGGCTACCTGTGGGTCTACATTCCTGACCCTGCCTTGCGCGGCGAGACGGCGCCGCCGGCGCCGCGCCTGCCCACCTTCAGCCAGCCCTACCGGATGGTCCGCCTTTCCGCCGACCTGCCGTGCCACGTCGATCACGGCATTATCGGGTTGATGGACCCGGCGCACGGCCCTTTCGTCCATCAAGCCTGGTGGTGGCGCAGCCGGCGCAGCATTCATGAAAAGGAGAAGACGTTCGAGCCCATTCCCAATGGCTTTCGCATCCGCGCCCACGCGCCCTCAGCGAACAGCGCCTTCTACAAGCTGCTCGGGGTCTACGGCGAGGCCATCACCACCACGATCGAGTTTGTGCTGCCCAACATGCGCTTCGAGGAGATCCACTGCGGGCCCAAGTGGTTCTCCAGCCGCACTACGGTGACCCCCGTGACCGCGTCGCACTGCCGCATCGATTTCTGCGCCGCCTGGAACGTCTTTCGCTGGATGCCCTTCATGACCGAGCTCTTCAGCGCCTTCGGCCGGGCCTTCATCGAGCAGGACCGGCGCACCATGCAGCAACAGGCCGAGGGCCTGAAGTACAATCCGCGCCTCATGCTGATCGATGATGCCGACCGCCCCGCCAAGTGGTACTTCCAATTGAAGGCGGCGCACGTCGCCGCCAAGCGCACGGGCCAGCCTATGGAGCACCCTGTCCCCGGCGTTGTAACCCTGCGCTGGCGGAGCTAGACAGAGACGCCACCTGCTAACTGATCTGCTAAATCCGCCGGAGTTCCTTCGCCGACTTGAAGCTTGCGCCTTCCTCCGCCCTGACCAGTTGATAAAACTCACAGGCCATGCAGTTCATCAGTTTCTCGGCGAAGGTCCCCTGAACCTTGCCGCCGCACAGCGTTCCTGTCAGAGCCCAGCAGATCCTGCCTCCGTTCGTGCCTCCGTTCAATCCGGCGGCGGCAGCATTCGCGGCGGCGGGGCAAACACCCAGGGCGCCCGCCTTGGCACCCCCTGGCTCCCTGCCACACTTTTTAAACTCCCAACAGTTCATCTTCTGTTCCATAAAAGACCTCTCAGGCGGCATATCGGCAGCCTGTGAGGGAGCGTGAGCGAAACTTCTCACTACGAGCGACCGGGCTGAGCGAGAAGGGCAGGGCCGAGCGCGCTGAGAGTTGCACGAAGTCGTGTAGATGCCGCCCATCTCGTGCGCCTGCGGTCCTACCGAAACCGGAACCCTTCCGGCCTAAGCTGCTCGCCATCAAGCGTCCGCACGAACTCAATCCCTCCCTACGGCATCGGCACGCGACTTGCTCAGTCGAACGCGTGTAATCGCGACTTATGGAAAGGAGGCCTAAGGCCATGACCCTGAAGAACAACCTCGCAAGGACTATCGGGCTAGCCATCGCGGGTTGCCTGTTGCTGGGCGGCGCGGCGATCTCCGCCCAAGCGTCCCAGCGCTGGGACGACGATGCCACCTGGCGTGAGGTCAGGAGCTTCGACCATTTCCTCGACACGCATCACGAGGCGGCGCAAGATATCTGGCGGCATCCCAACCTTGTCCGCAACGACAGGTGGTGCTACCGGCACCCCGAGTTCGAGGAGTGGGTGAGAAACCATCCTCGCGCCGCGGAGGAACTGCGCGAGAACCCACGCGGTTTCATGAATCGCGTCCGTGCGTTCGAGCGCCACGAACGCGGCGAAGGACCGTACCGGGAGTAACGTCCCTGGTCCAACCTCTCCCAAAGGGAGACGGCTGCAATCTCGAAGAACCCTGGGAGCGCGGGCGTCCCGCCAGCCCCTGCGTCTTAAGTGTCGAGAAACCAAGACCAAGAGCGGGCGGGACGCCCGCGCTCCCAGCACGCTACTCGCCTTTCCAGGCGGGCTTCCGCTTCTCGAGAAAGGCCGTGAGACCTTCGTGGTAGTCGCTGGTGAAGCGGATGCGCGCACTACGCTCGGCGGCTAGCTCCAGTTCACGGTCGAGATCCTCGGTGGAGAGGTCGTGGATCAGCCGCTTGGTAAAGGCCAGGCCGGTGGGGCTGACCTCCAGGAGACCGGCGGCGAGCTCGCGGGCGCGAGCCATCAAGTGTTCTCCCGGCACCACTTCATTCACCAGTCCCAGTCGCAGGGCTTCGTCGGCGCCGAAAATGCGCCCGGTCAGCAGCAGATCGCGAGCCCGTTTCTCGCCGATCTGCCGGATGAGAAAAACGGAAACCACCGCAGGCATGAACCCGATTTTCACTTCGGTGTAACCGAACTTCGCTTCCGGCGCCGCCAGGGTGAGGTCGCAGAGCGTAGCGATGCCGCATCCGCCGGCGATGGCGGGGCCGTTCACGGCGGCGATGGTCGGCTTGGAGAACTCATAAAGACGGCGGAACATGCGCGCCATGCTGCGCGCTTCAGCGATGTTGGCGTCCAGGCCCACCGGGAATCCGTCCTTCACGCCACCCGGTTGGAGCCGATAGTTATCCTTGGTTCGCTCGGCCAGGTCGCGCAGCGTCGCGAGATCGAGTCCGGCGCAGAACGCCTTTCCCGCTCCGGTCAGAATTAGTACGCGCGCCGGCCCGGCTTCGACTTCCTCCAGCGCCGCTCCTAAATCCTCCGCCACTTCCGGTGAGATGGCGTTGCGCCGGTCGGGGCGGTTGAAGGTGAGGGTGGCAACTTCGCCTTCGTATTCGAGTTTCAGTGTAGTGAAAGCCATGCCGACCTCGGATGCGACGAGCTAACAGACGCGTATCGTCCCCTCTTTTTGCGCTCCGCGTTTCACCCTCTGCGTCTTTGCGAGAACCCCTTCTGGAAAGAAAGAGCGTTTCTCGCAAGGACGCAAAGGTAAGAGCAAGTCACAAAGGCTCCAATTACTGCTCCTGGGCAGTCAGCGCCTGGTGTTCTCCGTACTGCTTGCGAATCTCCATCGTCGCCTCGACCGCCGAGAGCAGCGCCCAAGGCTCGATTCCGGTGGTGGCGCCGTGGGCGTGCAGGGTGCTCACCACTACTTCCGTCGCGATGTTGCCCACCAGTTCGTCAGCCGCGAAAGGGCAGCCGCCGAGACCCGTCAGCGTGCTATCGAACCGGCGGCACCCGGCTTGGTAAGCGGCCAGCACCTTCTCCGCCGCGCCGTCCGG
>Ga0335081_10006872_pt1 | contig 18149 bp, 15 predicted proteins | sample Lox_Sample_35_FD_206713 | JGI IMG/M metagenome (GOLD analysis project Ga0335081, IMG submission 206713) | Soil microbial communities from Loxahatchee National Wildlife Refuge, Florida, United States - Lox_Sample_3.5 | ecosystem: Environmental > Terrestrial > Soil > Wetlands | place: USA... | reverse complement strand
TCAGAACACTCTGGAATCAAGACCCGCTCAGAATCTGCAAAAATGCCATCAACGGCGAGCCCGTCCGGAGCGTATTGCAAACTCAGCGCGTTAGACCTCGCTGATCTGCCACCTTACGGAATCGCTGAGGGGTGGAGGCGAGCGTGGGGGGCGAAAACACTTCGCCCGCGGAGACGTGCGAAGGCGACCAAAAAGCGTCGGCACGAGTGCCGACGCGGCGGGCAGGAGTGCCTGGCAGGAGTGCCTGCGCCACATCTCCGGCTAGACGCGGCGGACGCCGATGCCGGCTTCCCGGAACAGCACTTCCACCATACCGAAATGCTCGTTGTAATATTGGCTGGAATACTCGGCCATGCGGTCGGCGGAAACCACCACCTCGGTGATGCCCGCCTGCACCACGGCGCGGGCGCAATCCATACAGGGCATGATTTCGACGAAAATCGTGCAGCCTTCGGTGGCCGTGCCCGCGCGTGCCGCGTTGCAGATGGCGTTGCGCTCGGCGTGTTCGATCCAGAGATACTTGGTTGGCCGCACCAGCCGCTCCGGAACGTCGTCGCGGATTCCCCGGGGGAAGGAATTGTAGCCGGTGGATCGGATCTCGTGATTCGGACCTACGATCACGCATCCGATCTGCGTGTTCGGATCCTTGCTGCGAGACGCCACCACTTTGCAGATATCCAGATAATAGCGGTCCCAGCCGGGGATGGTTCGCGTGTTTGCCATAGCTCATTGCGCGCGATGCGCCCGAATCGCATTCTATAATGAACGGCATGTGGCGCACCTTACTGGCCGTTTTTCCGGTCGCCTGCGGATCGTTCGCAGCGACTCCCGCGGTGCCCACGATCGACCAGTCCCTCAGCATGAAGTCGGTCGCGGGCGCGCAAATCTCACCCGACGGGCGGTACATCGCCTACGGGGTGCAACAGACCAACTGGGACGAGAACGATTTCGACCAACAGATCTGGATCGCGGTGACAGCTACGGGGGAGCGATACCAGCTCACGAGCGGCAAGAAGTCGAGCAGCGGACCTGTGTGGTCGCCGGATTCGCGGCGGCTGGCATTCGGTTCCGACCGCTCCGGCAAGCGGCAGATCTATGTGATCGCACCGGCGGGCGGCGAAGCCATGCAGTTGACGAACGAAGACAACGGTGTGGGTGCGCTGGCATGGTCGCCTGACGGGTCGGCGATTGCCTTCACCTCCACCGGACCCGATGCCAAGCCGATGAAAGATCGCAAGGACCGGTACGGCGAATTTGACATTGTGGGCGGCGATTACAAGATGAATCACCTGTGGCTGGTGAAGGTTCCCGCCGAAATCCCGGGCGACTTGAAGCAGTTGCCGAAGCCCGAGGCGCTCACCAAGGGCGACCAATTCAGCGTCGGAGGTTTTTCCTGGTCGCCGGACGGCAGCCGGATTGCTTTCAGCGCCGGCCGCGATCCCGACCTGGGTTCGCAGGACACCGAGCAGATCTACGTGCTCGACCTGGCGGACAAACATGTTCGGAAAGTAGTGGATTCCGGAGGGCCGAACACCGGGCCTAAATGGTCGCCGGACGGCAAGGAGATTGCGTACGTGACCGCGGGCGGGCAGACTTTCTACTACTACGCGAACCGCCGCATTGCCGTGGTCCCGGCGGATGGCGGGAAGCCGCGGATGCTGACCCAGTCGTTCGACGAGGACCCGAACCTCATCGACTGGGGACCGGGCGGCATCTATTTCGGGGCCACACAGAAGACCGCGGCGCATGTGTTCCGGCTGGATCCTGGGACGATGGCGGTCCGCCGCCTGAGTTCGCCGGATGCGTATCACGTGGCAGGAGCGACATTCACGAAGGATCATCGCACGATGGGCGCGGTGGGTGCGATGCCGAATCATTTCGCAGAGGTGGTGGTGAGCCCGGCCGACGATTTCGCCCCCAGGTACCTGACCGACATGGCCGCTCAGTACAAAGATTTTCGACTCACCACGCGCGAGGTGGTGCGCTGGAAATCCGAAGACGGCACGGAAATCGAGGGCATTCTCATCAAGCCGGCGGACTACGACGGGTCGCGGAAATACCCGTTGCTGGTGGTGATCCACGGCGGTCCCACGGGTGTGGACACGCCGATCCCGTCGGCGGACCGCTACTATCCGATCGAAAAGTTTGCGGCGAAGGGAGCGCTGATCCTCAAGCCTAACTATCGTGGTTCGGCGGGCTACGGCGAGAAGTTCCGTTCCTTGAACGTGCGCAACCTGGGAGTGGGAGACTACGCGGACGTGATATCGGGAGTGGACTCGCTCATCGCCAAGGGCATTGTCGATAAAGACCGGGTCGGGGCGATGGGGTGGAGCGAGGGCGGCTACATCTCGGCGTTCATCACGTGCTACAGCGACCGGTTCAAAGCGGTATCTGTGGGCGCAGGGATTTCGGACTGGTCCACTTATTATGTGAACACCGACATCCACCCGTTTACCCGGCAGTACCTGAAGGCAACACCGTGGGACGACCCCGAGATTTACCGCAAGACTTCGCCGATTACGTATGTGAATCGCGCCAAGACGCCCACCCTGATCCAGCACGGCGATCAGGATAAGCGCGTTCCGCCGCCCAACTCGTTCGAACTGTACCAGGCGCTGAAGGATCGCGGTGTGCCGGTGAAGCTGATCCTGTACAAAGGCTTCGGGCACCCCATCAACAAGCCGAAGCAGCAGCGCGCCGTCATGGAACACAACTACGACTGGTTCAGCAAGTACATCTGGGGGGAGGAAGTTCCGGCGGGGTCGAATTAGCGGACCGGGTCCGATATGAAGTGGCCCTTTCAAAGGACGCCGCTCGAGAAGCAACTGGAACAGATGCGGGCCGACTGGGATCGGCGGGCCCGCGCGAATGCGCGGCATTTCATTCTGACCGGGCGGGACGAGTGGGGCGATGGCGATTTTTTCGCCTCGGGCCGCGAGACCGTGAAGGAACAGATTCTCAGCGACATGACGAACATCTGCCAGGGGAAGGCGGCGGACCGGATGCGGGTTCTGGAGATCGGCTGCGGCGCCGGACGGGTGACGCGGGCACTGGCGGACGTCTTCGGCGAGGTTCATGCGGTGGATGTGAGCGGCGAGATGGTGGAGCAGGCGCGCGTGTCGCTCGCCCGGTTTCCGAACGCGCACGTGTACCTCAACAGCGGCATGGATCTGCGGGTGGTTCCGGAGCTTCCCTTCGATTTCGCGTTCTCGTTCATCGTGTTTCAGCACATTCCGAGTCATGACATCGTGGAGGGCTACTTGAGTGAGGTACACCGCCTGCTGCGACCCGGCGGACTGTTCAAGTTCCAGGTGAACGGCGTTCCCAACCGGCGGGTGATGGGAGGATACAGGCCGTTGCGACGCGGTCCAGATACATGGCTCGGAGCACCCATCACCGACGAGGATGCCACTCGGATGGCCGTGCGCACCGGGTTCGATTGCCGGTATAGGATAGGCGCTGAGACCCAGTATTTCTGGCTGTGGTTTTTCAAGAACGGAGGCGGCCGGAAGGAGAACCGACGCTTCCGAATTCAGCGGCCGACATAGAATCGAAACTCGGCTCCGCAAGCGCGCGGCTCAGTCCAGAGCTCGCCTCCATGCAACTCGACGATTCGTTTGCAGATGGTCAGCCCGATGCCGGAGCCGCCGGTGCCGTCGAGCTTTTGGAAGGGCCGGAAGATTCGCTTCTCCATGCCGGCTTCGATGCCGGAACCGTTGTCGGATACGGCGATGTACCAGCCTCCGGGATCGCCGGTGCTTCTGGAAAAGTGGACGCACGGGGGCTCCTGACCGCAAAAACGAATCGCGTTGGCGAGCAGTTCCTGAAACAGCCAGCCCATCAGAAAGGGGTCGGCGTTGATCGTCCGAAGGGCGGAGTGGGTGACTGTGGCCCCGGAAGCGGCGATTTCGGCGGCTAAGGCGTGGATGGCAGCCGACACGGTCGCACTCAGCTCGATCGACACACGTTCGAGCGGGCGAGCGCAAACTTCGTGATAGCGTCTGAGCCCGGCGGCGACTGTTTCGACAGCAGCCGCCGAGTCTTGCATATACCGGATCAGGGTTCGGGCCTCGTCATCGAGGGCCGCTCCGTTGCGGGACAACAACTGCGCGGAAAGACGGATCCTCGAAGCCGGGCCGCGCAAATCGTGGACCGCGGAATACAGCAGTTGTTCGGTGGTGCTGTCGAGGCCGCTTCTCTGCATAGTCGCCGTTAGCCGGCAGATCCCAATACCTGGGATACCGTTTCCTGCAGTGTCCGGACGTTGAACGGCTTTCGCAAGAAGCCATTGACGGCTTTGCCCTGGAACCGCGTCTTGACCTCCATTTCGCTGTAGCCGCTGCAGATTACCACGGGCAATCCGGAATTGATGAGCCGCAACGCTTCGAGTGTCTGTTCTCCATCGAGCTCGGGCATGCTCAGATCGAGCAGCACGAGCGAAAACGAATCCGGCGCGGCGGACAGGCGCTCGAGCGCCTCGAGCCCGCCCGAGGCGACAGCCACCGAGTGCCCGGCGTGTTCCAGGGCAGCGCGAGTGGTGTTACGCACGATCTCTTCGTCGTCCACCAGCAGGATTCTTCCGGGTTTGGTGTTGCCGGGCGGCACGGGGCTGTCGTTTGCACGGCTTTCGCGGGTGGCGATCGACACCGGGAGCAGCACCCGGAACGTACTGCCCATTCCGGGCGCGCTGTCCACCTCGATCGATCCGCGGTTGCTGCGCACGATACCGTGCACAGCAGCCAGGCCCAATCCCCGGCCGGTGAACTTAGTGGTGAAGAAGGGATCGAAAATTTTGCCCAGATTGGCGGGCTCGATGCCGCAGCCGTTATCCCGAACCTCCAGGACGACGTACTCACCGGGAGCCAGGTCGGAGCTCCAGGTGGTGCGCGGGCTATCCACGCTTTCGACGTCCGTGCTCACGATGATGAATCCGGGCCGGCCGGAGGGAATGGCCTCGCCGGCATTGATGATCAGATTCATGACGATCTGCTGCAATTGGGCGGAACCCGCGCGAACCAGCGGAAGGCCGGGCCGTACCAGCAGCTTCACGTTGACGGAGCTGGGTATGGAAGCCTGGATGAGCTGCCAGGTTTCATGAATCATCTGGCCGAGGTCCACGTCTTCCACCTGGAAGTTGCCCTTACCGGCATAGGCGAGCATCTGGCGGGTGAGGTGGGCCGCGCGCTCGCCCGCTTTGAACGCCACGTCCAGAACGGGGCGCAGGTCGTGCTGAGGCGGCAACACTTCCAGCGCGTAGCTCACTCCCCCGATGATGCCCACCAGCAGATTGTTGAAGTCGTGAGCAATGCCGCCGGCCAGTACGCCGATGCTCTCGAGTTTCTGGCGGTGATGGAGCAGGTGCTCCGCGCGTCTCTGGTCCTCAATGTCGGTGAGGGTCCCGAGCCACTTCACGGGCCTGCTGTTCACGATCAGAGGCAGGGCCCGCATCAACTGCCAGCGGGATGGTCCGCTGCCGGTGCGGATGCGGCACTGCAACTCGAGCGGGCGGAGACTGGCGACAGACGATTTCCAGGAATCCCGGACGCTGTCCCGGTCCTTGGGGTCGATGAAATCGAGCCAGCCCCGCGCGACGGCTGAGTCCGGAGGGGCGCCAGTGAGGCGCGACCACCGCTCGTTGACATAGTCCCAGCCTCCGTGCGGGTGCACGGCGGTCCACACCACTTGCGGCATGGCCTCAGCCAAGGTGCGGTACCGCGACTCACTCTCCGCGGCCGCGCGGTGGGCTTCGCGCTCGCGTTCGAGCGCCGATTCCAGTTCGCGATTGCGCTCTTCGATTGCCACCCGTTGCTGCTCCACCTGGCGTTGGAGCGTGCGCTTCTCGAGGGCATTCTCGACCGCGTGGCAGAGCCCCTCGGCGGAAACCGAACCTTTCACCACGTAGTCCGTGGCGCCCGATTTCATAGCCTCGACCGCAACCTCCTCGGTACCGTAGGCGGTGACTACGATCACCGGACAGGGATCCGGGTCCTGCAAGATGGAACGGAGCAGATCGAGTCCGTCCATGTCCGGCAAGTTGAGGTCGAGCAGAACACAGTCGGGACGCGCGCGGCGGATCTGGTCGAGCCCCGCCCGGGCGCGGGCCTCTTCCAGGCAATGGAAGGAACGGGTTCCCGCCTGGCTTCGCAACTGCCGGCGGAAAAGGTCGCGATCGACGGCGCTGTCATCGATGATTAAAACACTGGCGGTCGATGACATGGGGCAAGAACTCGACAGTACGACTCCATAGACTCCATAGACGCCACCGGGCGAAGGGGTTCTATGGGATCGAAACCGGTATTATAACGGGCGGCACGGTTAACGCATGAGAGCTGCCTGTGAATGCGCGCACCGTTACGCGGGCCGCGTGGTGCCTCCAAACACCGAAAGACGAAGAAAAGCGTCTGGAGAGACCCAGGCGCCAGTTTCGTACGGAAGCTGATCGAGGCGGTCAGCGCGAATTGGGCAGAGTGCCGGCCAGGAACGTGGCGGTATACGGACCACGGTCCCCGCGATCCCTCCGCAGAATCCGGAAGGCTACCGCGTCGCCGGGCTTCAGGGTGGCCTGCACTTTCTTGACGTCACCCGTAGACGTAATGGGGTGCTGGTTGATGTCGGTCAAAATATCGTTCGGCCGCATTCCGATGTCGTCGGCGAAGGAGTTGGATTCCACTTCCTCCACCATGACGCCTCCGGGCTGCTTGACGCCGAGGCTTTCCCGCCGTTGGTCGGTCATGTCCGTAATCGATATACCAAAGCTCACCGTAGTGCCGGTAGCCTTGGGCGCTTCCGGCTCGGCGGGGTTCCCGAACCGTTCGGGAAAGATCTGGGCGAGGTTTCCGACCACCACTTTGAAGCTCTGCGGTTTGCCCCCGCGCAACACGCCGAGTGTGACGGTCGTCCCGATGGGCGTCTGCGTGACGGTATTCACCAGGTCGTTGCCTTGGCGAACCGTCTTTCCGTCGATGCTGGTGATGATGTCGGCTTCCCTGAGGCCGGCCTTCTCGGAGGGGCCGCCTGGCTCGACACGCTCGACGAAGACGCCTTCCGTGACGCCGCCCATGCCGCGCAGCAGATCGCGGGCAGTAGCGGGATCGGAGGCGAAGCTGATTCCGATGGAGCCCCGTACGACCTTGCCGTTCTTGATGATCTCGTTGTAAACCGTAGCCGCGGTATTCACGGGCATGGCGAAGCCGATGCCTTGAAAACCGCCCGACCGCGAAGCGATCGCGGTATTAATCCCGATTACCTCGCCGCGGATGTTCAGCAACGGGCCGCCGCTGTTGCCGGGATTAATGGCGGCATCGGTCTGGAGGAAATGCTGGAACTGCTGGAGGGGATCCACATCGCGCTCCCGGGCGCTGATGATGCCGACCGTAACTGTAGCCTGGAACCCGAATGGAGACCCGATGGCGACGCACCAATCGCCCACCTGGACCGAGTCGGAGTTGCCGATTTTGGCGGGCTTCAGGTCATGCTTTCCTTCGACCCGGATCACCGCCAGGTCGGTTTGCGCATCCACGCCCACGACCTTAGCGTCGTACTCCAGCGAATCGTTGGCGAACTTCACCTGGATACGATCGGCCTTATCCACGACGTGATTATTGGTCAGGATGTAGCCGGCTTTATCCACCACGACGCCCGAGCCAAGGGCATATCCCTTGCGCTGCATCTCGGGCATGCCGCCTCCACCGAAGAATCGATTCAGCAGGTCGTCCATACCGCCAATGCCGTTGTCGCCCTGGTCCTCGTCGTCCGGAGGCACCAACTGCTGCCTGCGGCCGTTGCGCGTTCGGGTGGTGGCTTTGGGCGCGTAGGTGGTGGAGATATTGACCACGGAGGGCTCGACCTGCTTGGCAATTTCGGTGAACTGATTGGACAACTCGACTGGATTGGGAATTACCAAAGGCGTAGCGCCCGGGGCGATCTGCCGGTCGTCTCTGGCCGCCTTGGCACCCGTGCTGACCAGCGTGCCAATCACGATGCCGACCGACAGGGTGAAGAGAATCAGCGTGAACGAAAGCAACTTCTGGGTTCGCAATTTGTTAAAGAAACTCATGATGACTTAACTCCTTCGCCTGCAGGCAGCAGCAATCATTATATTCCCGTTACAACTTACTGTGATGGATGTGGCTGCGCTTTCCACGGTTTCAACTCCACGACCAGCACGCCGCTTAATATCAGGATCGCACCCCCGGCGGCACGCCGGGAGAGGCCTTCGCCAGCCAGGATGTACGATGTCATCCAGGCGAATACCGGCTCCAGCATGTAGATGAGCGCGGCTCTCGAGGAAGTGGTGTAACGCAGCGCCCAAGCCTGGATCGCGAAGGCAGAAGCGGTGGCAAACAGACCGGTTATGAGTACAGCGAGGACAACCGCCGGGCGCCATTCGAGATGCGGTGTCTCGACCCACCAAAACGTTGAAGATGCCAACACCGCAGCCGCGCCAATTTGACTGACCGACAAAAGCTCGAAGCTCATGATTCCGGAAAAATGGCCCACGGTCACGATGTGGGCGGCGAAAGCGACGGCACAAAGCAAGGTCAGTGCATCGCCGCGGCCGATCCGGCCAATCGTCCCTTCTAGGGTCATCAGGGCCAGCCCGACGGTCGCCACCAGTAAACCCACCACCTCGGAAGCTCGAGGTCTGGAGTGATAGACGAGTGATGCCTCCAAAGGTACCATCACGGACGTTAGCCCGGTGAGGAACGCCGATTTGGGAGCCGTGGTGAAGTTCAGCCCGGCGGTTTGGAGTGCATATCCGGCAAACAGGAACACTCCCGAAAGGCAACCGCCGAGCACTGCCTTTTGGCTATGAGGCCCTTTGCCGGCGCCGCGATAGAGAATGGCAAGCACCACCGCTGCCAGCGAGAAACGGAGGGCCAGGAACAGTATGGGCGAAACGCCTCCGAGCGCGGCTTTGACGAGGACGAAGGTGGCGCCCCAGATGAGAGTGTTGAAGGCCAGCGCGGCATCCGCCGTCCTTTGGAGAGGCCCGATCGCCCGGAGTGCTTTCACCTGGCCGGTCCGGGCTGCAGGGCGGGACCGCCGGAGTTCCTCATCAGCATCAGGAGGGTCAGGAGAATGCGTTTCAGCCCGAGGTCGCGACCTTCCGGGCGGAACCATTCCTGGGTGGTGTGGGCGCCCCCGCCCAGGCCTCCGGCGCCGATGGCCAGCGCCGGAATTCCCAAGGAAAGCGGAATATTGGCGTCGGTAGACGAGGTGTCGAGATGCGAACGGATGCCCAAGTGGGCGTCCACGGCGCGCAGGCATTGGAGGATGGGCGCGTTATCCGGGAGTGCCGCGGCGGGGCGCGAGCCAATCTCTTTCAGCTTGACGTTCACCTTGGCGCCGGTAGCCCTCTGGTTTTCGAGATCGCGGGCGCGGTCGATGGCGGCGGAGAGGAGTTCCACCAACTCATCCAGCTTGGGATTGCTCTCGGAGCGGATGTCGACTTTCGCGCGTGCCGACTGAGCGATGGAGTTCACGCTCGATCCGCCCTCGATCAGGCCGACGTTGACCGCTGACTTGGGAGTGCCTTCGAGCCGGTTTTCGGAGAATAGCGCCACGGCGCGGCAAAGCGCGTGGACCGGATTGCCGACGCCGTAATCGCTCCAGCTATGGCCTCCGGGGCCGGTAAACTGGACTTCGAAGCGCCGGCTGCCGAGGCCGCGCGTGGTGATGTGGTCGGTATTGGCTCCGTCCACCACGATGAAGGATTCCACTTTGCGGGCGAGCGGCGACTGTTTGCAGAGGTGGCGCATGCCCAAGAGATTACCCTCGCCCTCTTCGCCGACATTGGCGACGAGCAGAAGGCCCAGTGGAAGCTCCGGCAAACCCGCGCCGAGTTTCCAGACGCGCGCGACGGCCAACAGGGCGGCCAATCCGGCTCCATTGTCGGAGACGCCAGGACCGCGGAAGCGGCCGTCGGAATCCACGCTGATTTCGTCCTTGTTTCGAGGGGCGATTACGGTATCCAGGTGCGCGGTGAGCGCCACGTAAGGGCCCTCGCCGACGGTGGCGACGACGTTGCCCGCGCGATCGATGGAGGCAGACCAGCCATAGGAGCGGACTTGCTCGAGGAACCAGGAGGCGCGCTCCTGTTCGAGAAAAGTGGGGGCGGGTACGCGGCAGAGCTGCAAATGCACTTCGTTGATCCACTGTTTTTCGCGAGTGAACCACTGCAGACACTCGCGCACCGCGCGGTGTTCTGTGAACTCTCCGAGATTCGACCCAAGGGCGGCATTGGCAGCCATGCTCATAGCCAGTGTAGCAGTGGGCCAACATGTGGCGCGGACATTAGTGCGTGCCGTCTCCAGTATGTCGAGACTCTGCTTGTGCCCCGCCGGATGAGCGTCCCGATGAGCAAATTATCCACTGCCGTGGGGCAAATCGCGAGAGTGCGCTTTTCGGGCCGCGTCCCTGTTTTCAAAAACATCGGTCGGAGCATCGTCAGAAGTCGGGACGCGAGGCGACCAAAAGCGTCGGCAGGAGTGCCGGCGCCACGTTGTTACAGGCGGGAGTGCGCCCGCCACTATCTCGCGAACTTAGTCGCCGCTTTCCGCTGGTGGCGGACCAGCGCCAGGGCGATCAGGCGGTCGATCAGGACCGGGAACTCAATCCCGCTGTGCTTCCACATTTGGGGGTACATGCTGATGGACGTGAACCCGGGAATGGTGTTGATCTCGTTGATGTACAGCTTGCCGGTAGCGGATTCCATCAGGAAATCGACGCGCGCCATACCCTCGCACTCCACCGCCCGGTAGCATTCCACGGCGAGGCGGCGCAATTCGGCGGTCTGCTCAGGCGGGAGATCCGCGGGGACCTTGGTCTCGGCCTTGTCGAGCAGATATTTGTCTTCATAGTCGTAGAACTCGCGGGAGGGCAGTATCTCGCAGGGCAGGGAGGCTTCGGGCTCTTCGTTCCCCAGGACGGAACACTCCAGCTCGCGCCCGGTGATGCCGCGCTCCACAATGACCTTGCAGTCGTACTGCGATGCCAGACTGAGGGCGGATGCGAGTTCCGCGGCGTTGTGCGCTTTCGAGATCCCGACCGACGAGCCGAGGTTGGCGGGCTTGACGAACATGGGGAACGGCAGGCGGGCGCAGATCGCGGGAATACTGGCGCACTCCCGGCGGAACGCCAGGTAGTCTACCACGGGCAACATGCGTTCCTGGCAGACACGTTTCATCATCTCCTTGTCCATGGAGATGGCGGAGGCCAGTACGCCGGCGCCGACATATGGCAGGTCGGCCAGTTCGAGGAGTCCCTGCACGGTGCCGTCCTCGCCGAAGGTGCCGTGCAGGACGGGAAAGACCACGTCGATATCGGGATGCGCGCCGGGCTCAGGCAGGATGGGTTTCGGCGACCATTTGCCTTCGCGGCCGATAAAGTACTCGATCTTCTCGTACTTCGCCGGGTCCATGGCGGCCAGGATGGCGCGCGCCGAACGGACCGAGACATCGTGCTCACCGGTTCTCCCGCCATAGATCACGGCTACGCGTAATTTCATAGGATTCGTTTCCCCAATCCGGACATGACCAGCTCGACAGCCAGGTCGGCGGTGCGGTTCACCTCGTCGATGACGGGGTTCACCTCCACCACTTCCATCGAGACCATGTGCCGGGAGTCACAGATCATTTCCATTGCCAAATGCGCCTCGCGGTAGGTGACTCCGCCGCGGACGGGGGTCCCGACGCCGGGCGCGTGCTGCGGATCGACGAAATCCATGTCCAGGGAGAGGTGAAAGCCGGCGGTATCGGCGGAGGCGAGGCGAATGGCCTCGTTCATGACCGAGCGTAGTCCTCGTTCGTCGATGTCGCGCATGGTGAAGGCGTGGACGCCGGACCCGCGCACCTGCGGCTTCTCCATCGCGTCCACATCGCGCAGGCCCACGATCACGATATTACGGGGCGCGACTTTGGGCCGATAGCCGTAGAGGTCAGTCAATTCCGAAGGGCCGAGGCCCGCGATGCACGCCAGCGGCATACCGTGGACGTTGCCGCTGGGGCTGGTCGCGGGCGTGTTCATATCGGCATGGGCGTCGAGCCAGATGAGGCCGATTGGCTGGCCGCGTTCGCGGAAGAAATGCGAGACTCCGCTGACCGTACCGACCGCCACGGAATGATCGCCGCCTAAAACCAGGGGGACGGTGCCGCGCGCGAGCGAGTCGCTTACGACGGCAGCCAGGCGCGTGCAGGTAGCGGCGATTTGCGGCAGATACTTCGCGCGGGGGTGGCCTTCCGGGGACGCCTCGGCCTGATCGACCGGGACGTTCCCGAGATCCTCCACTTCGTAGCCGAGGGATTCGACGCGGCGATTGAGGTTGGCTACCCGAACGGCTGACGGGCCCATATCGACGCCGCGGCGTCCCTGGCCGAGATCGAGAGGTGCGCCGATGATCGCGATGTGGGAATGCGGCATAGGCTAGGCGTCGCGCGGGCACTCCTGGGTGCCGACAAGCGCCCCGATGAGTCGGGGCGCGGCAGGCCGGAGTACCGGCACCACGTCGCGACTCGTCGTCTGTCCGGTAAACATGCTCAGAACTCCGCGTTGCCGGGAGTTCGGGGGAATGGGATCACGTCCCGGATGTTCTTCATGCCGGTGAGGTACATCATCATGCGCTCGAAGCCCATCCCGAAGCCGGCATGCGCCACGCCGCCGAAGCGGCGCAGATCCAGGTACCACCAGTAGGCCTCTTCCTTCATGCCCTGCGCGGCGTGATGGCGAATCTTGTCGAGCAGCACGTCGTGGCGCTCCTCGCGCTGGCTGCCGCCGATGATCTCGCCAATGCGGGGAACCAGCACGTCCATCGCGGCGACGGTTTTGCCATCGTCGTTGCTGCGCATGTAGAACGCCTTGATCTCCTTGGGATAGCCGGTGACGATGACGGGCTTGCGGAAGAGTTCTTCGGTCAGGTAGCGCTCGTGCTCGCTCTGCAGGTCGGAGCCCCAATCCACGGGATACTCCCAGTTGCGGCCCGATTTTTGCAACAGGGCGACCGCGTCGGTGTAGGTGATCCGCTCGAAACTGCTGCTCACCAGCGTTTCGAGGTTTTGGAACAGCTCCGGGTCGTACCACTTGCTGAGAAATTCCAGGTCCGGGCGACAGTCGCGTATTACCTGCTCGACCTGGCTTTTGAGGAAGGCTTCCGCGAGGTCCTGGTTGTCGTTGAGGTCGCAGAAGGCCATTTCGGGCTCGATCATGTAGAACTCGGCCAGATGGCGCGGCGTATTCGAATTCTCGGCGCGAAAGGTGGGGCCGAACGTGTAGACGTTGGCAAAGGCGTGGGCGAAGATTTCGGCTTCAAGCTGGCCGCTCACCGTCAGATAAGTGCGTTTGGCAAAGAAGTCCTGGGCGAAGTCTACAGGCTTCGATTGCCTGGTCAGCGCCTCCAGATCGAGCGTTGTGACCTGGAACATGGAGCCCGCGCCTTCAGCGTCGGACGCGGAGATCAGCGGAGCATGCACATACAGAAATCCGCGGTCCTGGAAGAACTGGTGGATGGCGCGGCTGAGCGCGTTGCGGACGCGGAATACCGCGCTGAACGTGTTGGTGCGCGCCCGAAGGTGGCCCAGGGGGCGAAGGGTCTCGAGGTTATGCTTCTTCTTCTGGAGCGGATATTCTTCGGGATCCGCGGCGCCGTGCAGCACCAGGGTGCGTGCCTTCAGTTCGACGGCCTGTCCCTTTCCGGGCGAGGCCACCAGTTCGCCCTCGACGCTGATACAGGCGCCGGTGGTGATGCGGGCCACCACGTCGGGCGGCACGACACCGGCATCCAGGACCACCTGCAGGTCCACTGGCGAGGAGCCGTCGTTCAATTGCACGAAGTGTACGTTCTTACCGTCGCGCCGCGTCTTCACCCACCCCTGGGCGGTAGCGGCTTCGCCGGGCGCTCGCTGGAGCAAGTCGCGAACGTAATTGCCGGGCTGAATCATATTGCAGTCTCCGCGCCCCAGCTGTCTCTACGCACTTTCCAGGCGGGCAAAGATCTCCTTCACCGTCTCCAGCGGATGGGCCAGGTCGGGCCGTTCCCGCAGTTCGAGCAGCAGCGGAAACTGTTTCCCGCGGCTGGTGAGAAGTTGCATGGCGCTCTTCCAGTCGATGGTGCCGCCAGGGCTCACCAGGGGGAACAGGTGCGAATCGTCCTTGCCGTTGTTGTCGTGGATGTGGGTGGACCGGATCCGTTCCTTCATCCTTTGGAACGCCGGTTCCACGCCTTCGGTCATGTTGGCGTGTCCGATGTCGAAAGTAAAATCCAATCCCAGGTGCGTGAGCTCTTCGAATTGCAGGAGCCGGTCGGAGCTGGAGAGCTCGTTGGGTGTGTTCTCCAGCAGGACCTGCACGCCCCGCTGCCGCGCGAACAGGCTCAATTCCTCCAGTGCGGCGAAAGCGGCATCCACCTTGCGCATGTCGAACTCCTCGCCGGTCACTCCGACATGCTGAACCAGGTATTTGAAGGGAATGACCTCGGCGATCGCGAGGGCGCGTTTGATTTCATCCACCACCTGCAAACGAAGCGCCTTCACGGGCTCGGTGATGTTTACCACGGCATGCGGACCGGAGCGTCCCCAGATCTCGTCGTTGTACATGGGCGAATGCAGGGAATGCAGTTGCAGCTCGGAATCGCGAAACCAGTGGCCGAGCTCGGCAATCTGCTCCTTATTGCGATAGTCCAGGTGCTGGCGGGCGCAAAAAATTTCTACTGCGGGGATTCCCGCCTGCTGGATGCGGCTCAGCAGTGCCACAGTCAACCGGTGGTTGACGAAGAGGTGCGTCGAGAGTGCGTGGTTCATCTGGAGGTCAGCGTCCTTGTGCGGTACCTTCGGTTCGCGGGTCTGCCGCGCCCTCGAGCCACTCATTATTGAATCGGATGGCTGCAACCTCGCCCTGCGCCGCCACACGCCGGATGGTGTAGCCGCGCTTTTCCAGCAACGCGACGGTGTCGGGCGAGTAGCCAGGCTCCAGGTTCAGGACGTCGGGCATCCACTGGTGATGAAAGCGGGGCCAATTGACGGCGTCCTGCACGTTCATGCCGAAGTCGAGGACGTTGACGATCACCTCCAGCACCGTGTTGATGATGGTGGGTCCGCCGGGCGATCCCAAGGCGAGCAGCGGCTTGCCATCCTTCAGGATAATGGTCGGCACCATGGAGGAGAGCGGCGTCTTGTGCGGCTGGATGGCGTTCGCCTCCCCTTGAATCAGGCCGTACATGTTGGCCTCGCCAGGCTTGGGCGCGAAGTCGTCCATTTCGTTGTTCAGCAGGAAGCCCAGCCCTGTGGCGGTGACCTTGCTGCCATAGCCGCCGTTGAGGGTGTAGGTGACGATGGCGATGTTGCCGTCGCCATCGGCCACCGAGTAGTGGGTCGTCTCATTGGACTCGTGGCCGGAGAACCTGGCGGCGTGGATCTCACTCGACGGCGTGGCGCGTTCGGGGTCGATCGAAGCACGCAGCTTGCCAATGTAGGCCGGATCGAGCAGGCCGCTGAGCGGTACCTTCACGAAGTCGGGGTCGCCGAGGTGCTCGGCACGGTCGGCGAAGTAGCGTCGCATGGCCTCGGTCATGTAGTGGACCACCGACGCCGAACCGGCCCCGCCTTTTTCGTAGCTGGTGCCTTCGAGCACCCCAAGCATCTGGAGAATGCCCACACCGCCCGAACTCGGCGGCGGCGAAGTGATGATGGAATAGCCGCGATAGCTGCCGGTCATGGGCTTGCGCTCGATGGCGGCATACTGCTTCAGGTCGTCCAAGGTGATCAGCCCGCCGTGCTCCTTCATGTCCTGCGCCAGAAGCCGCGCGGTCTCACCCTCGTAGAAGTCTTTGGCGCCAGCCGTGGCGATCCGCTCCAGGGTGCGGCCCAAGTCGGCCTGGACGAAGACTTCACCAGGTTCGTAATATTTGCCGCCCCGCAGAAAGATGCGGTTGGACTCGGGGAAGCGGCTCAGGTTGCGGCCGGCATTCCGCAGTCCCTGCGCCTGCGCGTAGGAAAGCGCGAATCCTTGCGAGGCGAGGTCCACTGCGGGCCGAACCAGTTCGCCCCAGGGCTTCTTGCCGTACTTCTTGGAGGCGTACTCCAGCCCGCGCACGGTGCCTGGCACTCCCGAGGCGCGGTAACCGACGGTGCTGTCCTGGGTGGCCTTCCCCGACGCATCCAGGTACATGTTGCGCGAAGCCGCGCCAGGCGCGCGCTCGCGGAAATCGATGAAGGTGGTGCGTCCGTCCGCAAGGCGGATCAGCATGAAACCGCCGCCACCGATGTTCCCAGCCGATGAGTGGGTCACGGCCAGGGCAAAGCCCACTGCCACCGCGGCGTCAATGGCATTACCGCCGGACTCGAGGATCTTCAGGCCGGCTTCGGTGGCGTGACGTTCGCGCGTTACCACCATGCCGTGACGCGCGCGCACGGGTTGAGCGGCGTACAGAGGCAGGGCGACCGCGATCAGCAGGAGGGCTAGGATGCGACGCATACACTCGATTCTACTATGAGCGATGATGCCGTCCGACGAACGCCGCGGACTCGTGTTTCTAGTTTCCGGGCGGCGTTCTCAGCGGGGCGGAGTTATTGATGCCGCGCGCAAATTTCCAGGATCCGTCCGCCTGCCGCCGTAGAATGCTCATGCCTTTACCCTGCATCTGGATCCCGGCGCCGCCGGTCTTGGGCAGCAGGGAGAGCGATTCGAATCCCCAGGTGAATGCCCAATCGCCGGCCACCTCCACTTCCTCGATAGTGGCGGCCTGTTCGACACCCGCGAACTGGGGAAAGAAGTTGTGGTACATGGCTTCGACGGCTTGGGTCCCGCGAATCGGGGGGAAACCAGGAGGCAGGAAAACCACGTCGTCCGTGACCATGCCGATCAGCCGCGCGACATCCCGGTCCCGCACGGCAGCCAGCCAGTCTTCGGTGAGTTTGCGAATGGCTTGTTCATCGCGCGCATCGTTCGCATTGGACATATGACCTCCAACGATTTTCTTTTGTAGCATAAATTACGGAATTTTGATATATTTTTAGTAAATTTTACTGCCATGGACGCGATCGACGCTCACCTGATGGACCTCCTGCAAGCGGATTGTTCCCGGTCGCTGGCGGAGCTCGGCAAGGAGGTAGGGCTGTCGGTCTCGGCCGTCAAGGAGCGCTTAAGCAAACTCCGGGCGCGCGGAGATGTGCGTGCTTACGTGGCGCTGATCAATCCGCGGACGCTGGGCTACGCGCTATGCGCTTTCGTGCAGGTCCGGGTGGACGGGCGGAAGAACGAGCACGCGTTCCTCGAGGCTGCTCTGCGCCTGCCCGAAGTTCAGGAATGCCACCACGTGTCCGGCGACTTTTCGTACCTCCTCAAGATGTGGGCCCGCAGCCTGCAGGATCTGGAGCAACTGGTAGACCGGCTCAAGAGCCGAAGCGGCGTGGCGCGGGTTCACACCTCGGTCGTGCTCTCTTCCCCGAAGGATCAAGTCACCGGTATGACAGCGCGACCGTAGCGGCTGCGAGGCATCACTCCCGAGACCTGGTGCGGCGGCGCATCCAATCGAACAGCACAATCCCGGCCGCCACCGAGACGTTCAGCGACGAGATCTTCCCGGCCAGAGGAATCCGCACCAGCAGGTCGCAGTGCTTGCGCACCTGATCGTGGAGTCCTTTGCCTTCGCCGCCCAGCACGAAGACGGTCGGGGCCTGGTAATCGACGCGGTCGTAGTCCTGGTTGCCGCGTTCATCGAGGCCGTAGATCCAGTGTCCCCGTTTCTTGAGGTCTTCCAGCGCACGATTGATGTTGGTCACGCGCGCGACCGGCATGTGTTCGAGGGCTCCGGCAGCAGCTTTTGACACCACGTCCGTGACCCCGGCGGCGCGGCGCTCCGGAATTACGATCGAGCCCGCGCCCGCGGCGTGGGCCGTGCGGATGATCGCGCCCAAATTGTGCGGGTCCTCGACCCCGTCCAGCACCACGAGCAACTCGGAAGCCGCCGCCTGGTCGAGGTCGGCATATTTCGCGGTGGCTCCCATGGCGACCACACCCTGGTGCGCCGGGGTGCCCGCCAGGCGGTCGAGCGCGGAGCGGGGCTCGAAACGAACGGGCACGGAGGCGCGGCGCGCCATATCGATGATCTCCTGCAAACGCGGTCCGCCGGCGCCTTCGGCCACCAGCAGACGGTCGAG
>Ga0335081_10006871_pt1 | contig 18150 bp, 19 predicted proteins | sample Lox_Sample_35_FD_206713 | JGI IMG/M metagenome (GOLD analysis project Ga0335081, IMG submission 206713) | Soil microbial communities from Loxahatchee National Wildlife Refuge, Florida, United States - Lox_Sample_3.5 | ecosystem: Environmental > Terrestrial > Soil > Wetlands | place: USA... | reverse complement strand
CAGGCCATGCCAAAGCTGCGGGTCAGCTCGGTCGGGCCGCGGTCAAGCGATCCGTAGATGTAGACCTGCTTGTGTACGGCCGACCCGTACCTGCTGTAGCCGCCGGCGGCGGCGCTAGCGGCGGCTTCCATGCCCGTCAGGATCTGGCTCGCCAGCCGGCCGCCGCCGATGGCGTCGAAGGCAAGCGTGGCACCGGTTGCCGTGAGCGCGTCGATCAGCTCGGCCATGAAACCGGCCGACGCCGAATTGCAGACGTGGACGGCACCAGCCGCGCGGAGCATCGCTTCCTGGTCTGGCTTCCGCACGATGTTCACCAGCGGAATCTGCTGCTCGATGCAGAGTCGGCTGAGCATCTGGCCAAGGTTGGAGGCCGCGGCTGTGTGCACTAGCGCGCTGTGATTCTCCATCCGCATGGTCTCGACCATGCCGAGCACTGTCATCGGGTTCACGAACGAGGATGCGCCTTCGATCGCCGTCGCCCCGGCCGGGAGTGCCAGGCACAGCGCGACGTTGACCGACCGGTACTGCGAGTACATTCCGCCGCCCGCCGCAGCGACGACCTTGCCCAGCAGAGCCTGCGCGGCCGGCGACTCGCCCGCCGCCACGACCGTGCCCGCGCCCTCGTTGCCGACCGGCATCGGCGTCCCTACCCGGTCGGCCAGGCCGCGCATGGCGGCATCGGGGATGGGCGCGGTGACGACCGGGCGCTCAGCAGATCCGCTCGCCACCGCGGCCGCCATATCAGCCCCGCCGAACAGCAGGCCCATGTCTGACGGGTTCAGCGGTGCTGCCTCAACCCTGATGAGGACCTCGTCTGGTCCCGGCTCCGGCATCGGGACCGTATCCAGGAACAACTCGAGCATCTGATCGGCTCTCACCAGCGATCGCAGCTGGAGCGCTTCGGCCGGAATCTCTGCGGACATAGGTGAGATCCTCTCAGAGCGCGCCGGCCAGCCGCTCGTAATCGTTCATCAAGTTGCAGAGCTGGCGAGCGGTGCAGGCGTCCCAGGTGTATCACCTGGCAGCAGGGTTCCTCTGTCAAGGTGGGAGTCCTTTGTCCGCGTCGGGTCAGGAGGAGCCGATGACTACCGCCACGATCAGCCCATGGCCGCTCGTCCGCCAGGGTGACCAGGAGCATCCCGTCCAGACCCTGCAGTACCTGCTCCGGGCGCGTGGTCGCAACCTCGCCGTGGACGGCATCTTCGGGGTCGGCACCGACGCCGCCGTCCGCGCCTTCCAGCAGCAGAAGGCCCTGACCGCCGACGGCATCGTGGGCCCGGTCACCTGGTCGGCGCTGATCGTCACGGTGCAGCAGGGCAGCCAGGGCGACGCCGTCCGCGGGGTGCAGGAGGAGTTCCAGTTCCGCAACCTGTCCGGCGACCCGAGCAAGGGCCCGGCCATTGACGGGATCTTCGGGTCCCAGACCGACGCCGCCGTCCGCGGCTTCCAGCAGGCCCTGCACGTGGACATCGCGTCGGTCACCGTCGACGGCGTCGTGGGCCCCGTTACTTGGCAGGCCCTGGTCAGCGGAATGCTCTCCTTCTGATCGGAGAGCCCGGCCGCGGGCAGGTACTGATGTTGGCTCTCAGATTGCGGCTATGAGCGGGAGAGCTCGCCGCTTGTGGCTGTTGGCCGCGGCTGGGGTCATCGCGGTGGTCACCGTGGCGGCCTTGGCTGCGGTGTGGGTGTTTCCGCCCCTGGCTTGGCGCCGGATTCGCCGGCGGACTCGCAGCCTAGCTCGGCGCCATGGTCGTGTACAGCAACATGCTCGGGCCCGCAAACACGCTCATCTTCGGGCTCGTTTACGGGCTCGTGTGCGCGATCGTGGCCGGGCTCATCACCGGAATGTCCAGGCCAGGAACTGACAACGCCAGTCCGCTTAGCCCGCTCTCTGCATGGCGCTGCGATCGGGCGTTCGGGATCGTGACCGGCATCGGGGCCGGGCTCGCGGTCTGGCCCGCGGGCGAGTTCCGAGACGAACTCATCTACGGGCCCGAATCTGCGTACGTGCTCCTCGACTGGATGGCGCTCGGGCTGGTGACCGGTTCCCTGGTCGCCTCGATGTATCCCCAGGCCTGGTCATCCTCCCTCGCCTTCGTGCAGCTCGCCGCATCTGACCGGACCCCAGTTCGCCTCATACGGTTTCTTGAAGACGCCCGCAGCCGCGGCGTCCTGCGCACAGTCGGACCCATCTACCAGTTCCGCCACGCCCGCCTGCAAGACCGCCTCGCCACCCCGCAACCGGCAACCGAACACCTCCCGGCAAGCCCCGCCCCGCAGCACGAGACGACACAGCCCACACCAGAAGCACCACGGCAATCGGCAGATTGCAGCGAGGATCCCCAGCATTTACCCGCCGGAGACCTAACACCGGCCGATAATGGCTCCCCGCCGTATTCGGCCAGCGCCGCTACCGATCGCGCAGAGGTGTCAGCGCCAGGCGAATACGGGCTGCTCGAAGTGGGCCACCCGGGTGGTCAGGCCGTGCAGCGCCAGCTGGCAGAACTGATGGATGATGGCGGCGGTCGGGGCGTACACGTGGCCGCCCAGCAGCGCCAGGCGGAGGACCGGCGCGGGCGATTCCGGGATGCGCAGCAGCTCGGGCGGGCGGTCGAAGTCGGTCAGCGGGATCACGTGGATCCGGGCCACCTCTGATGACTGCCTGACCAGCGTGCCTGCCGGGCCGGCCCACACCACCACGGGAGTGATGAGGAAGCCGGACCGCGTGGCGTAGTCATCGAGAATGCCCAGGACATCGCCTTGCCCGGCCGTCACGCCGGTTTCCTCGCCCAGTTCCCGCAGCGCCGCTTCCCCGGCGGACTCGCGGGGCTCGCGGCTTCCGCCGGGCAGAGCCCACTGCCCGGAATGGTTCCGCAGGCCGGCTGCCCGCCTGGTGATTAGAAGGCAGGGGACGTCCTGCCGCAGCAGGACGCACACCGCTACCGACGCGGCGCGCAGGCCGGGCCGTGTTATGCCGATGCGCCGGAAGGAGGTCAGGTTAGCGGCGACGGCGGCCCGCTCCGCTGCCGAACCCGCCGCCATCAGGACCTGCTCATTGCGGCATGGACGGCGCTCCCGCGGGCTACCTGATCGTCTTGGCCCGGGTGGCGTCCCTGAATCCGCCGGTCATGTTCCATGAGAAGTTCACTGCCACGATAGCGGCCTGCTGGAGCTGCTCAGGCAGCAGCTTCCGCCGCCAGCTAGCCGGACAGGCGAGGCAGGTCGTGAGCTTCATCGCCCAGGCCCAGGATTGTCTCGCCGGTCCTGGGCGTAAGCGTTCTCCGCTCTTCGGCCACGGCAGATGATGGCAGAGACGGGGCCATGCCCGATCACAGGCGATTCTCCTCACCGGACTTCGTCCTGAGCGTAAGGAAAGACGGGATTGCTATGCGATTTGCTTGTGACCAGGTGTTCGCGACCCGGGCAGCGCGGACAGAGACGAAAGAACTCATCGCCGCGGCCGGACACGCTGTTCGCGATCAGCGATTAGCTGATCGCCGGTTATGAGATCCCTGCAGTGTAGTTCTCCATGATCTCAGCACCGGTCAGCACCCTTGGATAGATCGCCACCTCATCCAGCCCGCCGGTGAAGAAGCTGTTTCTGTCCCGCGTAGCGAAACGAATAGGAGCGCCGCCATCAGCGGGCATGATGCCGTACGTGCTGTAAAGCGTGCCGTGGTCGGGCGGGCCCTTCCGCAGCTCGCCATTCTTGTAGATACGCACGCCCGCCAGCGTGGTGTCCCTATCCCCAGGGTCGTATACAGCGACAACATGCATCCACTCTCCTGGCGCCAGGGCGTCCTCGAAATAGGCCCCAGCTCCTTCTCTGCCTGAAGGATTCCAGATGTACGCGGAGATGCGGTTGGGACGGGCCGTGTCCTGGCTGTAGAAACGCAGCCCCCATTCCTCGATGCCAGACATGCCCTTACCGAACCAGTGAACGTACGGGTTGCCTGTCTCACCCGGGAAAACGAGCGCATCGGGTCGCATCCAGACCTCAACGGTCAATCCCGCGCCGCTGGTCGGCTGGCTGAACGACTGGCTGCCCGGATCGGGCACCTCCACGTAGTCACCTGAACCGGGCCCGTTGAACCCAACCGCGGTATCCGGGTCGTCATTAATGGCGCCCGGCTGCCCCAACGACGGATTACCGTAGTATGTTCCTCCGTTGCCATTGCCCGACGAATCGAACGCGATCAGACCACCGGCCTCTCCTAGACGCCAGTAACCGACGGGTCCTTTCGCCAGGATGACCTGGCTGTAGAAAACGCTGCCACCCCCGATACTCTCAACTATGTGGACACCCGACTTTCATGATACCCCGGTATCCTGAGATCATCGGCTGCACATTTCCCAGTATGACACAGTGACGTCGCCAGTCCAAGCAAAACTGACCTTGGAAGCATAGTCCGATCACCAGCAGACCATCGCCTCCCTAACAGTCTTTCGGATCGAGGGACGTGGTAAGCAAGCAACGGGCTCAGACAGGCGGTCACCCGCGCGGATGCCCTACGGCGGTTGACAGGGTTCTGCGGCCGGGCGACCTTACTGAGAACGGCAACTACTCTTGCGGCAAGCCGACATCCACAATGCGCTTTGTTGGTCCTCACGCGTCGCTCAACATGCAGATGAGTGCGACCCATGAGCCGGGAGCGTGCTGACTTCTGGCGGTGGCTATTTGCCTTGGTCGCTGCGGCCGCCCGCTGCTCTTGCAGGCAATCGCCGTGCATGCCAGTGACTGCGACATTCACCTCCTCCGGACGCCACGGGCGGCCAGGCGATTCGTCACACAACTATCCCGCGACACGCCGAACGGGTCTGACCGCCGGAGCGGATGCAGGCAGCGTCAAACCCGATCGCAGGCAAGGCCGCGCCGCTTGCCGCAGAAGCGGGAGTTATTGCGCAGCTCTTCCGTGAGAGAACGAGCCGGTTTTCCACCCGCGAACCTGGAAGGCCAGCACCGCACTCGATCTACCCGGCTAGCCAACCGCAGCACCGTGCTGCAGCGGACCTGGCTGCTGCGCGGCCCGCCGGCCAGATGCCTGCTGAGGAAATGGAGGCCACCATGCTGTGGCAACGGCGCGCGGGCTGCCTTCACGCTCGCGCTCGGCTCGGTGCCCGGTCCGTGGCCCGGCCAGTGCGCCGCCGCCTGCTGTTGTGACGGGGCGGGCTGGCGGATTGACAGAGCCCGGGGCGGTGCGCTATTCACTACAGTGTAGTAAGCGGTGACGAGTAAACGAGGTGCTGGATGCACGGCAAGTTCGATGGCCTGGGCCGGTTCGCCGACCCGTCGCTGCTGATCCTGACCAGCCTGTCCGACGGCCCCAAGCACGGCTACGCGATCATGACCGACATCGCCGCGTTCAGCGGAGTCGGCATGGAGCCGGGCACCTTGTACGGCGCGCTGTCCCGGCTGGAACGCCGCGGCTGGATCCGGCCGCTGGCCGCCGGCGAGCGCCGCCGCCCGTATGAGATCACCGCCGCCGGCCAGGAGGTCCTGGCCGAGCAACTGCGGTCGATGCAGCAGATCGTCCGCGTCGGCTACCAGCGCACCGCCACCGCCTGAGCCCGCGATGAAGCCCGCCCTGGCCGACCGGCTGTCCCGCGCCGTAGTCGGCTGCTACCCGCGCCGCTGGAAGCAGCGCTACGCCGCGGAACTGCTCGACGTGCTCGACCAGCACCACGCGGGGCCGCGGACCGTCCTCAGCCTGGTCGGCGGCGCCCTGAGCACCCACCTGGACCCGGACTACCGGATGCAGATCCGCCTGAGCAGGGACGGCAGGCGAGTCGTTGCCATCATCGCCGCCACGGTCGTCGGCCTTCCCACGCTGGTGATCCTTCCCATGGTCCCCAGGGCCATCAGGGAAAGCAGATGGGAACCATCCAGCAGCGATAGCGTGGGGGCCATCGCGTTCTCACGCGATCAGCGCATCATGGTCAGCGCCACCAGTGGCCCGCCCTGGGAGGCCACCAGCACCCGCCGGTGCCGTTCGGCGTAGGCCAGGGCGACCTGGTGTTCTCCCCGGACGGGCAGACCCTGGCGAGCGTGTCCGGCAGCGACCAGGTCACTTTGTGGAACGTAGCCGACCCGGCCCGTGCCACCTGCATCGCCACCCTGGCAGGCCGGCGCGACTACTTCGCGGCGCTCGCGTTCTCCCCCCGCGGGAACCTGCCGGCCGGCGTGACCTACCACGGCAGCGTGCTGGTGTTCCGCCTGGCCGGCCTGGCCGGCCCGGCCCGCGTCACCACGCGCCCCGGCATCCTGGCCAGCGCGCGGTTCCCCGGCGGCGGGGACGCCCCGGCCAGCCCCTGCGGCCCCGGCCCCGGCCCCGGCTGCGGCGTCCCCGCCGCCTACGCGGTGGGCTTCACCCCGGACGGGCGCGCCCTGACGGTCGTGGTCGATCGCCCCGAGATGTGGCCCAGCACGGCGGCCCGCGACACGGTCTTCACCTGGCAGGTGGCTGGCTTGGGTGCCCTCAGCGGCCTCACCACCATCTTCCGCGCCGTCAGTGACGCCCAGCCGGTCCTGGCCCCGGGCGCCCGCATCGTGGCCGACGGCTCCGTCACAGGCGGTCAGGTACACCTGTGGGCCCTGCCCTGACCCCCCATCGCGCGGACAGCACCTAAGGCGCCTCCTCAACCGATCAGCTCATGGCGCGGCGGAGACGCCGCGGCTGGGGCAACCGCCGCAGGGGTGCCGATGGCAGGATCGCACGGCATACCCGGCAGGTTCGGCCGGGTATCTGGCTGGAGTTAAGCGATGGCAGCCAGTTCGGATACTAGACATAATCTGACATATATGCGGGCGAGAATGAGGTATGCGCTCGGATCGGTTGCTGGCGATGCTCTTGCTGCTTCAGACGCACGGGCAGATGTCTGCCACCAAGCTTGCCGAGGAACTGGAGGTGTCCCCGCGGACGGTTTACCGCGACATGGAGGCCCTGTCCTCGGCCGGAGTGCCGGTCTATGCCGAGCGGGGGCGGGCGGCGGAATCGCGATCTTGCCGGATTTCCGCACGGACGTCACGGGTCTCACGACCGAGGAAGCTCGCGCCCTGTTCGTCCTGGTCAGCGGCGACGCCCACGCGAACCTTGGATTCGGCGACGCGCTGCGTTCCGGGTTGCGCAAGCTCATGGCTGCGCTGCCAAAGGCGCATCAGCAGCTCGCTGAGCGCAGCACCGAGCGGATCATCATCGATCCGGGCCGCTGGGGTGCGCCCGCTGCACATAGCCCGCAGCTGACCGTGGTCCAGGAAGCGGTCCTCACTGACCGGCGCCTGCGCCTGGGTCACGAGCAGCGCGACTCCGACGATCTGCTGCACTTCCCGGTTGTCGACCCGCACGGCCTGGTGCACCGGGGAAGCGCCTGGTATCTCGTCGCGACCGTCGAGGGCAAGGACCGGCTGTTCCGGGTCGACCGGATCCGCGATGCCGTACTGCTCGATGACGCCGTGCAGCGCCCCGCCGGGTACTCGCTGCGCACGTCGTGGCAAGGACTGAACGAAGCCTGGCAACGGGACTACTCGACGGTCATCGTCCGCATCCGCGTGCGGCGGGACATTCTCGGCCTGGTGCTACGCGTGCACGACTCCGACCTGGCCGAGCGAGTGGACCGGCTCGCCCAGGTCGGCCAGGAATGGACCGAGCTGACCCTGCGCTTCCGCTCCTTCGGGCACGCCCGGACACTCCTCGGGTTCGGGCCCGGCTTGGAGGTCCTCGATCCCCCCGAACTCGTTGACCACCTCGTCGGCGTTGTCCGCGACCCGGCACGCAAGTATGACAAGGGCGCGCTGCCCGAGCCGCCGCCACGATGATGTGAACAGCCAGGCCACGACCACGGGCGGGATGTCGGGCGACGCTAGCCGCCCGCTGTCTCCGCCCGCTCGGCGGCGCTGCCTTGGTCGGACGGGGCACGGCCGGCGAAGCACGTAAGCCGGGCGGGACGACACATAGAACCCTGACGTCACTCCTCTTCCCGGAGGGCGAAAACTTGCCAGCAAACCTGCCAGAAAACATGACATCACTTGTCAAGTTATGTGTTTGAGGATGGGTTGCACGCCGACCGGAACGGTACTCACCGGCTCTGGAATCGGCAATACCAGGGGAGGCATCCCATGATCACCATCACCGCAGCATCCGGCCAGTTCGGCCGCCACGCCCTCGACGAGTTGCTGCGCCGCGGCGTTCCCGCAGGCCAGATCGTCGCCACCGCCCGCGACACCAGCGAGCTCGCTGACTACGCCAAGCAGGGTGTTCAGGTCCGCCGCGCCGACTACGACGACGGCGCAAGCCTCGACCAGGCGTTCCGTGACCTGGGCCGGCTCCTTTCTCATCTCCTCCAGCGCCCTCGGTCATCTCGCCGCGCAGCACGCCAACGCGATCGAGGCGACGAAGCAGGCCGGGGCATCCGAGATCGTCTACACCAGCTTCCTCAACGCAGACACCAGCGGCATCGTCATGGCCGAGGACCACGTCAAGACCGAGCAGATGATCCGCGACAGCGGCATCCCGTTCGCGATCTTGCGCAACGGCTCCTACATCGAGAACTACACCGCCCTGGCGGGGTTCTGGCTGCAATACGGCGCCGCGGGAGACGGCCGTTCTCGGGTGCCTCACGCAAGGATCTGGCGATCGCGGCCGCCGCGATCATCTCCGGCGACCCGGTCACCGGCCAGACCTACGAACTCGGCGCCCACCCCGACTACACCATGCAAGACCTCGTCAACCTCGCCGCCGAGCTGTCCGGCAAGCCGATCACCTACACCAACCTGCCCCAGGACGACTACGCCGGCGTCCTGGTCTCCGGAGGCTTCCCGAAGGAACTCGCCGACGCCCTCGCCGACAACAACGCCGGCGCACTGCGCGGCGCCTGGCACACCGCCAGCGACGACCTCACCCGCATCCTCGGCCGCCCGGCCACCGGGCCCCGCCAGGTCATGGCCGACGCCCTCGCCGCCCTCGGCCAGCACTGATCCCGCCCACGGCACCAGAAAGGAACCGCACATGACGAACAGCAAGGCCGCCGTGACCGGCGCCGCCTACTTCACCGCCTGGTCGGCCAAAGACGTCAGCAAGGCCACCGAGTACCTCACCGCCGACGTCGAGATCACCGCACCGAACGGCACATTCTCCGGCCACTCCGGCTACCACGAGTTCATGGACGGATTCGTCCAGATGCTCACCGGCGTCAGCGAGTTCACCATCTTCGGGGACGACGCCACCGCACTGATCTGGTACACCACCCACCTGCAGCCCGTCCCCTCGCTGACGGCCGGCGAACGGATCTCCCTGCACGAGGACAAGATCGCCCGCATCGAGATCGTGTTCGATCAGATGCCGCTGGCCCATGCATCCGGCGGCAAAGCGCCCGCCCACGACACCATCGGCGAGTGAACTCGATCCTCACGATCGCTGGCGATCCAACTCGAAGCGTCCACCGCTGAGGACCCGACCACACGACTCGGCCAGGTCCTCACCACCTTTCAACTCACCTTCACCGGCTCCCCGCACACCGCGCACCGCGCGACGCGCGACGCGGCCGCGAGCAACATCACGTCGGCCACCGAAAGGCCCCGGGAACGGCGGCTACATATATCCATCCACCCGCTCATCGGCACGTGAGGTTGGTCCGTGGGTAACTTTCACGGTCCTGCTCGAGTGAGCCGCGAGAGATCAAGGCGTGCGTCCGTTAGATGGTGACCCGGCTCCAGCTGGTGCCTCCGTTGCGGGTTATCCACAGGTAGCCGTTGGTGCCGAGGGCCACGCCGTGGGTGTCCGTTTCGAACCCGACCAGGGAGAAACCGTGCCCGGGGTCGGTCAGCGAGACGCGCCAGCCGTGCCCGGTGAGCATGTACAGGTCCGGTCCGGAGTTCCAGGCGAACCGTGCGCCGGCGACGGCGGTCACGCCCTGTGGCGGCTGCGGCGGCGGCGGGGTGGCGGCCCGCCAGCTGCTGCCCTGGCTGGCGGACTCGTAGGCCAGCTGGGCCTGCGCCGCCGGGCCGGGCTGGTTGGTCATGGCGTCGCAGACCAGGTAGACCAGGCCGTCGGTGGACACCCCGAGCGCGGCGAACGGCACGTAGGCATGCGCGCACGGCAGCGGTTCGCGGCGCACCGGCCCGGTGCCGGCGAACACATCAAGGGACGGGGGGATCGGCCCGGCGCCCTGCTGGCCGGCGACGTAGGCGACGTCGCCGTGCACAGCCAGGGTCGCGGAGCGGTCCGGGGTGAAGCCGAGGTTCGTCCAGGCGGTGCTGCCGGCCCGGGCCCGCCAGATGTCCGGGTAGGGCTGCTCGCCGGCGATGGACCACACCTGGCCGGCGGCGGTTTCGAGCCAGAGCACCCGGGTCAGCCCGCCCGGTTGCCAGGAGGCGGCCCCATTGGTAGTGATCCACAGTGACCCGGTGGCGGTCCAGGCGTATCCGACCTGCGGGGAGGCGAACCGGATGTGCGCCGCGCCGGCGGGCGGGCCAGGCAGCCGGGTCCAGCTGGCGCCGCCGTCGGTCGTGGTGACCAGCTCGCCGCGCCCGAGCGCCCAGCCCTGACCGGCGGAGACGAAGCTGACGTCCCGGACGTGGACCGGACCGGTGGTCGGCGTGCTCGGGGGCGCCGAGGCTGGTGGGCTGGCGGCTGCCGTGGCGGTGGTGCTCGCGGTGACCGCGGCCGGCGGCGCCGTCGATGACGGCACGGAACCGGGCCTGGACGACCCGCAGCCCGCCAGCGCGACGAGCGCGGCGAGCGCCGCGGCGGCCGGGAAATTCCTGTTCATATCCTGAGGACGCCGAACTCTTCCGCCCGGTTGCATAGGGGTCAACGCGAGGATATAGGCGGCGAGCCGCTGAACGGCTGCATACCTGCGCCACGGCCCGCCGCATGACGGTATGGCCGATCGCTGTCCGCGACCTGGCGGGACGGGAGGCCAGCCGCAGCCTGTCCGCTGGGGAGAAGCGGATGCTGGCCAAAGCGCGCCTCATATTGCTCCAGGAAGGCTGATGCGCTTGGTGTTTCGAGTTCGCTGGTTCCACGGGCTGATGGTTCGGGGTTTCCGCTCCTACATCGACACGCGCAGAGCGGCATGACAGGACGTTCCTCGTAAGGGGTTGAACGGGATGCGATGCATATGAACCTACGGCCTGGGCGCCTGTCCGTCTGGCCGTAGCCGGGGGTGCCAATGAGCCACCGGCGCGAAGAACCCCTGATAACCGCGCGCCCGTCCGGTTGCGTGTACGCGACCATAGGCATCTGCACTCAGCAGCCCATCTGGATCGGCCACCCGGGCGTGACCGGCCGCCGGAGGTGACCATCTGGCTCTCGGGCATTGCCGTGACGGCGATGATCGGCCCGGGGATGGTTATGCCGGCCGCGTCCGATCCCCGGGAAAGGATTGCCCTCCGATCGCGCCGGCACGGCATCGCAGTACGCAGGTATGCTTCCTGCCAGGACCATCTGTTGCATGATTACTACGGCTGGTGCCAGCGGAGGCCGGGATGCACATCGTATCGGTGCTGCTTGTCATATGGCTGATCATCGGCGCCATCGCCGCCGGGCAGCGCGGCTATTACAGCGGGCCTGTCAGCAGCTGCACTAAGGCCGGCACGATCGCGGTGACGATCCTCGCCGGCCCCCTCAACTACATGGGCGTGAACCCGAAGGTCAACTGCACTGCGACCGTGCCGCAGCCGAGCAAGTAGCTGACAGCGGATACCGCTACTCAAACTGCCAGCCGATCGGCCCGTCAGCACCGTCAGGTGAACGGCCGAAGCGGATCGCACGATCCTAGCCGCCCGCATGCCGAACGACAGTTCCGCGTGCGCCCACCGCCAACTGACTGAGGTTTTCTCAGCGACTTTCAGGTGATCATCTTGTGCTCGAATTGCACGAGGACGAGGACGGCTTTGGCGATGTCGCCGATCGTGGTCGGGCTGACGCTGAGGTACTGCAGGGCGCGCCAGCGCTGCTTCATCAGCATGAAGCCGCGTTCGCCCTGGTAGCGCAGGGATCGGAGCAGCGCGTTGCGGGTTTTGCTGTCGATGTCGAGGTCGCGAGCGGCCTTTTCACCGGGACGAGCACGCCGGCCCCGGCGCCGTCGAAGCCGGAATCGGCCAGGTACGGCAGGATATTCAGGTAGGGCCTGGCCTGCGGGAGGATCAGCTCCCGGCGGCGGTCAGGTCGTGGGTGCTGCCGGGCAGCGTGCCGGAGACCGACAGCGGCAGGCCGCAGGGGCGGCCAGTCCCTGCACGTTGCCGGCGGGGCGGTGCGCCTTGCCGGAGTACCATTTGCCTGTTTCCCTGCCCTTCCGGCTGGTTTTCTTGTCCGCGCATCGGTCGGAGGCGATGAGGGTGCCGTCCAGGATGAGGTAGGGAAGTCCCTGCCCGGCGGCCCTTTCCAGGGCGTCGCGGAGCGTCGGCGCCTTCGCGGCGAGGACAGCACGCCAGCCTCCGGCAGGTCGGACTTGTGGTGAGACCTCTTGTACCGGGGGCTCCGCGCTCTCCCGGGGATCTCCTGATGTGTCCGTGTGTCTGCCCGGATGACCGTTAGGCCGCGAACACCGCCGGTCACCGTCACTGATACTGAGAAAACCTCACTGACCACGCGGTGTGATTTCCATCGAGCCAGAAGCCCGGATCACGCTCCTGAGATCCGGAGCCGCGGCCGCAACTGGCAGTGCCGAGATGGCCCTCATCGCGGCATGTGAGTACGTTCCCGGTGCCGCTTCGGGTCAGAGGAGTGCGGTCAGTCAAGGTCATGAGAGCACGCGTGCTGGACCTTGGTGAAAGTGCTGCATTTCTGCTCCACGGTGACATTCTTCTATGAGATATGACATTGGTCCTCGTAGCTGTGCTTCGTAGCCGCATAAGGATGGTGGCCCGGGCCAGTAGTGGCCCGGGCCATAAGTCCGGTTTGATTAGCTGTAATCGCTACCAGCGGTAGACCCCGGTCCAATATGGCCAGAAGTGAATCTCGGCCCAGACACCGTGATTTGACAGCGGAGGCCATCCGCTTGCGAGCCTGTTGATGGCCCATTCGATGCCAACGCACACTGCCAGCGCGGCGGCTGGATCGATCAGCAGGCTCAGCCCGGCCTTGCAGTACGGCTCGGCTTGGTGCAGTGCTCCCCTCAGAATGTCGGCGTATGACGCGATGATCCAGAAGTGCTCGCCGCCTGCACCCGACAGTCCCCAGCTGAGCACCAGTTGATTGGTGCCGGGTGTCACCAGCGGGCCCGCGCCGACGCCAGCTACGCGACCGTAGCTGTCCTGGAACACTTTGAAGACCTTCTCACGGCCCATCTTCGTCGAGACGACCTTATGCCACGCTGCCGTCTCGGCCGGGGTCAGCGCTGGTGCGCGAACCTGCGTGGCAGTCACGGAGGTCTTGTGTGCCGACGCGGCCACGGCGTGCCCGGGTATACCTGTCAGGGTCAGTGCGATCGCCGTAACCGCGGCGGAAAGGCCGATGGCCACTGCGATGATGGGTCGGCGACCATGTCTTATCCTGGTGGCCGGAATCGCGTGTTTTCCTGCTGTAACTCGCATGTTTTCCTCCTGTTAAAAGAATTTCCCGCGCTTCCGGGAACTTATGGCGCAAGCCGTGTTGGCCTGCGGCTACGCTTTTAGATAGTTCACGCCGCCGCTGATACCAGGGAAAATTACCGCGCAATGAGAGGGCATACTTAGCGGTACGTGCATGGTCTTCGCCTGTCTGTATCTGATCGTCGGGAACTTCCTGAGGGCCGGGCGCGCGGCGCCGGCCATGGCAGCTGGTCTCCGCGGTGCCGCCCATCCGTTTATGTTCGCGCGTAAAACCCTCTGCTCACTTCCTTCCGCACCGCCAGCACCCGATCCCGGGCGTGCCCAGGCGGCCCCCCTATCTGCCGCCTGGGACACCCGCGAGTCGTCCGCACGTGTTTTCAGTACGGTCGAACGCTCCCGCGTTCCTGAGAACAGAATTGTTCTCGAACAAATCTGAACAATAGTTAGGACTCTACGGACGGGCCTGCTTGAACGGTTAATCGATAGCGCTGATTCGCGCCGGGAAGGTTCTTCTTCCGCCTGGGCTTGCCTGCGCTTGATTTCCGCCTTTACGGTCCTTGTCGGACCGGCACGCCCTATGCTCGACCCTAGGGTTGTGCCGAACCAACGGGTTCGGCGGCAAGTGTTCGGTTGGCTGGTGGCCGGCCATCGTGGCCGGTGGGAGGGCAGCTCGTGACCGAGGGAGCAGCTACAGGACAAGGTCGTGCCCGGGACCGCCTGCTGGGGGCTCGTGACAGCATCCGCCGCGAGCGCGGCGAAGTGATGAGCAAGATGGGGCGGGAGCTGCTTTCCTGGCGGGAACGCAGTGGGATCAAGCAGCAGGATCTCGCTGCGGAAGGCTGCGTCAGCGCGACCGTCGTACGGCGTATCGAAAAGGGCGACTATGAGTCGGCGCCGCATCGTTCGCTCATCACCGCGGTGGCTCGCCTTGGCGGACCATCCGGTGAACTCCAGGAACTTGTCGCGACCTACCGGGACCTGCAAGCCCGGCAAAGACAAATTGACAGCCTGCTCGGACGCAAAGAAGTGCCCGCCAACGCAGGATGGCTAGACAGCGAGGGCGAGCAAGCGCGGCTCCCAGCTGGCCTCAGGCCCGCGATTACGCCCCGATCGCCGTCGCTGTTCGTGGGCCGACACGAGGAACTGACCGGACTCGCGCGGCTGCTCGGCACCCGGAAACTGGTTACGATCGTGGGCCCGGGCGGGATCGGCAAGACCGCGCTGTGCCTGCGCTTTGCCGAATCGCTCCCGCTTCCGCTGGCGGGCTGCTGGTTCGCTGATCTGTCGCGGGTTCGAGCCGGCGAACCGGTGCTTCCGGTGCTCGCCGAGCTGATCCTCGACGATGCCGGTAGCACAGGAGGCGATGGCGCTGTGCTGGCCAGGCTCGGTGCGGTGCTCGTCGGCACGCCTGCGCTTATCATCTTTGACAACTGCGAGCATGTCATAGCCTCCGCCGCCACGGCGGTCACGCGGATACTAAGCGCCTGCCCAGCCGTCCGCATCCTCGCTACCAGCCGGGAGCCCTTGCATCTGCCGGACGAATGGGTCATAACCGTCAACCCGCTACCAGTCGCGAACCGTGACCCGCTTGGATCCGAGCCAGGCGACGCCGTCGACCTTTTCATCCGGCTGCTCGGCCAGGCCCGCGGCGAGGAACCCGAACTGAGCTCAGGGCAGGTCGCAGAGGTGGCGGAACTATGCCGCGCGCTCGACGGCATTCCGCTGTGCATAGAACTCGCCGCCGCCCGGGCGCGCACGCTGCCGGTGAGCGACATAGCAGCGAGCGTCAGACGAGGGCTGGCCATATTGAGCGGTGGCCGCCGGGAAGTTCCCCGCCATCAGGCGATTGAAGCTACCATCAGCTGGAGCTGGCATCTGCTGGAACCGGATGAGCAACGCGCCCTGAGTCGGCTCGGCATCTTGACCGCGCCGTTCACCTTCCGGTGCGGAGCGAGCGTGGCGCACGAAGAACTTCACACCGGTGAACGCCTGGTCGCCACGCTGACAGACAAATCGCTGGTATCGCGAGAGCTGGATGAGACAGGACAGGTTCGGTTCAAGGTCCTGGCAGTGGTGCGGAACTTTGCCGTCAGGCAACTCAGTCCGGCAGATCGTCAGGATGCGGTCCGGCAGCTTATGTCCTGGGCTCTTGATATCGTTCAAATGAGCGAGGCCGACTTCCAGCAACCAGGAGCAATCGAGTACCTCGATGCAGAATTCGCGCTAATACGCATTGCGCTTGAGGCGAGCGAAGAATCGCCGGCCGACCAGGTGCGCCTGGCTGTTGCGATCTGGCAGTACTGGCATATCCGCTCATTGCCGGCCTATGGCTGCCGGTTCCTGGCCAAGGCGGGTGAAGAAGGCACACCGCTAATCCTGGCCGAACGTGCCCGGGCTCTTGGCATCCTGGCGAATCTGCTCGCCTATCAAGGGCGCTACGCCGAGTCGATCGACGCCGCGCAGCAAAGTGTCCAAGCCGGACGAGTCCTCGGTGATTCCACGCAGCTGAGGCATGGCCTGCTGACTCTCCTGGGTTGCCTGATCGAGGCCGGCAGGTTCGATGAAGCTGACCCTTGCCTGGCGGAGATTGCCACGACTCCCGGGCCTATCGAGCTGGCGACCATGGGGGACCTGAATGTCCGTCAGGGTCTGCTTTGCCTGCACCGCGGTGATCCGGATCGGGCGGTTCGGTTGCTGACCGAAGCGGCCCGCTGCTTCAACATCGAAAGGATGACCATGGCCCGTGGTTTCTGCCTCGGGTACCTGTCCGTGGCCCAGCGACGAGCGGCCGACCTCGACGCGTCCCTGCGGACTGCGCTTGAGGCCAGGGAACTCCTGGGCGGCGTGTTCGGGCCGAGCTGCGAAGCCGAGGTGACGGTGGGCCTGGGGGCGGCCTATCTGGCGCTCGGGAGGCAGGAGGATGCCCTCACCGTGCTGGACGATATTTCCGTGGACGAGCAGATCAGACCGCAGACCCGGATCCATTCGCTGGTCCTGCGCGCCATGGCCGCTAGTGCGGCGGCGCCATCAGCTGCCGCCGCCTTCCTCCTGTCGCACGTCGGCGAATTCGCAGGTGGCAGCCACGAACAGGCGATGCTGCTCATCCGCGCCGTCCAGGAAATCGCCTACCGGTCAGCGGCCTACGAGAACGCCGCACTCCTGCTGGGCGTTCTTATCAGATCGGGCTCCGATACCCGAGACATTGAAGTCGGGTTGCCGGTATTCGAGTCCTTGCGCCTCCAAGGCCACCTGCCGCGATCAGTGCTGGAGGCGCTGATCGCTGAAGGATTCAACACGGACCCGCGAGCTGCGATCGGCCTCGCTGTTACCGCGCTTACGGAGCTGACAGCGGACAGGGGTGCGCCGCGGCCTCGAAGGCAGGCTCCGGATCCGTCTGTTACCTTCGGAACCCGGCTCATGCTGATCGCTCCGCATTCCCCGTTGCCATCTTGAGGACAGACGACCTGCGCTATGACGGCAGCTTCACTGGAGGTGCCAGAGGCGCACGGTCTTGTCATGGCTCGCGCTGGCGAGCGTGCTGCCGTCCGGGCTGAAAGCCACCGAGGTCACCGCCTTGGCGTGGCCGGTAAGGGTGGCGGTGCGGGTCTGGGTGGCTACGTCCCAGAGCTGGACCGTGGTGTCGGCGCCGCCGCTGGCGAGCAGGGAGCCGTCCGGGCTGAACGCGACGGAGAACACCGGGGTAAAGCCGTCGGTGAGGACGGCGACGCAGGTGCGGGCGGCCACGTCCCACAGCCGGACCGTGTGGTCAGCGCTGCCGGTGGCCAGCGTTCCGCCGTCCGGGCTGAACGCCACCGAGAGCACCCATCCGCCGTGGCCGCTGAGTGCCGCGATGCAGGCCCGGGCGGCCACGTCCCACAGCCGGACCGTCTTGTGACAGTTGCCCGTTGCGAGCAGCGTCCCGTCCGGGCTGAACGCCACCGAGACCACGTCGGTGTCGCCCGCCAGGGTGATCGGGCCCCTGCGGAATCGGCTGGTGAGCCGCCAGAGGTGCACCGGCTGGCCTGAGTTGCCGCTGGCCAGCATGGCGCTGTCCGGGGCGAACGCCACCGAGGACGCGGCACCATCGGGACCGGTCAGGGCAGCCGTGCAGGTCTGGCTGGCCACGTCCCACAGCCGGACGCGGCGCCCGCCCTTGATCAGCGATCCGTCCGGCCTTACCCCCTGGTCACAGCCGCTGGCGAGCACTCTGCCGTCCGGGCTGAACGCCACCGAGTGCACCCTCCCGCCGTGGCCGTCGAGGACGGCGGCGCGGAGCGGCGATTCTTGCCAGGCCGCGGGGACGACCGTAGCCGGCGCTGTCCGCGACGTCGTACCCGGTGACCTGACGGTCAGCACGGGCGGGCCCGGACGCAGCAGCGCGGTCAGTTGCCCGGTCAGCGCCACGGCGTCCGGCCGCTCGCTCGGTGCCCGGTTCAGCAGCGCGCCGAGCACAGGCGCCATCGGGCCGGCATGCTCGGGGATCGGCGGCGGACGGTTCAGGATGGCCGCCAGGACGGCGGTCAGGGTCGGGCCGCCGAACGGCGGGGATCCCTCCACCGCGGCGCATCAAAGGCGGTGACCTCGGCCCCCCGTTCCAGCAGTTCACGCAAGTAAAGGCCAGG
>Ga0335081_10006870_pt1 | contig 18154 bp, 11 predicted proteins | sample Lox_Sample_35_FD_206713 | JGI IMG/M metagenome (GOLD analysis project Ga0335081, IMG submission 206713) | Soil microbial communities from Loxahatchee National Wildlife Refuge, Florida, United States - Lox_Sample_3.5 | ecosystem: Environmental > Terrestrial > Soil > Wetlands | place: USA... | reverse complement strand
TTCTTCGAACCGGAGTGATCGATGTGACGACCGCAACCCGGTCACGGAGAAACCAATGATCAGCGACTCAATCGAGAACGGCACGCCGGCGCCCGAAGCCGACCGCCCGAAAAGCAAGCGCAAGTCCACCAAGAAGGCCAAGCCCCCAAAGAATGCAGGGACTGCCAGGAGAGTAGCCAAGCCGCAGACGGACCGCACCAACAAGAAGGACGAGGTCATCGCGCTCATGAAGCGCGCCAAGGGCGCAACCCTGGCCGAGATCAGGAAAGGAACGGGCTGGCAGGCGCACGCCGTTCGCGGCTTCGTCAGCATCCTAGCCAGCAAGGGAGGGGAGAAGATCGAATCGTCCAAGAGCGCGGACGGCGAGCGCACCTACAAGATCAAGTAGCCCGGCAATCGCTTTCAACCAAACGCCGCTTCCGGTTCCGCCGGGGGCGGCGTTTCCTGCTTGTGTAGTCCACATTGCTCATCCTGTGACGTCACCGACCCCTCACGTCACTGCCGGGCAATAAATCATCCAGGGCCCGGAATGTTTCGGCTGCGAAAGAGCCTAGGATGCCGCTCCTGTTTCACGCGCACATCAGGTGGAACGATTCTGCGGCGCAAAGTCCGATTGCATGCCTTCCAATTTTGGGTTACAATCACCTCAACCCTTGTAACACCAATCGGATACCTAGGAGTCAACCTATGCAAAAATCTGTTGTCGCTGCAAGTGGATTTATTTTTTTATTTTGCGTCTCGGCTCAGTCGCAAAACACTCAGGCACCCAATATGTTTAATGTCCTCTCCTGGTCTTCAGTCTTCAACCAGACTGTTTACAACGCTAACGGTGCGCCAATCGGGACATTAGGGCAGACCGTGCCGAACGTATACGCGTTTGGGGCGAATGGCGCCACTCGAAGTCTTGCTCAGGTTGGAGCGACATTGCCGATTCCTGGGTTTCAGATTGACACGACTTTGCTTCAGCTCAATAACGCGATCAATACCAACATCGCGACGGCGCTGGGTGTGATTCCACTGGCATCGCCCGCCGCAGGGGTGATATTCCAGACCGACCCGACTACAGGCGCCGCTCTACCGGTTACCAGCACGCTGGGACCGGTGTTCACGGAACGAGCCGAAACAATCGGCAAGAATCGCTGGTATATCGGTTTTACGCATGAGGATTTTCATTTTAGTTCTTTGAACGGCCATTCTCTGAACGGGCTACAGGTCCTCTATCCGGGCGGTACGCCGTCGGGAATAACAAACCTCCAAACCAACGCAGCGCCCCTACTGGCTTATCCGGCCACGTTTAACATCGGCATGGATGTCCGACTCTCGCAGGATGTCGCGTTTATTACTTATGGCGTCACAAATCGGTTTGATATCTCGGTGGGACTTCCGATGGTACACGCCGCCGTTGCAGCTCGGACTTATAACGGAATCCTCTACGACGGCGATGGATTGGGCACTCAGACGGGGGGGGCGGTCGCTAATCCGAATTGTTGGTGCGCGGGGACGTTTAATCCGGGGGCATACGTAAGCCCGGCGGTGAACTTCACCGAGCCGAACATCGGACAATCCAGCTTGTCGAAAACGGGCTTCGGCGATATGCTCGCGCGATTGAAGGGGACGATTCTGAACACGCCGCATGCCGCGGTGGCGGTTGGAGCTGATCTTCGATTCGCCACAGGCGATGAGAAGAACTATCTCGGTACGGGGACTACTTCGGTCCGACCCTTCGTGGCCGTGTCACTGCCAACCGACGTTTTGGCTCATGGTATTGTTTTCGCGCCACACTTGAACTTGGCGTATCAGTACAGCGGAAAAAGCATACTCGGTGGCCAGCTCATTCCCAGCCAGTTGAGTGCTTCCATGACGGATGGCAGCGGATCAGTTACTTATCAAGGCGCGCCTTTGACCGCCACGAAGGGCTACTTGCCGGATGTGTTTTCCTGGGCTCTGGGATCCGAGGTAGCATTCGGACGGCACAACACCTTTGTGGTCGATTTTCTAGGCAACGAGATCGGTTGGGTTCACGGATCGCCGGATCTAGTAACGTCGACGGCGCAAGGCTTCCTGCCTACCGCCCCATTTGCCAGCACCACAGTTTCCGGGTTAACGAGCACGCCGAACCATACAATCTCCTACTCTCAATACAGCGGCGCGTTCGGATACAAGGCGCGCTTGATCGGAAATCTAGTCTTCACATTCAACGCTCTGGTGCGGTTCGACAACAACGGCCTCACGGACCGGTTCGTGCCGCTTTACGGCTTGGGTTATAGCTTCTAAGTCCGGGTTATAGTCTTCAGGCCGGAATGGACCACCCCGACGTGTGGGCCATCCCCACAACGGCTTCCTGGTTCGAACGGAGCGCCTCAGACAGCTCCTTCCCGCCTGCCGTCCCGCCCCTGTGGGCGGTGCACTACGCCCTTACAAATGGCGATTGATCTACGGTTCGAACTCTCGCTCTTCTGATAAGCTACGGTCTAACAGAGGGTGCGATCTGCGGCGGTGTGCCGCTGGCCGACTGCTGCCGAACGTGGTGATGCCGGTGGCGATGATGCCTGTGACTGCGATCTTCGTGCGGATGCGCGGGACTGCCAAGCGCCATCGTCACGCCGCGCCGAAGAATTGCTGGATCGTACCACTCCTGGCGTCCAAATCGATGCGGCGATCCGTTCTCATGGTTAGTGATCGCGCTCACGAAACGCGTCATAAGACTAATATTGTGGCGAAGATCGATACGGGCATTGGGATCTACGCCCGCGGCTGTGGCTACCGCGTGAATGTAGGCGTCCGTCAGATTCTCCGACGGGGGGGCCCATCGATTGATGATCTCCCGCGTGGTGTGGAGATGGTGGTGTGTTTGGTAATTGACGAGAATGCGCGCGATCGCACGGATGCCGTGCTCCGGCGTATCGAAGGTGAGGAACGAGGGATCATTCTGCTGCGGTGCTATACCGACCCAGTTGGCGGCCGAATGACGAATGTTGCCAGGATTGTTATTACGGATCCCGCGTGGCAATGCCGGAGTGTTCAGCTGCGTTTGCTGGCGGCGGTGATTCGGATGGTTGCTCACTTCTTTCCTCCCGACTTTGCCTGGCGCGGCTGGGATAACAGCCGCCAAAGTTCGGGATAGTCAAGCGTCACCTCTTGATTCGACACGACCTCCTTGGCGCTTTCATCGGTCCAGGGGTTCTTCCAATTCGCGTCAATGGGATATTTCAAGATCAGATCAGTCCACTTCCTATTGATCTCAACATTGTTGTGAGGCCATTTTTGGACGAGGGTGGCCAGGAACGATCCTGATGCTCCTCCCAGGTTGGGGTTGGCGCCGCGCTTCAACAGGGTCTCGCCGATGCTCATGCAGTTCAGCCGGTAGGCGCTGAAGAGGCCGTTCCAAAACGCTCCGCGGTAATACTGACCCGCATCCGGCTTCGAAACGTCCAATACCTTTTCGAGCGCCGGGCAAGTTTTGCAACTTTGTAGGTCGGAGAGCCGGCACGTCTGGCCGCGTGCCCCCGCCGGCGCCAAAATCCAGAAAATGAGGATGGCCGATGCCTGAGCCCGCATAGTAGCTTTCAGTCTGTTCGGAGCCGCCTCCCGATCGCGTACTACAACGAAAATGACACCGGAAAATCAAGTCTATTATATCTAATGTTGGGCGCTGAGCCAGTTTGTTTGTACTGACGCCGGCGGCAGATGATGCCACTCCAGTCCATAACAACTTGTAGCTGATCTGGATGCCAGGCGGACGGCGGTCCAACCGATTCGCGTGCTGCACCAACTCGCCGACACTTAGCGATTGGCGTCCTGGGGCTGTTGAAGACGGCCAGCTCACCGGTGAGGGCGTTACTGGCAACCGGATAAGTTCATTTCGATTGAGTTTCAAGGCTATTCTATGGGCCGAGAAAACAAAGGCATGGTCCTGTTCACAGCGTTTCTAGCGCAGCGCGAAATGTGCGAGTAGTTAGCGAGCGGATGGCGTTCGCGTACAAGTTGCCCGCTGCCGCAAGCCGAGAAGACGCGCCTTCCGGTGCTGCACGCCCGCTGAGCTGAGGTCATCTGGGCGACGCAAACGGATCAACGATCAACCAGTGGTCGCCATCTTTCTTGAGTTGAACCAGTACCGTCTTTTGGTTCTCGGCAACTACTTTGCCGTGATCTGTTGTTCGGGTCGAGAGATTACACGTGACCATGCCCGTGTCCCCGCTCAGGATGGGAGTGCCGGTTGGCCGCAAGCTCATCACCAGTGTTGCGCCAGACTGGCTCATAGCATCCAAATACCTCTTGGGAACGCCCGGCCAGACTGCCCGCAAGTCGCGCGTTTCCCTCTTCTCCCAAGCGGAATTAAATGCGTCAATTGCAGCAGTGATACCTTGTACCTGCAACTGCTGCGGAGCCGTCTGCGTCGCTTTTTGCTGCGCTTGGCGTTCCGCTTCAGCTCGCTGTTTTTGGATTTGATCGATGAGGGTTTGCGCCTCGGCTCTGTGGGGGCTGCCGGAATTCTGCTGGACAAACGCGCGAAGCGCTTGCTCATCGCTCTTATTGAGCGAACTCCAGGCCAGCTCCACCAATTTGGACTCGGCATCGCGGCTGTGAACACTGTTGGGAAACCGACTGAGATAGGCACGCAACGAGGAAGCATCGTTGGAATTGGTAGCCGACCAAGTCAGGTTTTCCAGCCGCGCCTGGGCTTCGGAGACATGCTGGCTGTTGGGATATCTGTCGAGAAAGGATTGCACCTCGGACGCGTTGCTGCTGGCGCGGGCCACGGTCCAATTTTGTTCTTCCGCATCGGATTTCGCGGGTGCAGCAGGAGTCAGTGGAGGCGCATTGGTTGTTAAGCGTCCAGCACTGCCAGATGAACCGGTATTAGCCGGCGGGTTTGTGGCGATTGCAGCGCCGCCGTTCGTCGCTGCGGCTGTGTTTGCCGGTCCACCTCGGGCGGGCGTTATACTCGGAACCTCAACTTTCGCGAGTTGCGGAGCCAACCTCAATGTGATTGTCGCGGATCTGTCACGAGCCATCGTTATTCGCCGTTCCGGCGGCGTGACATATCCGACTTTCTCGACGCGAATCGAGTGGGTTGCCGCTGGAACGACGGATGTGAATTTCCCGTCAGCATTGGTACGCCCCGCTGGTGCGCCATCGACGAAAACCAAGGCATCCGGAGCGCCCGCCTCCACAACCAGCGTGGCGGTCGCTTGCGCGGGATTGGATGGCGGCGGAGGTGGAATCGGCCGCAATGTTAATTCGGATGGACCAGACACCCCACCGGCCGGCACGTTCAGCGATTGCTGGGCCGTTTCGTAGCCTTTCAATGTGGCATGAATACTGTAGCTGCCCGGCTTGAGACTGATCTTGCAGTTTGGCGTTACGCAGTTCTGATCGCCAACCTGAACCGACGCACCTTGAGGATCGGTGCGGATTTCCACAGGAACCATAACCGCGGCGGGGGCCGAGGGCTGGCGATGAGTGAACTCCCAAATTCCGGCTCCAAGGGCCACCGCTCCCGCAACTGCCGCCACAGCCCACATCGGCTTGCGAGCTGGTTGGTTCGACGACGCCACACTGATCCGGGCGACGAGTTCGTCGAAATCAGGACCGGCGCCGAAGCGCGCGATAGCCGCGTTATGAGCTTTGCGGGCTTTACCCAGCTTGCCTTGGGAAAGCAACTCTTCGATATGGCTGCGGGCAGCTTGCCGGTCCGCTGCGAGAATCGCCGCCTGAATCCGCTGGACTGCATCGAGAATTTCCGGGCGCTGGCGGACCGCCGGCGCCAAAGCGTCGAGATGCCGCAGAGCTTCGCGCTCGGAAAGACGCGATGCCCCTTCGATGGCCTGGGCGGCTTGGATCCGCTGAAATTCCTCCCGGCGCGCTTCCACTTGCTGGCGTACCGCAGTGATTTCTCCACCGCTATCCGGTGAAGCCTGGCTCAACCTGAGCAACGCGGTTTCAAAATCGTGCCGGCTGCACAGTCGCTCCACTTCTTCAAAAACTCCGCGGCGCTGCTTTTGCGCGGCTGCCTCTGTTGCTTGCTGAAGAGCCGAAGCGACTTCGGAGCGGCCGGGGTAATCCCGGCTCAAGCCCTGAAGCTCCACTATGGCCTGCGCAGGTTGAGACGAAATCAATTCGACGGCATGGGCCAGGGCATCCTGCAGCCGCCGCTCTGCTTGCTCCGCATTCCAGCGAATCTGCCTTTCTTGAATTTCGTCTTGCAGGCGCAGCAATTCTCGATCGGTGTTATCGCCGGCGAGAAATCCCGTCAGCGCGGACAAGGCATCCTCATACTGGTTATTTGCGAGGCATGCCTCGACTTTTGCACGGGTTTCTACGCGCAAACGCTCGCGTTCCCGCCTGGCTGCCTGCTCCCGTTCGCGAGCTTCACGCGCGGCGATCACTCCCTTACGCGCGGCGGACAGCTTGGGCTGGTCCGGAAATTCCTTCAGGCCCGCGTCCAGTACAGAGAGCGCATGTTCGAGGCCTCCGCCCGCTTCGAGGTCTTGCGCTTGCCGGATGAGGCCCTCGACAGCTGCATTGATTCGCCGTTCTTCGATGCAGCGGACAGCCGCCTGCTCCAGAGCTTGGATTTCCGGACGCTCCCGAAGGTAGGCCGGCGCGGCGCGGAGCGCGGCTGCGGCTTGCTCGGGGTCGCGAGCAAGCAGCCCCTCCACACGCGAGGTTAGCTTGCCGGCTGCGCGCTGCTCTTCCTGCTGTTTGCCGTTTATCTGATTTCGCAGCTGTTCGACTTGCGGCTCCGCGCCATACCGCTCGCGAAACTCGGATAAGACGGCTAGCGCCCGTTCAAATGATCGGCTTTCGCGGAGTTGTCGAGCCTCGGCAAGCACGCGTTCGAGCGCCGTCCTGCGCTCGGTTTCCCGCCGCAGTCGTTCGGCTTCAATTTTTGCGGCTTCCTCCCGGCGCAACCGCTCCTGTTCCTGCTGCTGCAGCTCACGGTCGCGTTTGTCACGGGCAGTGAGGATCTCATCGTGAGCGGAACGCAAGTTGGCGTTATTTGGAAACTCTTGCAGGCCAGCATTCAGTGCCGAAAGCGCATCCGGAAAGTCTCCGCTGGCTTTCAATTCTTGCGCCTGACGGATCAGCGTTTCGACAGAGGCGCTAATACGCCGATCTTCAATAGCGCGGGCTGCGGCCTGTTCTAAAGCCTGGATTTCGGGCCGTTCACGAAGGTGCGGCGCAGCTGAACGTAGCACTGTGGCAACTTGACTCGGGTCGGTCGCCAGCACCGCCTCTACGCGAGATGCAAGCTTAGCGGCTACGTGCTGTTCCTCTTGCTCCGCCTTTTGAATTTCGGTTCGAAGCTTTTCGATCTGGGCGTCACCGCGATGATGCTGCTCAAATTGATCCAGGATTTGCAGGGCCTGCGGAAAAAAACGTTTTACTTTAAGCTGCCTAGCCTCGTTTATCACGCTCTCGAGGGCGGCTTTGTGGTCGGCTTGGGCGCGCAGTCTCTCGGCTTCGAGCCTGGCGAGTTCTTCCTGACGGCGGCGCTCCTGCTTCAGCTTTTCGGCCTGCTTCCGCGCATGCTGTTCCTGTGCTGCAGCCACTTCCTTGCGGGCCGCCAGAAGTTTCGAATCATTCGGAAACTGCTTGAGGCCTTTGTCCAGCTCTGAGCCGGCTTCGGCGAACTTCTCCCCGGCCCGAAGTTCCTGTGCCTGGCGGACCAGCGTTTCGATGGCTTCGATCGTGGCGAGTTCTTCCTGACGGCGGCGCTCCAGCTCCAGCTTTTCGGCCTGCTTCCGCGCATGCTCTTCCTGTGCGGCAAGCGCTTCCTTGCGGGCCGCCAGAAGTCTCGGCTCATTAGCAAACTGCTCGAGGCCGCGGTCTAAAGCGGACAAAGCTTCAGCGAAGCTTTTCGCATCCTGAAGTTTCTGCGCCTCATTCAACAGCGCGGCGACGGCCGCCGTGATGCGCCGCGCTTCCAAGGCCTGCCCGGCGGCGTGCTCCAGAGCCTGAATTTCGGCGCGCTGACGGAGATGGTCCGGCGCTTCGAGAAGGATTGCAAGAGCCTGCTCCGGATTCCGGGCGAGCAGAGCTTCCACGCGTGACGCAAGCTTGGCAGCCGCTTGATGCTCATCGTGCTGGCTCTTCCTGATCTCGCTTCGAAGATCCTCGACCTGTGCGTCGTCTCCGTAGTGCTCAATGAACTCGTGCAGCACATGCAGCGCCTGGTCGAAGGATCGAGATTCGCTAAGCTGTCGGGCTCCGTCCAAGACAGATTCGAGGGCCGCGTTGCGTTCCTCATCCTGACGCTTTTGTTCGGCAGCGAGGTCGAGCAACATGGTGACCGTGGGATCATTCTTTAAATCGCTGGGAGGGGCTGCCAGGAGCGCAGTTGCCTCTTCATAGCGGCGATTGGCCAGGAGATGATTCGCACGCTGGATAAAGTCCCGTAGTTCCGCTTCGCGGCGGGCGCTTTCCTGCTCTTTTAAAATCGTTTCTTTTAGGTTGACGATGGCACTGTCGGGTGTGTAGGCGGCAAGGAATTCCTCCAGCGGCGCCAGCGCCTCGGCGAAACGTCCTTGAGAGCGCATTGCGCCGGCGGAGCGAATGGCCTCCTGGCAGGCATTGTGACGGGCTGCTTCCTGCCGTGCTGCTTCAATACGCTGGCGCTCCAGTTGCAGATCGACATCATCGGGATAGAGCAAGAGCGCGCTTTTGAGGAGTTCCGCGGCACGGTCGAAATGCTCCAGTGCGCCAGCGGCCGCGGTTTCACGAAGGGTCTGCTGAACAAAGGCGCCGCGGTTACGGGTCTCTATCTCTTCGCGGACAAATCGCAGCATGTCGGCTGCGTCCGGCGAGTTAGGATGCTGGATGGCAAGGTCCAGCAGCTTGACAAGGGCGCTGTCGAGACTCCCCTCCTGAATATCACGGCGAGCTTCGGACAAGCCCTGCGCCAGACGTTTTTCGCGCTCGTCTTTGTCTTGTCCCGCGCGAAGTTCCCTGGAAAGGGCCTGCAATTCGGGGATCCGGGGAAATTCTTGAGTCAACTGGACCAGGACAGCGGATGCTTCCTCCCAGGAACGTATGCTGATCAGGCGGCGGACGCGCGCGAGGCCGTCGGCCAGGCGTGCTTTGCGCTGCTCTTCTGCCAATGCTGTGTCGGCTTCTGTAAGCACCTGGCGCGCAGTTTCCGCCGGGGCGAGTTCCAGCGCCTGGAGCGCCAGCAAACGAGCGCCGGCCGGATCGCCGGATCGAAGCGCTCGCGCTGCGCTAGAGGCCAGCCGGGCAGCTTCCTGGGACTTCGCCACCGCTTCCTGCGCTTGCTGCAGAAACGCTTTGACTTCGCGAGCCGTCGAGTCGAGTCTGACCGCCGATTCGAATTTCTGCAGTGCTTCGGCCGGATTGCCCTTGGCCAGGGCTTCGCGGCCGCGGCGCACCAGGTCGTCGAGTTTGGGACGCACCGCCTCTCGGCGAATTTCGCTCTGAACCTGTTCGCGAAACTCACGCGCGTGCGGATGTGTGGGAGCCAGTTCCAAGGCCTGGCGGATCAAGCCGAGAGCCGCCTCGAGTTGATTCTGTTGACGCTCTGAGCGCGCCTGCTCGAGCACCTCGTCGGCCCTGGCGCGTCGCAAGTCTTGCAGGACCGGCTCGATGTCGAGCAAAACGTCATCGAGGTTTTGGTAACGCAGATCCGGGTCTTTATATAAGAGCCGGTCTACGACCGATACCAATTCCAACGGGCAATCGGAACATAGTTCCGTCACACGCACGGGCTCAACGCTGAGAACGTTATACATCTGAGCGGCCGCTTCGGTCGCGTGAAAGGGATGAACTCCCGTGATCAGCTCGTAGAAGATCAGACCGTATGCAAAAATATCGCTACGGACATCCGGTTCGATCCCGCGGAACTGCTCCGGCGCCATGTATCGCAAAGTGCCGATCATTGCACCTCGGGGGGTTTGCCGGGATTGCGTCGATTGCGTGATCAAGGCAATGCCGAAATCCATAATCTTGACGCTTCGGTCCAGAAGCACCATTACATTGGCTGGTTTCACGTCGCGATGAATGATGCCGCCGGCATGGGCATGTCGGAGCCCGCTTGCGATCTGCGCCATGATTTGCAATTTGTCTAGGATCGAGAGCGGTGTTCCACTTGAAATCGTGCGCTGGAGATCCTGGCCTTCCAGCAACTCCATGATGATAAAAGGAGTTCCGTCCTGTTCCCCGAAATCGTACACAGTAACGATGTTGGGGTGTCGGAGGCGGGCAGATGCTGTGGCTTCTCCCCGGAACCGCGTCAGCATGCCTTCATCTCCGTCGGCAGTGAGTACTTTAATGGCGACGGGACGGCCGACAGATGGATCGAGGCCACGATAGACGTGTCCAAATCCGCCGCGTCCCAACTCGCCAATGACTTCGTACCTGCCGAGTCGTTTGACCATGAGAATGGCTAGTTTAGATTCTACTCCCGCGGTCCATATGCCTGCGTGAGCTTCCTCACGGTACGGCGGCCATCGGCGAGCGGCTCCAGCGACTTTGAACAACGAGGCGCTGGCCCGTATTTTGGCGAGAGTTCTGTTGAGCGCATAGGGCGCCATCGCGTTCTCGCCCCCGCAAAGCGCACAATGCGGCGCATCGTTGCGCGCGTTCAGGAGAGGCCTTTCAACGGGCGCGGCAGGTTGCGAGCTTTATGCAGCGCAGGGCCTGATCGTCAGGGTCATAGGGGACCGGACCGGTTATGTCGCCGTGCTTAGGAGGATATACCGAACTCGCGGGCGGCTGCCCCGCCGGTGGAAAGCGCGCTGATAAATCGTTTGTAGACTGTCGGATTTGCCTTATTCGCTGCGGCGTTTAGCTTAGCGATGAACCATATGTGACCGCCGTACATCGCTCCGCCTTGGGCAGGCGAAACCGTGCCATCCACAGCAGTGCCGTGGCGGCCCGCCCAAACCGACTGCCAATAAAAAATCCAAAAACCGGTAGTGGCGTCGAACTTTCCGGTCACTTGGGGCACGGTGACGAAACTGCCGATCAATCTAGTCATGGTTAAACCGTGTAGTAGATTCTGAACGACTTTAACGTCATCCGGATTATTAGGTGCTATCGGCCCGACCGGGGCGAGCACATTTGCGATTTGCGTCAAACCCTCGTAAGGCGTGTTTAAGGACAACACTCTGAATGTGCTCAGCAGTGAACCTAGTGCCGTGCCAATTCCACCCATACAGTTCCTCCTTGGTAACGAACGAATCTGACGATCCGGATAAAAGAGCCTGGGTTCTATTGTACGCCTGAACGCCCGCGGAGGAGGAGCGGGGAATTTTTTGAATCGGCGCGCGTCGCACCGGTCGAGCGTCAGCGCACAGCTTGTGCGACGCAGGCCAGCCCTGAGAAATATCCAGGCCGGAGGATATTCGGAGCGCTTCCGGTATCGAGCACAAGGCTGACGGTAGCCGGATGGCCGCTTTTTGTGACAGTCAAGGGCTTGTTGCCGGCCCGCGCTGTCCAATCGATCGTGGTAGCTGAGCCCGAGGACTGCCAGTGCTCGAAATTCGAGAAAAAGTCGAACACTGCCCAGGGTCCGGAGGACGCGGGATAGTCGAAATCAGACCCGCCCGCGAATCTTACGCGCAGCTTAACATCCTGCGGAGCGACAGACCAGGCGAATTGCTGCGGGACAGGTACGCCGCCGGTGTAGTGAAGGCTCTGTGCTCCGAAAGAAAGTGTCACCGCTTGTACGTCGTCGGTGGGATTCACCTTCACGGAAAACGAAAGCTGGGGCTGCTGCGCATTGGCTGGATAGAAGGCGGCGGATACGGCCGCAGCGCGATTAAAGAAAGCCACGAATTGCGGCGTGGCTGCCGGGCTTCCCGGCTTGCCCGCGTATTGATTGCCCTCGCGAGCGAGGTATTTCTGCAGTGTTTCTTGATACAGTTTCCACAAGGTCCCATCGTTCGGCTTAAAGACTTCGTTGACGTCCTGAACAGTGGCCTGACTAGTGGCCGTGGGGTCAAACGGATATTTCGCCATCAAAGTCCGGAATTGGCCGCAGAATGTTCTGGCAGCGCCATTCGCCTCGTCTTTTGGCACACCGGCGATGAGTGCCTGCACGTGCTTGATCGGGTCTTCGAGCAGCGCCTCCGTGGTAGAGTCCACCGCGCCCGCCTTGTCGACGGGGAAATTCCGAGCGAGCTGCCGAACCTGGCCATCCGCCGCGACCGCGCTGGTTAGCGCATCATTTCGAAAACCGTCATTGGCCGGGCTGCTGATCAGAGTCTGCAAGGAATTCAGGAGTTTATTGAGTCCGTCCATGTATGCCGCATTGGATTGCCCAGCCAGGCGCTCATGGCATCCGCTGGGAACGACTTGCTGCGGGGGCTGGAAAAGGTCCGCAACTGCTTTCGCATCCACACTGGTATTTTCCGAGACGACACAGAACAGCGACAGCAGCGGCGACTGGTTACCCGAAAGCTTGCCGAGCTTATTCGCAGCATCGGGGATGCTGCCATACCCCACCACTCTGGTTGCGCGCAGGAACTCGCGCCAGGTTTTCACAACATCGCCTTGGTAACGCTGCTGAAGTTCCTGCTGCATCTTGGCTGGATCGAGATTGGCGTAAATGTCGGGGCCTAGTACCCATGCTTCGCCGTTGAAGTACTCCTTAGGATTCTGAATCGCTTTCTGCATGTAGGTCCAGCCCGGTTTGGTGAAAGCGCCGGCAACGGGGTATGTGTTCACTACGACCTCCGCGGTACCCGGGTATTGCCGGTTAAAAATCAGCTCCGGCGTCAAGCTATTCGCCTTGGCGAGCATGGCTTGATATAGCGGTTCGATCGTGGAGGTTTTTTTCAGGAACGCGCGCGACACCTGCGTTGCTGTTTCATCGGGAGTCGCGAAGTTGGGGAATGGATTTTTGAAGCGCAGCTCGCCGCTGTAAAAAAGAAATTGTTGATTGGCGATCGCGGACCGGTTCGAATCCATGGGCCGGCCATTGATCCAGTGGCTGGCCAGCACAGGAGGGAGAAAACTAGTCGTGCTCTTATCTGGATTGGAGGTAGTGATGAGATAGGCTTTCAACGCGTTGTAGACATAAGTGCGGTCTTGCTGAGGTGAAGGCCGCGACAGCAGCTCAACCAGATTATCTTGTGTCGGCGCGAGCAGCATCCGGCGGAATAGCGCGAAATAAATCCGGTACACCGGATTGTAGATGCGATCTCCGGTGTAGAGTCCCCAGCCCAAACGTAGCGGCCGGCCATCGCGCTGATATTCGGTAAGAGTGACAAGCGATTGCCTTACCTCATCCAGGCGGCGAAGGCTTTCCGAGGATGCCAATTCGCCGGACGCGACATCCTGGTTCTGAGCGGCCCGCGCGGCGCCGACCGCTGTCTTTGCCAATGCATTATTTCCAGAAAACGATACGATCCAGGCGACGGCCAAAATCAGGCCGAGCGCCCCGGCCGTGGCCAAAAGAGTGCGCCGCCAAAGATTTAATTTGACGCTGGCGCTGCTGGAGCCGAGGGCGGAACGGTCCCTCAAAATGACGTCAGTGAACAGATGATTGAGGAACACCCACTGAGGCACCCGTCGAACGTTCGGCACCTGTTGCGAAGCGTCTGGCCCGATGGATTGCGCGCCGGCGACAAAGACTCGCGTGGCATCGGCATCGAACGCGCGCTGCTGGGGCTGGGGAACGGGCGCGGCCGGCGCCACATCGCTCAAAGTAATCGGTCGGACACCGCTGAAGTAGAAGCCTCTCAGGAAGGGATTGGTACGGAGCTGGCTCGGCCGGCACAAGTCTACCAGAAACTGCACCAGAACCGCGCGCATTTTTCTAAACTCCCGCGGAAACTCGTATATGGAGGGAAGTTTTGTGGAGTCGTGTTCCCGGGCCAGGAATTCGGGGCGGTGGTCGCAAAGAGAGAACACCAAATTGGAGAAGGCTTCGTTCAAACGCCGCGTCTCGTGTTCCGCGTAGACTCCCGCCGAATCCGCGGTTCGCGGCAGCGTGACACCTAACACTTGTGCCGCTTCTTCTTCGGTCAGGTTGGCAGCGAAATCAAAAAAATGCGCGATACGGTCGAGTTTGGTGATCAGCACATAGACAGGGAGGCGCACGCCTAAATGCTGAGACAGGTCGCCCAATGCTTCCCGAAGCAGGCGGGCGCGAGCGGTCATCGCCTCGGCTGCACCGGGCGCCATCAGGGTCTCGGAATCGACGCAGACTACAGCGGCTCGCGGCGCGGCGTCACTTCCGCCGAACACGTTGGTGAGTTTGAGCGGCGCCAGTTTGCGAAGCAGCGCCTGACGCGAGGCATGGTCGGCGACCAAAGCGCCGGCGGGATCAATAAGCAGCCATTGCCGAGCGAACCAGACATTTAAGGATCGCGTTGGCGATACGCTGTTGTCTTGATAGGCCTGGCCGGCCAATAATTCCGGCTCCAGGCCAGACTGGATTACCGTACTCGTTTTCGCACTCCCGGAATCTCCCAACAAGAAAATCGCCGGCAAGTTCGAGATGGCGGCGCGGCCTTGAGTGGATGCCCGCAGCCGGCCCCCAGCTTCATGGAGCGCCAAGTCAATTTCGCCTTGAGCTCCGCTCAACGGCGCGGCGCCGGCCCCCCGTTGAAGCCAGGCGTACCCGGCGATACCCGCAAATCCCAGTACGGCCAGGCCTATCCGCAGCAGCCACAGGTTTGAGCCGTGGAGATGCAGCCACATTCCAGCCAGCCAAGCCAAAACTAGCCACGCAACCAGCAACGCCAGCGCCCGACCGAATGTAGGAAAGCTTTTCATGCAGAACTCAAAGCCTGCCGGAGGAGAGGATTGACTGTAATTCAGACGCGGCGGAACCGAGAGAAACGCTGAAGATCACGAACAGGAGCAGGGCAAATATCCAGCACGCTGCTGCTGACCAGAGGAGCGGGCGAATCCAAGGATCCACGAAAGCGGGCGCGGCGTCCGCGGGCGGTGTCCAAGCGGGCGACAGCATCGGCGTTGCACCGCGGATCCTGCGGATTCGTTCGGCTATCAGATTTGCGACATTCCGCAACTCACCGCTCGAGCCGACGCTATATCGGCCTCGGAAGCCTAACAAGATGCAGAGTTGATAGATTTCCAGCACATCAGCGAGTTCCTGCGAATCGCGGCGCCCCAACAGGTGGTCGACATTGCGGAAGTAAATCTCACCGGCCATGTCGACGCCGAACAATTCTTGTTGAAGCGGTTTTCGAACCCAATCCGCAAAGGCGGGGTTGTGGGAATTTAGAATCGATTCATCCAGGAAGGCTACGATGGCGAAAGTCGCCACGCGCGCATCTTCCACAGCATAACCGCGGCGAGTCGCCTCCTCGCCGGCGGTTTGGAGCGCCAAAGAAATCTGAGACCGAAAGGCCTGCGGATCGCCAACGGCTTGGCGATTGGAACGAAGGCGCACCACTACCGTAAGTGCCTCTTGGTAGAGCATCGCCAGATTATCGGCGCGGCGTACGGGGGCGGCTCCGGCAGTTTGAGAAGTTGCTACGCCACCCATTTCGTCTAAGTATCCAAGACTACCAGAAGTTCTGCTTCGGCATGCGGTATATCGCCCGGTACGTAGATGCCGACTTCTTTGGTTTCGACGATGTGATCCCAACACGGCCCACTTTTGGTAACGGTGAAATACTGCGTGGTAATGTCTGGGGAGATCGCCGCCGGCGGAACTGATAGATGGGTCAATGTGAGGCCGGGCAGCGCGCGCTTTACCAGCTCCGCCACGAACTTGGCCGAACAAACCTTGACCAGCTTTGGGGTCGCGGTGATCAAGTTCGCCTCGCCCATGGCCGACCTGATTCCTAAAATCCAGCGCGACCGGCCGAGGCATCGGGTATCGGAGATGGCGCCATGGTGGAAGTAATTATCAACCTCCTTGAGAGCGATGGCGATGCAGTTTGAAGGAGCCAGCATCTCCAGGTGTTCGCGAATATGACGATCGAGCTCCTCAAAGCACTCTTCCAGGTTCAGATGATTATAGAGTGGCAGCGAGGAAGCATCGGAATCCAGGCCGAAAGTGCACAGCGCGCCTCCCAAGCGCAACAGCTCGCTATAGAGCTGCTCGGGGTGACCACGCCGGGAGAAACAAATGTGACGAAGCGGGGCCAGAGCTGAATCCATGGCATGCAAGAACCAGAAAGATGCGACTTGCTGCGCCGACAATCCGCTGGCGAATTTGCGCCCCGCTCCCGCCGCCGATAAGGCAGCGCTCTTGACCGTTAGAATTTCCAGCAAGCGCCGGGTGAGCGTCATGAGGCGTTCGCTGGCGCTAATCTGGAGGCAAGGCGCAATGAAGCGCTCGTCATAGATGTAGTGGCCGAATCCGTCTCGTAACACGCGTGCCAGCGGCAGAGTTATCAAACCGTCGGACGGCTCCGTATCCAGCAGGATTCGGATGTTCTTTCGCCCGAAGCGCACCTGCTTTTCGTCCTGCCCGGTATTCTCGTCGTATACTTGTCGCTCCTCGCCGATGAAACGGGCGTCATTGGCGGGCTGCGTGCCGTTTAATGCGACGTTGCTCGTCCCCGATTTAAACGCCGGGACAGCAAGCGACAGAGTGACTCGGTCCCGCGTCGGCGGAATCAATTCAGCCACTGGACGCGCCGGCGGCAAGGGATCCGATTCGGGCATTTGAAACGGCATACCATCCGGGAAGATGCCTCGCGCATGGATCAGGGAAGCTGTACCGTTGCGCAGAGCGTCGGCATCCAGTTCGCAAGCCAGAAAGCCAAAGGGCTCGAACCAGAGCGCCATCGTGAGGAAATGAACGGCGTTTTCGAAATAGGAGCTCTGGGCCTGAAAGTGATGCGGCCCGAGGTGCATGCCTTCCGACCACACCACGCGAGACAAATGCCGGGCCGGGCTAGTCCATCGGGAGTTGGGCACAGCTTCACAATTATACAAGTTGATGCCCGGTTTACAGAATGGGATGATGAAAAGACATTGGACGGGTCGGCAAAATACGAACTCTCACAACGGATCGCCGGGATCCAAATCGTTGTATTCCGCGGCCGCGACACGGCCGGCGGGCGTTCCATCCTGCTGCACCAACTCACTGCCGGTAACGACCACACCGAGGTCCTGAAACGCGTTGCTCAGTACTTGCTGCGCAAGCCGGCCACTGCGGGTGGGCGGATACTGGACCTGGTAGACATTCAGGGAGCGCCATTTGTGGTCACAGTAGATGAGCCCGAGTGCCTGGCGATCCGAGAATGGTTGGAGTGGGAATTAGGAGCCGGCCAGACTGCTCCGTCCACGCCTGCGGCACCCAATCAGCAGCCTGGGGAGTTCACGAAGCTGTTTCAAAAGCCTGGGGCCCAAGCTGCCCCTGCGGCACCGGTCCCGGCGATGGCTGAACAAAAGCCGGCCGGCACCCAACCAGGGGAATTTACGCGGCTGTTCCACGGCACGGGAGAGAAGACATTGCCCCAAGGCCCGGTAGTCGCCGCCTCAGAGAGGCCGGAAGGGCCCGCACCGCTCGCTTCGGAAGGAAAGCAGCCCGGCGAATTTACAAGATTATTTCGCAGCCCACTTGCGGCGCCGTCGGACGCGATGATTCCCGCGCTACCGCCGGCTGCGCCATCACAGAACCAACCGGGAGAGTTCACGCGGATATTTGGCGGGGGCGCCGCGGGGGTTGGCGGGTCTTCTAGTGTGAATTCGATGGCAGCGCCGAGTTCAACCGGACCATTGACTGAGAGCCTGGAGCCGAAGGAAGCAACGAGGCGTCCTGCTCCAGCCTCGCCCGCTCCTGGTGGACCAGGGGAATTCACTCGCGTAATCAGCCGGTCATCCACGAATGTGCCGCCGCCCGCGCCGCCAACTCCTTCACCGGCACTACCGGCAGGCACCAGCACGACACCGGCCGCGCAGCCCGCTGTACCGGTTCCCCCTCCAGTCGCCATGCCACCACCGGCACCCGTGGCCCCGCATGTATCGATGCCGGTTGCCGTGGTTCAGCCGTCGGCCCCCGCACCACCTCACATCCCTGCCCCGCAGGTCACGATGCTCCCGGCGCCCCCTCCGAGCGCTCCAACAGCGCCCCTGAAAGCTTTCCTCGTTCTGTTTGGGATTTTGCTGCTGGCGGCGATTGCTTTGGTAACTTTCGTCCTGGTTCGACGCTAGCGCCCGAGCAGTTTTCGAGACATTGCACATGCGCGGCCGTGCTGCGCAGCAC
>Ga0335081_10006869_pt1 | contig 18155 bp, 15 predicted proteins | sample Lox_Sample_35_FD_206713 | JGI IMG/M metagenome (GOLD analysis project Ga0335081, IMG submission 206713) | Soil microbial communities from Loxahatchee National Wildlife Refuge, Florida, United States - Lox_Sample_3.5 | ecosystem: Environmental > Terrestrial > Soil > Wetlands | place: USA... | reverse complement strand
AGTGACCTGGGGAATGCTGCCTGCCGCCGGTCGCGGGCCGTCGGCGCTCGGATAGCGTTGGGGCGTGCCGGAACGACGTTGGAGCGGATCTTGGCTGATGGGCGTGCGCCCGTCCGGAGCCGGAAGCAGCTACCCGGGTGAGCGGCTCGGGCTACCGGAACGCGGTGCGGGCGCAGCCGCGGGATATGGTCCCCGGCTCGCGGCACTCTTCATTGACTGGGCGTTGTGCAGCGTCATCGCGATCACTGTACTGCACTCGCAAACCTGGACGATTGCGATCTTCGGGGCAGAGGCCTACCTGCTCACCGCGCTCACCGGGTTTACGGCCGGTAAGCGACTGGTCGGGCTGCGGGTCGCGCGGCTTGATGGCCGGCCGGTTGGCTTGGGCTGGGCATTCGTCCGAACGATCCTGCTGCTTGCGGTGGTCCCCGCGGTCATCATCGACCTAGACAGGCGCGGGCTACACGATCGCGCCGCGAACACGGTGGTCATCAAGGCCTGACCGCCCGGAGCCCGGGGAAACTGCCGCTGGCATGTCTGGTGCATCCGTGGTCTGGGGTCAGCGCATCCTGGCTGGGTCAGCGGATCCTGGGCTTGGGCCCTTTCGGCAGTCTGGTGCCCTTGGGCAGCGGGCCGCGCGGCGCCTGCATCGTCTGCGGCAGCGCCTTGAGCCGGTAGTTCAGCTCTGACACCTGGCCGCCCTTAAGGTTGCGCGGCAGCTTCATCACACGCGCATGCAGCTTCCTGATCGGCAATTGCCCTTCAGCGTTGCCCACCTGGATGTCGTAGATCGGCACGTCGTAGGCCACCCGCGAGATTCGCTTCTTCTCCGCTGCCAGCAGGCTCGACAACCCGCCGGGGTTCCCCTCGCCGACCAGCACGACGCCCGGCCGGCCAACCACGCGGTGTACCACGTCCATGTTCTTGTTGCCAGTCACGGCCGGAGTGACCGTCCAGTCGCCGCGGAGCGTCTGCAGCACGGCGGCGGCGGCGCCGGGCTGGCCCTCGATCTGCGCGAACTGCGCCGATTGCGCGAAGCGCCCGAAGAGGATCACCGCGGCGAGCACGCCGCAGAGCACGCCAAGCGGGATGAGGAAGGCGGCGAGACCGGTCAGCAGGCCGGCGACGACGAATACCGCGATGATGCCAACAGCGACGAGCGCCATGATTGGCAAGGCCCGCGGGTTGGCCTCCCTGACGATCTTCGCGACCATCCGGATCTGCGCGATCCGGCTCGGCTTCGCCTGGTCGTTCCCTGCGCTCTTACGTTTGCTGGCATCAGCGGCCTTCTTCGCCATGCACGGCAGGATACGAGGCCGGCGGCGTCAGGAGGAAACGGTGTCGGCCGGACTTGGCGGTGATGTGACGGCGGCGGCGGCGCGGCGATCCGCGGCGCCCAGGCTGCCGCGGTGTGCGATGGCCCGCTGGAACAGCCGTCCCGCACGGTAGGAGGACCGCACGAGTGGCCCGGACATTACCCCGGCGAACCCGATCGCGAGCGCCTCCGCGTGCAGCCCGGCGAACTCCTCAGGGGTCACCCACCGCTCCACTGGGTGATGCCGCAGCGATGGCCGCAGGTACTGGGTAATGGTCAGCAGATCGCAACCGGCCGCCCGCAGCTCCGCCATTGCCTGGCTGATCTCGTGCGGTTCCTCGCCCAGGCCAAGGATCAGGTTCGATTTTGTGACCAGACCGGCGTCGCGGGCCCGGCTCACCACCTCGAGCGAACGCTCGTAGCGGAATGCCGGGCGGATCCGCTTGAAGATGCGCGGAACGGTTTCGACGTTGTGGGCGAGAACCTCTGGACGCGCGGAGAAAACGTGTGCCAGCCGCTGCGGATGTGCATTGAAATCAGGAATTAGAAGCTCGACGCCGCAGCCTGCCGCGGCGGTGTGGATCTGCCGGCAAGTCTCCGCATAGAGCCAGGCGCCCCCGTCTGGCAGGTCGTCGCGGGCGACTCCTGTCACGGTGGCATACCGCAGCCCCATCGACTTGACCGATTCCGCGACCCTGCGCGGCTCGCCCGTGTCCAGCGGCGCGGGCTTGCCGGTGGCGATCTGGCAGAAGTCGCAGCGCCTGGTGCACTGGTCCCCGCCGATCAGGAAGGTTGCCTCACGGTCCTCCCAGCATTCGAAGATGTTCGGGCAGCCGGCCTCCTCGCACACGGTGTGCAGGCCCTCGCGGCGGACCAGGTCCTTCATCGCCATGTATGCCGGGCCCGTGCGCAGCCGCGTCTTTATCCACGGCGGCTTCTTCTCGATCGGAGTCTGGCTGTTCCTCGCTTCCAGCCGGAGCAGCCGACGTCCCTCGGGGTCGACAACCACAACATCAGATTATGTCGTCGTGCGGCCAGCCCGGCTCGCGGCACCGGATCAGGCTGGGTGCGGCGCCGCGGCTAGCGTCTGCGCCAGTAGCGCGTCCGCACCATGTACGCTGCGTCGGCCCGCAGCGCCGAGCGCGTCCGCCAAATGCCGCTGGACGACCGGGATCATGCTGGTAACGCTGATCGTGTGTCCGGCCTCCGCGGACAGGGTTGTCACCTGCGCGTCACGGATACCGCAGGGCACGATGCGGTCGAACCACGAAAGGTCGCAGTCGCAGTTGAGGGCGAAGCCGTGCATGGTGACGCCCCGCGCGACCCTGACTCCGATCGCCGCGACTTTCCTGTCGGGCCCCGCCATGCCCCCAACCGCAGCAAATCCGCCGGCCGCAGCGCCCGTGCCGGGCAAACTCGACCCGTGGGCCGGAGCAGGCCAGCCGACCGGAGCGGTCCCGGTGCCCGCAGGAGCAGCGCCCGACGTGCCGGCCGCAGCGCCCGTGCCCGCCGCAGCGCCCGCGCCGGCCGCAGCGCCTGCGCCGGCCGCAGCGCCCGTGCCCGCCGCAGCCACCCCATCAGTCGAGTGGATCTCGTGAGACGCGTGGATGTCGCCAGCTCCAATGACCGTATTTGCCACAGAAGTCCCGGCAGGCCCGGTCCCGCCAATTACCCAGACGCCGCTGCGTCCCTTCACCCGCCCGGCCACCACGCCGACGTCGGCGCACGCCCGGATCAGGCCCTCCTCGATGGCTCGCACGTATGCGACGACGTCGATCGGGTCGGGAAGCCTGATAATCGGGTAGCCGACGAGCTGGCCAGGCCCGTGCCAGGTGATCTTCCCGCCCCGGTCAACGTCTATCACCGGTGCGCCCGGGTCGCCGATGGGGCGGTCGAGGGCTCCGGTGCGCTTGCCCGCCGTGTACACGGGCTCGTGCTCGAGCAGCAGGCAGCTGTCCGGGATCTCATTGTGGACCCGCCGGTCGTGCAGCCGCCGCTGCAGTCCCCAGCCATCCAGGTAGGGAACCGCCCGCGAACCGATTCCAAGCTGTGCGAACACGATGTCTACGGCGGTTTCCACACGTCAAGCCTAGCCTTGCGGGGCCGCCCCATCGCTGCACCCGTGCCGCTCTGCGCGGTGACAGAAAACCTCTTGAGCGACCGCGATCACGGCGCGGGCTCGGCGGCTCAGCCCGGCCGAAGCTCGCCGGTAAGCGCGCCGCCGATGTCGGCGTACCTGAACTCGTAACCTGCGTCGGCCAGCCGCCCGGGCAGGACCCGGGCGCTCATCAGCAGCTCGCCAGCCGCCTCGCCGAGCGCGAGCCCTAGCACGGGGGAGGGGGCGCGCAGGACTGCCGGGCGGCCGAGCGCGGCGGCGAGAGCCGAGGTGAACGTCGCGTTCGTCACCGGATTCGGCGTGGTGAGGTTGACCGGGCCGACGATGTCCGCCCTTTCAAGCAAGAAGCCGATCGCGCCGACCACGTCGGCCATCGCCATCCAGCTCATGTATTGGGTACCCGGCCCAAGGCTGGCGCCGAGCCCGAGCCGGAACAATGGCACCAGCCTGCCGAGTATTCCGCCGTCTTTCGAGAGAACGATGCCAGTTCGCAGGTTTACGACCCGGATCCCTGCCTGCGCCACGGCACCGGTCGCCGCCTCCCACTCCCGAACGACGCCGGACAGAAATCCGCTGCCCGCGGGTGCGGATTCTGCTACGGCGTGATCGCCAGTATCGCCGTACCAGCCGATCGCTGAGCCGGACAGCAGCACTGCCGGGGATTGCCCCAGAGCCGCGAGCAGCGAGGCGAGCGCCCGCGTGCCATCGACCCTGCTCGCACGGATCTCCTGCTTTCTCGCCGCCGTCCACCGGCGGCTGGCGATCGACGCGCCCGCCAGATGCACCGCGGCGTCAATGCCCTCAAGGGCGGCGAGGGTCTGCCGGGCGGCCGCGACGTTACCTCCGGCGGCGGGGTTCCACTGGACCTCGTCGACAGCGCCAGCTGGCCGCCGTACCAGCTTTATCACCTCGTGCCCGCAGGCCCGCAGATGGCCGGTGAGGGCTGTGCCGATCAGCCCTGACGAGCCGGTAATCGCGATCCTCACCAGTGCGCCTCCCCCCCCGTAATTCCGCTGGTGCCTCAGAGCCCGAGTTCGGCTTCGAACGCACCCTCCTCCAGCCGGGTCTTCACTGTCGTGAGGAACCGGGCCGCGTCGGCGCCGTCGACGAGCCGGTGGTCGTAGGTGAGGGCCAGATAGGCGACACAGCGTACGGCTATCACCTCGCCGAGTTGAGGGTCGTCAAGCACGACGGGGCGCTTCACGACCGCGCCGGTGCCCAGGATCGCGACCTGGGGCTGGTTGATAATGGGCGTGTCGAAGATCGCGCCACGGCTGCCCGTATTGGTGAGCGTGAAGGTACCGCCGCTCAGTTCGTCCGGTGAGACCTGGCCGGACCGGGTGCGCCGGGCGAGGTCGTCGATCTTTCGGGCGAGCCCACCGATGTTGAGGTCACCGGCATTACGGATCACCGGTACGAGCAGACCGCGGTCGGTGTCGACAGCGATGCCCAGGTGTTCCACGTCATAGTAGGTGACCTCGCCCCTCTCCGTGTCGACGAGCGCGTTCAGCTTGGGGTGCATCTTGAGCGCTTCGAGTGTGGCGAGGGTGAAGAACGGGAGGAAGGAAAGCCGGACCGCTTCGCGCCTCTCGAAGTCCGTCATCGCCCGCTGGCGCAACCGGGCGATCTTCGTCACGTCTGCCTCCACCACGGTGGTGAGCTGCGCGGACGTGTGCAGTGAGTCGACCATTCGCTGCGCGATCACCTGGCGCAGTCGCGACATCCGTTCGGTCCTGCCCCGAAGGGGTGATGGCTCGATCGCCGGCCGCGGCTGCGATGCGGTTTCGGGGGATGGCGCCGCGGCCGGTGCCGTGACGGGCGGCGGCGCGGCGCGCGCCGTGTCCGCCGGGCCGGCAACGGACGGGGCCGTGGCGGACATGGCGGCGGGCGGGGGAGCGGCGGCGACTGGCGCGGGTGAGCCAGGCGCCGGCGGGCCCGCCGGCGTTACCGCCTGCGGGGCGCGCATCGCATGGGCCGCCTCGACCACGTCCTGCTTGCGGATCCGGCCGCCAACGCCGGAACCTTGGACCGATCCAAGGTCGACGCCGTGCTCGATTGCGAGCTTGCGCACCAGCGGTGTGATGTAGGGACCCTCGCCCGCCGGCAGCGGCGTCGGCGGAGCGTATGGCTGCTGCGCTGCTGGAGATGGCGGTGGGGCGGCTGGCGGTGACCCGGCCGCGCCGGGTCCTGGCGGGGCGCTCGCTTGGCTGGCAGCGGCAGCAGCCGGGCTTGCCGGAGCGCCAGTCCGCGGGCCACCTGCCGACGGCGCCTGCGCTGGCCAGGCCGAAGGCGGTGTGTCGGTGAGCGACGCCCAGCCGGGCTGCGCCTGTGCTGGCTCTCCCTGTGCTGGCCCTCCCTGTGCTGGCTTCCCTTGTCCCGGCTGTCCCGCCTGCGCGGTCGGCGTATCGGCAAGTGGCGAAACCGCGCTCGGGCGTGGATATTGCTCCCGCTGAGCGTGCGCGGCCGAATGATGCCGGGCCGGCGCGTCGGAAGGCCGGGTGCCTTCCTCATCGATTACTGCGAGCTCGGCGCCGACTTCGACAGTCTCTTCCTCAGCGACGCTGATCCCTCGCAGCACGCCCGAGGCCGGCGAAGGTATCTCAGTGTCCACCTTGTCAGTCGAGACCTCGAGCAACGGTTCGTCCGCGTTGACGAGGTCGCCCTCCTTCTTCAGCCAGCGCGTGACGGTGCCCTCCGTGACGCTCTCGCCTAGCTGGGGCATTCTTACCGAGACCGACATGGTTTCAGCGACTCCTTTGGCGAACGGCTCGTAGTCGTATTGCTGGCACTTCCTGTACCGCTCTTCGGTCTGCTCCTGGGTCTGACCCGGCAAGTGCCGGTCGGCGCCCGGCAGCCCTACCCATGCACGTGCAAAGGCTTGCCCGCGAGGGCCAGGAACGCCTCGCCAAGTGCCTCGGACTGCGTCGGGTGCGGATGAATGAGCTGGGCGACCTCGGTGGGCAGAGCCTCCCAGTTGTAGATCAGCTGGCCCTCGGCGATCAGCTCGCCGACCCGGCTGCCAACGAGGTGCACGCCCACCACGGGGCCGCCGCCGGCCGTGGCGATAACCTTCGCTGCGCCGCGCGTCTGCAGGATCTGGCTCCTGCCGTTGCCGGCCAGGTCGTAGGTGAATTCCTCGACCTCGATGCCGCGCTGGGCCGCCGTGGCGGAGGTAATGCCCACGGACGCCACTTCCGGTTCGCTGTAGGTGACGCGCGGCGCGCCGTCGTAGTCGATCGGGGCTGGATTGAGCCCGCCGAGCCGCTCGGAGACCATGATCCCTTCGGCGAAACCGACATGCGCGAGTTGCGGGGTCGCGATGAGATCGCCGACCGCGGAGATCGTCGGGATGTTGGTCCGGCAGAGCGCGTCGACCGTGACGAAACCGCGCTCGAGTTCCAGTCCAGCCTGCTCATAACCGAGCCCGGCCGAGACGGGACCGCGGCCGACAGCTACTAGCAGCAGTTCGGCTTCGAGCGTCTTGCCGCCTTCCAGCAAGACCGTGACACTACTACCGGAATTCTTGACGCTCTCGAATCTCGCGCCCAGTTCGTAGGAGATGCCGCGCCGCCTGAATGCGCGCTCCAGCAACTTCGAACTCGAATCCTCCTCGGTCGGCACGAGGTGGGAGAGCATCTCGACGATCGTCACCTCGGCCCCGAAGGACCGCCACACACTGGCGAACTCGGCCCCGATGACGCCACCGCCGAGAATGACCACAGACTGGGGTACCCGGTCGAGCGTGAGTGCCTGGTCGCTGGTAATTATCCGATCGCCGTCAAGTTCGAGCCCTGGCAGGCTCTTCGCCTGCGAGCCCGTCGCAAGCACCAGGTGGGAGCCCTCGAAGATGGCGTCCCCGACCAGGACCTGGGTCGGCGAGACGAGCCGGCCCTCGCCCTCGACGAAGTCGATGCCATGGCTGCGGACAAGGCCCTGGAGCCCTTTCCAGAGCCGGGTGACGACCCTGTCCTTATAGGCGTTGACGCCGGGCATGTCCACACCTTCGAACCGGGTTTTGATGCCGAAGCTCTCGCTCTCCCGTGACTGATCAGCGATCTCGGCGGCGTGCAGCAGCGCCTTGGTAGGGATGCAGCCGCGATGCAGGCAGGTGCCGCCGACTTTGTCCTTCTCGATGAGCGCAACGCGCTTGCCGAGTTCGGCCGCGCGGAACGCGCACGCGTAGCCCCCGCTGCCGCCGCCCAGGACCACGATGTCGTAGGCGTTGTTATTCGCCACAGAAGGCTCCTTATCGATGTTCATAACGTGGCGTGCCCGGCTGTGCGGGCGCTATCGGGCTCCCGGACCCGCGGCCTTGCCGGGACGCCGGCCAGCGCACTGCCCGCGCGCCGCCGCCACCCGGCTCAATTGTCCTTTCACAGCCGTCCATCCGCCACGTCCTCCGCGATCTGGATCAGTGTCCGGGTGGCCGCACCGGTCCCGCCCTTCGGCGTGTAACCGTAGGCCTCACCATCATTGAAAGAGGGGCCGGCGATGTCCAGGTGCGCCCATCGCACGCCGCTGGGGACGAATTCGCGGAGAAACACCCCAGCGACGAGCATGCCCGCGTTCTTGTCCGCAGCCACATTCGCGATGTCTGCCACCGTGGAGTCGAGCGACCTGCGCAGTTCACCCGGCAGCGGCATCGGCCACATCGCTTCGCCGGCCCGGCCCGCGGCGTTCACTACCGCTTCGCGCACCGCGTCGTCGCTGGCCATCACGGCGCTGATGCGGCGACCGAGCGCGACCAGTTGCGCGCCCGTCAGGGTGGCGACGTCGATGAGCAACGCCGGTGCGTCCCCGGAAGAGCGGGCGAGGACGTCCGCGAGCACGAGTCGGCCTTCCGCGTCAGTGTTGAGCACCTCGACGGTTTTGCCCCCATACATGGTGAGCACGTCGGACGGCCGCTGCGCCGTGCCGCTCGGCATGTTCTCCGCGAGCGGCAGGTAACCGACCACCCGCACGGCCGGCCGCAGCGCGGCGATCGCCTGCATGGCGCCAAGCACCGCCGCGGCCCCGCCCATGTCGGATTTCATGATCTCCATGGCCGCGGGCGGCTTGAGCGAGAGGCCACCGGAGTCGAACGTGATGCCCTTGCCCGCGAGCACCACTGTCCGCTGCGCGGCCGGGTGCGTGTACTGAAGGCGTACGAGCCGGGGCGGGTTCACCGATCCCTGGCCGACGCCGAGGATCCCGCCGTACCCCTGTTCGGTGAGTTCCCCGACTCCGAGTACGTCCGCGCTGAGCCCGCAGGACGCGGCCACCCGCTGCGCCGCCGCGGCAAAGTCGCGCGGGGTCAGGTCGGCGGGCGCCGTATTGACCAGGTCACGCACGAGCCCTATCGCTTCCGCGATAACCCGCGCGCGTTCAACGCCGGCCGCTGCGCCCTCGCCGTCGGAGAGCACGATCAGGTCGGGCGCGGGTGAGCGGCTCCCCGTCCGGTACCTGCCGAATTCATAGCTCCCAAGCAGCGCGCCGAGCGCGACGTCCGCGGCCTCGGCGGCGTGCCTCGCGGGCAACGCGAGACCGATACGCCGCTGGCTGCCGTGGCCGGTGGCACCCCGCTGCGCGCTCCCCGCCAGCGCGCGGACAGCCGCGCCCGCGGCGCGCCTGAGCGCCTCGCCGGCGCGGAGCGCATCACCCATGCCGGTCGGCTGACCTAGCCCGACCGCCGCGACGAGGGGGGCCCGAAGGCGCCCTCCGCCCGGCACCTTGGTGACTTCCTCGGCCTTTCCTGTTGCGCCGAGCACGGCCAGCGTGCTCGTGAGTTCCCCGCCGAGCGCCTCCGCCACCTGCTCCGCGCCTGGCGCGGGACGTGGGCCGTCTGCGCCTTCGATCACGCCGATCACGATGGCGTCGGCGTCGAGCGAACGGGGGGAGGCGGATGCTGCCGAGATCGTCGCGCCAGCCGTTGAGATCGTCGTGCTCACCTTGCCGATGTTAGTGCCCTGCGCCAGATGTGCGGCGCACGGCAGTAACCGCCACAGACGCTTCCGGCAGCGCGGGCGAGCTCCTGCGCCGATGGCACCTAAGCGCCCGGCCGAAGTCCTTGCTACCTTGTGATAGTTCTCGTTCTGGACGACGAGATCTCGCTCGGCCTCCGCTCCGGCATTTCGGTGCGGCGAGACGCCGAGACCTTACCCTTACGAATTGGAGCCGCGCGCCATCACCGGCCAGGCGTCGACCACCCGGCCGTCGCGCGTGATGAGCAGTTCATCCGCGAGGTTGACCGCCGTGCAGACGTGGTTCGGGACGACGGCAACGACCTCGCCGAGCTCGGGTCCCGCGGAGCCAGGCGGCAATACGACCGTCGCATGATGCTCAGAGACGGCCACGATCCGGGCGTTCGGCCAGTTCAGCAAGCGTCCGAATCCAGTGCTCCACGGCTGGCGGTCCGCACCGAGCACCTTGCTGCCCGAGTCGACGACGAATCGGCCGGGGTCGGGCCGGCTCACCACGGTCGCTGCGGCGGCAAGCGCGATCTGCTCCCTGCCGCAGACACCCAGTTCAAGTTGCTGTGCGTCGTTGAAGACGTAGACGCCGGGTCGTATCTCGGTCGGCGGTGGGTGGGCCCGCACCGCCGCGGTCGGCGTAGATCCGCCGCTGCGCTCATAGCCTGGACCCCTTCCGCCAGCCCCGCTGTCAGGCCCGGTGCCCTCGTCAGGCTCTGCGGCGTCAGCCCCGCGATCCCGCTGTGCGCCCCCAGCGCGCGTAGCCTCAATCCCTGCGGCCAGCAGCACGGCGGATGCCTCGGCAAGTGCCGCCGCTTCCTCCGCCGCGGCCTGCTGACGCCCGCCGGGTGTGTAGCCGTGGCCGGGGAACGTGAAGACTCCGGCGAGGGGCAGGCCGGCCCGTGCGATGCCGTGTGCTACCTCGCCGGCCTGGCCGGCCGGTACTCCGGTCCGGTGGTGCCCGCTGTCGATCTCGATGAGGATCTCGGGTGGCCCAGTGAGACGGGAAAGCCGGGCCAGCCCTGCGGCCGCTTCGGCCGACTCCACCGCCAGGCGGAGCCTCACTCGCTCTGCCAGCACCTCAATGCGGTTCATCCGCGCGGGTGAGGGCCAAACTGGATAGGCGATGAAGAGATCGGTCACACCGGCGGCGGCAAATTTTTCGGCCTCGCCGATCGTCGCCACGGTAAGGCCAGCCGCGCCCAGGTCGAGCTGGAGACGTCCGATCTGTGCCGTTTTGTGGGTCTTCGCGTGCGGCCGCAGACGCATCCCTCGCCCGGCGGCGGATTCGGCCATGTCCCGCAGGTTGCGCTCAACTCGCGCCTGGTCCACGAGGAGCACCGGTGTCGTGATCTCCGGAGGCAGCAGCATCAGGCGACCCTGATCCCCCTTCGCGGGACCCGCGCGAGCTGGGTGGTGTATCCCGCATCGGTCCCTGCTGACCTGACCTTGGTGACCGACAATACGCTGGCGCCGGGTGTGGTCACGCCGCCGTCATGCCCCTTGGCGGGGCCCGCGCGGGCCGGGTGGGGTATCCCGCGCGCCGGTCCGTGGTGACCGTTCCGTGGTGACCGGCAATACGCTGGCGCCGGGCGTGGTCACGCCGCCGTCACGATCAGGCAAACGGCCGTGGCTATCTCGGTGAGCGCGCCGAGCACATCCCCGGTGATTCCGCCGAGCCGGCGCACGGCGTGACCGGTCAGCGCGAGCGATACGGCCAGCCCAGCGGCGATTCCGGTGGGCAGCAGCCAGCCACCCGACGGCGCGGCGAGGAGCCGGCCGCAGAGTGCGGCAAGGCCGAGCACTACAACCGTCAGTACGGCGGGCACCGCCGCTGGCAGGGTGCCCGCGACGAGCGCGCCAAGCCCGTGTGGCCTGGCGGCCGGGACGCCGCGGCGGCACGCCCAGGTGATCGCCAGTCGACCGGCCACCGTCGCGGTCACGAGCGCCGCGCCGCCATGACCGGCGGAGGCTGTGCTGCCGACGGCGCCTGCCGCGCCGCGATCCTGTACCTGGGCGAGCGCGGCGACCTGAACGAGAAGCGTGAGCACTAGCGTTGCGACGCCGAACGGCCCGATGTCGGAGCGTCGCATGATGTCGAGCGCCTCGGTCGCGGTCTTGCCGCCGCCAAGGCCGTCAGCGAAGTCGGCCAGGCCGTCCAGGTGCAGCCCGCGGGTCAGCAGCGCGAGCGTCGAGACGGCGAGCACGGACGTGAGGAGGGGCCCGGCGCGCAGCAGGCGATCCGCGCCGAGGAGCACGGCGGCAGCGGCCGCGCCAAGGGCCAGGCCGACGGCGGGAGCCCATGCCATCGCCGCCGCGGCGGTTTCCCTGCTGACCCTGCCGTCCGCGCTGCCCCACGAAGGCAGCACCGACAGCAGGCTGACCGCGAGCCTGGGCCCGTCCCATACCATGGCCGACCAGCTTAGATGCCACGCCGACGCACGGCGGCGCCGACGCCGCATCCGGCGCCGCTACGGCCGCCGCGGCAACGCAATGATCTCATCCCTGCCGTGCAGGTGAAACCTGACCCGCTGACGGTGCAGGATGGAAGGCATGAGGGATACCCGCGCTGCGGCCGATGACCTGCGTGCGGCAATCGAGCGCACCGGCTACTACCCCGGGCTGGTCACTGACGCGGTCGCGTCCGCGCTCGGTTCCGAGCCGGTCATGGCCTACGTAGTGCACCACGACGCCATATTCGACCCGGCGATGGAGGTACGCCGCCACATCACGGTGCTCGTTCTCACGCCGAGCCGGCTGATCTACAGCCATACCGACGAGCATCCCGCGGAGGAGAAGGAGGCACCGAGCGCCGAGACGAGTACAGAGGCCGTGCGGTTCTCAAGGATCCAGTCCGTCGCGATCACCCGCGTCGTCGCGGATCCAGCGTCCTACATGAGCGGCGCGACCACACCAACCGAGGTGATGCTTGCCATCGGCTGGAACGTGCTGTCACATGTGGAACTCGAGCCAGCGCATTGCGGCGACGAGAGCTGCGACGCCGACCACGGCTATACTGGCACGATCACGACGGATGACCTGACCCTCCGGGTCAGCGAGGCCGCGGACGGCGCGGAGGGTGTCACGCAGGTGCTCGCGTTCGCGGAGGCGCTTTCTTCGGCCACCGCGCGGCTCGGGGCCTGATGGGGTCCGGGCGCGCGGCGCCATTGAGCGTCTGACCGGTCTTTGCGGTCATGACCCGTACCGCCGAGCGAGCCGGTGCCTTCGATCACCGCTTTGCCCAGGCCACACCGCAGTGGCACGACAATCAGGCTGACGGCCGACGCCACCCGGAGGACTGCCCCCGCATGACGCACGAGCCGAGGGTGCTTTACCCGCCGCCGTATGGCAGAGGCACGCTGCCTGATCTGGCGTGTTCACTGCTGACTTCGCTGCGCGTACCTGGCGAGCCTGACGTGCTCGGCCTACCCGACGCTGACCGGGTATGCCTGCTCGTCGTGGACGGCCTCGGCTGGGAACTGCTCCGTGAGCACCAAGCGGCGGCGCCGTTCCTTTCCGAGCTTGCCGCGGCGGGCGGGCCGATCTCGGCAGGCTTCCCGTCGACCACGGTGACCAGTCTGTCCTCGCTTGGCACTGGCCGGCCGCCCGGCGAGCACGGCATGCTCGGTTACCAGGTGGCCAGGCCGGGTGAGGGCAAGCTGCTTAACCTCCTGCGCTGGGACCCTGACGTCGATCCGGTTGTCTGGCAGCCCGTGCCGACGATCTTCCAGCGCGCTGCTGCCGCCAAGGTGCACGCGAGCTACGTGGCCGCGTCCGCGTTCCGCGGCAGCGGCCTCACCACCGCCTTCGCCCGCGGCGTTGACTACCGTGGCGCGAACAGCCTCGGCGAGCTGGCGGCAAGGGCGCAGGAAGCACTGCGCTCGGGCGCCGGCGACCGTAGCCTGGCAGTGGTCTATCACGGCCACCTTGACGCCACGGGGCACGCGTTCGGGATCGCGTCCGACGCATGGCGCTACCAGCTCGCCCACGTCGACAAACTCGCCGAGCAGCTGGCGACAGGCCTGCCCGAGGGTTCGGTGCTTCATGTGACGGCTGACCACGGCATGGTGGACGTCGGTTCGGACGACCGCGTGGACGTGGATACCGTCCCCGCTCTGCGGGAAGGTGTGGCGCTGCTTGGCGGCGAGCCGCGGGCGCGGCATGTCTATGCCGAGCCGGGGGCCGCCGGCGACGTCCTTGCCACCTGGCGTGAGCTGCTCGGCGGCCGGGTGTGCGTGCTATCCCGGGCGGAGGCGATCACTCAGGGCTGGTTTGGTGAGGTAGCGGCCGAGTTTGAGCCGCGCATCGGTGACGTGGTCGCGGCTCCCTATGGCCCGACCGCGGTCGTGGCTACCAAGGCTGAACCGCTCGAGTCCTCGCTCATCGGCATGCACGGCTCGCTGACGCAGGATGAGCAGCTCATCCCGCTGCTCACGCTCAGCACCGTCTGACCGGTGCCGGAGCATCAGCCCGTGGACGTGAGCAGCACCCCGCAGCCGCTGGTTGAGGCGCCGGTGCTAGCTCGCGCGCTCGCGGCACCTGCGCCGCCGGTCGTGCTCGATGTCCGCTGGCGACTCGGCGGCCCGCCGGGCGCGCAGAGCTATCGCGCGGGGCATCTTCCCGGCGCGGTTTTCCTTGACCTCGCAACACAATTGTGCGGCCCGCCCGGATCCGGTGGAAGGCATCCGCTGCCATCGGCGGCTGGCTTCCAGACCGTCATGCGGCGCGCCGGGGTGAGCGCCGGCCGGAAGGTCGTCGTGTACGATGACGCCGACTCGGTCGCGGCGGCCCGTGCGTGGTGGACACTGCGCTATTTCGGGCACCGGGCGGTACAGGTGCTTGACGGCGGCTACCTGGCGTGGACCACCGCAGGCCTGCCGGTCGAGCGTGGTGAACCCGGCCGCGCGGCAGGCACCGCGACCGCGACGACCGCGACGGGGGATTTCACTGCGGAGCCCGGTGGCATGGCTGTCCTTGACGCGGATGAGTCGGCCCGGCTCGCCCGTTATGGTGTACTGCTCGACGCGCGGGCGGCGGAGCGGTACCGCGGTGAGGCGGAACCGGTGGATCCGGTAGCCGGGCACATCCCGGGCGCGGTGAGCGCGCCAGCCAGCGCGAACACGGACAAGGACGGTTGCTTCACCAGCCCGGCGGACCTGCGATCGCGGTTCGCGTCGCTCGGTGCGAGCGCGGACACCCTGACGGGCGCGTACTGCGGCTCCGGGGTGACCGCCGCCCAGGAAGTGCTCGCGCTCACGCTGGCCGGCTTTCCCGCCGCCCTGTACGTCGGTTCCTGGTCGGAATGGGTCACCGATCCGGCGCGCCCAGTCGCCGTGGGCGGTGCGCCGGGTTGAGGTAACCGGGCTGTACAGGCTCGGCGGCGCCCTCGCCCAGCGGCCGCGGCCGCAGCACGCAACCCATCCCCGCCGCGGCTGGTCTACTACTTTGAGTTCTGGCACACCCGGCGCACAGGAGATGTCATGGGCCTGTTCGAAGGCACTGATGACCATCAGTGGTCCCAGCAGCATCTGTCGCACTATGTCGAGGGCGACCTCGGCGCCCGTGCGCGCCGCCGTCTCGAGGGCCACGCGGAGGACTGCGTCGACTGCGGACGCGGCATCCGCGCGATGCGTGCACTCGTCCGGATGATCCCGGTCATTGAGGGCCGCGACCCGATCCGCGCGCCAGCCGGGATCTTCGACCGGCTCCGTGCCGAGGGTGTAAATGGCGGCGAGGGCCTCGAGGGCGGCGAGGGCGGCGTTGACTCGGATCCAGCCTGGGACAAATGATGCCGCAGCTGCCGGGCCGGGATGACCTCGACGCCACGGAGACCAGCCTGGTCGCCCGCGCCCAGGCCGGGGACATGTATGCGTTCGAGCAGCTGGCCAGCGCGCACGCCGACCGTCTTTTCGCCGTTTTGCTACGGCTCCTCGGCGATCGCGCCGAGGCCGAAGACGTGGCCCAGGAGGTGTTGCTGCGGGCCTGGCGGGCCATCAGCCGCTTCCACGGCCGATCTCTGTTCTTTACCTGGCTCTACCGGATCGCGGTCAATGAAGCCAACCGTTCACTGGTTAAGAACACCCGCAGGCCGATGACCGTGCCCCTTGATGAAGGGGTGCTGGGAGTGCCTGCGCCGGTCGGCGAGCCATCCCGCCGGGTCGAGCAGCTCGAGCTTCGCGAGGCGCTGGACAAGGCGCTGCGGGAGCTGCCTTCGACCGACCGGACCGCGATCGTGCTGCGAGACATCGAAGGGCTCTCCACGCGGGACGCGGCGGAGATCACTGGCGTCGGCGAAGCCGCGTTCAAGAGCCGCCTGCACCGGGCGCGGCTGAAGGTCAGGGCCGCGCTTGGCGACGATGCGCTCATCAAGGCCGGAGGCTGATCACCTGCCTCCGCAGGACGTTGCCCCTGACGCGGGCCGCAGCGGCCCGAAGCACGCCGCCGTTAGGGCGTGTCCCGTGCCATGCCCCAACGGCGCGGCTGATCACCCGGGCAACTTGGCGCCGGGCGCCGGTAGGCGCCCGGGCACGGGTTTGTACGCCGGTGGCTTCCTCGGCGCTGACGAGATCCCGGTGCCGGGCGATCGGGGCGTAACCTGCTGCGAATCTGTGCGGATCTCCACACGCTCTACACACCCTCAGCAGCCCGCGTGCATATGACGGCGTTGTCCTGCTCCTATGGAAGGCCGGGGTATCATCGAAGACGGCTCCCAGGCCAGATAGCTCGCCGTCCATCTTCCGCCAGACCTGGATTTCCGCTCAGCGACCAGGCTGGTCCGCTGGTGGAGTCCAGGAGGCCGCGTCGAATGCTGCACGTGTCTCTCTTGGGGGAGCAGGCAATCACCGACGACGCGACGGGCAACGTCCGGACCTGGTCGTCGCGCGCGGTTGCCCTCGTCGCCCTCCTGGTCACCCACGCCGGGTCGCCCCAGGCGCGGCAGCGGATCGCGGGACTGTTCTGGCCGGATTCGACGGAGGCACAGGCGCTCACGAATCTGCGCCGCGAGCTGCACTATCTGCGTCAAATTCTGGGAGATGAGCCGTCACTCGTCGTCACGTCCAGGGATCTGTGCTGGCGGGACAGCGATACCTGCCGCGTCGACGTGCGTATCTTTGATATCGAGCGCGAGGCTGCCCTGGCGGCGGCGGCGGCCGGTGATGGCGAGGGCGTCGTCGTGCATGCTACCAAGGCCATCGCCCAGTACCGGGGCGATTTTCTGCCCGGCGTGTACGACGACTGGCTGCTCGATGCCAGGTCAGAGCTCGAGCGGCAATGCGTGAACTTGTGTGATCTGCTCTCCGGGACGCGAGCGCGAAGGGGTGACCTGATTGGAGCGGCGGATGCCGCCCGCCGCCGGATCCAGCTGCAACCGTTGGAGGAGGCCGGCTATCGCACCCTGATGCGGCTGCAGGCCGACCTGGGCGACCGTGCCGGTGCGGTCAGTACTTATCATCACTGCGCTTCGGTCCTGGAGCGTGAACTCGGCGTCATCCCGGACCCAGCGACACGGCAGGCGTTCGAGCGCTTGATGGCCCACGTAGACACTGCAAGGGCAGGGCCTACGAATATCGGGCCTGCCGTCGGTCGTTCCGGGTTCGCCGCGGCAGCGCTCGTGGGCCGGTCTCGGGAACTTGCGCTGCTCCAGGGCCTGTGGCGGGCGGCCGCGGCGGGCCGCCCCGGTCTTGCGCTGGTCCGCGGTGGCGCGGGGGTCGGGAAGACCCGGCTGGTGGCAGAGGTCGCCGAGATGGCACGGCTGCAAGGGGCGGTGGTGGCAAGCAGCCAGTGCTTTGGAACATCGGGGCGGCTGGCGCTCGCACCGGTGGCTGACTGGCTGCGAAATCCGGCAGTTCAGGCAGCAACGGAGGCGCTCGAAGAGGCCTGGCGCGCCGAAGTCGACAGGCTAGTGCCATCCGGGGGCCGCGGCGGACGGGCGGGGGGCTCGAGGGCAATGGTGGATGCCTGGCAACGCCACCGCTTCTTCGAGGGCCTTGCACGGGCGCTGATCGGCGTCGGCCGGCCGACGCTGCTGGTCTTGGACAACATGCAATGGTGCGATCAGGAGACGCTGGCATTCCTCACGCTCTGCCTGGGGCTGGCCTCCGGAGCCCCGATCCTGGTGGCCGGCACACTTCGCGACGACAACCTGGACGACGACGCCGCACTCGCGGACTGGACCGCCAGGATGCGGGCCACCGGGCTGCTCACCGAGCTTTCCCTCAGCGCGTTGGAGCCCGCCGACACGGCACGTCTCGCCGAGGCGATCTCCGGGCGCCCTCCCGGCGCAGCCGATGCGAACCTGCTACAGGCGATGACTGGCGGTTTCCCCCTGTACGTCATCGAGGCAGTGCGCGGCAGCGTAGAGCCGGACAGCACCCCCCTGCCGACCGGTGACTTCACGGCCGTGCTGCGCAACCGACTTGGCCAGGCGAGTCCGGCGGCCCGGGAGGTGGCCGGCCTCGCGGCCGCAGTGGGGGCCGACTTTACCCTCGATCTGCTCACCGAGGCGAGCGACCTGGAACCCGGCATCGTGGTGAGGGCGGTCGACGAGCTGTGGCGGCGCAGGATCATGCGCGAGTTCCGAGACGGCTACGACTTCTCCCACGATTTGCTCCGCGAAGCGGCATACACGCAGGTCAGCCCACCTAAACGCTGGCTGCTGCACCGGCGTATCGCGCAAAGCCTGGAGCTGCTCCACGCTGGCGACCCGGACATGGTCGCGGCTCAGCTGGCGGGCCAGTATGCCCGCGGCGGGCGACCCGGGCGGGCGGTGGACTAC
>Ga0335081_10006868_pt1 | contig 18156 bp, 20 predicted proteins | sample Lox_Sample_35_FD_206713 | JGI IMG/M metagenome (GOLD analysis project Ga0335081, IMG submission 206713) | Soil microbial communities from Loxahatchee National Wildlife Refuge, Florida, United States - Lox_Sample_3.5 | ecosystem: Environmental > Terrestrial > Soil > Wetlands | place: USA... | reverse complement strand
CGATCGAAACCGCTGCTTGCCCGATTTCCGCCAGCCTCCAGGCCCGGTCCATGAAGGTGACGACCCCAATCACCAGCGCGATGCCGGCCATGGTAATAGGCACCAGGACAGCCATCGACAGCGATACCCGGGCCCGGCTGACCTTCAGCCGCGGCTCCACCTTCTCTTCATAGACTTCGATGTTCTCCTGGAATTCACGGGAGAGGAATTTGCCCATTTCGGCATAGAGACTGTCCACATAGGACACCAGCGTCAGAATGAAAAGCAACACGAGAAGGGCGACAATGGCAGCAAGGCTCATGATCGTCGGGCGGAGGGCCTGCCACGGCCGCCCGCCGGAGCGCTCCGCTCGATCAGCGCTGTGGGCAGCCGGAGCGCTCGCCGCAAGCGCGCCTCTTTCCGCCCCATCTCTCCAGCATCGGTTTCGTGGTCGTGGCCGGCCAGGTGCAAAAGGCCGTGCAGGATCAGGATCTTCAGCTCGTCGGCCGCGCTGTGTCCCAGGCGGCGGGCATTGCGCGCGGCGATCTCCGCCGAGATAGCGATGTCCCCGGAACTCCCGCCGCCGGGACATCGAGACACGGAGAAATTCCCTTTCACAATGCTCCGTGTCTCCGTGTCTCCGTGGTGGACTCTGTTGTCCGTCGAAGGAAACGAAAGCACGTCGGTCGCGGTGTTCTTCCCGCGAAAGCGGCGATTCAGCCGACGGATCTGTGCGCTGGTGGTGATCAACACGTCCACCTCGCCCCCGACCCCGGCTGCGCGCTGGGCCTGGGTGGCAAATCGTTCGAGCGCCCCCGCCCTCACGCCCCGCACCGTGCTATGGACGATCACCACACCCATCCCCAAAACGAACGGGAGGGCCCATGATGCAGCCCTCCCCATCCGACTCGCAAGTTCTTAGTCGTCGCCAGCCGCAGCGTCCCCCTTGGCTTCCATCTTCGGAATCTCTTTCTTGCCATTGCTCCGCGCTTCCCCATTCTGCAGGACCAGCGGAGTCTGGTTCTCGCGCGCCTTGTGATCATCGTAGGCGCGGATGATGCGCTGCACCAGCTGGTGCCGCACCACGTCGGTTTCGTCGAAGTAGGTGAAGATGACGCCTTCGGTGTTCTTCAGAATGTCGATGGCTTCCAGCAAGCCGCTGCGCCGGGCGCCGCCGGGCAAATCGATCTGGGTGATGTCACCGGTGATGACCGCTTTGGAGTTGAACCCCAGGCGGGTGACGAACATCTTCATCTGCTCCGAGGTGGTGTTCTGCGCTTCATCGAGAATAATAAAGGAATCGTTCAGTGTGCGCCCGCGCATGAACGCGATGGGTGCGATCTCGATGATGTTCTTCTCCAGGTAGCGGTCCACCTTCTCCGGATCCATCATGTCGTAAAGCGCGTCGTAGAGCGGCCGCAGATAGGGGTCGATCTTCTCCTGCAGCGTGCCGGGCAGAAATCCCAGGCGCTCGCCGGCTTCGACCGCGGGACGCGCCAGGATGATGCGGTTCACCTTCTTAGCCAGCAGCGCCGAGACCGCCATCGCCACGGCAAGGTACGTCTTACCCGTGCCTGCGGGGCCGATGCCGAAGACCATGTCGTTGCGCTCCATGGCTTCCATGTAGCGGCGCTGATTCATGCTCTTGGGCGTGATGGGGCGTTTGCCGAAGGAGCGCGCGCGCCCGGCTTCCGCTAGCGTGCGCAGTGAAACCGTCGGGTCGCTGGCAACCAGCCGCAACATCGAACCCAGATCGCCATTGGAAAAGGTGAAGCCGGTGCGCAGCAGATGATGATAGTCGGCAAACACCTGCTCGGCCCGGGCCACGTCCGCGGCCCCGCCTTGAATGACCACGGAATCAGCTTTCAGGTCGATGGTGACGTGCAGGCCATCTTCGATGAGGTGCAGGTTCTCGTCGCGAGGACCGAAGAGGGTTTCAATGTGGGGCGTGATTTCGACGTTCTTCTTCATTTAGTTGTGAAAGCTAACCTCCTGGACCGCCTGTGCGCACTTGGAATGGGATCTCGCGGGAAAAAGACAGGCTGGGCGTTGGCCGCAGCGTGCAGGCAACTGCCATTACCCCTAGCGTACCCCTGGACCAGCCGGGAGTCAATAACGCTCAAGGAAACCTCACCCCAGAGTGTTAGATGTTTCGGAGATGGAAAGGCCGCGCGAGATAATGCCCATGGTTTGAGCTGGGTAGCCGGGTGGCGGTTTGACCCCGTCTGGCCGCCCACGTAAAATAGGGCCTCGGCTTCGTCAGACGATTTTCATAGAGGAACTCTCGGCAAAATATGGCAAACCACTTTTCGGCGCTTAAACGCGCCCGGCAAACCACCAAGCGCACGGTGCGCAATCGCATCAACCGCTCCCGTATCCGCACCGCTCTGCGGCACTTTCGTGATGCCCTGGCCAAGGGCGACAAGCCCGCCGCCGAGCAGATGTTCCGGCAGACGGTCTCGGCCCTCGACAAGGCCATCCAGAAGGGCGTGCTCCACGCCAATGCCGCCGCCCGCCACAAGTCGCGCCTCGGCGCCCGGCTCAGCGCGCTGAAGTAGCCTTTGTCGAGACACTCATGATCTCGCGTCGTGCGAGATCCGTGTCCGGGCACGATTGAAAGTCGTGCCCTGACCCGTGATCTGCTCCCGATCCTCACCAGTGCCTCAGCGGCTTCCAGGCGAGGTTTGGCAGTTCGATCCCAAAGTATTCCATTAGAGCCTCTGCGTACTGCTCTTCCGATTCAAGCATGTGTTCTGTGCGCTCGCCGTCGATGGCGCGGATCAAACGCATCTCGGACAAGGTGATGCGGCCTTGCGGGGTAGCCCGGGTGCAAATGCGGGCGCGCGGAAAAGTAGAGTTGGGCGAGGTCTGGTGATAGACGCACATGGCGGCGAATTCCTCCAGGCGGCGCGGCTGCAGGGTGAAAACATATTTCGCTGACCACAGGCCGTTCTCCTGCCGCAATAGGATCAGGCCCTCGGGCCAGCGGTCGACAAAATAGAGCATGCCGCCGCTGGACTGCTCCTTGCCGTCCAGGGCAAGGGGTTCGAGGAAGGAGTCGCCGAAGCCGACATCGGCGATCCACGGCTGCCCCTCGAGCCGCACCAGCAAGACCAGATGATCGAACTCCGGACCAAAATGTCCGGCCTGGTTCGAGACCCGGCCGGAGAGCAGGTCCAGATCGTATCCCAGCTCGCGCAGCAGAGCGGCAAACAGGCCGTTGAGTTCGTAACAGAATCCGCCGCGGCACCGGCGCACGATCTTGTCGAAGAAGGAGGTTTCGTCGAGAACGATGGTCCGTCCCAGATGGATGTCGAGGTTCTCGAACGGGACCGTAAGCATGTGACAGCGATGCAGCGCGCGCAGAGTGTCCAGCGTGGGCGTGCGCGGGCCTTCGTAGCCGATGCGTTCGAGATAGGCGGCGACATCCATCAAAGACCCGTAGCCAGGTAAGCCGCGCTATTCGACCTTGTCGTGTTTTGCAAGATTATGGCGCATACACAGGAGACGGATGTTCGATGCCGAAATTGAAGTCCCTCCCTTTGAAAAAGGGAAATCGTGGTCGAAGTGCAGGTTATCCGTAGACCCACACAGCACGCATCTGCCCTTATCTCGTCTGAAGACTTCCCGCTTTATGGCTGACGGGATGAGCCTGCTGTGATCGATATCGGCAGTTCCGGACACAGCAGGTAACTCCATATCAGTAAGTTCAAGGCGAAACTTGAAGACTTTTCGGCGGCCAACGTCTTCTGTCCATGCATCGACGAGCCTAAAAATGCCATTGTAAGTCCAAATACCAGCCCGAATCTTTTCGTAGACTCGGACTAGTCTCGCCTCTCGCCGACCCTCTTTGTACTGGGCAGCCGCTTCAAAGAACTTCCCGTTTGGAGTGAGTCTCCCACCCCGCGTTCTCATCGGCTGATCGTGCGCTTTAGGGTCCTTAATCCCCTGCGTGCGGGGAACATCGTGGCCTTCGTAGATGAGCGTACAACCTGCATCTTTGACTACGTCGTCGTACGGAGCCCCGCGCCGCCGGCTCATCAGAAGCACCGAGTGCGGCAGGTTTGAACAGAAGTTCATGCCATGTTGCAGCATGCGTCCTTCGCGGGAGCACATGTCAGGATGAGAAACGATGTCTTGTGGATTGATGTTCACACCGGCAACTCGTGTTGCCACTCAGGCGCCGCGGGCTTGGGTTCCGCGCAGAGATCGAGCACCAGCCGCTCCAGCACCAGCCGCTTGCTGGGCGGATTGGAGCGCAACTCGAGGTCGGCGCGGGCGATGCGGCGGATGGCTTGCGTGATCTCGCGCCGCGACTGGTAGCGCCGGGCCTGGCGGATGATGTCTTCGGCCGCAAACGGAGGCACGCGAAAGCCCTGCCACAGCGCCTGCCAGATGGCGCGCGAGTCGCGCACGTTTTTCTCCAGAATCACCAGCATCTGGCGGAAGGTGCGCGCCAGCATGTAGAGGTGTCCGATGGCCGCCTCTTCGCCCTCGCCGCCAGAGAGAATGGCCTCGAGCACGCCCAAGGCGCGAGGACGGTCCTTGGCGGAGATGGCGTCGGTGAGCTCGTAGAGCGAGCGCTGCTTGGCCGCCAGCACCATGGTCTCGACATCGGCGAGGGTGACGTGCTTCTTCTCGCCCGCATACAGGACCAGCTTCTCCAGCTCGTTGGAGATCAGCATCATGTCGGCCCCGAGCGCGTCCACCAACTCGCGCGCGGCGTCGGGATCGATCTTCACGCCACGCGCGCTGGCGGTGTCCGCTATCCAGCGCATCCCTTCGCCTTCATCCACGCGCGCCAGCTCGACCACGCCGCAATATTCGCCGAGCGTCTCGCGGATGCGCTCGTAGCGATCGCGGTCGTTGAGCTCCATCTTGCGCACGTCGGCGGGGATGGAAATGTGGTCGGCAATAAAGATGAGCACGGCGTCGGGGTTCGGGTCCTTGGCGTAGGCTTCGATGGCCGCGAACGCCTCCTGGTGCGAGCCCCGCCCGTAGAGCGTCTTCACGTTGCGGATGAAGAACACCTGAAACGGCGCCATTAGCGACGGGGTGCGCGCGCGGTCGAGGATGTCCACCAGATCGGTGGTTGCCAGGTCGAGGTCGTAGAAGCTGAACTCCCGCAGCCCGGGCGGGACTAGGTGTTCCAGGAGCGCATCGCGGCAGCGGTCGCGAAAGAACACCTCGTCGCCCACGAACACGTAAGCGGGCCGCAGCTTGCGGGCCTTGACCTCGGAAACAAAACGTTCCGCGGGAGCGAAGCCGCGCGCCATCAGGCGGCCTCCGACTGGTCGGCTGCAAAAATCCACCACAGAGGCACAGCGACACAGAGGAAAAACGCTCTTGGCTTTTGGCTCTTGGCTTTTGACTTTGAGGATGTCGGGGCGTTTCTGGCCAACAGCCAACAGCTAATAGCCAACGGCGATTTGTCCTCCGTGCCTCCGTGTCTCCGTGGTGGATGTTCCATCAAAATGCCTCCAGAACGTTGGATACCAGCGTGCGCGCGAAGTCCTGCGCCAGGCGATCGACGGCGGGCGATTCCTCCTCGAAGAAGCTGGTGATCTCGCGCGAGATCTGGTACTGCTCGTGGAAGCTGTAGTTTGGATTCTCGAAGAGCACTTTGCCGTGGCGGTCCACCAGCGAGATCTTCATGTTGACCACGATGATGGCAGAGGCAGCGCGCCCCGTGACGGAGTCGTAGGCAACGGGGGTGAGTTGGGTGGAAACTACGGTCCCGCGCAAGGTCGCATCAGCATCCCCGCTCTCCTGGTTCAGGATGCGATAGTGCGTGCGGCTGACGAACTCGCGCACCACGGCGGCGGTCAGCACTTGCTCAACACGGTAGGTCTTGCTCTGGTTGATAAACGCGGGGATGGCGATGGTGTGGACGCTCGCCGGCAGGGTGACGGCGTGGCCGCCGGTCTTGTAGCCGCAGCCACAAACGCAAAGAATCAGCGCTGAGAGCGCGAAAAACACTTCCGGCTGTGGGCTCTTGGCTTTTGGCTTTGAGGATGTCGAGTTGCTTATGGCCTCCGTGCCTCTGTGTCTCCGCGGCGGTTGTTCTACCAAGACGCTTCTCACTGAACGCGTCCTTTCGAGCGCATGCGGGCCAGGGCCGCGGCGCAATCGACGGCGGTGAGGGCGGCGATGCGGAGATTGTCGGCCGCAGCCCACACCCACAGACCGCGTTCGTGGCCCGCATCGCGGCGGATCTCCACCAGCACTTCATCCTGCCCCGCGGCGCTGACGTTGGACACCGAACCCTTGCCCACGGGGGCGATACTTAGGTGATCACCCTCCAAAACGCGGGTGAGGTCACCGGCAGTCACTGCCGGGTCGAATTCCAGGTAAAGCGAAAACACGTGCCCATGGAAGATGGGCGCCTGCGCCAGCGCCAGCGCAGGCAGCACAGCGCGTCCCTCGGTGATCTTCTCCAGGTGCGCCAGGACGCGCCGCTCCACGCTCTCCAGCGGCGGTGCGGCCTTCTCGCCGTAGCGCGCCAGCATGTTGAAAGCTAGTTGGGCACCGAACACTTCCGTCGGCATCTGCTGGAAGGAGAGCAGGTTGACGGTCTGGCCGTGGAGTTCGTCCAAGCCACGCCGCCCTTGCTCCGAAGCCGGCTCGAACGCCGTGCACACCGCCTGGCGCAGCGTTCCTGCTTGCCGCGCGCGCAACAGCAACAGCGCCAGGACAACGGCCGCCGGGTGGGCCACCACCGCCAGCGTGGAATCAAGCTGTGCGGGTGGGTGCACCCCTTCCGATTGTGCCAGTTCGCGCTCAATCCAGGGCGCCCGCACCGCTCCTTCCGGCTCCGCCTCGAGCGCATACGAGAGATCGACGACGAGAGCCCCGGTCTTCTTAGCTAGATTCCAATTCTTACGGGTGAAGGCCGCGTCAGAGGCAAAGAAAACGATCTCCGCTCCCTGCAGGTTCTCGGGGAGCACTCTCTGGAGAAAGGTGGCCTCATCGCCGACTGAATCCAACTGCCCCAGCAACTCCTCATCGTCGAGCAGCTTGATGTCAACCGCGGGAAAATTACGGTCTTCAAGCAGCTCTTTGAGCTCCTTCCCCTTCAGCGTGGAAGCGCCGACGATCGCCACGCGGTACACCTCGCGCGCGGCAAGGACGCGCTCCTGGGTAGCGGGCGGCGTGCGGTCGCTCATTGGGCCTCCTGGGCTTCCTTATACGAGGCAGGCGGCGGGGGATGGGTGCCGCGCCGGCGCAGCACGTAAAACAGCCGCACCAAGACTCCGGAAGACATGTAGCTAAGCGCGATCCCGAAGAGCGCGAAACGGGAGAAAAAGGCGATGGCCGCAATCAGAGCTCCCACCAGCACAATCACGGTAAAGGGATGGCGCGAGCGTAGATCGATCTCCTTGAAGCTGTAAAACCGCCAAGTGCTGACCATCAGGAAGCCGGCAGCCGCGAGCAGCAACAGCCAGATTACCGCCAGCCACCAGCTGAACACCGGGTCGCCCCTGGCGAAGTGCACGACCGCAGCAACCACGCCGGCGCCCGCCGGAATTGGCATTCCCACGAAGTACTTTCTCCCGGGCCGGCCCGGATTCGAGGGCTGGGGGTTGACCTGAATGTTGAAGCGCGCCAGGCGCGCCGCGCCGGTGATCAGGAAAATGAAGCTGGCGACAAATCCCAGGCTGACCAGATGGAAGCGCAGGTCGGGGTAGGCGCTGACCGGGAGCATGCGGAAACCCCAGACCCAGGCCAGCAGGGCGGGCGCGACGCCGAAACTGATCACATCGGCGAGCGAGTCCAGTTCGCGGCCGAAATCGCTGGTGGTCTGCGTCATCCGCGCCAGCCGGCCGTCCAGCATGTCCAGCAGAATCGCCCAACCGATCGCCTTGGCCGCGTTATCGAAATGCCAGTAGCCGGTGGCGCTGCCTTGCATGGTCTGGGAAATAGCGATGTAGCCTAGCAGGATGCTGCCCATCGTAAACAAGGAAGGCAGCAGGAAGATGCGCTTGCGCGGCCTCCGACGCCGGAATTGAGGCTCAACCGGAAGTGGGAGCTGGGCGTCGCTCATCGCGCTTCCTCTTGGCGCCGCGCCCCGGTTGCGGCAACCCCGGCAGTCTCGGCGGGCGGCAAATGCGCCAGCACGCTGGCGCCTCCGCGTACCCGCTCGCCGACCGCGACCTGGACTCCGGCGGCCGGATCGAGCAGGACATCAGTCCGCGATCCGAACTTGATCAGCCCTACCCGTTCGCCGCGCTCCACCCGGTCCCCCAGCTTTTTCTCAAACACAATACGCCGCGCCAGCACCCCCGCAATCTGTTTGAAGACCACCGTGTGGCCATCGCCTTCGAGCGTGACGATGTTCTGCTCGTTGTCCACGGCGGAGGCCGCGCTCAGGGCGTTGCGGAAGCGTCCCTGTCGATATTCAACGTTGGTGATCACCCCGGCCACCGGCGCGCGATTGACATGCACATCGAAGACGCTGAGAAAGATGCTGATGCGGGTGCGAGGCCGCCCATTCACTTCCACGGTCGCAACGTCGGTCACCTTGCCGTCCGCCGGTGAGACCACCGCGCCCGCTTCGCTCGGAATCACGCGCTCAGGATCGCGGAAGAACCACAGAAAGAACGCAGCCAGGACCAACGGCAAGACGCTGTATGCCGGACCGGCCAGCCATCCGGCCACCGCCGCCACCACGCACAGCCCCAGCGCGTAATAGAGACCGTCGCGAACCATGGAAGATAGACCGATTATATCGGGGTTCGCAACCAACGGGCAGGAACGCCGGGGTCCCGGGTACAGGGACTCCCCGTGACGGCGGAGGCCGTGAAAATTTCGTGAAAAATTAGGCGACCTGATGGGTCTGCCGGAACTGCCGCTCGATCATCTCCATCTGATCCTTGAGCCGCAGCTTCAGCTTCTTCAGACGCACTTCCTCCAGCTTCTCGTCTTCCGAGAGGAAACGTTTCTGATTCAGGGATTCAAGTCGCTGTGAGTATTGGGTGTGCTCTACAACTAATTGGCGAAACTCCTCATGGTTGGCCATGAGTTGGTCACGGACCTGAGTGGACATTCAGTGGACCTCCTGTCCGGTCTTGACAGGCCCACGCTATCACAGCCTCTCCGCCCCCTTCAATAGCTTTCCGGAGCGGCTGCGGCAACAATTTTCTTATACATAACAGCGTCTTCCTCGGGGTTCCTGTAATAGGACTGGCGGCGGCCGCTTTCCACGAATCCCAAGCTGGAATAGAGCCCGCGGGCGGCCCGGTTGGACTCCCTAACTTCCAGAAAAACTGCTTGTGCGCCATGGGTTTGGGCCCGGTCGAGCACTTCCTCGACCAGCCGTCTTCCCAGCCCGCGGCGCTGGCCGGAGTTGGCAATGGCGATGTTCTCGATCTCCCACTCCGGTCCCAGGCCGCGGGCAACGACGAATCCCTGGACGTAACGGTCCTCGATTACCAACGTTACGCGTCCCGCTTCGGAGAGGAGCCGCTGGTAGTCCGATTCGCTCCAGTGGGCCGCAGTGGGCGCGCCGCGGTCGAGCGCCAGCAGGGCGGGAAGGTCGGCGGGAGTGGCGGGTCTTACTTGCATAGGCCCATTGCACCACGGAGACACAGGGGCACGGAGGAAAACCATGCAAAATTCTCCGTGTCTCCGTGCCTCCGTGGTTAAGGCTTTCTTGCCGGCGCGGAAAATATTTCGGCGTCCGAACGCCGCACGTAGTTGGCGTCGAGAGCGTCGGCGGAAACAGTCTGCCCGGCCAGGATCTTCCGCAGACCGATGCGGGCAATCGCCTCGGCGCCCGGGCGCTCGATCTGGCGGAGTACGGTTCCGGGGGGCCACGCCAGGGCGGAGATCGAAGCGTCGGGCGTAACCACCGTCGCGCCCGCCGGCAGTGCCGCCAGGAAGGCTTCGCGTCCGAGCAACGACACTTGTTCAAGGGACGTTGCCAGCAGCGTTTCTCCATCGACGTTGTATTGACCCATGAAGACTTCCCCGCGCTGAGCGTCGAGCGCGGCAAAGACGCGCCCCTCTACGCCGGAGACGACAGCCAGCGCTTCCAGAACGGAAACGGTGGCGATGGGCTTCTGCAACACCTCGACAAGACCTTTGATTGCCGCCAACCCCACTCGCAGTCCGGTGAACGAACCTGGCCCGCAGACAGCCACAAAACCATCGATCTCCTGCTTGCGCAGGTTGCGCCGGGCGAGCGCGGCAGCGATCTGCGGCACCAGCTCGGCGGAGAATGCTCCCCCAGTCAGCGACGCCGTCTCCAGAAGCTCGAAGCTCTGGCCATCTCCGCGCGCCAGCGCCAGGCTGCCGTGCTTCCAGGAAGTGTCGATGGCGAGGATGAGCATGGAGAAGATCGGGTAATCGGGTCACAGTACCGAGTACCGAGTTGCGAGTACCGCGCAAAACAAGTCTATCGGTGCGTGCTTTCTCGGTACTCGGTACTGGATACTCGGTACTTACCCTGCGATCACCCGATCTTGTTCAGACCCCTTCGGGCTGGTCTTCGCAGAGTTCCAGCAGCACGCCACCGGCGCTCGAGGGATGGACGAAGACGTAGAGATGTCCGCCTGCTCCGATCTGGATCTGCTCGTTGATCAGGCGAACGCCGTCGCGCTTCAGCCGCTCTACCGTCCCGGCCAGATCATCAACGTGCAGGCAAACGTGGTGCAGGCCCTCGCCGCGCTTGGCCAGGAAGCGGGCAATGGGAGAATCGTCGCTGGTTGGCTCCAGCAGCTCGATGCGGCTCTCGCCCATCGGCACCATGGCTAGGCGCACTTTTTCCTGCACGACCTCTTCCTCCGGCAGCACGCGCATGCCGAGCTGCTCGTAGAATTTTTTCGACTGTGCCAGCGACTTCACCGCGATGCCGAGATGGTCGATGGTGTACATAGTCCTCCTGGCCTGCCTACTTGCCCACTTTGCTGACGATCTCCTCCACCAGCGCATAGGGATCGCGGCGGCGCTCGGCTACTTCGGTGGCATATTGGACGACGGCGCCGTCACCCATCTGCTCGCGCAGGACGCGCTCCAGCAGCGCTTCGCGCAGCATCTCTACCAGCCGCTCGCGCCAGCTTTCGATCTTCTTCTTCAGTACCAGGTCCTGTTTGCGCAAGAACTCTTCGTAGTCGCGAATAGCGTCGGCCAACTCGGCCACTCCCACACCATCCACCGCGACCGTTTTGACGATGGGCGGGGTCCACTTGTCGGAGCGCATGGCCAGGGTCTGCATGGCACGGATCTCGCGCTCCACGCGCTCGGCGCCCTCGCGGTCGCTCTTGTTGATGACAAAGATGTCGGCGATCTCCATGATGCCGGCCTTGATGGTCTGGACGTCGTCGCCCATGCCGGGCACCAGGATGACGATGGTTACTTCGGCAAGGCGGACGATATCTACCTCATCCTGGCCGACGCCGACGGTTTCCACCAGAATGATGTCCTTGCCCGAGGCGTCGAGCAAGGTGGCGACATCGGCGGTGGTAGCCGCCAGCCCGCCGAGGTAGCCGCGCGTGGCCATGGAGCGGATGTAAATGCCGGAGTCGCCGTGGTGACCGAGCATGCGGATGCGGTCACCAAGGATGGCTCCGCCTGTGTAGGGGCTGGTGGGATCGACGGCGATGATACCCACCGTGCGCTGCTCGCCGCGATAGAGGCGCGCAAGCTGGTCCACCAGCGTGCTCTTGCCGGAACCGGGGGCGCCCGTAAGCCCGATCACGCGTCCCTTGCCGGTGTACGGGAACAGCGCACGTAACAGGTCATTGGCTGCGGAATCGCGGTTCTCGACCGCGCTTATGGCACGCGCCAAAGCACGCGGCTCGCCCGCGCGCACGCGCTCAATCAGAGATTGGATATCGCTGCTCAGGAACACTGCTCCGCTTGAGGTCCAAGCTAAGCAGTATAAACGAAGGCCAAGGTGGCTCCGCTCTGCAGAGACGCAGCATGCTGCGTCTCTACAAAGCATTGCCAGGCCAATTCAGTTCCCCTGGGCCGTGTGCTGCACGTCGACAAATTCCGCGAATACCGCCTGCCGCAGCAGGGGAGGCGGGAGCAGACCCTGGGCCAGGACGAAATCGTGGAAGCGCTCCTGGTTAAACTGCGGACCCATATCCTTTTCGGTGTCGGCGCGCAGACGCATGAGTTGCGTGTATCCATAAAAGTACGATGGCGCCTGCCCCGGAGCCCAAAACGTGTAACGCTCGACTTCCTCGTTGGCCATGGCTTCCGACAGGCAGACATCCTCCATCAGGATGCGCTTGGCCTGCTCTGGTGTGATCTTGCCCGCTTGCAGTTCGGGATCGAGGAAAGCGCGAGCCGCCCGCAGCAGCCGGTGCTGCAGCGAGATCAATTGGCCGTCGGCCGGCATGAAGGGCTTGAGGATGGCCTCCGAGTAAAGCCCCCAGCCTTCCACGTTGACGCTGTTGAACGAGAACAAGGCGCGAGCAATCGAGACGCCGCGTTCCACCATGGAATCGAACTGCAATTCGTGCCCGGGACGGCCTTCGTGCGCGGTGAGCGTCCAAGCGGCGGCATCGAAGGTGAAATCGTCAAACTGGAGCGCGGTCTTGGAACCCGGCGGCGGCGGGGTGCGCAGCGGCAGCTTGAAAACTCCATGCTCGCCGGTGTTGCCGATCAGGCGAGGCGGTTGGAGGTGCGGCGCTGGAGTCGCCGCGGTTTCCGCATCGGTGGCCAGCTCGACCTCGAGCGGGCGCTGCGGCAAGGTAACCAGGTGCTCGCGGCGGATGATCTGCTCGATCTCGGCGATGCGCTTCTCATAATTGGGAAGAATGGACTTGCCCGCCCACTGCTGCTTTTTCAGCTCGCGAATCACGTCGCGGTAATCCGTCTCCTTGAATCCCTTTTCGTTCGCCACTGCCGGGGCCAGCACCATCATCTCGTTCTGGATCTCGTTGAAGGAGGCGTGCGCCATGGCAGCAAGCTGGTCGGGAGGCATCTCCACCCCGACCTGCTCCAGCCGAAAGGCATAGATCTCGGGGGGAAGCCGAAAATCGGTGCGCGCCCGCGGCGAGATCTCCTTCTCGAGGAAAGCGTGGTAGTCGGCCATCTGTTGCTGCAGGCGGGCGTAGGGCTCCTCGTATCCGGCGATCTTATATTTCTGGAAGAGCTTGCCGATGCCGGCCATGTAGGCGGCCTCATTGCCAAAATCCTTCTGCAGCTCACCCTGGAAGGGACCGATCAAACCCGGAACTTTGAGGCGCTCGCGCGTACGCTCTTCGGCGAGCTGAACGATGGGCGTGCTGCCTGGCTCCATGCCCGCGTATCGGCGCAGGCGGACCAGCGCCGCCGGACGGCGCGCGGGCGCTATCTGTTCGTCCAGCAGCGCGTGCGTGCCCTGGAAAACCAACTGCGCAAGGTTCACGTAGAGGAGCTCATACTTCTGCTCCAGTTCGGACTCGCGGATATTGCGTTTGGCCGCCTTGATCATGATCTCCAGGTCCTCGCGGACGGCGGGATCCTTTTCCCCGGCCAGCTTGCGCTCGAGTTCGGCTTGTGCCTGGGCCAGCGCCTCGCGCTGCCGCTCCAGGAATTTAGGCTGGAGATCAACCACCTGATCGTCCACCCCTGAGACTCCCAAAAAGCCCGCGGCTTCGGGGCTGAAGCGCGCCATGACCTTGAGCAGGACCTGCGCGTCCTGGTTGCTGCGCTCGACCCACTCTGGGGCGGGATGCGCGGTGGAGACTGGCGGCTGGGCATGCAGGCCCAGCGTCAGCAGCAGAGACACGCCAAGAACAGCGGCAATTACCTGGGAAAAAGTCATCGTTTCGTTGCCTTTCGCTATGAAGTCTGGATGGAACTGATGCTTGGACGAAGCGCGGTCCCCCACGTGAGCAAACAGTGAGGATACGACGGCCCAGGCGGATTCGTTCCAAGTTTCTTGCTAGATTCCGTAGCCGTCTTTCAGCAACTGGCGGGCGATCACCAGGCGCTGGATCTCGCTGGTGCCCTCGCCGATGGTGCACAGCTTGACGTCGCGGTAGAACTTCTCCGCCGGATAGTCCTTGATGAAGCCGTAGCCGCCGTGAATCTGCACCGACTCGTTGGCCGCGCGAACCGCCACTTCGCTGGCGTAGAGCTTGGCCATCGAGGATTCGAGGGTGGACTTCGAGCCCTGGTCTTTCATGGATGCGGCCCGCAGTGTGAGCAGCCGGGCGGCGTCGATTTCAGTAGCCATGTCCGCCAGCTTCCACTGGATGGCCTGAAACTCGCTGATGGGTTTGCCGAACTGTTGGCGTTGCTTGGAGTATTTGAGCGCCGCCTCGAACGCTCCCTGGGCAATACCGAGCGAAAGCGCAGCGATGGAAATGCGTCCGCCGTCGAGGATGCGCATGGCGTCGATGAAACCGCTTCCTTCTTTGCCCACCAAATTGCAGCACGGGATAACGCAATCCTCGAAGATCAGCTCAGCCGTGTCGCTGGCGCGCATGCCCAGCTTGTTTTCTTTTTTGCCAAGCTTGAAGCCGGGTGTTCCCTTCTCCACCACGAAGGCGGAAAGGCCGTGGGTATGCGCCGCACGGTCGGTCACCGCGATCACGACAACCACATCAGCGTAATGACCGTTGGTGCAAAACGTCTTGGTGCCGTTGAGCGCCCAGCAATCCTTCTTGCGGACGGCGGTCATGCGGGCGCTGCCGGCGTCGGAGCCGGAGCCCGGTTCGGTGAGCCCCCAGGCCCCGATGAATTCGCCTGTTGCCAGCTTGGGGACGTATTTGCGCTTTTGCGCTTCGCTGCCGGCGACGAAGAGGTGATTGCTGCACAGCGAATTGTGGGCGGCGACGATGAGGCCCACGGAGGCGTCGACGCGCGCCAGTTCTTCGACCGCGAGGGCATATTCCACGTAGCCCAGGCCGGCGCCACCGTACTCCGGCGGGAAGATCACGCCCATCAGGCCCAGCCGGCCCAGTTCCTTGACCGTCTCCATCGGGAAGTGCGAAGCCTCGTCCCACTCCATGACGTGAGGCAGGACCTCGCGCTCGGCGAAGTCGCGTACGCTGCGGCGCAGCTGCTGCTGTTCCTCGGTATATTGGTAATCCACAACCGGCTCCGGTGCCACGGCGGCGGAAGCCACCTCAGCCGCTGGGTGGCAAAGAAATTATTATGACTCTCAAAGATGTACTTATAGCATGCGCGCGTAGGATTGGGGAAGGATGAGGACCCAGCAATGAACGACACTGCCGGACATGGACAGCCGGGAGGATCGACGAACTGGAGCGCCGCGTCGACTGCCGCCCCGGCCCCCATTGGTGATCTGCTCAAGAAGGCGCACACGATCGCGGTGGTGGGCCTTTCCAACAAGCCCTTACGGCCCAGCCATGGCGTGGCTCTCTACATGCAGCAGCAGGGCTATCGCATCATTCCTGTGAATCCCAATATCCCGAGCGTGCTGGGCGAGCGGGCGTACCCTTCGCTGAAGGATATCCCGGAGAAGATCGATGTAGTGAACATCTTCCGCCGGCCAGAATTCGTCCCGGAGATCGTCGACGAGGCGATCGCTCTGAAGCTCCCCGCGGTCTGGATGCAGGAAGAGGTCGTTCATGAGGCGGCCGCGGAAAAGGCCCGCCAGGCCGGTATCTTCGTGGTGATGGATCGCTGCATTCTGAAAGAGCATCAGGCCAGGCGCCGGTAGGCACTCACTATTCTTTCTCGGGAGGCGTCGGGCCAATCTTTTCGCCAACCTTCGCCCGGCGCTTGCGAATTTCTTCCATGCGATGGCGGATGCGCTTCTCGACGCCCTCCTGCGTGGGGAAGTAATAGCGGCGGTTCTTCAGGTTGTCGGGCAGGCACTGCATGTCCGCAACCTTCTCGTCGAAGTCGTGTGCATATTGGTAGCCCGCTCCGTAGCCCAGTCCTTTCATCAGTCCGGTAGGCGCGTTGCGCAGGTGCAGGGGAACGGGCTCGGCGACTGTGCGCTCTACATCCTGTTGCACCGTGCCGTAAGCGGTGCAGAGCGCATTGGACTTGGGCGCGAGCGCCAGATAGACAGCGGCCTCCGCCAGCGCCAGATTGCCTTCCGGCATGCCGATAAAGTCCACGGCATCGCGCGCCGCCACCGCCAGCGAGAGCGCGTTAGGATCGGCCAAGCCGACGTCCTCGACCGCCATGCGCACCAGCCGCCGTGCGATGTAGAGTGGATCTTCCCCGGCTTCGATCATGCGCGCCAGCCAGTAGAGCGAGGCGTCGGCATCGCTGTTGCGCACCGACTTGTGCAGCGCGGAGATCAGGTTGTAGTGTTCCTCGCCAGCTTTGTCGTAGAGCAAGATGCGCTTTTGCAAGGCGTCCTGCGCGACCTGCTCGGTGATCTCGCCGTTCGCGCCAACGGTCCCGGCGGCGACTTCCAGCACGTTGTAGGCGGAGCGGGCGTCGCCGCTCGAATACGAGGCGATCTTGGCCAGCACGTCATCGCTGACGCGCAGATTCATCTCGCCCAGGCCGCGCTCCCGGTCAGCGAGCGCTCGCTTCAGCAGGATGATGATCTGCTCCTCCGTGAGTGGGTTCAGGACGTACACGCGGCAGCGCGACAGCAGCGCGGCGATGATTTCGAACGAAGGATTCTCGGTGGTGGCGCCAATCAGCCGGATCGAGCCCTTCTCGACATAGGGGAGGAAGGCATCCTGCTGCGCCTTGTTGAAGCGATGAACCTCGTCCACGAACAGGATGGTGCGGGTGCCGTACTGGCGGGCGCGCTCGGCGTCGGCCATCACCTGCTTGATCTCCTTGATGCCGCTGAGCACGGCGGAGAACTGGATGAAATCAGCGCGGGTCATGCCGGCGATGATCTTGGCCAGCGTGGTCTTGCCCACCCCCGGCGGCCCCCAGAAGATCAGCGAGCCGGGATCGTCGCGCTCGATCTGCAAGCGCAGCGGCTTGCCCGCGCCCAGGATTTGCTCCTGCCCGACGAATTCATCGAGCGTGCGTGGACGCATGCGGTCGGCCAGCGGCCGCGAGCGGTCCCGGGAATCATCACCGGCCGAGATGGGCTGGAAGAGAGACATTTGCGATTTCTGATTTGTGATTTGTGATTGGACTTCGGACCACAAATCACGAATCGCAAATCACAAATTGCTAGATTCCCGCCCTTCTCTGCCTAGACGCCTCGTACAGCAATATCGACGCTGCCACGGCAGCATTCAACGATTCCACCTGTCCGGGATGTGGCACCACCACGGTTTCATCCATTTGCGAGATCAATTCTCGCGGCAGCCCCGAGCCCTCGTTGCCGATGAAGAAGGCCAGTGGGCTTGCGAGATTGACCTGGTCGGCGGGAGTGCCGCCATGGGACGAGGTCGCCAGCAGCCGCAAGCCAGCCTGCCGCAGACGGGAAATCGCCTCGTCCAGCTTCACCCCAATTACCGGCAGACGGAAGACCGACCCCGCCGACGCTCGCACCGCCTTGGAGTTGAACTGGCTGACAGTGCCCACGCCCAGCAGCACGCCGCTGGCGCCGAATGCCTCGGCGGAGCGCAGGACCGTACCCAGGTTCCCCGGGTCCTGGATGCCGCTCAACGCCACCACTAGCGGCTGGTAGGGGCGTAGAACATCATCCAATGTGAAACTCTTGATCTTGGCCAGCGCAGCCACGCCCTGCGGCGTTTCCGTGGCTACGGCGCTGTCGAAAATCTCGTTCGGCAACAGGACGGTTTCAACCTGGGCGGCGATTTGCGGCAGCAGGCGGTCGGCCACGGCCACCGACGACTGCCGGAAAAACACCGCCTGGAAGCGCAGTCCGCTGCGGATGGCCTCTTCCACCAGGCGCAGGCTCTCGATGGCGCAGCAGCCCTCGGCCGTGGTTCCGCCACGGGCGAAGGCGCGCCGCAGTTGTTTCACCAGCGGATTCTGACGGCTGGCCACCCGCCGCAACCGCTGCCGAAGGCCTTTATTCATTGGGGTTGCCACATGATACGCCTGCCTCTCTGCTATCCTTGCAGCGTACAACTACAATATGTTAGGTTTCGCCCGTTGAGCAGGTACCATCTATGCGCAGTAACCGGGCAGCGAAGGAAGCGCGTGTGGCCGCGGAAATTGTCAGGATCAACAGCGAGACGCCGGAGAGTTCGCTGATCGCCTATGTGGCGGAGCAGATCCGGAACGGCTATGTGCTGGGCATGCCGACCGACACCTTCTACGGTCTGGCCGCCGATCCCTTCAACCTGCGCGCGGTCGAGAAGATCTACGACGTGA
>Ga0335081_10006867_pt1 | contig 18157 bp, 19 predicted proteins | sample Lox_Sample_35_FD_206713 | JGI IMG/M metagenome (GOLD analysis project Ga0335081, IMG submission 206713) | Soil microbial communities from Loxahatchee National Wildlife Refuge, Florida, United States - Lox_Sample_3.5 | ecosystem: Environmental > Terrestrial > Soil > Wetlands | place: USA... | reverse complement strand
CCGAAGGGTTGCCCTGTACTTGCGGATTCCCTGAACTGGGCTGGTTCCCTGATCCGGCTGTCGTGGGGTGGCCCGTTTGAGTACCCGTCGTTCTTGTCGGCGGCTGAATGGTCCCGGACGCCGGTGAATGGCTCAGCGTCGGTGTTCCCAAACTAGGCTGGTTCCCTGATCCGGCCGTGGCCGGGTGGCCCGTTTGAGTACCCGGCGTTTTCGTCTGCGGCTGTTTGGTCCCGGACGCCGGTGTCTGGCTCAGCGTCGGTTTTCCGGAACTGGGCTGATTGCCTGAGCCGGCTGTCGTCGTGTGGACGGTCTGACTCCCCTGCGTTTTTGCCTCGGGATGTCTGGTCGTCAATTCCGTTGGGCGGCTCAGCGTGTGGGTCGCCGGTTTGGACTCCTGGCTCGTGGTCTGGTGCTGTAGAGTCTGGCTGCCAGTCTTGTGACCTCCCGTGGTGGAAGACGTTGCAGTCGCGGGCTGAGCCGGGTGGCTCTGGGGATGCTGTTCCGGACGTTTCTGCACGGGCTGAGCCTTCTCAGGCTTGTTCTTTTCCTTGTCCTGAGCGGATACGATCGCCGGGGCGGCAAGCATCACCACGCTGGCGGCTATCGCCAACCACCGGGATGACGAGAACTTTCGGGTCTTGACTGCTGTCATGACACCTCCCTCTTGATTGTCGAAGTAAATAGGATATACAAGTCCGATTTACTGGCCGTGTCCATATCTCGCGCCTTTCACTAGGCGCCGCCCCGGTCTACCTGGCTGCGATCGTGAAGGGAACCGTTTTGGCGAGTTCTCCTTCCAGGTAGATTTCAAGCCGGTACTTGCCGGCGGGGAATCCCTTGTTTGGCTTCGTCAGATAGGACGAGCCATGTACCCCGGTCTCCGTCTTCATAGACAATTCGATAATTTTGTAGTTTGGAGGCGCCAGTTTCCCGACGTCCTCCGCAATCCAGACCACACGCAGCGCGGTGCCCGCCTTGACTCCCTGTGTTGTCCACACGCATACGATCTGAGCCGTATCCGGATGGAACTCGGTAGCGGGATTGACAGGCTCGTATTTTTCGGTTTTGTCGGTGCCCAGCTCAGCCTTGGTGATTCGCCCTTCCACGGCGGCGGACAGCGACCACGCGCTGAGCGCCAGGCTGAGGCAGCAGGAAAACAGGTCCCCCGCAAATATCTTCATGATTCTCGATCCCAAATCACCCGGAGTACATTCTCAAGCAATCCGGTTCCCGATGCAAGGGCAATTGGGAGTTTTGGGTCCTGAAGAGTCTAGTTCTTGTGCGCAGCTTCTGGCAATGCCGGGTTACTTGGCACGCTTCGCTCTCCGCAGCGCCTCAATCCTGGCTTTCGCGGCCTGAATCTCATCCTCACCGGCGCCCCGGGAACCAATCAGCGCCCGATATTCCCGGATCGCGTCCGCGAACTTGCCCTGCTTTTCCAGGACCGCCGCCAGGTCGCTGTGCACCTGGTAAACCCACACCACGGTGTCATCCGGAAGTTGGCCGATCCGCAGCACCTCGCGGAACTCCCGCTCGGACTCGGCCCACCTCGAAAGCTCCTGGTAGGCGCGCCCCAGTTCGTGATGGGCTTGCCTGTCGTTCCGGTCCAGGCGGATGAGCGCCTGCCAGCACCCGATTGCCTCCAGCCTCTCGGCTTCGTTGTGAGGACCACCGGAATACGTCAGGGCCTCCGCCAGCACCCGCCTCGCGAGGGCATTGCCTGGGTCGCCGGAGACGGCCTGGCGATACTCAGCCAGGGCCTCAGTCCGCTTCCCCCGCTCCAGGTCCAGGCGTCCTAGGCCGACATGAGCTTCCGCGCAATTCGGGTCGATCTTCAAAGCCTCGCGATACTCCGCCTCGGCCTCGTCTGGCTTGTCACGGTCCGCGGCGATGAATCCCAAATAAGCGGCTGCCGCGGCGAGCCGCGGATTCAATTGCAGCGCCCGCCGGAACTCTGCTTCCGCCGCGCGCACCGATTCGCCGGAGTCGTCGTGAGCTTCATACAGCGCTCTCGCCCGTTCAAGACTCAGTTGCCCTTCCCGATTCTGGGGGGCTGGCGTCCCCGCTGCCACAAGAAGCGCCAACAGGGCCGCCACCACCGCGGGCATTCGCACGGCAACTACATTCTCGCGCCGCCGCCGATGATTGTCCACGGAAAACGATTGACCTTGCTTTGCTGCCCGAAAAGGCGGAGAATCCGATTTTAGGAACCCTAGATCGGAAATCAACATTTCGCACGGGAGGTCCTGAACCATGCGATCGAGTCGCCGTCAGGGGATTTCTCGAACGTCCTCCGCCACCCGCCATTTCTTTCGCTTCTTCGCGCTCTTGACGCCGGCTTTGTTGTTGGCCGCAGGGGGCACGCCGGTTGATCGGGCCCTGTGCACACTGGGCTTCTTTCAGATAGTGTCGCCGGACGCCCAAACAGTGACCCCGAATCGATGCCGGGCCGTGGCGCAGCAAGTCATGGCGGCTTGGAACTTCGACGCCAATCGAATGCAATGGGCGGACGGCGTTGAACTTGAGGCGCCGCTGACCATGCGGCTGCTCAGCATCGGGCGGATGAAGGCGGAGCACCCCGGCGTCCTGGGCTTCGCGCGCGGCCGTGACCTGTTTGTCGTGTCAGAAGCGGTACTCGAGGACCCCTTCGCCAATGGAACACTCGCCCACGAGTTGGCTCACATCCAGGCCAAGCGCGCCCTCGGCCGGCGGTCTGAAGAGCATCTCGTGCCGCGTTACTTCATCGAAGGCCACGGGAACTGGCTGGGCCGGGCTTACCGCGACTATCTGCGCGTAGCCAAACATGACTATGACATCCGCAAGGCCCGGCAGATGATGAGATTCACCGCCGATGACGCCAGCACAATTCTCACCGACGACAGCTACGGCGTAGGAGACCACGCCGCGGAAGACCAGATGGAGTCCATGGGGATCTTCTTTGTCGAGTACCTGCGCGTCCGGCACCATCAGACCGGGATTCCCGACACGGTTCCGCGGATGGGTCGTGTCTTCGAAATGGTGGGACGCGGCAGCACGTATGAGCACGCGTTCCGCGAGGTATTCGGGACCTCCGTCGATAGAGTCGTTTCGGAGATCGTCTCCTTCATCGGACGCACGGCGTCCCGCCCTGCGGAGCGCCTCATCGGAACGCGCTACGCGGAGTTCCGTTAGCCAACCATCCGAGGAGGTAATCATGCGCGTCATTTGTGGCGTATTTCTGTTTGTAGGTCTGGGACTGCTGGCCGGCGGTGTCCTCGCCATCCAACATACGCGGCACTTTGTGCGGAATGCCGTCTTAGCCCAGGGCGTGGTGACGGAAAACGTCAGGCCGGGCGGCGGGAGAGCGGTGTACTACCCCCGCGTCCGCTTCCGCACCGCCGGCGGACGGCAGATCTCCTTCCTTTCCAGCGGTGGCTCCAATCCGCCTGCCTATCGCGTCGGTGAGTCAGTCACCGTGCTTTACGACCCCCAGGACCCTTATAACGTTTCCATCCGATCATTCTGGAACGTGTGGGTGCTGCCATTCATTCTGTGCAGCCTGGGCGTGTTCTTTTTCTTGGTCGGAGGCGCGCTGATGGCGGTGGCGGTTGTGACCGCTCGCAGAAATACCTGGCTGCGGCAGAACGGCCGGCGCATCCAGGCGCAGTTTACGGGCGTGGAGTCGAGCGCTAACCGCTCCGTCCGCGGATCGACTCTCTATCGCATCGTGTGCCAGTGGCTTGATCCGGCGAATCAGGTGCACGTCTTCAAGAGTGCCGACATCCCGTTCGATCCCACCAGCTATGTGCCGGGGAAAACGCTCGAAGTGCTAATCGACCCCAACAATCCCAAGCGATACGTGGTCGAAACCTCATTCCTGCCTAAGTTGGCGTGATCTTCGGTCCGCCTACTGGCTTAACGCCGATTGGTGAAGCAAGTACGACGCCATCAGACCGCCGCCGCAAAGCACGACCCACACCAGCGCTAACGCCAGACGTGCCGGTATCCCGATTCCGGGCAGGACGACGACAGTTCTTGCAACGTGGTCCCCGAGACGTTGCCGCGACTTGGAGAAGATTGCGACCAGAAAGCCGACGACGTAGACCGCGAAGCCGTCGATGACCCGCAACAGGTTGCGCACCAGCGATGACGCCAACGTGCATCCGCCACCGTCCTTCCGCCGCACCGCCATCCCCAGGATGCTCTTGCCCAGCGTCGTTCCAAAAATGCCCTCGCAAAGCCAGTAGTAGAAAAATCCGAAAAGCAAGGTGGCGATGATGGCCACCAGAGCCGGCGTCCCCTCTAGCGAGAATCCTGCCGAGGTGGTGCCGCCCCACCGTGCCGCCGCCCAGGTCCCGGCCATGGCATAGAACACGACCCCCAAGATCGTGTCCAGAATCACAGCCACGAATCGCCCTCCCAGCCCCGCGAGCGGATATCCGGATGGGCTCGTTGGTGTCGTGGACGTCAAGGCTGCGCCACAAGCGGCACACTTCGAGGCGCCCGCTGCATAGGCAGCGCCGCACACGTTGCAGAACATACTGACCTCCTTGGAATTCGGACATCCGGGTCCGGTCCAGTATACCTCCGAAGGCGAGTTTGCGAAATCCCAAATGCAATTTGCTCGGAGAAGCGTATGGAGGGCGGGTCCGCTACGACGCGGCCGCCTGCGATGCGATCCGTTCCAACTGGCCGATATGATTCAAATCGTGGCCGGCCATCGTCTCGACGAGAGTTTGGAACGTCATTTCTCCGCGCTCCGGATGCGATAGCGGTTTGGAGCGGTCGGACGGAAGCACCGATTCGATCAGCCGCAGGTTCCATTTGCGCACAGCCGCAATCACCACCCATGCCTCGCGTGCGGTGTAGGCGTCGTAGTTGGCGGCCCACTGGTCCTGATCGAACGGCTGGATCACGTGATGATCCTCGGCCAGCGCCTGGCGGAGGCGAAAAGCAAACACCGTCTCGCAATCCGCCAGATGACACAGAATCTTCCGAGCGCTCCACTTTCCGGGAGCCAGCGCGCGTTCCTCTCCATGTTCGCCGAGCGTGTCGAGCAGTGTTCGCAACCGGTCGGGTGTCGCCGCAATCACCTGCAGGGCGTCCCGATCACCTAGGAAAGACGCATATGGATTCGCAGCCATCGTTATTTATCCTCTCATCTCTTCGACGGGGCTCGGTGCGGGTCCGGTCAAACAGCTTCGAGCGCTCCGCTCGCGCCCAGCCCGGCAGGGGGCACGGAAAGCGTGTCGGGGCCCAGCATGCGCGCCTCCATCCAGCCCGCGTCCGCGAACTTGCGCGCCGATGGAGTGAAGACGATTTTGTAGCTCGTGTCGTCAAGCGGCGCTTCCGGCGCGTTGGCGCTCTGCGGATACACCAAAGCCAGGTACTTCAAAATAGTATATATGTCTCCGTCCTCCGGCTGGCGTATGCTGATTCCGTTGGACCGGAAGTGAATGGATGCGCCCTGGTTTGAGAGGCGCCACGCCAGGAACGCGCAGCATTCCACGGCGCGTTCGAACCAGGCGTCCAACTGCGGCGGGATGTCGCGGTCGAGGAACATCTCCACGGTCTGCTCCTGTTCGCGCGCAAATTCGCGGACCTGGAGACTGCCGGTGTGCGCCGATGCTTTCCAGTCTAAGTGCCGCGCGCTTTCCAGCGCCTGGTAGGGGCGAATGCGGTAGAAGTCCTTACCCAGCCCGCGGTAATGTGTTTCGATCTCTCCCGCGATACCGGCCAGCAGATCGTCAAAGCCAGGTTGGGGGTCGATGGAAGGATACACGATCATCTCGCGGCGCAGGGTCACCCTGGCCGACTTCTCCAGAAAGCCGAATGGAAACGAAGTCAGGAACGCGAAGCCGTTCTCGCGGTAGGCGCCTCGCCTGGGGAAGCGCACTTCCACGGTTTCTTCGAGCGTGGCGCCGCCCGCGATCAGCGGAAAGTAGACCCCGGATTTCAGCGTAGGGCTCTGCGGATTGTGGATGCCTTCCACGCCGATCGAGAACGACGGCATCAGCCACTTTTGATTGCGCACGAAGAGCTTGCCGGGCACGTTGCGTCCCGCCGGAACGTGCTCCGGCACCAGGAAATCCAGCTCGAGGGCCGCCAGGCTGAGGCGGCTGACCAGTCCGGAGATCAGCAGCGTCGCCATCATCGCCGAAGCGATCATGAAGAGCAGGTTGTTGGTGGAGAGGATGGCGCTCAGGGTGACCAACAGGATCGCGAACGTGAACAGCATTCCGCCTCGCGTAATCTTGTAGCGGATCCGCCGGGCGAGAGAGCCGCGGACGCGTTCCCAGTACCTGCTCACGCCGCTCCAATTCTATCGCGAAGCTGTCATCAAGCTCTCGGCGATCAGCAATCAGCTTTCAGCTATCAACCAAACCATCTCTTAGCTGGCTGCTGATTGCTGAAAGCTGACAGCTCTTAATCAAAATTCATCCCGCACATGCCCGGATTACTGCACCGCCCGCTCGGGCACACCGGCATCTCCGCGGATTTCGTCCCCCCGTTGGCGTGCGCCGCAAAGGTCGACAGCTCCTGCCTCAGGTGCTTCTGTCCGCAGGATGGGCATTCGATCTCCGGCGCGTCCGCGGCGCGGCGCACCAGCTTTTCAAACCGGGTTCCGCAATCTTCACAACTGTATTCGTAAATCGGCATGGCTCTTCACTCCATTATAAGAGCGCAGATGCCATCCATCACGCCGCGCACGTCCGAAGTGGAACCGTGATAGTTGTTCACTAAGATCGAAAATGCCACCCATCGCCCGCCCGGCCTCTCTATGTAGCCCGATAGCGCGCTCACGTGGGAAAGCGAGCCGGTCTTGGCGTGAACCCGGTCGGCGGCCGGAGAGTCGCCGAATCGCGTGCTCAGCGTCCCATCCTGTCCACCCACCGGCAGCAGCGAGATCCAACGCTCACGCTCCGGCGATTTGTACATGTAGCGCAGCAGCTTGACCACGGCAGCCGGAGTCACCAGGTTCAGCCGCGAAAGCCCCGAGCCATCGAGCAGGTTGTAAGCCCCCGGTTCGATCCCCACTTCGCCGAGGAAAGTCTTCATCTCTTCCCGTGACGCTTCGAAGCTCCCGATGTTGCGCCGCGCTCGCGCCACCGCGCGTAGCGCCAGTTCCGCGTGCAGGTTCTGACTCACCTTGTCGGTGATGCGCAGGTCTTCGAAAAGCGGCGCTGAAGTGCGCCGCGCCAGTTCAATCCCCGGCGGCGCCGGACTCTCTGGCGCCTGCGTCAGGTCCGCGACTTCGTTGGGGAAACGGTGCTCGGCCGTCGCCCGGCCCGACACCACGATGCCGCGCTGCTGCAGCGCCCTTCGGAGCGCCTCCGCCGCGTAGAGAGCAGGGTCTTCAATGCCCAACTCCATCTCCAGGCCGCGATCCTGCAACGGGATCGTCCCCCACAACCGCGCGTCGAGACTTCCTGGGATGCGTTCGAAATGGATCCGCCGCTCGGCACCCGCTGCCACCGTGCGGACGCGGTTGTCCAGCTGGTAGAACTCGCCCGGAGGGTTGAGCGTCAATTCCGCGAGGTCGGCGGCCTCAGCGCCGGGGCGAATGCTCAGCGTAAACGCGTTGTCGTTGATCGTGAGAGCCGAAATCGGCGGACCGTCATCAGAACGCGGATCGTCGATCGCCCAACCGGCGGCGTAAGGCTCCCAAACGTACCAGGTGTCGTCGCCCACTACGTCGCCGTCAATCCGTTTCACGCCGCGCGCCGCCACCTGGTCCGCCAGCTCTTCGATTGCCGCCAGAGGATCGCCTGTGGCAGGCCCAGTCCGGTATGGAATAGCTCGCGCCGAGAGATTGGGATCGCCGCCGCCCGCTAGCCGCAACCAGCCGCGAATGCACCCGTCTGCATCCGGTTCGCTTTCGGCCAACACGCGCGTTTGAGAGGTGAAATCCGCTCCCAGGCGTATCAGGGCCAGCGACGTGGTGAACAGCTTGGTGTTCGACGCCGGAACGAAGAAATGATCCCGGTTCATTTCGAACAGCGTCCTGCCGTTCGCCAAATCCACGATCTGGATCCCCCAGAACCCCGTCCGCGCCACCGGTGACGACGCAATCAGCCGTTTGATGCTGTCTGCCAGCGAAGCCGCGGGCAATTCCGCCGCGAGCGCGTACGCCAGGACCCACGTCCACACCCAGCGTCTCATCTTCCCGTCACTTTCATTTCCAGCCAGATCAGCAATATCAGAAGCATCACCATGCAAGTCCCCAGCAGCGGAATCCCCACCACCACCCCCACACCCAGAGCCGAAGCCGCGTACCCCAGCGACGCCGGCGCCAGCAGCCCGCCCACCAGCGCCAGCGAGAAGATCCCATTGAAGAAGCCTGGATGATAGTACGGAAACCGGTGGCCGATCGCTTCCAAGACCAGCGGGAAAACGCTCGCGTATCCCGCCCCGAGGAATACCGCGCCCGTAGCGGCCCCGAACCCGTTGTTGGTGACAAACAGGATCACGCAGCCGAATAGCGCTGCCGCGGCGCTTCCCAACAACAGCCGGCCGTGCTTCACGCGCGGCAGAATCGCCACCGATCCCAGTCGCCCCGTCATCAGGAAGAACCAATAGAGTGCTAGGTCGAACAGAGCCGCCCCCGGGCTCAATCCAAGCCGCCGGATCAGGAACAGCGGCAGCCAGCCGGCGATGGACCATTCATTGCCGAACTGGAAAAACAGAAGCAGGGCGAACAGAATCGCTCCAAGGCTGCGGAAATCCTGGAGTGCCTTGCGCAACGTCGGCTGCGCTCCTTCCCGCTCCACCTTGTAGGAACTGCGCGCGTAGATTCCCGCGAAGACCGCCGGCACCACCGCCATGAAGATCAGAATCGTCGGCACGCGGTAAGCGTAGAACGTGCCCTGAACCAGCATGGTGGCCAGCAGGCAGCCCAAGCCGTACCATACGCCCCCCAGGTTCACCGTGCCGGCTGCGTTGGCCTGGTAGCTCCTGGAAATCGCGTTGAACAGTGCCATGTTCAGAAGACCTGCGCCGATCCCCAGCGTCACTAGGCCGGCCACCCGGAACCAGGTCGAAATTGGGGGCGAGACGACTGCCAGGTAAATCAAAGCCAAACACGAAAGGACGCAGGCAAATACCTGGAGGAAAGCTAGCCCCCGCCGCACCATGATCCGCCGGGCCAACGCCGCGGCCGCCACGATTCCCACCGCCAGGCTCAAGAAGTAATTGCCCACCGCCACGAAGTCCGGCGGATCGCGGTGGTAGCCCCAAGCCGGCAGGATCGCTCCCAGTAGCGCCAGCAGAAAGCCCGAGACCAGAAAGCCAGCCAGCGCGCGACCACCGCGCACTTCGGCTTGGGCTGAGCCAAAACTCACGGTTCGATTGTACCCTCCTGACCTGCCCTTTTTTTAAAAACCGTAGCCAGAGCTACGGAATTCGGGAGCAAGAGTCATGGGCTAGCCATTGTTTCCAATAATTTACGCTTGGCAGGCGTCGTGCATTGCAACCTGCGGGTTTCGAGTCAAGGGGGTACGTTAGGGGGTTAGGGGATTTGCTTTGGTGGGTCTGCCTCTCCTGGGCTGACCACAGGCCCCGCACCGGATTCCATCAGCCGGCGTGGGGCTTTTTTTCGTCTGCTAAACTGAATCTGCTCACTTCATGCCTGGACTCTACGCCCGCTGGATCGACGAGTGGGAGCGGAAACTCGCCACGCGCGACACCAACCGTGTCGTCCGGCCGTTTGAGTGGGGTACCGACTGGCTGCATTCGCTCGATTTCCCGTCCTGCCCGGCCGGGGCGAATGGCGATGCTGCCGCTCATGTCTCCCGCTTCGTCGTGGACGCGCTCGCCGACTCGGACCGCTTTTTCTCTTATGATCCGGTTAGCGACTTCCAGTTGCACGACAACCGCTTAACATTCACCAGCCCGGTCCGGTCGCCCTACTCGGAGAACAACACCGTGCACGCGCTCTGGTTCCCCGCATCAAAGGATCGGGGACGCGCGCTAGTAGTACTCCCGCAATGGAATTCCGGGCCGGACGGGCATCTGGGACTGGCGAAACTCCTGAACCGGTTCGGTGTTAGCGCCCTGCGGATGACCATGGCTTACCACGCCGAGCGCATGCCGCCGGAGATCGAGCGCGCCGATTACCACGTCTCCAGCAACATCGGCCGCACTATCCACGCCGCGCGCCAGTCCATCATCGATACTCGCGCCTGCCTCGACTGGCTGGTGCAACAAGGCTATACGCGCACCGGCATTCTAGGCACCAGCCTCGGATCCTGCATCGCGTTCATCGCCGCGGCCCACGACCCGCGCGTGCAGGTGGGCATCTTTAATCACGTGTCCATGTACTTTTCCGACGTGGTCTGGACCGGGCTCTCCACGCAGCACGTGCGCCGCGGTTTCGGCGACGTAGTCAGCCAGGACGATCTGCGGCGCTATTGGTCGGTGATCAGCCCTGCCAGTTTCTTGAAGCGTATGCAGCAGCGCGACTTGAAGAGCCTTTTGATCTGGGCGCGCCACGATACCAGTTTCCTGCCCGTCTACTCGCAACAAGTGCTTCAGAACTTTCGTGAGCTGCGGCTGCCGCACGAGGTCTTCACGCTTCCCTGCGGTCACTACACCACCGGTCAGTTTCCCTTCAACCTGATGGACGGCCTGGCGATGTGTCGGTTCGCCGCACGAAATCTGTAACTCAAACAATACATGGCTCTTAGCACCACCTCCGTGGAATTTTGTATTGACAGATTTCGAGCCCCATGAGAGCATGGAAACATCACTGGAAAAGGAGGTGGTCCAGCATAATGGAAAGTAACATACGACCGCGAGAGGTGGCCGACTGTTAAAGTTCTGCCTCTAATGTAGCCGATTCCGTCCAGTATCGGAATCAAGTTCCTGTGGACCGGCTGCCTCAAGCGTCAGCTCCAAGCCTCAGGTATTTTCTCTGGGCTACCTTCCCCCGTGGTCCGAAAGCGGATCACGGGGGATTCGTGTTTTTGATATACTGAAGATCTCGAAAGGAAATCCCCGTAACAAAATGAAGCTTGGTATCCACCCCGCTTACAACGAGGTTAACGTCATCTGCGCCTGCGGCCACACCTTCAAGACGCGCTCGACGCACAAGGGCGATATCCGCGTGGAAATCTGCTCATCCTGCCATCCGTTTTTCACCGGCCGCCAGAAACTGGTGGACACCGCCGGACGCATCGACCGCTTCGAGAAGAAATACAAAGAGACGCGCGGCAAGAAAGCGCAGCCGGTCGCGTAATCCCGGCAACGTTACCGCAATCCCTATCTTCTATCTTCCTGGATTTCCGGGCGGGGGCGGACCTTTGCGGTGCGCTTTGCGCGCTTCCCGTTCGGCTTCGTGCTTGGCGCGCAAGGCATCGAACAATGGGACCTGGTCGGACCGCAGCATGGCCTTGATTTGGGCCGTCTGGTCGTCCCAAATCGTTCGTCCTTCCGCGTCCCATTTCTTTTTGGACTCGTCGAAACGTTCGCGGGTCCGGTCATAGATATTCTCAAGCTTGGCAACCTGCTGGTCGTCGAGTTTGACCTCTCGCCGCATTTCGTCCACGAGCTGCTTGCGAACCGCTTCCGGATCCTGGCCCTTTCTCTCCGGCGGCGCTCCCTTGCCCCTGTCCGAAAGAACGGTCGAGGTGTTGTAAAGCCGGACACCGACACCACCTACCAACACGCCACTCAGAAAAACCAGCAGCAGAGAGAAGAACGCGGAGAACTTCGACTTGAGCATGAATCAGCCTACCGGCCCGTCAGGTCCAGGCTCACAGGACCCACGATATCCGGAGTGTCCAGGGGATTGGCATCCGCCAGTGCCTCTATGTAGGTTTGATAAGTAGACGGAGTGGATCGAGGAATCGACATGTATACGCCGAGCGCAATCGACAGCGCCACCGCCGCGGTTACAAAGCCATTGGCCATGCGCCGGAAGGAGAACGTGAACGTCTGGCGCGATTCGATTCGGCCCCACAAAGTGGGCATGAAATTTGGGCTGGGCTCCGGATCGGGGCACGCTTCGCGATACACCCGGAACAGGGCATCCAATCGCTCGTCGTCGTTGCCGCGCATCGAATACATATAATACCTCTACCTGCAACCGCCGTTAACCGGGCCCATTCTTCCTTTCCGCCTTGCCAAACGCTTTCAGGACGCGTTGGCGCGCGCGGAACAGCCGCACCTTAAGGGCATTTTCGTTGACCTTATAGATCTTTTCAAGCTCCTTCAACGATAGCCCTTCTACTTCCTTCAACATCAGCAGAATCCGATCCGCCTCGGAAACTGCTCCGAGGAGCGAATCGACCGACTCCCGCAGCTTCTTCTTCTGCTGCTCGTCCTGCTCCGCTTTCCCTCCTGCCGTAGCATCGGCCAGCATCACCTGCTGCTCCGACAGGTCGGACATGCGGAATTCATGACGGCGCCGCAGCTTGCGCAAGTAATCAAACGCTGCGTTCACCGTCAGGCGATATAACCACGGTTCAAAGACCTCGGCCGTCCGCAATTGATCGAGGGAAAAATACAGTCGCAGGAAAACTTCCTGAGCGACGTCCTCGACATCCTCCGTACGGCTGATCAGACGGGTGATCGTGCCCAAAATTCGCTTCCGGTACGCCAGTACGATTTCGTTGAACGCCGCGCTGTCGCCTTTCTGCGCGCGACGGATCAGATCGAAATCAACCAGCATGCCGCACCATGGGTGCCGGCATCCGAAAGTTCCAAATCTTCCGTCTGGATAGGCGTACCGGCAAGTAGACAGGTTACAAAGCTTTGGGGGTAAACGCAAAAGCCGGAGGGCTCCGGCTGGACGGGCCGTGGCAGGCCGGGGAGGTGCTGTCGAGAGGGCCTCATCTGGCTGGCGCGGAACAGCTGCTTTCTTGAATCATGCTCATTCTATTGGAGATGTTGTTACAGCCCGCAACGTTAATAGCTACCATACTGTCAGACGAACAAAACGCCGGCCGGGTTTGGTCATTGGGGGGCTGGAGCGGGCCCGGCGCCCACTTTCATTACAAAGACCGTCTGGTCGTCGAAGGCGGTGGTGGAGAACTTGTCCAGTTCCTGGAAGATAGCGGCGCTCAGCTCAGCCGCCGAGCGGTGGCAGTGGGATCGCAAGAGTTGGGCGAGCCGGCCGCGGCCGAATTCGTTTCCTGCCGAGTTCATATGGTCGGTGATGCCGTCGGAATATAAGACGATGGTATCGCCGGGCTCGGCCTGGAACGTGACTTCCTCGTACTCGCGGGATTCCATCAGGCCAACGGGGACGCCTTCGACGCGGACTTTCAGGATTTCACTGCCGCGGCAGATCATGGGAGGGATGGCGCCGGCGTTGGCCATCACGATCTGCCGGGCGGCAGGATCCCACAGCAGCACGCACAAGGTCACATAACGGGCTTCGACCTTGCGCAGGATGAGGGCTTCGTTCAGGGCGCGGAGCAGCGCCGCGGGGCGGCGATGGCGCGGCGCCAGGGTGCGCAGCAGGCCGCTCATGAGACCGCCGTAAAGCGCCGCGGCCGCGCCTTTGCCGCTGACGTCGCCAAATGCAATGACCGTCTGGTTGTCGCGGTGCTCGAAGATGTCGTAGATGTCGCCGGAGATCTCGCGCGCGGGGCGGAGGCGCACGGCGGCCTCCATGCCCGCGATTTCGGGATCGGCGTCTGGCAGCAGCACGCGCTGCAAATCGCGCGCGGCCTCCAGATCCTCCTCCAGGCGGCGCTCGCGCAGGGCCACCTCGTTGTACAGGCGGGCGTTCTCCACGCTGCTGGCCACCTGCGGCGCGAGCAGCGTCAAGGTGCGGACGTGATCGTCGGTGAAATAGCCGACGCGGTCGCTTTCCAGATCCATCACGCCGATAACGCGGTCGTGCGAAACCAGCGGCACGGCCACCTCCGAGCGAATATCGGCGTGGGAGGCGATATAGCGCGGATCCTTGGCGGTATCGTGGACGCGCACGACCTCGCGCGACTCCGCGGCGGCGCCGGTGAGCCCCTTGCCGAGCGGGACGTTGTCGGTGTTGACGCGCTTGTCGTAGCGCATGCTGAAGAGGTGGCGCAGCGCCTTGGCTTGGCGGTCGATCAAGAGGATGCTGAAAGCGTCGTAGTTGATCAACTCGCGCATGGTGCTGGCGATTCTTCCCAGCAGCTCGTTCAGGTCCAAGATGGAAGACAACTCGCGCGAGATGTTGGCGAGGGTTTTGAGCGTGCGGTTCTGGCGGTCCACGCGGCGATAGAGGCGGGCGTTGTCGATGGCGATGCTGACGCGCGCGGCGATCAGGCGGAGGAGGGCACGGTCGTATTCGGTGTAAGCGTTGAGGCGGGTGGATTGCAGGTCGATCACGCCGACCAGCTTGCCGCGGGCCATCATGGGGACGGCCAGCTCGGTGCGGACGGCATCCAGGGTGTGGAGGTAGCGCGGGTCGTTGCGAACGTCGCCGGAGAGCACCGGTTCGCGGCGCGCGGCGGCGGTGCCGGTGATCCCTTCTCCAAGCGCGATCGCCAGGCCGCGAACGACTTCTTCGCGATGGCCGACGGCGTAGCGGATGCGCAGATCCTGGCGCTTCTCGTGGTAGAGCAGGATGGCGAACAGGTCGTAGGGCAGAACCTTCTGGACGATTTCGGCCACGTTGGCGAGGAGCGGATCGAGATCGAGGGTTTGGGCCGTGGCGGCGGACACTTCGAGCAGAAAGTCGAGGAGCTCGGAGCGCTCGCGAAACCGGACCGAAGCTTTTCGTGTGGCTTGCATGCGTCAGGCGGCCGTGGCTTCGACGATCTTGACGCTGGCGCTGGCGCCGATTCGGGTAGCGCCGGCCGCCGTCATGGCTTGGAGATCCTGCAGCGTGCGGATGCCGCCGGAGGCTTTCACGCCCATTTCGGGACCGACGACTTCGCGCATCAGGGCGATATCGTGCGCGGTGGCGCCGGAGGGGCCGAAACCGGTGGAGGTTTTGACGAAGTCGGCGCCGGCGGCCTTGGAGAGCATGCACGCCACGGCCTTCTGGTTGTCGTCGAGCAGTGCCGTTTCGAGGATTACCTTGACGATGGCCCCGCCGCTATGCGCGACCTTGACGACCTCCTGGATATCCCGTTTCACGGCGTCCTGGTCGCCGGAACGGAGCGCACCCACGTTGATGACCATGTCGATTTCCTGGGCGCCGGCGCGCACGGCGGCGGCGGTTTCGGCGGCTTTAGCTTCGGTGCTGGTGGCGCCGAAAGGGAAGCCGACCACGGTGCAGATCTTGACCGGCGAGCCGGCGAGCTCGGCACGCACCAAAGGCACCCAGTAGGGGTTCACGCAAACGCTGGCGAAATTGTACTGGCGCGCTTCGCGGCAGACCTTGAGCAGGTCGGCGCGCGTGGCCTCGGGCTTCAGGATGGTGTGGTCGATCAGCGCGGCGATGGCGGGATCGATTTTGGTGAGGCGTTCGCTGGCGGATACGCGGGAGGCGCCGGCGGCGATGATCTCTTTGGTGTTGCGGGCGCAGGTCTGCGGGCATCGCTGGACGCAGCCGGGGCAGACCTGGTCGGGGAGGTTGAGGCCTTCGCCCTTACGGTCGCGCGTCTGAGGAAGCCGTGAGAGAAGTTCTGCGCCGATCTGGGCGACCAGGTTGTCGAGTTCCGCTTTGGTCACGACGATCCTTTTTTCAGATACCGCTGCTCGATATCCATGATCTTCTGCACCCGCGCCTGGTGGCCGGCGAAAGGCGTAGCGATCCAGGTGCGCAGAACTTCTTCCGCCTGGGTCTGGGTCAAGAGCCGGGCGCCTAACGTAAGTACATTAGAATCATTATGTTCGCGGCTATTTCGAGCGGAAGCCTTATCATAGCACAGGGCCGCGCGGATTCCGGGTACTTTGTTGGCGGCCATGGACGAGCCGATACCGGCGCCATCGATGAGGACGCCGCGAGTGGCAGCGCCCGAGACGACGATGTCGGCTACTTTCACGGCGATATCGGGATAGTCGGCGGGCTTCTCGTCATACACGCCTACGTCGCGCACCTCGAGGCCGAGCGATTCGAGCAGCGGCCGGAGCGCTTCCTTGAGCCGGAAGCCACCGTGATCGGCGCCAATGGCGATGGTCTTGTCGGGGGGAGCGAGGGCGGAGACCTGGTCGTCCGGCAGCTCGAGAATCCGCACGCCGCGCGCGGCGGCGACCTCACGGGCTGACGGCGTGATGACCGCGCCGATGGGGACTCGCAGGTCACCAGCGGCGGGGACATCCTGTGCGGTGATGACGGGTTTCATAAAGAAGCTGCCAGCAATCAGCGTTCAGCTATCAGCTGCAACCGGCTTTAGCTGATTGCTGATGGCTTGTTTCTGCTGATAGCTTATTGTAATGCTGGCGGCTGTGATGGCGGTGCCAAGCGATTACCTGGCCCGACTCTTGAACCGCGCCGACATCGGGTGGGGCGTGCTGCTGGCGGGCATGGTGGTGGCATTCGGTCTGGGCGCGGTGCATGCGCTTTCGCCGGGCCATGGAAAAACGATTGTGGCGGCGTATCTGGTGGGCGCTCGCGGCACGCCGCGGCACGCTGTCTTTCTGGGCTGCATGGTGACCTTCACGCACACGGTGACGGTGTTCTTTCTGGGATTTGTCACGCTGTTTCTCTCGCGGTACGTATTGCCGGAGAAGATCTATCCGGTGCTGGGGACGATCTCGGGATTGTCCATCGTGTGGATCGGGACGGTGCTGTTCTACCAGCGGCTGCGCGCGGCTCGCGGGGGGCTTCCGCATCATCATCACCATGAGCACGAGCACGGCCACGGAGACGATCATCATCACGATCACGATCATGGCGGGCATGGGCACGGTCATATGCCTGAAGGCGAAGTCAGCATGGCGAGCTTGATCGCATTGGGAGCGAGCGGCGGGCTGGTGCCTTGTCCTTCCGCGTTGGTGCTGCTGCTCAGCGCGGTCGCACTGGGACGAATCGGGCTGGGCTTGACGCTGCTGGTGGCATTCAGCACGGGACTGGCGGTGGTGCTGACAGCGGTCGGGTTGATGGTGCTGTACGCGAAGCATTGGCTGCCGGAGAGTGAGAAGGCGGCGCGGAATCGATGGTTGCGGTACATTCCGGTGGCATCGGCGGCGATCATCACCTGCGCGGGGGTGGCAATGACAGGGGTGGCGCTGGGAGTGATTGGCCGGGGGTGAGGTCGGCGGAGTAAGAACGTAGAGGAGTAGTTTTGTTTTGAATTAACGACGCGAATGCGGCACAGGCGGCACCGCTCAATACCACTTAAATTGAGGATCTTTCTCCGACTTGATGACCTCCGCTCCCCCTGATGCGAGCCCGAAGAAGTTCTTCCCCACTACCTTCCGCTTTACTTGATGCGACCAATTGGGTGGCTAAAGGGCCAAATTCCAGTGGACCGATTGACAATCGGTCCGCAGGTTATCAACCTGCCCTACAATCAACTTGTGGACTCGCACAGAATCCTGGTGACCGGCGGCGCCGGTTACATCGGCTCCCATACCGTGCGCCTGCTGCTCGAGCAGGGGCACGACGCCACGGTCGTCGACAACCTCTCGAAAGGCTACCGGCACAACGTGCCAGCCGGCCGCCTCTGCAAGTTGGACATTGCCGATACCGCCGCGCTGGCTGAGCTCATGCGCCAGAGGCGCACGGAAGCGGTGATTCATTTTGCCGCCTTCATCGCCGTGGGCGAGTCGATGCGCGAGCCCGAGCGATACTTCGCCAACAACGTCGGCGGCTCGCTTTCTCTCCTCTCCGCCATGGTGCAGACCGGCGTGAACCACATCGTGTTCTCATCCACGGCCGCGGTCTACGGCGACCCGCCCTGCAGTCCGATCCCGGAGACGGCGCCGATTCGAGCAGTGAACCCGTACGGCGAATCCAAAGTCATGGTGGAAACGTTGCTGCGATGGTTTGACCAGATCCATCACCTGACCAGCGTCAGCCTGCGCTACTTCAACGCCTGCGGCGCCGACCCAAGCGGCCACCTGGGAGAGGAACATGAGCCCGAAACCCACCTGGTTCCCCTGCTGCTGCGCGCTGTCCTCAGTGGGGAACCCATCACCGTTTTCGGCAACGATTACGACACTCCCGACGGCACTTGCGTCCGCGATTACATTCACGTGAACGACCTGGCGGAGGCGCACATCCTCGCGCTTGAATACCTGCTCAACGGCGGGCCTTCCGAGCAGTTCAACGTCGGCACCGGCTGCGGCCACACGG
>Ga0335081_10006866_pt1 | contig 18158 bp, 12 predicted proteins | sample Lox_Sample_35_FD_206713 | JGI IMG/M metagenome (GOLD analysis project Ga0335081, IMG submission 206713) | Soil microbial communities from Loxahatchee National Wildlife Refuge, Florida, United States - Lox_Sample_3.5 | ecosystem: Environmental > Terrestrial > Soil > Wetlands | place: USA... | reverse complement strand
GGACTGACACTCGGCACTGGGTTTGGTGCAGGCATCGTCAGGGACGGGAATCTCTATCTGGGTGATAATTCCATGGCCGGCGAAATCTGGCTGCTCCGCAACAAACTGCATCCCGAGATGAATATCGAAGAGCACGCAAGCATTCGTGGAGTGAGAAGAATTTATGCCCGAGAAACTGGCGCCCCGTTCGATGATGTCCCACAGCCGAAAGATCTTTTTGACATTGCCCGCGGAAAAAAGCCTGGCAATCAGAAGGCTGCATTGACGGCATTTAGGGAAATGGGTGAAGCCGTGGGAGATGCGATTGCGAACGCTGTCACGTTAATCGACGGGATTGTCGTCATCGGGGGCGGACTCTCGGGCGCTTCGGAGGTTTTCCTTCCGTCCGTGATCAAGGAAATGAACGGAACGTTTACCAAGCCTGATGGAACGACATTCCGGCGGTTGGTCGAGAACGTATACAATCTTGAAGAGAAACAGCAGCTTGAGAAATTCCTGAAAGGGTCGAAGAGAGAGATTTTGATTCCAGGGAGCAAGCGAGCTCTGGAGTACGATCCGGAAGCTCGGATTGGTGTCGGAATTTCGAAGATTGGAACAAGCACTGCAGTCGCCCTTGGAGCATATGCGTACGCGCTGTTTATGATAGATCACACCTCTTGATTCGGCTGACGCCTCTCATTTGAACATTGTCAGCGCTGCCCCGTCCGATTTCGAACACACCTGACGTTCTGCCTGCATCATTCCGATGTTCGTTCCACAATTTTCCGTTGGAATTGTAACGGACAAGAACTTTGTTTAGATTGTTCTTCGTCCGCAAGAGACGCATGGTTCTTCACAAGAGCCCCGCAAGTCCATGAACAAGTACCTCTCCGACATCAAGAAATACCTTCTCTCAGGCGTTTCATATGCAATCCCGTTCGTCGCTTGCGGTGGAATCATGATCGCATTTGCGATCGCGTTCGCTCCGATGACACCGTCGGGTCCCGATTTTTCGCACGCACCGTTTCTGAAACTCATCCTCGACATCGGAACTGCCGCATTTTCGTTCCTCATCCCCGTGCTGGCAGGGTACATTGCATTCGGCATTGCCGACCGGCCTGGAATTGTCGCCGGATTTGTCGGCGGCTATATCGCGAACAAAGTGGGAGCGGGATTCCTCGGTGGTATCGTTGCGGGACTTTTGGCAGGGTTCGTCGTCTATTGGATCAAAAAGATCCGCGTGCCGGTATACCTCAAACCCGTCATGCCCATCCTCGTCATACCGGTGATCTCTTCATTCATCGTCGGTTATGTTATGTTTCAGGTGATCGGGTCGCCCATCAAAGACGTTATGACGTCCCTCACGGAGTGGCTGAAAACGATGAACACCGGAAGCAGCGTCGTTCTTGGCCTTATTCTCGGCGCGATGATTGCATTCGATATGGGTGGACCAGTAAACAAGGTCGCCTTTTTTTTCGGCGCAGCCATGATCCAGGAGGGCAACTATGCGGTGATGGGGGCGTGCGCTGCTGCGATCTGCATCCCACCCATCGGATTGGGACTCGCGACGCTCCTGACAAAATCGCTGTGGACACAAGAAGAGCATGAAGCAGGTTATGCCGCACTGGCCATGGGGATGATTGGGATCACCGAAGGGGCGATTCCGTTCGCGGCCGCCGACCCGGTGAGAGTCATTCCAACGATTATGGCCGGCTCCGCAGTTGGTTCAGTGATTGCGATGATGGGCGGCGTTGGCGACCACGCCCCCCACGGGGGTCCGATCGTTCTTCCTGTTGTGGATCATCGAATAGCATATATCGTTGCTATTATCGTCGGATCGTTGGTGGTTGCCTTCGCCATGAATGCTCTCAAGAAATTCGGTTTGAGAAATACCAAGAGGAGCACAACATGAAACTCGTTGCAGTGACCGCGTGCCCAACCGGCATTGCGCACACATACATGGCTGCGGCACAACTGGAAAAAGCCGCAAAGAAACTGGGACACTCGATCAAAGTAGAGACTCAGGGATCGATGGGGATTGAAAACGAGCTTACGGAGAGTGATATCCGGGACGCACAGTATGCGATCTTCGCCGTCGGCATCCCCGTACGAAACAAAGAACGCTTCAGCGGACTTAAGACCCTGGAGGTATCTGTGCAAGAGGCCATCAAGAATCCCGAGGCTATCCTTGCCAAGCTTTAGGGATCGAAGATATTCAGGCTACCATGTCCCTTGAAATCAATTTCACATTCCCCTTGGAAAACGGTCTTCACGCACGCCCCGCCAGCTTCTTTCGTGCGGTCACGAACCAGTTCAAGTCCAGCATTACGCTCAGGAATCGTCGGAGTAATGCGCTTGCGAACGCGAAAAGTGCGCTTGCACTCGTTGCCACCCTGACAAAAAAGGACGATCCGTGTTCCTTGTTAATTGAAGGGAACGATGAACGAGCGGCTTTCAAAGCAGTACAGTCTTTCCTCGAGTCCGATTTTCCCCACTGTGATGACGAACTTGTCAAAGAACCGGAAGGACAGCATTTTGGAATTGTTCCCAGGATTCTGAAGATCATCGGGATTCCCCTTTTTGAAGGGACACCGGTCAGCAAGGGAATTGCCCGTTCAACGGCGTTCATCCCTCGATCGCAATCCGGCCTTCCTGACATAGCTCAAGAATCAAAAGGTACAACCGCCGAAGAAGTCTTGAAAGTGGAACAGGCCTTTGAAAGAGTCACAACCCAAATCCGCAATCAACTACTCCTCTCCCAGAACAAGACACAACAAGAAATCATCGATGCCCACCTCTCCATTGCTGAAGACGTTGAATACAAAGACAGAATCCTCGACATGGTTCGTTCGGACGGATCCTCGGCAGGAACCGCAGTCGTCACGGTGACAAATCAGTTCACCGAAATTCTTCAACAGTCGGAAAGTGCGTACTTGCGAGAACGAATCGTCGACATCAGAGATATTGCCCGACAGGTCATTATGGAGCTTTATGGACGTGAACCCACCAATGAAAATGACACGATGAAGGGCGACGCTATCTGGGTCGGAGAAAACCTCAGCCCGTCGCAGTTCATCGCGCTCAATAAGAATCATCTAAAAGGAATTGCACTGAGCCAGGGTGGCGCGACATCCCACACGGTAATTCTTGCTCGTGCCTTCGGCATTCCGTGTGTTATCGGTTTGAAGGAGATTCAGGCCAAAGTACATCCGGGTCAGGATCTCGTCATCGATGCCGAACGAGGACTGATTGTGCCGGATCCACCTCCTCCCGTTCTCGACTTCTACCTCGGTGAGATCAAAAGGTTAGAGACATACCGAAATCGGCTCACGAAGTTCAAAGATCTTCCCGGAGTGACCGCCGACGGGAAGCGGCTGGAGATCGGAGCGAATGTTGGTTCGTTGGAAGAGGCTGGTGCCGCATTCAACAACGGCGCCGAAGGCATCGGGCTTTTCAGGACGGAACTACTCTTTATGAATCGCACGAGTCCTCCCAGCGAGGAAGAGCAGTTCAAAATCTATGCGGAGACGGCCCGGATCGCCGGCAAGCGAGGCGTGATCATCCGAACGCTTGACATAGGTGGCGACAAGCCGATCCCGTATTTAAACCTCCCTGGTGAAGCCAATCCCTTCCTGGGTTACCGGGCTATCAGAATGTATGGTGCACACCGCGAAATCGTGAACACCCAGCTTAGGGCGATTCTCCGTGCATCTGCACACGGGAATCTGAAGATTATGTTTCCCATGGTTTCTTCCCTCGAAGAGGTGCGGTTGATGCGACAATGGATACGAGAAATCATGACTGGCCTCGACGAAAACAAAATACCGTACAGTCGCAAGATTCAGATCGGCGTCATGGTGGAAATCCCGTCGGTGGCATTCATTATCGACCAGCTGAGCCAGGAAGTTGATTTCTTCAGCATTGGCTCAAATGACTTGACGCAATATTTCCTCGCTGTTGATCGAGACAACGACCGGGTTGGCCATTTGTATAGTTCGCTCCATCCCTCCTTCCTGCGCTTCATGAAAAAGGTCATCGATGACGCACACGCTGCCAAGAAATGGATCGGCCTTTGTGGAGAGCTAGGGGGGAATCGGCTTGCGCTCCCGCTGTTCGTCGGCTACGGAATCGATGAAGTCAGTCTTGCGTCGCCGGACATTGCCGTGGTAAAATCGACCCTCCGTGAATGCAGCTCGGTGGAATGTGCACGATTGTTGAAATCAGTGCTCAAAGCGGAGAGCCCATACGATGTGGAAACGCGGCTGAAGGAGTTTCACTCGCGCGGAACTGATCAATCTCTCATCGCAAAAGAAATAGTCCGGCTCGATTCAGACAGTGGGTCGAAAGATGAAGCGGTACGGGAGCTTGTTAATCTTCTGCACCTCTCCGGACGCATCGACGAGCCGGATAGGATCGAAGAAGCTATCTGGCAACGGGAAGATGTGTATTCCACGGGAGTAGGATTCCAGGTGGCCATTCCACATTGCAAGTCGCCACACGTGATCACCAATTCCATCGCAATCCTCAAGTTGAAATCGCCGATCGAATGGAAATCGCTCGATGAACGACCTGTGAAGTTGGTAATCCTCATTGTCATCAAAGAAAACAGAGCAGGCGATGAGCATTTAAGGATGATCGCCAGTTTATCCAGAAGCCTGATGGATGATCAATTCAGGGACCGGATGATGTCCGCGAATGAAGAAACGACGGTCCTCACACTTGTTAATCGTGCATTGAAGTCAAAATCAAAAAAATAACATGAACTCGTGGAGTGATTTAAAGCTCTCCTGTGAGCTTGGCACCGGCACATGGGCTTGGGGAGACAAAAGAGTCTGGGGATATGGAAAAGGATATTCCGACAACGATCTCCGCCAGGCGTTCACAGCAAGCATCTCCTCGGGCATCAACTTCCTCGATACCGCCGAAGTTTACGGATTCGGAAAGTCCGAGAGGCTGATCGGACAGTTTATGCACGAACAGAGTTCGGCCGTCTTCCTGGCGACAAAATTCATGCCCGTGCCGTGGCGATTGCGACGACACGATTTGATCGTGGCGCTGGAAAATAGCCTCAAAAGACTCGACGTCCATGAGGTCGGGCTCTACCAGATCCATCAGCCGATTCACCTTCGTTCCTTGAATACATGGATGGATGCACTTGTAGAAGCCGTGGAAATGGGACTCACGCGTTTTGTCGGCGTTTCAAACTACAATGCCGATCAAATGAAGCGAGCGCACGATCGTTTGGCGGGTCTCGGCGTAACGCTCCTTTCCAATCAGGTGGAATACAGTCTGCTCCATCGGAATCCTGAGGCGAACGGAGTTATGAAGGCTTGTCATGAACTCGGCGTCAAGCTCATTGCATACAGCCCACTTGCGATGGGAATCTTGGCCGGGAAATATTCTTCGCACCACACGTTAAAAGGATATCGGGGCATTCGCTTCAACCGGTATCTCTCGCAAATCGAGATGCTTACCGGTCTTCTCAAGGAAATCGGACAGGGTCACGGCGGAAAGTCCGCGTCTCAGGTTGTCCTCAACTGGTGCATTACCAAGGATACCTTTCCCATTCCGGGAGCGAAGAATGCAGCACAGGCCGCCGAAAACGCCGGCGCTCAAGGCTGGAGATTGACGGAGGAAGAGGTCAAGAGGATTGAGGGGGCAGCAGAGGCTATGCGCCCGTAGTTGTGTTGTCACTAGATTCTTAATCCAATGGAATTTGGTGAGATAGAGTACGTCTCACGCTCCTCAACGTATTTTTTGATTGGGCCCTGGAGTACCGTACTCGACAAGTACATCCGAAAACAGCAAGAATAGCCCACATTCATCGGCAACCGAATACTCCTCGTGTTCAACCAACTCAACATACCGGCAAAGGAATAACAACCATGCAACCACCACGGATCCTCTGCTCCGTATTTCTTTCGCTTCTCCTTTTTCCTTTGTACTTGTTTTCTCAGTCCAACGTTGACAAGCTTGTTCGTGCGCTCGACTCGTTGTCCCTTTCATCCACGAATGACTGGAAGGTAAGTCCGGACCTGGGTAAGTACACTCCACAAGGGGATCCGACACAGCCAGGGTTCGACGACTCAAAGTGGGAGTCCCTTCAACCCAATCAATCGATCTACCTGGACTCGTGTTGGATTCGGAAAGACATTGTGTTGCCGACCAAAATTCTCGGCCAGCCGGTGAGTGGACCAATGCGAATTATTGTGGCAGTGGATGATTATGGCTACATGTGGATCAACGGGGTGAGCAAAGGATATTTTCCGTGGGATGGAAACTTCGAGCTGACCAAGGAAGCTAAGCCGGGAGAGCGGTTCACCATTGCCATCAGGGCAATCAACACGGGCGGACCCCTCAGACTGATCACCGCCCAAGTGGAATCCGAGGCGGCAAAAGTACTACGATCCACCATCGACAATCTCACGCTTAGTTTCAGAGTTGGCCAAAAACTCCTGAGTTTCGATACCTACCAGACGAATTCACGAGTGAAAGTGGATCCCGAGATTGACAACTCGACCATGGACAAAGCGGAAAAGACAAAGCTCGGGGACCTGCTGCAGACGATCGCAGGCAATGTCAACCTTGATGCGCTCTCAAACGGACCCCAAGAGAAATTTGACGCGACGGTCGCATCCATTCGCGAACAACTGAAGCCCATAGCAGCTTTTGCGAAGCGCTTCACACTCTATTTCGACGCCAATGCGCATATCGACGCTGCCTGGTTGTGGCGGTACATGGAAACGATCGAGGTCTGCAGGAATACGTTTAATTCCGTCTACAACATGACGAAGGCGCGACCGGACTTCACGTATACGCAAAGCGCCGCAGCGTATTACGATTGGATGGAACGATATTATCCGGATACGTTCCAAAAGATAAAGGAGATGGTGAAGGAAGAACGCTGGGAAATCACCGGGGGCATGTGGATCGAACCGGACTGCAACCTGCCCAACGGTATTTCCTGGGCACGGCAGCTTCTGTATGCAAAACGATACTTCAAGGAAAGGTTCGGCGTCGATGTGACGATCGGCTGGAATCCTGATTCGTTCGGTTACAACGGAAACATGCCGATGCTTTATCAGGACGCCGGCATTGACGCGTTCATCACACAGAAAATCGGGTGGAACGATACCAATGTATTTCCGTACCGTCTCTTCTGGTGGGAGTCTGCGGACGGTTCAAGGATACTCAGTTACTTCCCGTTCGACTATGTGAACGAGATTAAGAATCCGTTCCAATTGGTGGACTGGACGAGACAATTCGAAGCCAACACCGGAATGACGAAGATGCTTGTTCTCTTCGGGGTTGGCGACCACGGTGGTGGACCCTCCATCGAAATGATGCAACGCATCGACGACCTCAGAAATGTCGATGTCTATCCGACAATAGAATACGGAAATACAGCGCATTACCTGGCGTGGGTTCGGGAGCACGACCTGTCGAAGCTTCCTGTGTGGAACAACGAGCTGTATCTCGAATACCATCGGGGCACCTATACGACACAAGCAAATACAAAAGCCGAGAACAGGAAATGCGAAACATTGTTGAGAGATACGGAGATCTATTCCTCGTTGGCGGCATTCCAAGGGCGACCGTACAACAACAAGGCACTTGAGTCGGCGTGGCGCCTCGTGCTTTTCAATCAGTTCCACGATATTCTCCCCGGATCAGGCATTCGCGAAAACTACATCGACGCCGAGGAGAAATACAAAACAGTGAAGGAACTTGGGAACTTCGAGATGAAGAAATCGCTTGACGTTCTCGCCAACGACGTCAACACCTCGAAAATGAAAAAAGGTATCCCAATCGTTGTGTTCAACCCACTTTCGTGGGCAAGAACGGATATCGTGCGGTACGAATTGTCGGAGGGGGATGATGCCGAGTACTCCGTGTTCGATTCAAAGGGCCAGGAAGTGACATCTCAAATCGTCCCTGTCGATGTGCTGCACCGACAGCTTTTATTCATCGCTGAGAACGTTCCATCGATAGGATACAAAACATACGAGCTTCGGAGGCAAAAGCCTGCAGTGGAGAAAAGCGCTCTCTCGATCACCGCATCGAGCCTTGAGAACGAAAACTTCCGCGTGAAGATCGATCCTGACTCCGGCTGGGTATCCAGCATCATCGACAAGCGCAACAACAAAGAAATCCTTACGGGAGAAGGAAACAAATTGCAGCTCCTGGAGGATACGCCAAAACAATGGGATGCCTGGAACATCGGATTGACGGGTGTGGAGTATCCCTCGAAGTTCGTGAAAGCAGAGGTCATGGAAGAGGGGCCCGTTCGGGTCGTTCTGAGACTCCATCGCACGTATCTCAAGCCTGGCGTCAAAAAAGACTTCCCAACGGAAGATTTCCCAAGCAGCTTCTTCACGCAGGATATTATTCTCTACAAGAACAGCGACAAGATCAATTTCGAGACGGACGTCGATTGGTGGGAATCGCACACCATGGTCAAAGTTGCCTTTCCGCTCGCCGTCCAGGATACTATCGCGACGTATGAGATTCCTTTCGGAACCATCCAGCGCTCGACCCAGCTGCTGAACAGTTGGGAAAAAGCAAAAACGGAAGTCCCGGCACTTCGATGGGTCGATCTGTCGCAGGATGACTACGGCGTGAGTCTTTTGGAGAACTCGAAGTATGGGTTCGATATCAAAGGGAGTATGATGCGGATGTCGCTGCTCCGGTCCCCCAAATGGCCCGATCCGACTGCAGATATGGGGAAACACTCGACGGAGTATGCTCTCTACCCACATCAGGGTCGCTGGCAACAAGCGGCGACGGTTCAACGTGCATACGAGTTCAACAATCGACTCGTGGCAGTCGCGACCGGGGTTCACAAGGGCAAATTGGGCGAAACATATTCCTTCGTCAAAATCGAGCCTGCGAGCCTCGTGCTCAGGGCGATCAAGAAGTGTGAAGACGAGAATGCCTGGATGTTCCAATGGTACAATGTCAGTTGCGATGACGCTGAAGCGACGCTGACGTTGCCGCAGAAAGCAAGGAAGGCCGTGATCTCGAATTTCATGGAAGGAGACGGCGCATCGATCCCGGTTGAAGGAAACGAAGTGAAAGTAAAGACTAAAGGAAGTTCGGCAGTAAGCCTCAAGGTATATTTTTAACTGGAAAGAACTAACCGCTTCCGCCTGAATTTCCTCATCGGCGAGTGAACAGCTCCAACACAACAACATGAAAAGCGAAAACAACTCTTCCCTTGAGAACATAAGGGTAGTCCCCCCCACGAATCTTTCGCGAAACGCGACATTCAGAAAATACTTGCGATATTGAGCACAGATGTCGACTGGGGCGAGCCACCCAATCCATACAATCCCGCCGCCGGAACAAGGCAAGGACACAGGGGGGTATTTGGAGCGGCTGGACATCGGACAAGAAGCGGAAGATATCCTTGTGCTGGGACCCCGAAAATTCTTGACCGACGAGGACACCGTTGCCGTCATCGGCTACAGCAAATGACTCGCAGAACCGACGAACCGACGTACGATTCGGATTTCGTCCATGTGGTTACGCTTAAAGTCGGCAAGATTACGCATTTCCAGGAATTCTTCGACACCTGTGCGGCGGCTGAAGCATTCCGTCGCAAATAGCTCATGGCCACACTGACACTGCTTCGGACGAACAGCGACAACGCTGATTTCAAGTATCTGGTGCGAATGCTCGACCAGACATTGAACGGCTATTACAGAGATTCACAGCGGACATACGATAAGTTCAATGTGCTCCCGCTACTTGACACCGTCTTGATAGCGAAGATTGGTAGTGAGCCAATTGGCTGTGGTTGCTTTAGACCATTTGATGGGAATACAGTCGAAATAAAGCGGATGTTTGTGAGGAACGAACACCGCGGAATGGGCATTGCCACCAGCATCCTTCTCGAGCTTGAACGCTGGGCTGGTGAGCTCGGATACAAGAAATCCATCCTTGAGACGGGCGTACAACAGCTGGAGGCCATTCGACTGTACAAAAAGAATGGATATTTCAGGACTGAGAACTTCGGACCGTACGTTGGGATGGAAACCAGTGTTTGTTTTGCCAAGAATCTCAGCGTGGACAAGAGTGAACCCTCCCATTCCAAAAAGATGCCGGGTATCGCTGTGATTCAGGACAACGAATCGTATGGCAAAACGACATAGAATTCGGTTGTCACTTTGATCGGCGTTTCTTAGATTAGCCCTTGGTTTTCCCCCCGTTCCAGCGCATCCTGAGAAAAAAGTCTATCCTGCAGAGCTCTTCCTTGCGCCGAACGGCATTAGAACCGGAACTCGCGCTCCACCTAACTTCAAAGGAGACACAACTATGAAACTCTATCGGCCCGGCTCCATATTCTTTTGTGTGCTGATAGGAGTGAGCTGCCTGATTGCCCAAAACGAAGAGCAACAGCGACAGAAGCAACAGGCGAAGGAACGGAAGCTCATTGAGCAACAGAAGGACGACGTCTTTGAAGAACTGGACAAGCAAAATCTCACTCTGCGATTCTTCAACGCCGTGACGGGAAATGAAATCCCGGGAGCTACGGTGACAATCGACAGTGCGGAATACACGACCGATGAAGAGGGTAAAGTACTCTTCCCGGCACCGGAGGCGGATGGACTCTATCCCGTTTCCTTCCGAGCGGCCAAATATGTACCGGTGGATTTCAATATCGAAATCATGGCCGGCACCCTTTTCTTCAACAGATTCTCTGTCTCTCCTCTGCTCGATGTAAAGTTCCTGAGGGTAGTCCTCGATTGGGATTCATCTCCACCGGACCTGGACGCACACCTCGTTAAGCAGGGTTCTTTCCATCTGTCATTTCGCAACATGAGGACCGCCCAGGACGGCAGTGGCCAACTGGACCACGACGCGACGAACGGATATGGCCCAGAGACCATTACCCTCAAAGAGGTCTCTGCGAACAACAACTATTCCTTTTTTGTCCACGATTATTCGGATGGAAACAATTCTTCCACGCGGAATCTCTCCCGGTCGAAGGCAACCGTAAAAGTATTTGGCGATGGCAGACTGCTGAATATTTTTGAAGTCCCGCGGAACGCCGAGGGAAACTACTGGCAGGTATTCAAGATAGCCCACGGCGGAATTGTCGAGGTAAACAAGGTCACCGACCGCGGCGAGTAAACAATTTGACTCGTGCAGAGCGGGGGGGATGACCGTCGCGTTCCAATACTGCCGCCGTTAAGGCCGACGGCATTATACCTTCAGACCAGGTGCTCCGCTGCATACTGCACAGCTAAGCTTTCAAGCAATTCGACCCTTTTGTCCGTTGGCGGATGCGTTGCGAAGAGATCCGCAATAAATCCCTCCTTCCCGTTCATGCGCTTGTCGAGAGGATCGACGATGCACAGATGCGCAACATTGTTGCCCAGCAGCGTGGATTGTTCCGTTGAATGAGTGATGCGCACAAGTGCTTTCGCAAGAGCATCAGGATCTTTTGTCAGCGAGGCGGCGGAAACGTCGGCGATGTATTCTCGGTGACGTGATGTCAGCATAATCACGGCATATGCAAGGAGCGGAACAATGAAAAGAGTCGTCGCCCAGAACACCAGTAGGAAGAGTTTCCGTATTCCTCCGATCTTCGGAAAGCCAAATCGGGGGGCCGTTTGCATCGCGGTTGCGTGGCTAACCCACTGCGAAACCAATAAGACGGAGCCGAACAATGCCGTGACAGCCGTCCTCAAACGTACATCATAATTCCTGATGTGCACAATCTCCTGAGCAATCACACCTCTGAGCTCCTCAAGTCTCAGCTTCTCCAGAAGCCCCTGTGTCACAACAATGCTCGCGTGCCTTGGACTCCTTCCGACCGAAAATGCATTGGGAGAATTATCCGCAAGGACATAAAGCTCGGGCGTGGGCATTCCCACTGCGTTGGAAAACTCTCGGGCTGCTTCGACGAAAGGACGGTCGCAATCATTCGTAGCATCGGCGGGCTGTACATCGAGCGTGCGAAGAATTGAATAGGCGCCCCACTGCAGCGAGGAAAAGGCCGTCGTGATGCCCAAAACGGTTCCGCCGATCATCCCGTACGGAGACGTCGGCCCGAGCATCAACAACGGTTTCGTTTTGAAGAACTCTTGCCCAAGGACGAACACTTCCCAGATACAGACCACGAACCCCGTCCACACAATCCAATCGATGGCTTTGAAATACTCGTAATCGAACGAATCCGGGGCCACAAAGCGCCGCACCCAGCCTTTGAAGAAATTGTTCACAAGCGAGCCGAAAAAGATGATCGCTAACGGAACCGTGACAAGCTGAAACTCCTTGATGCCTTTGGTCAGCCAGTCAAAGCAATACCCCGCCAAGCCAAGGGAAACTACGAACCCCGCCATGACGAGAAACGTCAACCGCCTGTTCGCAGACCGTTGACGAGCGTGATTTTTCGCTTCAAGGGTGATATTCATTGAACTGCAACGGAATGAGAATGCACGACACACGTGCACTGTGAGCCGAAAGAGGGAACTCTAACGAATTCAAACTACCCAAAAGAAACCGGGAATTCAACATCGGCCAGGGTTGGATACGGGAATGGCTCCTGTCGCACCCGAACGAACGGCTCTTACTTCACTCCATCCGTCAGCGTTGACTGAACCGTACCAAAGCGCTCAACTCCGGAAGAGGTACTGCAGTTTTAGGAAGTATTGACGGGATGTCTGTCTGAAACCGTAGGGATCGCCAAAATCGGCCAGGCTATAGGTTGACCCCACGTAGAAGATCGTGTACGGATTAAGCTTGTAACTGAGGAGTGGAAAGAAATCGACAGCCTTGTTGAATTCATCGTACTGGCCGATAACTCGCAGGAACACTTCCGGTGTAAACTGATAGATTCCGACCGTCCTCGCTATATAGCCGTCATAGAATAATTCTCCCGTTGCGATACTGGATAAACGCGCACGCGAGTACGACAGGTCAAGCTCAAACTGCGACGTTGGCTTGATTTGTGCGGTCACGTCAATCGTATGTCCTTGTCCCGCATCCGTTGGGACACTGCGCTTGATGAACCGTCCGAACCATCCATCGAAGCCGAGTGTCAGCGCGCTTGCCGGTCTAGAGTAGACAGAAAGCTCGGCTCTATCCATGTGCGTGAATTGGAAACCGTTGTAGAGCTCCTCATTGACTGCGAGGTATGTGATGCTAACGTTCGTTTGCTGCTTGAACTGCCACCAGATGTACGGAACGAGCCATCGTTCCTTCCGCACATCATCGTAATTGTAATGAAGTCCCGAGTTCAATCCGATCCCCCACGTGTCGAGCCAGGCGTTATTCGGGTAGAACTCATAGTTTTGTTGGAACGTCCCCGTACGAAGGTTGTTGTTGGGGATGAAACCGTCCTGTGCTTGAAACGTCGGACTTCGATCGGTGTACTGCAAGTAGAAACTGTAATTGCGTGCACTGCGCCGAAACACCAACAAGGCCGAGCTTCCTCCGTACTGTTCACCGTTAAATGCTGCGTCGTCCCCTGTGCTTCCTAATGCGCGCGTGTCGGAAAACAAGTCTGTGTCGTTTACTTCCTTTGTATCGGCGTAGAAGAGCTCTCCCTGAATGTAATAGTTTTCCCAGAACTTGTAGGTCCAATCGATGCCGCCGAGGTAGTTGTGCGCGGGCCCCGTGTTCCGCGTCTCCAGCATGCCGCCGAGAAATGTTTCCTTGCCGAAGTCGTACCTGGCCCTTGCGATGTTGGAAAAGGACTGAAGGCTTGTGGCAATGTAGTCGCTTGTCTCTTCGCCCGGGACAATGAAGGGAGAATTTCTGTCTGATGCGGCAAGATAGGCAAACGAGAGGGATCCCGATTTTCCCATCACGCGCGCTGCCCCCAGGGGGTTATTGATCGTGCGGGAATAATACGTCTGCGTATTGTTTTGAAGAATGTCCGCGCCAAGAAGAAAGAAGGGTCGCTTCTCAGAATAGAAGAGGGAGAAATTGGAGTTTACGCTGATCTGGGTCGCATCGGATTCCACCTGGCTGAAATCCGGATTGACCACCCCATCGAACGCAAGGTCAGGGGTTGGAGAGTACCGCACGCCCCCGCCGATTCTTCCTTTAGCTTTACCATTGCGGAACGATGAGGTCGGATCAGAATCGTCGTCGAGTGCGCCGCTCTGTTGCGCAGCCACATACGGGAGGACGTCCACAGAAGCCACGGACTGAACGTTGCTGATTCCTTCGATGATTCCTCCCTGGCAAAGGAAACATGGATTGTCGCGTTCGATACGCGTCCAGGACACCTGGAGCCTGCTCGCCCGAGGAATTGTGCGGATGAAGCTGACGTTCCAGTGCTGTGTGGGAACGGCGGGGAATCGAAGGCTCTTGAACGGTACGGCCAATTCCGCTGTCCACCCATCCTTGTCTATGGACGCTGCCGACTCCCATACAAAGTCGTGGCTCGCATCCTCATTGCCGGACGTCATAAGGAGGTCCCCCTGGATGCCGTAGGGATTAACGACGAGCTCATAGCCGCGCTGATAGTCTCCATACGTATCCACGATAACGTCAACAAAGTCATCATCGAAAATCTTATCCCGATCTGAAATATGTGCACGAATCTTCGACGGGTCGGTGTCTCTGCAGTCAAACCCAAAATAGACATAATCCTTATCGTACAGCATCTTCACAAACGTGTGTTGGGGAGCCGGGGAGTTTTCGCCAGGATTGATTTCGTACTTCAGCTCAACAGGCTGGGCGAGATCCCATCGTGGGTCATCCAGTTTTCCCGTCAACTTGATGTTTTCACCGATGCGCACAGCCCGGATAACGGGCCGCGCGGTGTCCGGGAATTCAAGACCCACGGAACGGGAAGAATACAAGAAGATGTATACAAAGACGAGGCCGGCTGATTTTGCCTTTTTCATACTGTTATCAAGATGGAAAGAAAATCGCCACGCAGATCCAAGAAGTGCATTCGATTATACCCGATTTTGATAAAAAAGTTGCATTGTGTGCTTAGATTGCCAATCCATAGAACAAGTGCGCAGTTGAAGGATATAACTCTCTGCCTGTGGAATTTTGAGCCGTCTCTTGATTCCAATCGCCCGGTTTTCCATATTTAGGGAGTTCCGCCGCGCCGGGACACTCCAACAAAATCCCTCCTTTGAACGTTCGATGACCGATCACGCAAATAACATCCACGAGCGCTTCCTTCGTCACATCTGGAGTCGACAATACCTGGAAACGACAAAATTGCGAACGCGCGATGGTCGAACGGTTGTAGTCTTGAGGGCCGGTGCGTTGAATCTCGACGGTGGTCCCGACTTCGTTGAAGCGAAGATCAGGATCGGGCCGACGACGTATGTTGGAGATGTCGAAATCCATCGCACGGTTGCCGACTGGTTCAGCCATCAGCACCACTACGATCCGCGCTACAACCGCGTGATTCTGCACGTGGTACTCGAAGGCGGCACCCGACCTCTTGATACGACGTCATTCAGTGGAAGAACGATTCCGGTGCTCATACTTTCGGATTTCCTCTCGGAATCGATTCAGTCCGTTTGGCAAAAAGCGATTCTCGACGAAAGGGCCAGGAGATCGGAAACGATCAAGTGCTATCGTCGGAACGATGCGGTGGATGACCCAGCTCTCTCTTCGTGGCTGCGGAAGCTCGCGACTGAGCGGCTTGAACTGAAACTGAGGAGGTTTGAGGAAAGGCTGAAAGAACTCGCGTACGAGCGACTCATGGAGGTCCGGGAACACGCACGAACGTATGGCGAACCGCCCGTAGAAGGATTTCCTGAAGAAATTCCTCCCCCGTACCAGGAATTAACGCAGAGGGATTTTTCGAGCAAGGAACTGTGGGAACAAGTACTCTACGAAGGGTTGATGGAAGGACTCGGGTACGCGAAGAATCGAGATCCTTTCTTGCGCCTGGCCCGAAGCATCACGCTTCGACGCGTCGGTGAGTTCCAACTTGCACGGGACGAGAAGAGACGCGAAGCCCTTCTCTTCGCCGTTGCCGGTTTGCTTCCGAAAATCAAATCGATGAAAGAACGCGATTCCCGGGAATATGTGCGAACTTTGACTCGCGCGTGGAGTGAGATGCGAAGATCGGTTCACACAGAGACGTTGCACGCATCCGACTGGCAGTTCTTTCCCACTCGGCCGAACAACTTTCCGACAGTGAGGATCAGCGCGGCCAATACTCTCATCGGCAGACTCTTGAACGAAAACCTCTTCCGCGACATCATCCAGACATTGAAATCAGACGACGTTGACCGACCGCGCAAGTCATTGACAAAGTTGATATCGATACAGTCGAATCCGTTCTGGATTCACCATTACGATTTCGACCAACCGACAAGGAAGAACGTGGTCACTCTGGGTCTTTCGCGCATCAATGAATTGCTCGTAAATACGGTCATCCCGATTGCGTTGTTGTATGCCCGGGTATTCAAGGATAGCGTTGTTCGGGAACATGCGTTGCGCTTCTACGAATCATTCCCGCCAGTGGAGGAGAATACCCTGACGCGGTTGATGCAGCGTCAACTTCTGCGGAACAGAGTACCTCTGGACAGCGCAAGCAGGCAGCAGGCAGTCATCCAACTGTACAAGTTCTATTGCGCTCAAGCCCGATGTCATGAGTGTGAAATCGGCAAGATTCTGTTCGCGGGCGATTGAACGGGCATTTCACGCATTTCTCCCTCCCGTTTCTTGAGCAGAACCCTTACGACACTTTCTCTTCGAACGCGTCTTTACTGCACTTCTCAGCATTTCTCTTTATCTTCATTCGCGTATGGACACCTCCCCCAATGCACTAGCAGTCGGCGTTGACCTCGGCGGCACGACAGTGAAGACCGGGATCGTTTCAAGGTCCGGTGAGATCGTTTACAATAACAAATTCGATTCAAAGGGAGACGAAGGTCCCGAACAGGTCATCAGACAAATTGGGATATCTGTGAACGACGCGCTGAAGCACACGGATGTCCGGCGCGTTATCGGTATCGGCATCGGTGCACCGGGCGTTGTTGACAATGATGGATTGGTAAAAGCCCCACCCAACCTTTCGCATTGGGATGCGATCCCACTCGCAAAAGAGCTGCAAAAAACATTTCCGGACATTCTGATCGCCGTGGAAAATGATGCTAACTGCGCGGCTATTGCGGAATCGAAGTTTGGAGTTGGAAAAGAGTATCCTGATTTCCTCTTTATTATTTGGGGAACAGGGATTGGTGGCGGCATTATCCTCAATCGAAAACTTTACCGGGGACCGAGCGGTGCTGCCGGTGAAGTCGGCCACATCTGCATCAATCACGACGGGCCGATTTGTGGATGCGGAGCTCGCGGATGCGTTGAGGCCTATATAGGACAGAAGTACCTATCCCACCGTACAGTGGAAAAGCTGAAAGACCACCCTTCGTCGTTGATTCTCAAGCTCGTCGAAGGAGATTATGCGCGAATTGAGCCCGTTTTCATCTCCCAAGCGGCAGAAGCGGGCGACGATCTTGCGCGCTCGATCCTGAGAGAAGCTGGCACACTCCTTGGAGTGGCAATCGGCGGTGTCATGAATACGATGGACCTGCGGATAAGCATTATCGGTGGCGGCGTCTCTGCAGCGGGAGACCTCGTGATGAACGCTATCCAGGACTCCGTGCGAGCACACGTTCTCAGGCCATTGCGAGACGACATCCGTGTCGTCCAATCCAAGCTTGGCAACGAAGCCGGTATCCTCGGTGCAGCCGGACTGGTACTCTAGATTCCTCTTGCCTGACCGCATGAAATTCTGCTCCCTCGCTTCGAAAACCACGGCCGTTCTGTTTGTTCTCCCCGCTGTACTCCTCTCCCAGGTGAGCGATAGTGTGAGGGTGGCGCCGTCGCCGGCCGCCGACACAACTAAGGCTCGGTCCGGCTCCGGGGTCGACACCGTCGTCACGTACAGCGCAAAAGACTCCATCGTGTATTCCATGCGGACGCGATTCATGGATTTGTACGGGAAGACAGACCTACAGTACCGCACGCTTGGCCTGAAGGCGGAACGCACGAACGTGAATTGGACCACCATGACGCTTTCCGCCACCGGTGTCGCCGACACGGCAGATAAGAAGGGGAAAAAGAAAATCGGCTCGCCGGAGATGAAAGACGGCGGCGAGACGTATGATGGAAGTCAAATAAGCTACAACTTCCGGACGAAGAAGGGAAAGATCAACGTCGGCGACACCAAAATGGACAACGGG
>Ga0335081_10006865_pt1 | contig 18158 bp, 17 predicted proteins | sample Lox_Sample_35_FD_206713 | JGI IMG/M metagenome (GOLD analysis project Ga0335081, IMG submission 206713) | Soil microbial communities from Loxahatchee National Wildlife Refuge, Florida, United States - Lox_Sample_3.5 | ecosystem: Environmental > Terrestrial > Soil > Wetlands | place: USA... | reverse complement strand
ATCGCGACGAGGACTTCGTGGCGCGCGTGAAGGAGATCACCAGCGGCAAGCTGTGCGACGTGGTCTATGACGGCATCGGCAAGACGACCTTTCCGGCGTCGCTCGATTGCCTGCGTCCACTCGGCTATTTCGTTTCCTTCGGCAGCGCCTCCGGCCAGATCGACGCCTTCAACATCAACATCCTGCAGACAAAAGGCTCGCTGTTCGCGACGCGCCCGACGCTCAACCACTATGTCGCCAAGCGCGACGACCTGGTGGCGACCGCCAAGGACCTGTTCGACAAGGTCGGCTCCGGCGCGGTGAAGATTCCGGTCAACCAGACCTTCAAGCTCAAGGACGCCGCCCAGGCACACAAGGACATGGAAGGCCGCGACACCACCGGCTCCACGATCCTGGTTCCGTAATTGCGAATCGAACCGGCCGGCCGTACGCCATCGCGGCGTGCGGCCGGCCTTGCTTTCAAGGACACGTAATGACCTCCGATCAGCAGCCGTGGGGACGCTGGGCGACGCTCGGCCTCGGCATCGTCGCGCTCTTCGGCGGACAGGCCGCCGCCTTGGCGGCGCTCAGCTGGTGGTACGGCGAAAGCATCGGCCGGATGCCGGATTTCAGCGGCGACGGCATTGCGGTCACCATCGTGATCTTTGTCTCGGTGCCGGTTCAGTCGGCGTTGCTCTGGCTGATGGCGCAGCGACCGGGCGGCAGCGCCGGCGACTATCTCGGCCTCAAGCTGCCGAGCCGCGGCGAAGTGCTGTTCGGCGTCGGCGCGACCGTCGCGCTGATCATCGTCGGCAACGCCGTGAGCTGGCTGTTCGGCCGTTTCCTCGTCACCGATTTCCAGCTCGACATCTATCGCACGGCCGGCTCGGCCGGATTCCTGCCGCTGCTGCTGTTGTGGCTCGCCGTGGTGGTGGTGACGCCGATCGGCGAGGAGAGCCTGTTCCGCGGTTTCCTGTTCCGCGGCTGGCTGCGCTCGCCGCGCGACACTTGGCCGGTGATCCTGCTCACCGCATTTTTATGGTCGATCGTGCACATCCAGTACGACTGGTTCGTGATCGCGCAGGTGTTCTGCTTCGGCGTGCTGCTCGGCTGGCTGCGCTGGGCGAGCGGCTCCGCCTTATTGACCATGCTGATGCACGCTCTGATCAATTGCGAAGGCATGATAGAGACATTCGTCAGCCTGCATCGCTGACGTTCAAAGCAACGCGGCGATGCGCGCGAAGGCGGGATGCTGGTTGATGCCGGCGGGCAGCCGCGGCAGGCCGATGACGTCGACGCCGCCGGCGAAGCGTTCGATGCTGGCGACGGTATCGTCGAGCTCGACCGGATTGCGCTCGCTCTCGCTCACCACGACGGCCGCGACGGCGAGCTTGTGTTGCGCCAGAACGTCGAGCGCGGTCAGCGTGTGGCTGATGGTGCCGAGATAACCGCCGACCACCAGCAGCAGCGGAATGCCAAGCGCCGCCATCCAGTCGAGCACCGTGCGTTCGGCGTCGAGCGGCACCATGATGCCGCCGACGCCCTCGATCAACAGGATGCCGTCCGCCGCCGCAACGGCGGCGCGGCTAAAGCCGAGCAGCTCGTCGAAGGCGATTGTGCGGCCTTCGCGCGCAGCGGCCAGATCGGGCGAGAGCGGGGCACGGAAGCGCCAGGGCGCGATGCGCGCCACCTCCTCGGCCGCCACCGGCCGGCCAAGCGCGGACAAGAGTACGGCGGGGTCGCTCGTTTCCGCCACCGAGGAATCGTAACCGATCACCACCGGTTTGAGCGCGTCGACCTTGGCGCCCGCCTCGCGCAGGCGCCGGATCAGCCCGGCAGTAACGAAGGTCTTGCCGACGTCGGTGCCGGTCGAGGTGACGAAATAGGCCGCCATGGACGCGATCATCGTGCGCCCAAACGCCTGCGTCTAGGAGGCTCGGCGTTTATGCGGCGCAAATGAAGGTAACGGTCCTGATACGCCGCTCGCGCACATTGCGCACCTGGTTTTGCGCCATGGCCGGGAAATCGTCGCCCAGAAACAGCCGCCAAGCCACGGGCGGTTTGCCGGTTTGCGCCATCCGCGCGGTCATCTTCTCGAAGAAGCTTTGGCTTTCATCAGTCGAGTCCTGAACGGCGAGCAGCCGAAAACCGACGCCGGTCAGCAGCGATTGCATCCGCTCGGGCGTCGCCAGATGGCTGATCGACGGCTCGCGCGCCCAGGGTACCGGATAGAGAACATCGCCGCCTTCGCCCTGCAGCACGTCGTAGACCGCGAAAATCCCGCCGGGCTTCAAGACCCGCCGCGCCTCGGCGTACATGCGGTCCTTGACCGCAATATTCATGGCGACATGGACGGTCATGGCGGCGTCGAATTGCCGGTCGGCGAACGGCAGCTTGGTGGCGTCGCCTTGCTGGAAGCTCGTAAGTTTGTCCAAGCCGACCCAAGCAGACATGGCGGCCGCCGCGTCGCAAAACGCCGGCGTCAGGTCGATGCCGGTCACCCGGCAGCAATAAGTCTCGGCCAGCGTCCGCGCCGGGCCGCCAAGGCCGCTGCCGATGTCGAGAGCATGCGAGCTGGCGCTTAGCCTCATTTGCGCAGCCAACTCTAACGTCGCTTTGCGGCCCCGAATGTGAAACTCGTCGACCGTCGCAAGATCGGCCGTGGTCAGATTTTTGATATCCTTGCCGGCGCTCTGCAGGCTGTGCGCAATGAGGTCGGCAAGGGCGCGGTCTTCGCTATAATGGCTTGCGACGCGATCGCTCATGGTCTCGGCCCCAACAGACCAACGCTGCCGTGAAGCTTAAAACCCGACCACGGTACCGTGCAAGTCGTAGGGATCGGCACGCTCGATCTTGACCGTGGCGATTTCGCCGACGCGCAAGGGCCGCCTGCCGGCGACATAGACGGCGCCGTCGATTTCCGGCGCGTCGGCCATGGAGCGGCCCTTTGCGACCGTGGGCCCGACTTCATCGACGATCACTTGCAGGCGTGTGCCGACCTTGCGCTGCAGCCGCCGCGTGGAAATCTTCTGCTGCGCCTGCATGAAACGGTGCCAGCGTTCTTCCTTGACGGCATCCGGCACCGGGGCGGCCAGGTCGTTGGCGGCGGCGCCCTTGACCGGTTCGTATTTGAAGCAGCCGACGCGGTCGAGCGAGGCCTCCTCCAACCATTGCAGCAGCAGCTCGAAATCGGCCTCGGTCTCGCCGGGAAAGCCGACGATGAAGGTCGAGCGCAGCGTCAACTCGGGGCAAATCTCGCGCCAGCGCGCGATGCGCTCCAGCGTCTTCTCCTGCGCCGCCGGCCGCCGCATGCGCTTGAGCACGTCGGGCGAGGCGTGCTGGAACGGGATGTCGAGATAGGGGAGGATTTTCCGCTCGGCCATCAGCGGCACGATCTCGTCGACGTGCGGGTAGGGATAGACATAGTGCAGCCGCACCCAGACGTCGAGCTCGCCCAGTTCGCGCGCGAGGTCGACGAACTTGGCGCGCACTTCGCGCCCGCCCCATGCGCTCGCGGCATATTTCAGATCGAGCCCATAGGCCGAGGTGTCCTGCGAGATCACCAGCAATTCCTTGACGCCTGCCTTCACCAGCCGCTCGCCTTCGCGCAACACGTCGGCCGCCGGCCGCGAGACCAGATCGCCGCGCAGCCGCGGGATGATGCAGAAGCTGCAGCGATTGTTGCAGCCTTCGGAAATCTTCAGATAGGCGTAGTGCCGCGGCGTCAGCTTGATGCCTTCCGGCGGCACCAGATCGAGGAACGGGTCGTGCTTGGGCGGCAGCGCCCTGTGCACGGCGTCGACCACACTCTCGTATTGCTGTGGACCGGTGATCGCCAGCACGTCCGGATAAGCATCCGCAATGCTCTGCGGCTCGGCGCCCATGCAGCCGGTGACGATGACCTTGCCGTTCTCTTTCAGCGCCTGGCCGATGGCGGCCAGCGATTCCGCCTTGGCGCTGTCGAGGAAGCCGCAGGTATTGACGATGACGAGATCGGAGCCGGCATGCTCGCGCGCAAGCTCGTAGCCCTCGGCGCGCAGGCGCGTGACGATGCGCTCGCTGTCGACCAGCGCCTTGGGGCAGCCGAGCGAAACGAAGCTCACCTTGGGCGCGGTTTGGGCGGGAGCGCGCATGCGCCATGCAGCTAATGGCGATCGCCCGCGAAGGCAAGCTGGCGTGGCGGCGCGGGGGGCGCTATCGTAGCCGTCCATGCGGGAAGGGGTGCCAAGGATGATGACGCGCGCGATGGCTTTTTCGGCACTGCTGTTGGCTGGGCTCTTGCTACCGGCGACGGGGACAGCCGAACAGCTGTCGCGCGCGGCCGCACAGCCGTCCGTGGTCGGACCGCACCCGCCGATCTGGCGCTACAACGGCCCGCCGCAAGAGCCGCCGTTCCCGCGCAGCCACCGCTCGGACGCGATCTACGCATCGGGCGCCTGCTGGACCGATTGCGGCGCCTATTGCGCGTGGAATCTGAACGGCTGCCTTTACAAGGACAGCCAGGGCATCTGCATCCTCTACAGCGCGGCCTGCGACCGCTACTGCGAGCGCGCCTGCCGCACCGAGGGCGGGCCATTCCTGCCGATCGATTAAAATTTATTCGGGCAACAGCGCACCAGGCCGGGGGCTCGGATGAAAGTTGGCGGAAGGGGTGAGATTCGAACTCACGAGGGAGCTCGCGCCCCCTGCCGGTTTTCAAGACCGGTGCCTTAAACCGCTCGGCCACCCTTCCGTGATCCGCAGTCAATGGTCGCTTGCAGCCGCCTTTGCAAGGCCGCAACTTGGGCTTCGCCACAGTCGTGCCGCGGAATGGCCCAACTCGCATGGAACCATTCATTTACCACGCCCTCGCGGCGCCGGTTCCCGTCAGGGGCCAAACGCGATATCCTTAACCGCACTCATCGGGGATTTTCAGCGGAATGGGCGGATCGGGGGGCACAGCGCGCCAGTTTGCGGCCGTTTTGGGCCTTATTGCGGGCGCCCTCACGCTCGCCAATTGCTCGGGCAACTTGGGCCGCGTCGATCCACGCTACGGCGTGGCCTCCAGCCCCCGTGTGGTCGGGCCCGGCGAGCCGGTGCCGAAAGGCGGCGGCGTTTACCGGGTCGGCAAACCCTATACCGTCGCCGGGCGCACCTATACCCCGGAAGACAACGCTCACTACAGCTTGGTCGGGCTCGCCTCCTGGTATGGCGACGATTTCCACGGCCGCTATACGGCCAACGGCGAAATCTTCGACATGAATGCGATCTCGGCCGCATCGCCGACGCTGCCGTTGCCGTCTTATGCGCGTGTTACCAATCTTGAGAACCGCCGCTCGATCGTGGTGCGGGTCAACGACCGCGGCCCCTATGTCGGCAACCGGCTGATCGACGTGTCGGTGAAGGCCGCCAAGCTGCTCGGCTTCTACGGCAAGGGCGTTACGCGGGTGAAGGTCGAATACGTCGGACGCGCGCCGCTGACGGGCTCCGACGACCGCAAGCTCGCGGAAACCCTGCGCGACAATACGCCGATTGCGGGCATGAAGGTCGCCTCCGCCGAGCCGTTCGCGGGGGCCTTTTTCGATCCCCATCCGATGGCTCGGCTGCCCGCGCATCGGGCACCGACGCCGCCCGAGCGGCCTTATGCGGCAGGCGGGACGGAAGAAGAGACACCGTCCGCCTCGGAGCGCGTTGCCGAGGCCGGCCCGCGCCGGGCTCCCACGGTCGAGCTTGCCGCCGCGACGCGGCCTGAGCCGCAAGTCTCGCCGGTTTCCGCCTACGCCCCCGTGCGCTATGATGGCCATGCGGGCTTCATGAGCGGCCGCGGCCTTTACTGAGCCGCAAATCTGCGCCAGACCGCGTTCAGGAGGGGTGCGTTCTCGCGCCGCCTGCGGGAGACCATTGCTGATGGCCGATCGACCCTTTCGCTTGAGACCCCTGCTGACCGCCGCGCTCCTTCTGGCCGCGCTCGGCCTGCCGGCGGCCGCGCAGCAAAAGCAGGCGCCACCCAAGGACGATGGCGGGCCTAAGCTTGCCGCCCCACACGCGATCCTGATCGAGGCGAAAAGCGGCAGCGTGCTGTACGAGCGCGATGCCGACAAGCTGATCTATCCGGCGAGCCTCGCCAAGCTGATGACCGCCGAATACGTCTTTCACCTGCTCAAGATCGGCAAGATCAAGCTGACCGACGAGTTCACCGTGAGCGAGCACGCTTGGCGCACCGGCGGCGCCCCCTCGCACGGCTCCACGATGTTTGCCGCGATCTACAGCAAGGTGCCGGTCGACGCCCTGCTGCACGGCATGATCATCCAGTCGGCCAACGACGCCTGCATCGCGCTGGCCGAGGCCATCGCCGGCAACGAAACCGAATTCGCAAAACAACTCACCGAGCGCGCGCGCGAAATCGGGCTCGAGAAGTCCGTCTTCGCCAATTCCAACGGCCTGCCCAATCCCGACGAACACGTCACCACGCGCGAGCTTGCCATGCTCGCCCGCCACATCATTCTCAACTATCCCGAATTCTATCCGCTGTTCGCGCAGCCGGACTTCACCTGGAACAAGATCCACCAGATGAACCGCAATCCGCTGCTCGGATCGATGGAGGGCGCCGACGGCTTGAAGACCGGCTACACCAAGGAAGCCGGCTACGGGTTGGTCGGCTCGGCGGTGCAAAACGGTCTGCGGTTGATCGCGGTGGTGAACGGCGAAAAGAACGCGAAAGAGCGCGGGCTCGAGGCCAAGAAGCTGTTGGAATGGGGCTTCCATAATTTCGAGCAGCGCACGATCTTCGCCGACAACGAGATGCTCGGCTCCGCCAAGGTCTACGGCGGGGCGAGCGGCTCTGTGCCGCTCAAGGCTGACGGCCCCGTCACCGTGATGGTGCCGAAGGACGGCGCCGGGCGGTTGGTCGCCCGCATCGTCTATACTGGGCCGGTGCCGGCGCCGGTGCCGGAGGGGCGTCCGGTCGGCAAGCTCAAAGTGTGGCGTGGCGACAATGTGGTGCTGGAGACGCCGCTGCATACCGCGGGAAGCGTGGGCGTCGGTAATCTTCCGCAGCGCGCCATCGACGCCGTGAGCGAGATGGTGATCGCGCTGTTCCGCGCCGGCGCCGAGCGGCTGTGAGATAGGCCTCGATGCGCGGACGCTTCATTACTTTCGAGGGCGGCGACGGCAGCGGCAAGTCCACCCATGCCAAGCTGTTGGCCGAACGTCTACGATCGCTCGGCATCGAAGTCGTGCTGACGCGCGAGCCGGGCGGCTCGCCGGGCGCCGAAATCATCCGCCACGTTCTGCTGTCGGGCGCCGCCAAGCCGCTGGGCGTTGAGACCGAAACCATCCTGTTCGCCGCCGCACGCGACGATCATGTGCGCACAGTGATCCGGCCGGCGCTGGTCGAGGGCAAATGGGTGATCTGCGACCGTTTTATCGATTCAACGCGCGTGTATCAGGGCGCCCTCGGCAAGGTCGACCGGAAGCTGATCCGCGGCCTGGAGCGCGTCACCGTCGGCGCCGCCATGCCGGACCTCACTTTCATTCTCGACGTGCCGGCGACCGTGGGGCTTGCGCGCGCCAGCCGACGACGCGCCGGTGGCAATGCCGACCGTTTCGAGGCCGAGACGGTGGAGTTTCACGAAGAGCTGCGCCGCGCCTATCGCGCGCTGGCGCATGAAGAGCCGCGCCGCATCGTCATCGTCGACGGGCGCCCGCCGCGCGAAGTGGTGGCCGAGCGCATCTGGAGCCAGGCTTCGGAGCGCCTGCACCCGCAACGCGCGGCCGCCGCGAGCGCGACAGAGAGCGCCGCGCCATGAGCGATGGCGAAGAGCATATTCTGCTGCCGCGCGAAACCGCCGCAATGTTTGGTCACGCCGAGGCCGAGCAGGCCTTGCTGGTGAGCTATAAGAGCGGGCGCGTACCGCACGCCTGGCTGATCGGCGGCCCGCCTGGCATCGGCAAGGCGACCTTGGCTTACCGCTTTGCCCGTTTCGTGCTGGCGCATCCCGATCCGGCCGCGCCCGAAGTGCAGAACGCCACGTCGCTCGCGCTCGATCCCGCGCACCCGGTGGCGAGCCGCGTCGCGGCGCAGGCGCAGGGCGATCTCTTGGTGCTCGAACGCGTCGTCAACGAGCAGACCGGCAAGCTCTACACCGTGATCCGGGTCGACGATGTGCGGCGCACGGTTTCGTTCTTCGGCTCGACCGCGGGCGAGGGCGGCTGGCGCATCGCTATCGTGGACGCCGTGGACGAGCTGCAGCGCGAAGGCGCCAATGCGCTGCTGAAGGTGCTGGAGGAGCCGCCCGAACGCGCGATCCTGCTGCTGGTGAGCCATGCACCCGGACGCGAACTGGCCACGATCCGTTCGCGCTGCCGGCGCTTGTTGCTGCGCCCACTCACCGAGAGCGACGTAATGCGGGCGCTGGCGGCTGCGACCGGCCGCGACGATGGCGACGACGACGTGCGGGAAGCGGCGCGCGCCGCCGAAGGCAGCGTCGGCCGCGCACTCATTCTGCTCGACGATGCGGCGCGCACCTTGCGGCAGCGCGTGCTCGACCTCATCGCGCAATTGCCGGATCCCGATCCGCGCGCGCTGCATGCACTGGGCGACGCCCTCGGCGGCAGCGACCCGGGCGCGCTCGCGGCTTTCATGGACCTGGTGAACGGCTGGTTGTCGGCGCGGCTTGCCGGCGGGCGCGGACCCAAGCCGCAGCTCGCGCGCGCGGCCGAGACCTGGGAAAAAATCAACCGCGCTGCGGCCGATGCCGAGGCCTACAATCTCGAGCGCAAGCCGCTGGTATTTGTCGTGTTCGGCGCGCTGGCCGAGGCCGCGCGCAGCTAGGCCGGCTTTTGCGGCTCGGCGATCACCCAGAAGCCGCCGACGCTACGGTCGAGGTGTCCGATCTCGAAGTATCGGCACAATTTCGGCAGCCACCACGAGGTCGGTTTTTGAATGAGATGGGCGTTGCGTCCATCCGGCAGCGTCTTCAAGGCCGGTTCAGTGGCAATCGTGAAAAGCCCGATGCCCTTGGTGATCTCCTTCAAGTCGAGCAGTACGGCCTCGAGATAGGGTTCTTCGATATGCTCGAGCACGTCGATGCAACAGACGAGTTGCGCCGGCTTGGGCGGGCCGTATTCCGGGAATACAGGATCGTACGGAAAATAATCGAAACCGTGCACGCCGAGATTGTTCAGGCCGCGCCGCAAGTTGCACTTGCCGGCGCCGTAATCCGAGATCGACTTGATGCCCATGCGCTCCATCAACTGCTTCACGATGCGGGCGTAACCGAGCGAGGCCTCGCCGTAATTCGGATTCTTGTGCAGTTCGCGCTGCTGGGCGAGATAGTCATCGGAAATCGTCGGCCGGTCGAGCATGCGCGTATCCTTGCATCCGGATTACTAGTATGCCGGACCTCGGCTGCAAAGGGGAGATGACCGTTTGCGCGTTCTGCACTAGGCTCCCCGCGCCTTTTCCGGAGTAGCGCATGGCCGATGAAGCATTCGCTGTCGTGCGGCATTACGCCGTCGACGATCTCGCCGACCGCATCCTGCGCGCGCTCGCGGCGGCGGGGCACGACGTCAGCCATCCCACCGTCGAGATGGTGAACTTGGCGGATCAGATGCACGGCGGCGGGCTCAACGCCACCAAGGTGCAGGTCGAACTCGCCGGCATTGCCGCCGGCATGCGCGTGCTCGACGCCGGCTGCGGTGTCGGCGGCAGCAGCCGCTATCTCGCCCACGCTTATGGCTGCCGGGTCGATGCCGTCGATCTGACGCCGCAATTCGTCGCGGCGGCCGAGCGGCTCAACGCGCTGTGCGGCATGGCCGACAAGATCACCGTGCGCGAGGCGAGCGTCACCGCGCTGCCCTTCGAGGACCGGCGCTTCGACCATGTCTGGTGCCAGAACGTCACCATGAACGTCGCCGATAAGCGCATGATGTTCACTGAAGCCTTCCGCGTGCTTAAGCCGGGCGGGCGCTTCAGCTTCAGCCATGTCGCGCTTGGCCCAGCGGGCGAGCCCCATTATCCGCTGCCCTGGGCTTCGGATGCCTCCTACAGCTTTCTCGGCCGGCCCGAGGAGATTTTGCAAATTCTGCGCGACGCAGGCTTCGCCAAGGTCGAAAACCGTAGTGAGGTCAGCGTCCCCGGCACGCGTCCGCCCAACGATCTCGGCGCGGCTGTGGTGATGGGGTCCGACATGCCGCAACGCCAGGCCAATGCCGCGCGCTCGGTCAGGGAGGGAAGGCTGGTGCCGATGCTGGTGATCGCCGAGCGGCCGCACTAGGCGCCGGCTACTGCGTGCGGCTGCTTGGGCGCTTGCGCGTGCGGTGGAAGTCGAGAATCTGCTGCGCGGTGGACGGCCGCAGGCGCTGGAACGACGCCATGGCCTTCTCGACATCGGCCATCGAACGGCGGTAGCGCCTGGCGGCCAGCGCGATGATGTTCCTGGTCGTCTCCCACGGCAGTTCGACCGCCTTGGCCAGCACCAGGACCGACTCGGCATTGGTGTCGTTGACGGTGCGCTCGACCACCTCGGCCGGAATATTGGCCATGAGCGCGAGCGCGGCGACGATCTCCTCGAAGCGGCCGGCTTTGGCGAAGTCGTCCAGCTTGGCGACCGACAGCTGCTTGGCTTTGTCGAGCGACTCGACCACGATCTGCGCCGCCGCGAAAGCGGGCGAACGCGTGATGGCGGCGCGCGAGGCGATCTGCTCGCTCACCTCGCTTACGGCCCGTGAAATATCGTCTCTGGCGTGCTCGCGCTCGGCTTCCAGCTTGGCGCGCACCGTTTGCGAGGCCGCCGCGAGCAACTGCTCGAACAGCTGTGGCGGCAAGTCCGCACGCGCCCCCACGCAGCTTGCCAGCTCATCGTTGCCGTGCGAGCGCTTGACCAGCAGGCCGAAGCCCTTGCTGGAAAAGCGGGCGCCCGGATTGCGGGCGGTGCTCAGCACGATCTGCGGGTCGCCGCGCTCGACCAAAACGTCGGTGACCGCTTCCGGCAGGCTCTTGCGGCGCGAGATCGCCAGCAAATGCTCCTGGCTCTTGCCGGCGGCGCAGACGACTAGCGTTTCGATATCGAGCGGCTCCGATTGGCTGAGAACCGGGGAGGCGACCTCGATGGCGTCGTCGCAGGCGAGCATGCGCAGCACCTTGGGCGGCGCCTTGGCGACGCCGGCGATGCGGATCGACAGCAGCGCGCGCGAGGACTCCTCGATGGTCGCCACCAGCCGCACGAACACGTCGTCGACGATGTCGATCTCGTCGTCGCTGAACTCCTCGGCGCCGAGCAGATAGAGATCGGTCAGGTGGCGCAGCATCGCCGCGCGCCTGAGGTCGGAGGCGTGCGAGATCGTGCTGTCGAGTTCGCGGATGAGAGCGAGCGGGGCGCCCATGCCCTGAGAAACCATTCTGGTCAGTCAAGCGGCCAAGTGGCAAATATCGGTTAAGACAATAGGGGCGCTTCATTTAACAATTGCTAAAGGATGCAACCTGAGCGAGCCCGGCCGGTCCGCAAGCCGCCTACAGCGCGCTTTCCAGGACCTCGGTCACGCGCGCCGGTTCGTCGAGCATGACGTGGTGGCCGCAGGCGAGCGCGTGCGCCTGCCAGACGCGGTCGGACTTGACGCGCTCGTAAAACGGCTTGAACGGGCTCTCACGCGGCAGCACCGTGCCGTGGACGTAGACGCGCTTGGCGATGCGCCGGTACGCACCGGTGAGCTTGATCTTCTCGGTAAAGGCGCCGAGCGGGTGCGGAGTGGCCAGCGCATCGACACGGGCGGCGTCTTCGGCGTTGACGTTGAAGAAGGCGGCGGGCGGCGGCGGCACCGCCAAGCCACCGAGGCTGCCCGCCTGGCTGAGGAAGCGCTGGCTGTTGGCCGCTATGTTGATATCGAACAGCGACTGGCCATCCTCCGGCAGGAAGGCGTCGAGATAGACCAGGGCCGAAATGCGTTCCGGGATGCGGTCGGCGACGCCGGTGATCACCATGCCGCCATAGGAATGGCCGGCAAGCACCGCCTCGCTCAGGTCCTCGTAGTGAAATACGTTGAGCACGTCCTCGATGTGCAGGCTGAGATTGACGCTGCCGCTCAGCAGATGCGCGCGCTCGCCCTGGCCAGTGAGCGTCGGCGTGAACACGCGGTGGCCGTGCGCGCGCAGCCGCGCCGCCACCTTGTGATAGCACCAGCCGCCGCACCAGGCGCCGTGCACGAGAACGAAAGTCCCGGGATTGTTGGAGGTTGCCATGACAGGTCGTCGGCGCGTCAGGTGGAGATGACGTAGAGCGCGGCCGCGGCTACGCCGAAGAGCGCGAGCAGCAGCAACAGCAGCGCCGGCCGGCGTGCGGCGAGGCCGCCGAAGCCCACGATATAGGCGGCCTTCGCCACGTTGTTCGAGGATGCGGCGATAAGTACGGCGGCGCACAGCACGGCAGCCGACATGCCGGCCACGCCGCCTTGCGCGATGTTGAGGACGAAAGGATCGATATCGGTGACGCCGACCAGCGCCGACAGCGTCAGGATACCGCTTTCGCCGAAGACGCCGCGGACCCAGGCCGTGACGATCGAGATCACGACCAGCAGGGCGGCGAAAATCAACGCCGTCGGGATTTGCAGCGGGTTCATCGGCGGCACCGCGAGGCCGCCGTCGGCGGGGCGCGCTTGCATTCTGCGCCATTCATAGGCCGAAAGGCCGGCGCCGATGACGCAGAGCGCGATCAGCGCGGGCGCCAATGCCAGCGCGAGGTGCGGGCTGAAAATGGCAATGACGACGCCGAGCCGCAGATACATGACCGCAGTCGCCGCGACAATGCCGGCCGCGATATCCGCGCGCACCGCGCCGCCCTCGCGCAGCCGCTTGGCCAGCACCACGCTGGTGGCGGTCGAGGAATAGGCGCCACCCAGCACCGCCGGCAGCAGCGCCATGTCGCGCTTGGGCAAATAGCGCTGCAGCAGGTAGCTGACGTAGGACAGCGTGCAGATCGCCACCACCGCCAGCCAGACGTCGTATGGCGTGAGCGGCGTCAGCGGCGTTACCGGCCGGTTGGGGACCAGCGGCAGGATGATGCCGACCAGGATCAAGAACTCCCCGGCGGTCAACAGCTCATCGCGCGGCACCAGGTGAATCAGGCGGTGCAACCGCTCGCGCGTGGTCAACAGCAGCACGGCGGCGACGGTGACCGCAACGGAAACCCAGGGCGGCTGCAGCAGGGCGATCGGGCCGATGGCATAGGCGAGCAGGTTCGAGCCCGGGATCATCATGCTGACCGTATCCGCCGTGGCCGGCGAGGCGCGCATGAAGGCGTAGAGCCACGCCGCCACCACCGGCAGGCCGGCGACGAAGGCGAGTGCGTGCGCGGGCTCGATCAGGTAGAGCATCGCGCCCGCCATGGCGAGCATGGGAAAGCTGCGGATGCCGCCGGGGATTGCGCGTTGCTCGCTCTTGTAGGTTTCCTCGAAGGCGAGCCCCAGGAACACGGCGAGCCCGATCACCAAGGCGAGGCGCGAAGCCAATTCGACCGGGGTGAGCGCAAATGCAGGCATGGCGATCAAGCCGCTCGTGAAGGCGATATCTTAGCGGCTGCGCAAGGTCCCGCCATGCCCGCGCCGTATTTTCATATCCATGCTGATGCGGTCGGCCGCAGCCGCGGCGCGGCGTTTACACGCAATTTACGCACAGGGGGCGTCTCCATGAAGCTGAAGCTTATCGCTGCCATTTTCGCCATCGCCGTTCTGCCACTCTCCGCGCAGGCGCAGCCGAAAGCCGCCAAGGCGACCAAGGCGGACGCCGAACGAATCGTCAAGATGATCAGCGCCGACAAGAACAAGGTCAAAATCTACTGCGAGATCGCCAAGATGGGCGATGAAATCGATGCGGCCGATCAGAAGAAGGATACCAAGAAGGTCGACGAATTGTCCGATAAGATGGACAATTTGAGCAAGCAACTCGGCCCCGAATACGTCAAGTTCACGGAAGCCCTGCAGTCGCTCAATCAGGACTCCAAGGAGGCGCAGGACATCGGCGCCGTGCTCGAAACCCTCGACAAACAGTGCGGCGGCTAGACCGCTGTCGGCGTTGAGTGAACCCCCCGCTCGTCCCCGCGCAAGCGGGGACCGAGAGCCTGACTACTGTCGTTGTAGTAAAACCGCTGGACTCCCGCTTACGCGGGAATGAGCGGACTGTGGTTCGACCCGAACGGATCGCGCTACAGCCTCGGTCGGCCGATCACCCCGGCGATTGCCCGGCCGGCTTCGGCGCGGCCCTGTCCAGCACCGACAAGGCGTTGCGCAGGACGGCGCGGATGCGGTCGGCCGAGCTTGCCGAGACCATGCTCGGGTCGAGGTAGAAGTCGAGCCCGCTCACGTGCTCGTTCACGATTTCGACCTTGTTGCCGGCCTTGTCGAGCATGCCTTCCACAGCATAGGGCACGACCTCGCGGCTGATGCCCTTCATCGTTATCGGGGACAGGGCGCGCGCCACCACGGTATCGCGCACCAGGGCGTAGGTTTCGTAGCTCAATACGATGCGGCCGGGCTCGGCGATCGCTTGCAGGCGGGCGGCAAGGTTCGCCTCTGCGCCGATGATCGTGTAGTCCATGCGATCCGCGCTGCCGAAATTGCCGACGTTGCAGTAGCCGGTATTGATGCCCATGCGCACGCGGAAGGGACTCTCGATCCCTTCGCCGCGCCATTTCATGTTCAATTGCGCCAGCCGGTGCTGCATGTCGGCCGCCATGCGCAGGCCGGCCTTGGCGTCCTCGGCTTCGCCTTCGGTTTCCGGATCGCCGAAGAAAATCAGCATGGCGTCGCCGACGAATTTGTCGATGGTGCCGCCGTGGTAGAGCGCGATCTTCGACATCTCCGTGAAGTACTCGTTGAGCAGGGCGGTGATCTGCTCCGGCTGCAGCCGCTCGGTGAGCGCGGTGAAATCCTTGATGTCGGAGAAGAAGATGGTGAGTTTCTTGCGCTCGGTCTGGATGATCACGTCCTTCTGCCCGCTGAAAATGCTCTTGTAGATCTGCGGCGACAGGTAACGCGAGATCTTCATCGACAGCCCGGCGAGAAATTCGTTGGCGGTCTCCAGCTCCTTGTTCATGCCGCGGATGGTGGCGGCCTGCTTGCGCTGCAGGCCGATGAAACCGACGCCCGACGCCGCCATGAAGACGAAGTACCCGAGCAGGTATTTGAAGGAGAAAATATTGGCTGCCAGCGGCTGGCCGATGGTGACTTCCTGAATGCCGCGCACGTCGCCGACCTTCCAGTCGCGCTTCGGACTGTCCGGATGGGTGTTGTGGCAGCTCACGCAGGCTGGGCCCATGATGATCGGCGCGACGATGCGGACCTTGTCGTTGACCAGCGAGGCCGATACAGCCGTTATTTTCTGATTCGAATCTTCGCGCAACAGCGCGAGCGCGTTCTTCTCGAACGCGTCGAGCGCGTGCGGCGCGCGGCCCTTGAACGGATAGTCGGACACGAAGCGGTAGGCGATGTTGTTCTGCTGCTCGTTGATGACGCGGCCGAGCTCGAGCGACAGGGTGGCTGGGATCGGAATGGCGCCCGGAATTTCCTCGTAGTTGTGCACCACCTTGGTCGAGCCGGGCGCGGCGAGCACGCGGGCGACGACGTTGCTCGCGTAATAGGCGCGCACGCTGCTGATAACCGAGTTGAGATCGGAGGCCTGCCGGCGCAGCGCCGCTTCGGTCAGATTGCTCAGGTCGAGCCAGACCGCGAGCGGCAGCCCGGCCAGCAGGGCAAGCACGAGCAGGACGACAAACAGCCGCGAACGCGATCCGCTGGCGTTGCTCTTTGACATGGCAAATCCTCCTCCGGCGCATCGGCGCGCCACGGGCGAGTCGCAGAACTTACTTGTTTACTACAAGGCGCCGGGCTCGATTATGGCCGAATAGACGGACGGGCCACGGGCAAAAGCGCGATATGGTTCTCTTTTGCTTGCCGTGCCATCACAAAGATTGATGGCTGCCGCCGCTATTTTTCCATTTGGCTTGACGCTTTTTGTCGACGCCCGCGGTCCCCGCGCGGGGACACAGTGCCTTTGTAAGCGAGGCGGCCGGGCCTTCGCCCGCCGAAGCGATGTTTCGCTGTAGCGGCATTCGTCGGCTTCGGCCCGCGCGGGCGGCACAAGCCCGGCCACGACGAGCGAGCGCACGCGGAATCTTCAGGGAAATTTGACCGTCACGCTTTGGAATTTATTGCCGGCGGGCGCGCCTTCCGGGTACATGTCGAAGGCATAGACATTGCCGACCGAATTGGTCGGAAAGTTGAACACCGCCTCGCCGATGCCTTCGTCGTCGGTCTTGATGTCGCCGAGCTGGCGGACGCATTTCAAATAGAAATGATAGGTCGTGTCGGGAGCCACCGTCATCCCGATCTTCACCGCGGTGGTGCCGTCGGAATTGCGCACCAGCGAGATCGTCCCGGCCGGCTCTACACCGGCGTTCACAGTGCTATTGGTGCAGTCGGAGAAATCCTGACGAACCAACGGCACGGACTGAGCCTCTTGCGCGGAGGCACCGCCGGCAGCGAGGCAGGCGAGCACGGCAAGTCCGCAAAGCAACCGCGCATGGCGCGGGTAGGTTGCTGATTTCATGGAATTTCCCTCCCTACAGCCCCCAGGAAACCACTGGACTCTTTACCCGGTACGCGAGTAGCGGGGAAGGTGGGTTCGGCTTGCGATGTGCGATTATCGAGGATCGTGGCAAGGAGGCATCATGCGTCAGACGGCGCAGGTTTCGCCAATTGCGGCGGCCGGGTTACGCTTGCTTTAACGCCCGCGCTTGATACCTAGTCACCGTCAGGCAGGACCGGACAAAAAGGCGCGTCGCTTGTCTTTGCGCCCTACGTTGCGGCCACCCCCGCGTCTTTGAATGAATCCAGGAATGCCCGCCAAAAGCCCGTTCTACATCACCACCGCGATTTCCTACCCGAACGGCCCGCCGCATATCGGCCACGCCTACGAGGCGATCGCGACCGACGCCATCGCCCGCTTCATGCGGCTCGACGGCTACGACGTCTATTTCCTCACCGGCACCGACGAGCACGGCATGAAGATGCAGCAGACCGCCGCGCGCGAGGGCCTGACCGCACGGCAACTGCGCGACCGTAACGTGCCCAAGTTCGAAGCCATGGTGAAGCGGCTCGAGTGCTCGAACGACGACTTCATCCACACCACCGAAGAGCGCCACCACCGCGCTTCCAAGGCGATCTGGGACGCGATGGAGAAGAACGGCGACATCTATCTGGACAAATATGCCGGCTGGTATTCGGTGCGCGACGAGGCCTACTACGCCGAGGACGAGACGCAGCTCAACGAGCAGAAGGTGCGCGTCGCCAGCAAGACCGGCACGCCGGTCGAGTGGGTGGAGGAGGAGAGCTATTTCTTCCGCCTGTCGGCCTATCAGGACAAGCTGCTCAAGCTCTACGAGCGGCCGAACTACGTGCTGCCGAAGGAGCGGCTGAACGAAGTGGCGAGCTTCGTGCGCGGCGGCCTGCAGGATCTCTCGATCTCGCGCACCACCTTCGACTGGGGCGTGAAGGTGCCCGGCAACGACAAGCACATCATGTATGTGTGGGTCGACGCGCTCACCAATTACATCACCGGCGTCGGCTACCCCGACACCGACAGCGAGAAATACAAGCGTTATTGGCCGGCCGCGCTGCACGTCATCGGCAAGGACATCGTGCGCTTTCACGCGGTCTACTGGCCGGCCTTCCTGATGTCGGCCGGCGTCGAGGTGCCGCAGCGCATCTTCTCGCATGGCTTCCTGTTCAATCGCGGGGAGAAAATGTCGAAGTCGGTCGGCAATGTGATCGACCCGTTTGCTTTGTGCGACGCCTACGGCGTCGACCCGCTGCGCTATTTCTTCCTGCGCGAGGTGCCGTTCGGCCAGGACGGCAATTACAGTCACGAGGCGATCGTCAATCGCATCAATGCCGATCTCGCCAACGACTTGGGCAATCTGGCGCAGCGCTCGTTGTCGATGATCGGCAAGGCCTTCGGCGGGAAGCTGCCGGAATCGGGCGGCTTGACCGCCGCCGACCAGACAATTCTCGCCGCCGCCGATGCGATGATCGGCACGGCGCGCGAGCACATGAAGACGCAGGCTCTGCACCAAGTGCTCAACACCGTGTGGGCGGTCGTCGCCGACGCCAACCGTTATTTCGCATCGGAAGAGCCGTGGGCGAAGGCGAAA
>Ga0335081_10006863_pt1 | contig 18159 bp, 19 predicted proteins | sample Lox_Sample_35_FD_206713 | JGI IMG/M metagenome (GOLD analysis project Ga0335081, IMG submission 206713) | Soil microbial communities from Loxahatchee National Wildlife Refuge, Florida, United States - Lox_Sample_3.5 | ecosystem: Environmental > Terrestrial > Soil > Wetlands | place: USA... | reverse complement strand
CATCGCCGAGATGTCGTCACCCAGCGCGCCGATGTCGTGGCCCCGGAAGTCGGACACAGCCGCGTCGCCGGCCAGGACGACGGAAATCATCTTGTAGGCGGCCAGCAACGCGACGACCACAACCGGCGCCGACACCAAAAGCATCCGTCGCCGCAACCGAATCCGAGAGCGGCCGCTCCGGCGCAGCATCACGGCTCCACATCCGCTCGCGCGACGCGATGCCGGCGGAACTGTCGAATGGTCAGATAGATCTCGATCAGCAGCAGAGCGGCTGCGGCCAAAGTGAATGCCCAATACAGCTCGACGCGTCCATGAGCGCGTGCGACGGCGTCGGCGCCGGGGTTGCCGACGGCGTTGCGTCCGGTCACCACCTGCGTGAGGCTCTGGCCGTTCTCCCGGTGCAGATACGGGATGCCGAGTTGACCGGCGATCGCCGTCAGTGCCGGCTCGTTGAGTGCCGAGGTCAGATCACCGCCGGTCCGCGCGTCGACCGCATAGACGACAGCGCCGTTGACGACTTCCCGCGGGATCGGCCCCCCGGCGGGTGTTCCGTAGCCGAGCACGGCTCCGCCGGCCACCTTTGCGGACCCGAGATCGAAGCCGCCCTGAGGCGCGCGCGATCCCCCGGCTCCCTCGCCGAGGTAGAACACCAGATTCTTGCTGTGCGGGAACTGGAACTGGGCCTGCTGCAGCTTGTAGCGCAGTACGTCGCTCGCCGCACCGGCGTTCACTCGGTAGGTCGTGTCAGGTGCTGCGGAAGTGTAAGCCTGCAGCCCCGCAATCATCGCTTTGAGGCTCCATGCATCGTCGGACAACGGCCAATCCAGCGATGCCCTCGACGAGAACGAGATCACGGCAAATCGGGCACGAGGGTACTGGTCGACGAGCGCGGCGATGTCCTTGCGCATGCCGGCCATCCGGGACGTGTTGACACCGAAATCCTGGACGCGCGAGTCGACCGACCGGTCGACGACGAAGAACACGTTGACGTCCGAGTCGCCAGCCGAGATTGCCTGCATGCCAGCCGCTCCCACGCTCGGACGGGCCGCGGCGAGCAGCATGAGCAGCACGGCCGCGGTGAGCCCGGCCCAACGCAGCAGGTGAACATGGCGTCCGGCGCCGACCTGCCTGAGCGCCTCCCGCAGCGTCACGGTCCGGACCGCGAGGAGCACGACGGCGATGGCGACCAGAACCACCGCAGGCATCACGGGGTCGAACCTCATCGGCGCTGCACCGCCAGAGATATGCACAACAGGGCGGACACCACGATGCCGCCGAGCAGCGGCACGTTGGGCGTGTCCTCCGAGTGCTGTGCGATCGGGTTTCCGTCGGCATGGGGTGCGGCGGTCCGGATTCTGTCCAGGGACGCATCGACCGCCGCGGGCTCATACGTCTCAACGCGGCCGCCGGTGCGCGCGGCGAGAGTGCGCAGGTCCCCGACATCGGCTTGGGTTATCACGTTGACCTGGACGTCGGCGCCGACGGCCATATCTTCGACCTGTTGGGCGGAGAACAGCGAGGGACGCTGTTCGTCGGGGCGTCGAATATCGTTGGGGCCGAGGTAAATCAATGAGCGACGACGGTTGGCGTGGTTCTCTGTGGAGGGGAATCCCGCCAGGCACAGCGCGACGACGTCCGCCGTGCTGCGCGCGTAGTCGACGTAGTCCAGTGGCCTCGAGAAGTCGTCGATACCGGTGCCCAACTCGGTCAGCTGCCCCTCGTCCAGGGGTTTGTTGGCGTCGAGGTTCTGCTGCAGCGCGGCCAGTTCGGCATACCGGCTGAATTCGTCGGCCGCGTACTGGTAGTCACGGGTCAGCGGGACCACGCGCAGGCTCGACGACGTCAGCCCGATTCGCTGGGTGTCGAAGCCGACCGCCTCCCGCGCGAAGTAATTGAGCAACGAGGCGGTCGCGGCGTCGGTGACCGGGTCAGCGACGCACAGCATGATGTCTTCCGGATGCGCCGCGTCGGCGCTGCGTAGCCCGGCCGGGCGGGAACCCGCCAGCAGCGCCAGCGCAAACACGGTCGCCAGCAGCATGACGAACATCAGCATCGACCAGAACTGAAGGCGCACAAGGCGGGTGTATTCGGGTAAGCGGGTGAGCCGCTCGACGTGCGCGAGCGGACGCAACCGACGGAGGGCCCGCGGGGTCGGCAGGAATGCGGCCAAGGCGATGCAGATCGCCAGGCACAGCAATCCGGCTGTCGCGACGGGCCACCACGTCAACCCCACGACCGGATCAACTCCTCGGCCTCACCGCCGACACCGTTGACGTCAATGTGGGAGCGGGTGTTGAACTGGGCATCGTTCAGAGCGGAGAACACCGGCGCTGCCGGGGCCAGTTCGCTCGCGGCCATGTCGGCAACATGCATGTAGAGCGCCCTGTCGGTGGTCGTCAACGCGAAAAAGCTGCGCAGGGTGCGTCTCATCAGCGCCGCGGCCTGCGCCGCCGACATTCCGCCCGCACGGTACTGTTCGCGCGCGGCGCGGATGGAGCGGGCGAACTTGCGCCGGATCAGGCGGCCGTGCATGGTGCGGACCACCGGGATGTGCCGCAACCGCTGCGCCGGCATGGTCCAGACGAGCACGACCGTGCACCAGATGATGACGACCATCACCATCAACACCCCGAGAACGAACCACCACCATGAGTAGGAGGCCGGGCCGCCGAGATAGCGAAGCAGATCACCCCGCACGGCTGAAAACCTCGGTCATTTCGACAAGCTTGGCCCGGATCTCGCCGCTGCCCGCGATTTTCGCGTACGGAATCGCACGCGCGGTCAGGAAGGTGTCGAGTCGCTCCGCACGGGCCAGTTCGGCGCGGCGATAGGCGGCCACGACCCGCTTGTCCAAACTCGCTCCGCCGAGCAGGAACTCGCCGCTGCTTACGTCGTAGCCGTCCAGCTCACCGTCGGCGGAGCCGACGGCCGCCATGTCCGACACCATCGCCCACATCACGTCGTGGCGCCCGGACAGCTGCTTGAGCGCAGCATCGAGGCGACGGTCGACGTCAGGCTCGTCCGAGACGACGACGATCAGCATGCGCCGCCGGTGCCCGGTTGCGGCATAAGTCAATTGCGTGACGATGTCGCTGGCGCCGGGCCGGGCCAGAGTATGGCGGTAGAACCGGTCCAGCAGGCCATCGATGTGGTTCTCGCCGCGCCGATCGCGGATGTTGGCTGATCCGCGGGCGTCCCCGTACACCATGCCGATTTCGTCCGATCGGCCCAGCGTGATCAGCCCGACGGCGCCCATCACCGCGACGGCCACGTCGCGTTTGACCTCTCCGCTGGGCGCGAGCGCCGACATGTTGCGGCCCGCGTCGGCCACCAGCAGCACCTTGTGGTGTTTTTCTGTGACGAACCGCTTGATCAGCACCGTGCCGGACCGGGCCGATGCCTTCCAGTCGATGTCGCGGACATCGTCGCCGGGTACATACGGCCTCAGCTCGTCGAATTCGTGGGTGCGGGTGTGCAGCAGCGCGTAGCGGCCACCCTCCAACAGTCCGCGGGTGTCGGTGCCGAAGTGCATCTTGGCCCTGTTGAGGTGCTGACCCACGACCGCCTCAGGGCACCCGAACCGCCTGCAGCACCGCGTCGACCACCGCGTCGGGTGTCACCTGGGCGGTTGCGGCTTCGAAGCCCAGGATCAGCCGGTGGCGCAGCACCCGGTGAGCGAGCTTCTGGATGTCGTCGGGTATGACGTGGCTGCGGCCCGAGAGCACCGCGACCGCGCGGGCGGATTTGCAGAACGCGATGGTGGCGCGCGGACTGGCGCCGTACTCGATGAGCCGGGCCAGCTGCGCGGGCAGCAGCTGCGCCGGGTTGCGGGTCGCGGCGACCAACTCGCTGGCGTACCTCATCAGGACCGGGTCCATGTGCACGTTGCGCACCACCGCCTGCAGTCGCCGCACATCGTCCAACCCGACCACCGCGTGGCCGTGGCCGCGGTGGTTTTTTTCGTAGACCCCCGCATCGATGCGGGCCATGACCTCGACCTCCTCGCTGGGCGAGGGATAACGCAGGATTTCTTTGAGCATGAAGCGGTCGGTCTGGGCCTCCGACAGCGGATAGGTGCCCTCCTGATCGACCGGGTTCTGGGTGGCGATCACCAGAAACGGTTCCGGGATCGGATACACCCTGCCGGCGATGGTGGTCTGGCGCTCCTCCATCGCTTCCAGCATCGCGCTCTGGGTCTTGGCACTCGACCGGTTGATCTCGTCGAGCAACAGAATGTTGGTGTGGACGGGGCCCAGCTGAGTGGCAAAAGAATGGCCCTGCGGCTCGTAAATCTGGGTGCCGATGATGTCGCTGGGCAGCAAATCCGGCGTGCACTGGATGCGCTGAAACCCGCCTCTGATCGACTCGGCGATCACGCGGGCGGCGGTGGTCTTCGCCAGGCCGGGCACGCTCTCCAGAAGAATATGGCCGCCGGCCAGCAGCCCGATCAGCAGCGACTGCCGGAGATCATCCTGCCCCACCACCTTGGCGGTGAAGGCGTCCGACATCGACTCGATGATGCGCCGAGCATCGTGCATGTCGGCGCGATTCGGTTGTACTCGTGCTGCTGTCATCCAAACCTTTTCAACAGGTGGCCAGACCCTACAGAAACGGGGCAGGCGCTGCTGTGATGCCGCGGGTGCTCGAGCGGCCACCGGGAATCCGGGTTGCCGGCGAGCGTCGTCGCCATTGTAGGCGGCGCCGCGCAAATCCCGCCTACCCTGGAACGGCTATGACCGTTTCACGGCTGAAGCCCTTCACGACCACGGTGTTCGCCGAGATGTCGGCGCTGGCGGCGCGCATCGGCGCGGTCAACCTCGGGCAGGGCTTCCCCGATGAGGACGGGCCGCCGGCGATGCTGCGGGCGGCACAGCAAGCGATCGCCCGCGGCGTGAACCAGTACCCGCCCGGCCCGGGGATCGCGCCGTTGCGGGAGGCGATCGCCGCGCACCGCCTGCGCCACTTCGGCGTCGAGTACGACCCGGAAACCGAGGTGCTGGTCACCGTCGGCGCCACCGAGGCCATCGCCGCCGCGGTCATCGGTCTGGTCGAACCGGGCGCCGAGGTGATGCTGATCGAGCCGTACTACGACTCCTATGCGCCGGTGATCGCGATGGCCGGCGCACACCGCACCTCCGTGCCGCTGTCCCCCACGAGCGGAAGCTGTTCGCTGCCTGCGGGGCGGGGCTTCGTCCTCGACACCGACGCGCTGCGCCGGGCGGTGACACCGAGGACCGCCGCGCTGATCGTGAACTCGCCGCACAATCCGACCGGCATGGTGCTCAGCGACGCCGAGCTGGCCGCGATCGCCGAGATCGCGGTCGATGCTGACCTGCTGGTGATCACCGACGAGGTGTATGAGCACCTGGTGTTCGACGGAGGGCGCCACATCCCACTGGCCACCTACCCGGGGATGGCCGACCGCACCGTCACGATCTCCAGCGCGGCGAAGATGTTCAACTGCACCGGCTGGAAGATCGGCTGGGCCTGCGGCAACTCCGAGCTGATAGCCGGTGTCCGCGCGGCCAAGCAGTTCCTCAGCTATGTCGGCGGTGCGCCGTTCCAGCCTGCGGTGGCGCTGGCGTTGAACACCGAAGAGGACTGGGTAGCGGCGCTGCGCGAGTCGCTGCAGGCCAAACGCGACCGGCTGGCCGAGGGCCTGACCCGCCTGGGTTTCGACGTGCATCACAGCGGCGGAACGTACTTTCTGTGTGCCGATCCGCGCCCGCTCGGCTATGACGACAGCACCACGTTCTGTGCGGAGCTGCCACCGAAAACCGGGGTCGCGGCGATCCCGATGTCGGCGTTCTGCGAACCGGGCGGCGACCACGCCGCAACGTGGAACCACCTGGTGCGGTTCGCGTTCTGCAAGCGCGACGATGTACTCGACGAAGCGCTGCGACGCCTGGAGGTGCTACGTCGCTGACGCGTCGTCGAGCGCCTGACGCCCTGCGTTGTAGCCGGGGATGAACGTGATGCCCGGCCCGCCGTGGCAGCCGGCGCTGGCCAGGTACAACCCGCCGATGTCGATCGGCTGGTCAACGAATCCTTTCGGCCCGGGCCGGTTGATGCCGATCTGGTCGGGATGCAGCAGGCCGTGGCAGTAGTCGCCGCCCGGCGCCCCGAACATCGTTTCCATGTGCCGCGGTGTGAACGTCGTGTGCTTGGTGATGAGACGCTCGAAGTTCGGTGCCACCCGGGTGATCTTGTCGATGACGCGTTGGCCCATCTCGGTTTTCCTGCGCCCGTAGTCGGCCTGATCCCCTTCGATCGGGAACCACAGCGAAAACGCGGAAGCCGCATGCTTGCCCGCCGGCGCCAGCTCGGGGTCGTGGACCGACGGGATCTGCAATCCGACGGCGGGATCGGCGGGCACGATTCCCCGTCGGCAATCCTCCCACTGCTGCTGCAGTTCTTCGGGAGTGCTGAACAGCCCGATGGTCGACTGCATCGCGGGATCGTTGAGCAGTTCGTAAGGTGCGGCGAATTCCGGTGTCCCGTCCAACGCGAAGTGCATCTGCAGGTAGCTGCCGCGGTGATCGACCCGCGAGAACCGCTCGCGCACGTCGGCGACCAGCGCGTTGGGGTCGACGAGCCTCGTCAGGGTGAGATCGGGCGCGATGGCCGAGATGACGATCGGGGCGCTGAATATCGAGCCGTCCCCGGTCCGCACCCCGGCGACCCGTCGGTCGGCCACCAGGATTTCCTCCACCTTGCAGCGCAGCCGCAGTTTTCCCCCGTTTGAGACGAAAAGGTCCACCAGATGCGCGGTGAGCGCGCCGATGCCGCCCCGCAGTTTCTTGGTCAGCACCCCGTTTTCGTTGGGCACGGCCAGCCCAAACGCGAACGCCGCCGCCGTCCCCGGCGTGGCAGGTCCGCGGTATGTCGTGTTGACCGCCAGAAAGGCGAGCATCCCGCGCAGCGCGCCGTGCTTCTCCTTGTCCGGCAGATACCTGTCGAGCACCTCGCTCACCGAGCCGAACAGCATGTCGGTGATGGCCGATCGCTCGAACGCATTGGTGGCGCATGCGTACATCTGGTCCAGGCTCTTGGGTGGCTGGGCCGCGTCGAACCGCCCCAGGGCCCGCGCGGGAGCTTGGCTCCAGGCCATCAACCCCGCCATGCCGTTGACCGCTTCGGCGCCGTGGACCTCGTTGAGGTGGGTCAGCAGCTTCACCGGGTCGGTGTAGTAGACGACCGGGTCGTCACCTACCCCACGCAGCGACACCGACATCACGTCGAGATCGACGGTGGCCAAGGTGTCCAGGCCGAGCTCCCGGCTGACCGTCGCTGAGGTCGAAAGCTGCAGGGAGCCCGCGATTTCGAATTTGTACCCGTCGAACAGCTCCACGGTCGACGCCATCCCGCCGGCGTAGAGCTTCGCTTCCAGACACACGGTGCGCAGCCCGGCCCGCTGTAACAGCGCGGCAGCGGTCAGGCCGTTGTGCCCCGCACCGATGACTATCGCGTCGTAACCCGCCATCGCGCGAGGCTGACACGGCTCGCACAGTTTTGTCAATATTGACGAAACGAGTGGCGACTAGCCATCGATGCCGCCGCGCTGCAGCGAGGCCAGCGCGTTCTGGCTGAGCCGCGCAAGCTCGGCAAGGGACCTGTTCTCGCCGAGCATCCACACCTCCATCGCGCCGAACACCGCGGCCGCGATGCACCGGGAAGTGACGGTGACGCGCAGCCGCTGATCGGGCGTCGCGGTCGCGCGGCGCAGGCTGAGGTGCTCGGCAACGGCGTCGGCGAAGTCGGCCTCGACTTGTCGAATGTGGCGCACGATGCGCACCGGATCCAGCTCCCGAGCGCGCAGCGCGGCGATTTTCGTAACCGCCTCAACGTCATACGGGAACGCGAAGATCGCCGATTGCACCGATTCGATGATCGATTCGTCGGATGAACGCGCCTCCAGCGCCGAGCGAAACCAGTGCAGCCCGGCGTCGTAGTCGGCGAACAGCAAGTCGTGCTTGGACGTGAAGTGACGGTAGAACGTTCGCAACGAGACACCGGCGTCGGCGGCGATCTGCTCGGCCGATGTGTCCTCGACGCCCTGCGCCAGGAATCGGACGAGCGCCGCCCGGCGCAACGCTTCGCGGGTGCGCTCGCTGCGCGCGGTCTGCGCAGGCCGGGCCATGGGGGCAAACGTACCCCAGGCCCGTCATGTCAATATTGACAAAACTCGCAGCGCTCGGTCAGGCTGACGCGATGGTGTCGCTCATCGTGCACGCGGTGTTGGGCCTGACCGTCATCGGTGTGATCGTCGCCTCGAACCCGCACATCTTCAGGCGGTCGGTGACCCCGGAGGTGTCGGTTCTGGAAGCCATCTACTACGTCGCAGGCATCGCGTCGGTCGTGATCGGGTGGTATTTCAACATCCGCTTCGTCGGGGAATATGCGCATGGTGCGCACAATCCGCTGTGGGGTCCCGGCAGCTGGGCCGAATTCATGAGGCTGGGATACGTCAACCCGGCCGCCAGTTCGGCGAGCGAGGACTACACGATTGCCAGCGTGATCGTGCTGCCGCTGTTCACGATCGTCGACGGGCGTCGCCGCGGGGTGCACCGTCCGTGGCTGTACTTCTTGTTGGTCCTGTTCGCCAGCACTGCGTTTGCGTGGGCCTTCTACCTCGCCACCACGGAGCGGCAACGCCGGCTCGCCGCCGCGTCCCGCGAGCCCGCCGCGCTGTAAACCGTCCCCCGCACCGCGTCCGGCCGTTCGCCGAGTGCGGGGATGTTCGCGGCTTTGCTCGCGATTCGTGTACATCAAGCGTCGGTGGTCCACTGCGAGCTCAATTAACGCTTGACAATCCAACATAGTCAAGTGTAAAACAACAGATAACCAATCATAACACACACAAAGCCACAGAAGCGACTGGAAAATGACCTCAATCAGACTGAAGATGCTTGCCGCGACCCTCAGCGGCGCAGGACTCCTCACGATGGGCGCGCTGACCGTCGCACTCGGCAACACCCCGGCCCACGCCACCCCGCCGACCTCCGGCGGAGCCACCGCCACCACCGTCCAGACCACGGCGCCCTCGGCACCGACCATCCCGGTGGCAATACCGACCGTGAAAGCGCAGAAGTTCGTCGGCAAGGACTGGAACGGCTAACCGCGCCGTCCCGTTACGGCACCCGGGGATGCACACGCTCCGCGCCGAGCACCCGCCGGCGCAGGCCTTCGGTTGCCGCGTTGAGCACCGTTCTCTTGGCCCGCTTGATCAGGAACTCCGGCAGCGGCGCCCTGGGCTCGAGGGTGATGTCGAAGCGCACGCGGGTCTTGTCCTCCCCCTCAGGCGTGAGGTTGTATTCGACGTGCTGCGCGTGCTGCTGAAACGTCTCATCGGCATCCCAGACCAGCCAATTGCGGCCCCAGTGGTACTCGAGAACTTCCTGGTCGGTGATTCCCAGGACCCGCACCGTCACCTTCACATGGTGCGGGCGCCCGTCCTCGTAGCTGTCGATCACCGAGGCCGACTTGTGCACCGAGGACCACGACGGCACCGACGCGACGTCGGCGAGCGCCTCCATGATCGCTTCCGGCGGGGCGTCGATCACCAGCTCGCGTGAGGCTCTTACGGCCACACTCAAAAGTTAATGCGCAGCCGACCGTGACGCCAGCGGGCGCGCGCTACCAGCCGATCTCGTCGAGTGGCGTGGTCGAATCCGGCGGCGGCTGGATTTCGCCGGCGGGGGTGCGGGAAAACCGCGGCGCGGGCGCGGCCTGGTCGAAGCCGTTGCGGTGCAGGATCGTCGAGCGCGCCTTGAGGTGCGCTTCCTCGGCGGCCTCGGTCCATGTCAGCACCGGGGTGACGCAGGCGTCGGTGCCGGCGAAGATCTTTGTCCACTCGTCACGGGTCTTGCCGGCGAACCGTTCGGTGAACAGCTTGCGCATCTGCGGAAACGCGTCGCGGTCCATCTGGTTGGGTATGTCCTCGGTCGACAACCCCAGCCCCGCCAGCAGTTCAGCGAAGAATTGCGGCTCGATCGCCCCGACCGCCATGTACTTGCCGTCGGAGGTTTCGTAGGTGCGGTAGAACGGCGCACCGCCGTCGAGCAGACTCGACTCCCGCTCGTCGGACAGGGTGCCGATGGCCTTCATCGTCCACTGCATCTGCGCCAGCAGGCTGACCCCGTCGACCATCGCCGCGTCGATCACCTGGCCCACACCGGACTTTTCCCGCTCGTAGAGCGCGGCCACGATACCCAGCAACAGCAGCATGGACCCGCCGCCGAAGTCGGCGACCAGATTCATCGGCGGCAGCGGCGGCCGGTCACGGTAGCCCATCGAACCCAGCGCACCGGTCTGCGACAGGTAGTTGATGTCGTGGCCGGCGGTCATCGCCAGCGGACCGTCCTGGCCCCACCCGGTGATGCGGGCGTAGATCAATCGAGGGTTGACCGCGGCACAGTCGTCGGGACCGATGCCGAGGCGTTCACAGGTGCCCGGCCGGAACGGATCGAGCAGCACATCGGCCTTTGCCACCAGGTCCAGCAGCGCTTGCCTGTCGCTCTTCACATCCAGGTCGACGACCCTCTTGCCGCGGTGCATCAGGTCCCGGTCCTCGCGGGGCATTCCCAGCCCACCGCTCGGCCGCCGCACCCGCACCACGTCGGCACCCAGGTCGGCCAGCACCATCGCAGCGTGCGGCCCGGGTCCGATCCCGCCCAGTTCGATGATCTTCACCCCGGCCAGGGGTCCACTATTCGTCACCCGAGAAGACTAACGACCCTTCTGCTGGCTCAGCACCCGCCTCCGCAATCCGTCGTGGCGGTGCCCACCACACCTTGGTGTCCCTGTTCCATGATCTCTTCAGGGGCGTCTTCGATGACCATTTCACTGCATTCGCGCACGGCCATGGTCGCGACGATACGGCGCCAATTTCGGCGACGACGGGTTGCGCGGGTACCGTCATCGCTGTGGGTGTGGCATCCGAGTCGCCCTACACCGTCGGCGACTACCTGCTGGACCGTCTGGCCGAACTGGGCGTCACCGAGGTGTTCGGGGTTCCCGGCGACTTCAACCTCGAATTTCTCGACCATGTCTTGGCGCACAACAAGATTCGGTGGGTGGGCAACGCCAATGAACTCAACGCGGGATACGCCGCCGATGGCTATGGTCGGCTGCGCGGCATGTCGGCGCTGGTCACCACGTTCGGGGTCGGTGAGCTGTCCGCCGCCAACGCGGTCGCCGGCAGCTATGCCGAGCATGTCCCGGTGGTGCACGTCGTCGGTGCGCCGTCCAAGGACGCGCAGGGTGCCCGCCGCGTCGTCCACCATTCCCTCGGCGACGGCGACTTCGAACACTTCCTGCGCGTCGCACGTGAATTCACCTGCGCCCAGGCCAATCTGGTGCCAGCGACAGCGACCCGCGAGATTGACCGGGTGCTGTCGGAGGTGCGCGAGCAGAAGCTGCCGGGCTATCTGCTGCTGGCGACCGATGTGGCCCGCTTTCCCGTCGAGCCGCCCACTGCGCCGCTGGCCCGCTACACCGGCGGCACCAGTCCGCGCGCATTGTCGTTGTTCATCGACGCCGCAGCCGAACTCATCGGCGACCATCAGCTGACGGTGCTGGCTGACCTGCTGGTGCATCGGTTGCAAGCCGTTCCCCGCCTGGAGGCGCTGCTGGCCGCCGACGTGGTGCCGCACGCGACCCTGATGTGGGGTAAGAGCCTGGTCGACGAGACATCGCCGACGTACCTGGGAATCTATGCGGGCGCCGCGAGCGATGATCGGGTGCGCACGGCCATCGAGGAGGCTCCGGTGCTGGTGACGGCCGGAGTGCAGTTCACGGACATGGTCAGCGGCTTCTTCAGCCAGAACATCGACCCGGCCCGGACCATCGACATCGGCCCGAACCAGAGCGTGGTGGCCGGCCAGGTGTTCGCGCCGCTGGACATCGAGGCGGCGCTGGACGCGCTGACCTTGATCCTGAAACGGCGCGGAATCCGCTCGGAGCCGGTGCCGGCGACCGCGTCGGAACCGCCGTTCGAGCCGCCGCCGCGCGACGACCCGCTGACGCAGAAAGCGCTGTGGGACAGGCTTTCCGCCGCGCTCACACCCGGCAACATCGTGCTCGCCGACCAGGGCACGTCGTTCTACGGCATGGCCGGGCATCGGCTGCCCAGCGGGGTGACGTTCATCGGGCAGCCACTGTGGGCGTCGATCGGCTACACCCTGCCTGCGGCCCTCGGCGCGGGCCTGGCCCACCCGGACCGGCGGCCGGTGTTGCTGATCGGTGATGGGGCCGCGCAACTGACCATCCAGGAACTGGGCTCGTTCGGTCGGGAGGGTTTGACCCCGGTGGTCGTGGTGGTCAACAACGAGGGCTACACGGTGGAGCGCGCTATCCACGGCGGCGACGCGTACTACAACGACATCGTCGAGTGGAACTGGCTGGACGTCCCGAAGGCACTCGGTGTTCGCGACCATCTGGCCTTCCGCGCCCGCACCTACGGCGAGCTGGACGACGCCTTCACCATGGCCGCGTCGCACCGCGACGAGATGGTATTCGTCGAAGCGGTGGTGTCGCGCTCAGATGTGCCACCTCTGCTGGCTGAATTGGCCGGGTCGGCCGCTGCGGCCAATGCCAGCCAGATGCCCACGGTCGGAAAGGGAAGATGATGAAGCGCAAGGCTGTCGATCCGTCCGTCCGGCCCAGCGGCACCGGCTGCGTTGAGTGCGACGCCGCCGGAGGCTGGTGGTTTCATCTGCGGCGCTGCGCGGCGTGCGGCTACATCGGCTGTTGCGACGATTCGCCGGCGCGCCACGCGACGGCGCACTGGCGAGAGACCGGGCACCCGGTGATGCGATCGTTCGAACCGGGCGAGGACTGGTTCTGGAACTTCGAGACCAACGACTACGTCGACGGGCCGGAGTTGGCGGCGCCTGTCAGCCATCCGGACGACCAGCCGGTGCCGGGTCCCTCGGGCCGCGTGCCCCGTGACTGGATCGCTCGACTGCGCGACCGCTAGAAAGCCGGGCGGCGACCTGGCGACTAGCTCCTGAGTTGACGGCCGAGCCGCAGCGCCGGAAGCAGTATGCTGCGCGGAGTGAACCTGCCGCCGAGGCTGGCGGCCTTCGGCACCAAGCCCGGGATCACACTGCGCTTGCCTGCGAGCATGCCGCGGATCGCTTCTTCGGCGACGTCGTGCGCGGATACTTGGGCGATGCCGACGCTGTACTGGTGGGCGTCAGCGATCTCGGCCCACTCGGTGGGAACCGGGCCCGGGCACAGCACAGTGCACGAGACCCCGGTGCCGTGCAGGTCCTCATGCACCGCCTCCGAGAACGTCTGGACGAACGCCTTGGTGGCCGAGTACACCGCCATGTTCGGCATCGGCTGGAATCCCGCGATCGACGCGATGTTGAGCACCGATCCGGCGCCGCGCGCAATCATGCCGGACAACGCGGCGTGCGTGAGTTCCATCAGCGCGATCACGTTGAGGTTGACTTCCTCGCGTTGCCGATCGATCGGCAGCTCGTGGAACAGACCGTTGGCGCCGAAGCCGGCGCTGTTGCACACGCCGGCCACCGGCTCGTTGGCGATGCGCTCGGTCAGCTGCTCGCGCGAAGCGCTGTCCGCGAGGTCGAGTGGCATGACCCCGACGGTCGCCGAGTGCTGCGAGCGCAGCTCATCGGAAAGGTCGTCGAGGCGGTCGCGGCGCCTCGCGACGAGCAGCAGCCGATAGCCGCGGCGGGCCAGGCCACGCGCCAGTTCGGTGCCGATGCCCGACGAGGCCCCGGTGATGACGACGGTTGCGTCGGCGCTTGGTTGGGGAAGACTCATCGCCGATCACCAATGAATTCCGCGGGTGGCACGCACGAATGTTTCGCTGCGCTTGTCGAAACGGACTGGCTCACTTGAGGATTCCTCTCCCTGGGCGGCGTCGGAGTCGTCGAACATCGTGAATCCGCGGTTTCGGACGAAATCCATCAGCATCGGGCTGACGGCGTCGGCGAAGGCGGCGAACTGCCCGAACGGTGGGCTGACCCGACGGGGCCGGTGCACGATCGCGTCGGCGAGTACGCCGGCGGCCTGCTCCGGCGTCAGCGCCGGGAAATGGTCGTAGACCTTCGTCGGGTTGATCATCGGCGTCCGGACCAGCGCCATGAACACGGTCGTGAATCTCACACCGTCGCCGACGGTTTCGGCCTGCAATGAATCGCACAAGGTGTCGAGCGCGGCCTTGCTGGCGATGTAGGCACCGAATCGCGGGGCCCGCATCTGAACACCGGCCGACGACACATTGATCACCTGGCCGAAGCCGCGCTCCCGCATGCCGGGGATGAACTTCAAGATGAGCTGGACCGCGCCCAGGTAGTTCAGTTGCATCGTGCGCTGGTAGTCGTGGATCCGGTCATAAGACAACTCCAGCGAGCGCCGTATCGAACGGCCGGCGTTGTTGATCAGGATGTCGATGCGGCCGAGATCGGTCAATACCTGGTCGGCCATCGTCGCGATGGCATCCATGTCCGACAGGTCGCACGGGTACACGTGGGCGGTGCCTCCCGAGCCGCGGATCTCATCGGAGACCTGCTCGAGCTTCTCCCGGGTGCGGGCCACGAGCACCACCTCGCCGCCGGCGTCGGTGACTTTCTTCGCGGTCGCCGCCCCGATGCCGGAGGACCCGCCGGTGATGAGGATGGTCTTACCCTCCACAGCGTCCTCGAGGGTGCGACCCTGGACCGCGTCGACGAGGTTCTGCAGGTAGAACGGTCGGTATCGGCCCGCCGAGTTAGGCGTGTTGATCAGGTTGGACACCGCGGCGATCGGCCTTTCGACCCAGCCCGTGAGGTCACCCAGATTCATCGTTGCGCTCCCGCCGATGGTCGACACTGAACCCTCTGGAGATGATGATTGACCTGTTTGCGTGCGCGGTAAACGTCGGCCCGGGATTTGTCGGGGCGGTCCGCCGCTCTTCAGGCGTCGGCGATCTCGGCAAGGCCGTCGGTGATCACGAAATCCTCCCCACGTACGGTTTCGAACGCGTAGCACGTCGCTCCGTCGCCTGAGCCCGCTTTCCAGATGCGGGTCTCGAGTTCGTCACCCGGGAAGACCATCTTGGCGAACCGCACGGCGAACCGCCTCAGCCGGTGGACGTCGGAGCCGCAGACTTCGGTCAGCACGCCCCACGACGTCATCGCCATGGTGCACAGGCCGTGCGCGATGATGCCCGGCAGCCCGGCACTTTTCGCGATGTCCTCGTCGAGGTGGATCGGCATCCGGTCACCGGACGCCTTCGCATACCGGTACGTCTGGTCGTCGTCGACGTGCGCGGTCGCCTTGGCCAGCGGTGACTGCCTGTGCAAACGATCGTCGAACTTGTGACCCGGGCCGAGCTTGCCTGCCTTTTTGCCGGCATTGAATCCCCGAACGAAGAACGTCACAAACTGTTCGTTGACGAGATCGCCATCCTCGGTGCGGCATTCCAGCAGGATGGCGCACGGAGTGCCCTTCTCCAGGCCCGCGTACCCGATGATCTTGCCCCGCGACACCAGCTTGTCGCCGGGGTAGATCGGTCGATGGAAGTGAAAGTCCTGCTCGCCGTGGACGATTTGTGACACGAGCCGTGCCGGCAACACACCCGCCGCCGGAGTCGCGAGGGACGGGAACACCGGGACGATCGCGAAAACCGGTGGCGCGACGTCACCGCTGTGATGGGCGGTGATCGGATCGTTGGTGGCTTGGGCATATTCGGCGATCCGCTCGCGGCTGACCTCGAACCGTCCCTCGTCACCCCACCTGTCCAGGCCGCTGTCGTCGAAGGACAGTCCGTCGTCGTCCGGCCATCCCATCTCAGCTTCTCCGGTCAGCGCGCTGGTACGCGGTGACCACGGCAGCCCCACCCAACCCGATGTTGTGCTGCAGGGCGGCGGTGACGTTGTCGACCTGCCGCTTGTCGGCGGTACCGCGCAGCTGCCAGGTCAACTCCGCGCACTGCGCGAGACCGGTGGCCCCCAGCGGGTGGCCCTTGGAGATCAGCCCTCCGGACGGGTTGACCACCCACCGGCCGCCGTAGGTTGTTTCGTTGTCATCGATGAGCTTGGGCGCCTCACCCTCACCGCACAGGCCGAGCGCCTCGTACAACAGCAGCTCGTTGGCCGAGAAGCAGTCGTGCAACTCGATCACCTGGAAGTCCTCCGGCCCGAGCCCGGATCGACCGTAAACGCGTTGGGCCGCTTGAACATTCATGTGGTAGCCGATGAGACCTTTGGCGGAGCCGTCGAAGCTGTCGATGAAGTCGGTGGTCATCGCCTGACCGACGATCTCCACCGCCTGCCCGCCCAGGCCGTGCTTGTCGACGAACGCCTCGGAGGCGAGAATCGCCGCCGCGGAGCCGTCACTGGTGGGTGAGCACTGCAACTTGGTCAGCGGCGCATAGATCATCCGCGAGGCCAGGATGTCGTCAAGTGTGTAGGACTCCTGGAACTGCGCATAGGGGTTGTTGATCGAATGCTTGTGGTTCTTGTAGCCGATCTTCGCGAAATGCTCTGCGGTGCTGCCGTGTTGCCTCATGTGCTCGCGGCCGGCGGCCCCGAACATCCACGGCGCAGGCGGGAACGCCACTTCCGACACCTCCGCCATCGCCTTGATGTGCTTGTCCATCGGCTGTACGCGGTCGTCGTACGTCGACGCCAGGGACCCCGGTTTCATCTTCTCGAACCCCAGCGCGACGCAGCAGTCGGCCAGCCCGCCACGGATCGCCTGCGCAGCCAGGTACAGCGCGGTGGATCCGGTGGAGCAGTTGTTGTTGACGTTGACGATCGGGATCCCCGTCATGCCGAGCTCGTAGAGCGCGCGCTGGCCCGACGTCGATTCCCCGTAGACGTAGCCCACGTAGCCCTGCTCGACTTCGTTGTAGTCGATACCGGCATCGGCGAGCGCGTTTGTCCCGGCTTCGCGGGCCATGTCGGTGTAGTCCCAGCCCTCACGTCGCCCCGGCTTCTCGAACTTCGTCATTCCCACGCCGACGACATAGACCCTGTTCGGCACCCCGACCTCCTGAGGCTGGTTTTCGGTGGACCCGACAAACGTACTCGTTTGCACGTAACTTATCCACTGCCGAAGATCGGATCGACCAGCCGCCGCAGGTCCGCCGCAGCGCGCTCCCAGCGGTGGCGCGCGCGACGGGGGTCGCTGTCCACGAAGCTGGAGATCAGGATGCCCCGCAACGCGTCCATCGCCGTGTAGAGGAAGTCGATCATCGGCTTGTTGACGTCTTCGGGAACGAGCTGTCCGACGGCGGCGGTCAGGTTGCTGACCACGATCGACTCGAACTTGGCGACCTCACGGCGCAGGACCGGGTCGGTCCGCCCAGCCACCCAAAGCTCGACGGTGGCAATGAACATCGGGCCCTGATGGATTTCCCACAGTATCTCGAGCACGGTGCCGATGGGATCCTTGGCCGTCGTCAAGTCGCCGACCCTGCCGACGACCGCGGCCGCGCGCTTGGCGGCCAGGTGCTGCAGGGCGGCGATGACCAGTTCGCTCTTGGAACCGAAATGGTGGACCTGCGCGCCGCGGGTGACGCCGGCCATTTCGGCGACCCGCGGCGTCGTCGTCCCCGCGTAGCCGTGGCGCACCACGCACTCGATCGTCGCGTCCAGCAGTCGAGCACGAGTTTCGGCGCTGCGCTGCTCCTGAGTGCGCCTCGGCGGGATGGCGCGGGTTGGCGTGGCCATGATCGGCGATGATACCGACTGCATGGGGTTTTAGATACATATCGGACTGTACGTAACTGCGGCCGAACGCAGCCCGCAGAGCGCGCCCGTCCACCGGAACTGGAAGTCCCCGCGAAGCAGCGCCTGGCGTCTTCTGCGACGATGGTCCGCGGGCATGCGATCGCCGCGCGGCGCCGAAGTGTGGAGCGCGTATTCGTCGCTGTCGGATCGTCAAACACGCCAGTCGTTCCTGCGCACGTTGCGATCCGTCGTCGATTACCGCGGCCAAGCCGGCGCGCTTAACCGGCTCCAGTTGCGCGCCGAGCCGCCCGTGATGGCGATCTGGGGCGAGCAGGACGCATCGTCCCGGTCGACCACGCATACGCCGCGCACGCCATGCGCGCCGACAGCCGGCTGCACGTGCTTCCGCGTGTCGGTCACTTCCCACAGGTGGAGGCACCCACAGAGGTGGTGGAGCTGATCGAGGACT
>Ga0335081_10006862_pt1 | contig 18160 bp, 13 predicted proteins | sample Lox_Sample_35_FD_206713 | JGI IMG/M metagenome (GOLD analysis project Ga0335081, IMG submission 206713) | Soil microbial communities from Loxahatchee National Wildlife Refuge, Florida, United States - Lox_Sample_3.5 | ecosystem: Environmental > Terrestrial > Soil > Wetlands | place: USA... | reverse complement strand
GCAGCCGCTCCGGGGTGAGCCCGGCCTCCCGGCCCGAGGTCAGCCGCACTGGCTCGGCGAGCAGCCGTTCCGGGAGCCAGTCGTCGGCCGGGCGCCATCCTTCGCGCAGGTTGAAGACGCGCTTGGCGAGGACGATGCGCCGGGCCGTCCGGCGCAATTCGGGGCCGTCCACCTGCCAGCCGGTCACCGCCGACAGCAGCCCCGCCCATTCTGTGAATGGATCCGTGAACACGCCGCGGAGGAACTTGCACAAGATCAGCGAGTCCATGACGGCGGCCCGGTCCTCGGTCTCGACCGCCGCGGCCACGTGCGGCTGGCCGCCGTCCAGCCGGTCCAGTTCGCCGGACAGGTCCGCCTCGTACGCGCCGGACCGGTTGTGGTCGGCGCCGCGGGCGTTCACCGCCAGGCCGAGCGCCATGGCGTGCAGCGTCCGCGGCTCGTAGCCGGGCATCTCCAGCCCCTTGACGTGCGGCGCGAACGCGTCCGAGCCGCCGCCGACCCGCTGCGCCGCGCGCCGCGAGCCTTCGGCGAGCAGGTCGCCGAGCCCGTCCCCGGCGCCGATCTCGGTCAGCGCGCGGGTCAGGGCGGCCGCGTCGCCGAAGCGAAGCCAGGGCGCGTCGATCAGGCCGCGTTCGGCGCACTCCATGGCCCACGCGATCGTCCCGCCGGCCGAGATCGTGTCGAGCCCGAGGTCGTCGCAGAGCGCACTGGCGGCCAGCACGGCGTCGGGGTCGGACACCCCGCACATCGGGCCGAGCGCGAACACGTTCTCGTACTCCACCCGGGTGGTTCGGTCCTTGGTTTTGTAGATGTGCTCGCAGCCGATCGTGCAGGAGGCACAGCTGTGCCGCGCCACCTTCCGCAGTTTGGCCAGGTCTTCGGCGGCCAGGGCGGGCGCCTGGTCGAAGGTCGACGCCTGGAAGTTCCGGGTGGGCAGCGTGCTGATCGCGTTGAAGGCGAGCAGGTTGGCCAGCGTGCCGAGCTCGCGGTACTTCGCGGTGGCCGGGCCGAACGACCGGGCGCGCAGGTCCCGCGCCGCGGCCAGCACCGCGTCCGGGTCGGCCGGGGCCACCTTGGCCGCGGCGCGGACCGCGATGGCCTTGATCCGTTTGGCGCCCAGGACCGCGCCGAGCCCGCCGCGGCCGGCGTGCCGCCCGTCGTGGGAGATCGTGGCGTACCGGACGCCCCGCTCGCCGGCCGGGCCGATCGCCGCCACCCGCCAGCCCCGGCCCAGCCGCTCGCGCAGCCGGGCCGACGCCTGCGCCGCGGTCAGCCCGGACAGGTCCGCGGCGTCTTCGAAGCGCGCGCCGTCTTTGTCGATGAGCAGCGCGGAGGGTCTCGCGCGGGCCCCGCGGACGACGATCGCGTCGTAGCCGGTGAGCTTGCCGGCGATGGCGAAGTGGCTGGAGGCGAGCGCGTCGGTGAGCAGGCCGGTCAGCGGGGACTTGGCCACCACCGCGAACTTCGCGCTGGTGGTCAGCGGCGTGCCGACCAGCGGGGAGAACACGTAGGCCAGGGGCGCGGGCGGGCTCAGCGGGTCGACTCCCGGCGGGCCCAGGCGGTGCATGAGCCAGGCGCCGAGCCCGGCGCCGCCGATGTACGCGCGGAGCAGGTCGTCGGGAAGCTCGAGGGTCTGCGAGGTCCCGGCGCCGGCGTCGACGACGAGGGCCCGGCCGAAGTAGCCGCCAGCCGGCATCTCCGCTCAGCCTCCCGCGTCGGCCGACAGGAAGAAGACGGTGTCGCCCGCGGCCAGCGGCGTCTGGCCGTCCCTGGTGATCTGGTCCCCGTTGAGCGCCGCCGTGACGTGCCCGCCGCCGAAGTCGACCCCGGCGGCCGCGGCGGCTTCGGCCACGGTGGCCGCGTGCACCGCCTGGGGTCGGCTGTGGCCGTCCGGGCCGGAGGCCAGCACACCGAAGCGCTGGACGGTGATCAGGGGAGCGGGCTTGTCCCGGGCCGTTCGGTAGTCATCGGGCTCGTTGACGTTGACCACCGATTCCAGCGCGGGGTCGAGCGCGGCCAGCACGGGATCGGTTTTGAGGGCGGCCTCGTCCAGCCGGGATACCGCACACTGCTCGAACAGGAAAGCCGGCCGGAGGCGGTCGGCCTGGACGAGGCGTTCGGCCGTGGCGGCGAGTTTGGTGCGGTAGGCGGCGGCCAGCGGCTGCGGGTACCCGCGGGCCACCGGCAGCCCCACGTCGGCGCCCTCGTGCACCGCGCGCAGCACCCGCCGGACGAAGGCGGGGTGCAGGAACGGCATGTCGGTGGAGCTGACGAAGGCCACGTCGGCGCGGTCTATGAGGGCGGCCAGCCCGGCGGCCAGCCCCTGGACCGGCCCCTTGCCCTCCCGCGGGTCGTCCACCAGCTGGACGTCTTTCGGCAACGGCGGCAGCTCCTGGCCCTGGGCGCGGACCACCACGACAGGGCCGCCGGTGGCCCGGGCCAGAATGCCGACCGTGCGGCGCAGTAGCGTCGACCCGTGCCACTCCAGGGCCGCCTTGGGCCTGCCCATCCGTGACGACAGGCCGCCCGCCAGCACCACGCCCGCAGAACCCGGCATTCCCTCATGCTAGTCGCCGTGCTGGTTCCGCTCGGCGGTGCCGGCCCTGTGCCGTCTGTGCGCTAGGCATATATAGAACAGAGGGTGACTATTCATGAGGAGACAGCAACGCCTCCGATTCATGCATGAGGGGAATATATTCCGCTACTTGTTGACAGTCACTGCCGACCGGCATTTGAATATTGAATTGTAGCGCAATGCGAGCTTCTTGAGGGGTTGCTCACGCGCAGCGGGTGGAATGTTCTGGGGCAGATGACGGCGCGCGCCATTCGCAGGGCTATTCTTTGCCGATCCTCGGCTGAATTGGCCGCATGTCCTTTGCCGACGGTGCAACCCTGTTTCAAAGGACACTGAATCAGGCAGCGAGAGACACGCGAGGCAAAGAACGAATATGTCACGCGTCTGATCAGTACACGAGTAGTAAAGATTGCCGAAGCCGGCGCCGGAACCTACGACTACACGGGCATCACAATCAGTCTCAGCGGTGCGCCAAGGGAGAGCGGAAGTGCAGAACTCTAAAGCAAATGACGGTGCCCGCGGGAACGCTCCTTCGGCGGGTGACACTAGCTGGCCAGTCCAGCCGAAGCCGCCGTTCACCCCCACGGTCAGCTCCACCATGTGCGAAGACTACGTGGCCACCCACGATGTGCTCATCGGTGGCGCAGCTGCTCCGCTCGCTGTCTTTCACGATTACGGGAACGCCACCGAGACCCTGGCGATCTGCGCCGACAACTTCCTCTACCACGTGGCCCGCAACCTGGCCAACGAGTCGGGCTGGACGCTCGCGCCCGTGCACAACTCGAGCGCGGTGGATCAGGTTGCGGCCGGCACGAACGGCCTGGACAACGTGGTATATGCCTTCTTCACCGCCGGCGGTCAGCTGCGGCACGCCGCGCTGAACGCCGACGACTCGTGGACCGAATCCGGCACGATGCCGCTGTGCACCGGTCTTGCGGTCACCAACGTGCCAGATACGGGGGAACTGGTCGCCTACGGCGTGACCTCCGAAGGCAGCCTGCAGGTGGCCCGCTGGCAGGATGACGGCAGCTGGGCCTCCGCCACCTGGGCGTTCCCCGGCCCGCTGGACCCGGACGCGACGCTGCTGCAGATGATCGACGAGCACAACTGGGCGCTGGCCACCAAGGCGGGCACCGGACTCACCGTCTATACAGGTGCGGACGCGGCGGTCATGCCCGGCCCGATGCAGCTGTCCACGCCCGCCCCGGTGGCGCAGGTGCTGATCGGCTATGCGCACCAGAATTCCGTGCTGTTCCTGTTCACCGACACCACTGGCGCCCTGTACAGCAACGTGCACGTGACCGACGTGGTCGCGCAGATACCGAACATGAAGGTGTCGAAGGCCCGGGCCGGGACGGACCGGAACCAGCTGCTGCACTTCTACGGCACGGACGAGCAGGGCACGCTGTCGGTGCTGCACCAGACCGGCTGGGGCGCAACCGGGCCGACGTGGGCGCCGGGCATCCCGCTGGACGCGGGCCTGGCGCTGCCGGCCGCCAGCAACAACCCGCGCGACGTGGCTGCCATCTTCGCCGTCGGGCAGGACGGCGCCCTGCGCTTCCTGTCCCAGGATCCGGTGACATCAGCCTGGGTAGCAGCCCGCGCCCAGCGGCCCGATACGGCGCAGCCGTATCACATGACGACATACCGCATGCAGGTCAGCGTGGTCGACGCGAACGGGAACCCGGCGGCGGGCCTGCCGCTGACCCTGGCGGCCAGCACGGCGGCCAGCGTCGTGGTCTCTGGTGCCAGCCACCTGGTCAGCACGGTCGAGCACGCGGCACTGTCCACGGACGCACGGGGCACCGTGACGCTGGTGATGCCCGCGCTCAGCCTGCACGCACCATCGCTGACCCTGTCCGGCAACGGGCTGGCCCAGCCGGTGGTCATCACACCGGACGCCGGGGTGCATGCTTACCTGGCCGGCAGCGCCGGCCTGAACGGCAAGCCCGCGCTGACCTCGTCGAGCCTGGCCAGCACCCTGCAGACAGCGACCACCAGCGAAGGCAGCCCACTCGCCCCGGCCGCGGCGGGCAAGCCCGATCTGGCCGGCGCGGCGGCCAACGGCATCATGCACTCGTTCGGGGCCGTGGCCGGCAGTGTCCGCGCGGCCGAGCTGGCCGACGCCGGGATCGTGGGTTTCGCCCTGGACCTGAGCGACCTGTCCAAGCCAAGCTTCACCCCTTTCACCAGCCAGGCGGACCTGGAAGCGCACCGGGCGGGGGTGCGGGCCAGCAATCTCGGCTTGTCCTGGGACGACTTCGTGAACTGGGCCGAGGACGTCTGGCACGGCATCGAGCATGCCGCCAGCGCGGTCGTGCACTGGGTCGTGGATCTCGCGAACAAGACGGTGGATCTGCTGACCCAGATCGGTGACGAGATCGTCAATCTCGTCAACGTGGTGATCGACGGCATCCGCGAGGTCATCAGCATCGTGCAGAGCATCTGCAACCGCATCGCGGCGTTCATCGAGAAGGTCATCGACTGGCTGAAGGCGTTCTTCAGCTGGCGCGACATCTGGGACACCAAGCTGGCCCTCGAGGAGGCGCTGACGAATTCCGTGTCATTCCTCGGCACATTCGTGGACCAGCAGGCGGAGCCGCTGGTCAGCGGCTTTTTCACCGGGCTCGAGCAGTCGGTCATCGATGCCTTCAAGGCCATCCCGGCCAACGCCACGTTCGCTGACCCGGCCGGTGGCAGCTCGCTGACCCTGCCCGCCGGCCTGGGCCGCGCCGCCACCGCAGGCCCCGCGCCGGTCCTGCTCAGCGGCCCGCAGGGGTCGGTGAGTCCCGGCGACTTCACCGGCGATTCCAGCACAACTGGCTGCTCGACAAGCTGACCACCTATTTCGGCGGCGGCCCTACGCTGACCACGACCGTCGATCTCAGCGGCCCGCTGGGCGATCTCACCTCGGCTTTCGGCGATTTCGGCCAGCAGTTCGTCGACAGCCTGGGCGATCTCGTCACCACCGTATGGAACGCTCTTACCGACCCGCAGGGCCTGTCCGCAACTCCGCTGCACACCGTCCTCGATCCGCTCGAGCAGGTGATCCTGGCCATGCTGCGCTTCGCCGACCGGGTGATCGAGGCGCTGCTGAAGCTGGTCAAGGCCGCGCTGACCGGGCTGGAGCAGTTCATCGAAACTCCCCTGGATGAACTGCCCGTCATCGGCCCGCTCATCGGGGTGATCGAGTCGATACTGGGCATCGACCCGTCGCAGGTCACTATCACCGGCGTGTTCTGCCTGGTCGCCGCCATCCCGGTCACTCTGGCCTACAAGCTCACCACGGTTCGGACGCGAGTCTCTTCCCCGGCGGCAAGCTGCCGACCGCCGCCAGCGCCCCGGCCGGGCTGGGCGACGCGGCCGATGCCTGCAAGTACTGCGCGGTCGGCGCAACCGCCCTTTGGGCGTTGTTCGACAGTGTCCTCGACCTGGTTCCGGACGCCGGCAACATGGTGTTCAGCATCATCGACATCGTCTTCCCGACGCTGATCCAGGTGCTCACCTGGCCGTCGGGGGTACCGTTCACTCCCATCCCGGACGAAAAGCCGCTGGACAAGGCCAATCTGACCAACTGGAGTGCCAGCTGGGCGCCGATCCTCATCGACCTGGCCATGCTCGTCGCTCCCCAGCTGCCGTTCGCCCCGGGCGCACAGTCATCGATCGCCCGCTACGTGGACCCCTGGGGCAAGGTCCTGCTGACCGGGACGGGGGCACTCAACCTGGCCGCCGGACTGGCCGCCATCGGGATTGACCACAGCGACGCCGGCACGGTCGCGGCCAACATTCTCGGGCCGCTGCCCAACGCCAGCCAGGTGCTGCGGATCGACGGCGTGGTGGAGGCCAGCGAAGGAGTCTCGGCCGCGCTGAAGGTGTTCCTCGACTTCTTCACCGGCACCGGCTGCGCAGTGGCGATGGCGGCCAGCTGATCTGCCGGGCGCGTACCGCCGCGACACCCGCCATCTCCAGGAAAGGTCGTGCCATGCCCACCGATGATCGGCCCGCAGCGGCTCACGGCAGCGTGAGGCCGGAAGATCTGCCCGCGGGCGCCGCGGAACCGCGCACGACGACCTTGGCGTCGTCCGGCCCGCTCCAGCCCGCCGACCTGATCGCGTTCCTGCAGCGCACGCAGCTGTCCTGTACGCAGAGCTACGATGTGGTCAGCATCGTGGCCGCGGACCGGGTGAACGAGCTGTTCGGCCAGGAGTATGTCGCCCGGGTGGCCGCGGGCGAGGCGTTCGCGCCGGTAAATGGCCAGGTGTCGATCGGCGGGAACCAGTGACAACGAGGTCACTACGGTCCTGTCCACCCAGCACGTGCAGCCGGGCAGCGGCTTCGCGCTGACCGGCACCGTGCCGCTGGCCGACGTCCAGGGCCAGGCCGACCCGAACACGCATGAGGTGCGCCTCGACATCACGAACGCCTCCGACTTTGCCGCCCACATGAACATCCCGGGGGCGGCCGCGCGCACGGCGCTGGGCCAGTACTTCCTCGGCCTGATGCAACAGCAGGCCGGCTCGTGGGCCTACGTTCTCGGATCGCTGAATTACTCCGCCGACCCGTCCATGAAGCTGGTTCCCACCTCCTTCGAAATCGCCACCCAGGTGGACTCGGCCGACCCGGCCGACATCGGCCGGGACATGCTGTTCATCACCACCGCCTACGGCACCGCCCCCCCAGGCCGGCCTGCGGCGATGCAACTCCCGAACATGGTCCCGGCCGGGTCGACGACCACCTTGATCGTCGCTAACCGGGTGCTGCTCGGCGGCCTGGTGCTGGACGCGATCCAGGCGAGACTGGCGTCGTTCGGCGGAACCACCGTGGCCAAGCCCGTGGACCCGACCATTCCCGGATCGCTGTATACGGTGACGACTGAGGGAGGCTCCGTCGATCTCGGCCAAGTCAAATGCGGTCCGGGGTCGTGGGGCCTTTACGTCTATTATTCCGGCTACTCCACCGGCCAGGGCACCGGCCTGCCCGTCACCCAGACTGATGTGACCGTTCCGCTGGGCGGCATAACTGTGGCCATTGACAGCGGCGTCCTGACCACCAACACGAATATACCGTGGACCCAGCAATGGGCGTGTGGGTACGAAAACGGAAAGTACACCAACGCAATCTCCGGCACGGTGCGTATGACCCTAAGCATGACCGGACAGCAATCTGTGACCGTGGACGCCTCCGGTACCGTTCATTTCGGCAGCCCGCCGCCGGTGGGCGTCTCGTTCACGCCGGACACGAGCTTCTGGCAAGGTAGTTCCGCCAACTCGACCGCCGCCGTCATCCAGCAAAGCGTGCAACCGCAACTGCAGCCGATCCTGTCGATCCAGCTGCCGGAGGTGCAGACCTTCGCGGTGAACAACCTGCTCTTCCCGTCCGACCACAATCTGACCTTCGCCAGCGCTTACCTCCCCGGTGACCTGGTCACTTTTGGTGACCTGGAGACGTCGGCCCTGACCGTGGCACCGCTGTACGCCACCCTCGCTCCAGACCGGACCTGCCGGTTCTCCGCCAGCGGGGCTGGCGGCTCCGCGGTGCACTGGACCGTCGGTCTCGACGGCGCGGGCTCCATCGGCCCCGACGGCACCTACCAGGCGCCCGATGTCATCACCGCCACCACGCACGACGTGGTGACCGTGTGGGCGATGGTGGGCGGCAGCCGCCAGACCGCCAGCGCCGTCGTCACGCTCGTGCCCGCCGGGCTCAGCGTCAGCCCCGACTACGTGGTCATGGCACCGGGCGCCACGGCCCAGCAGTTCGTCGCGTCAGCGGCGGGCCAGGCCGCGACGGATATCCAGTGGACCCTGATCGGGCCGTCCGGTGCAGGCACTCTAGCCGACGACGGGGCCTGCACGCCGCCGGCCCAGCTGAGCGCCATGAAGGCGGTAACGGTGCAGGCAACCCGGAGCTCGGATGGCACGACCGCCGACGCCCTGATCATCCTCACGCCTTACCCACCCGAAGGCGTGCAGGTCAAACCCCCAGCGCTCGCGAGCCCGCTACCCGCCGGGCAAAGCTGCCAGTTCGCCGCCACCGGCGCCGGCGGTGCCGCCCTCGGGAATGTCGACTGGTCGGTGCAGCCCGCGATCGGGACGATCACGGGCAGCGGGCTCTACACCGCTCCGGCCACTGTCACGGCCCCCACCACGGTCGCCGTCGTCGCGACCGTATTGGCCCCGTATGTCTTCGGGATCGCGACACTGCAGATCGTGCCGGCTGCGCCTCCGGCCGGCCCGGATCGAACCCGGCCCACGTAACGTACCCCTGCGGTCAGGGATCGGGTTCCGGGACGTAGTGGCGGCTCTGGTCGGCGGGATCGACCCAGACCCGCATGATGGTCCGGCTCGCCGGGTCGCGGAACCGCTCGTCGGTCGGGATCCACCCGGCGGCCGGGCGGTCGGCGTGGGCGTGCCCGCGCCGCCGCCTGCCGCGCCGCGGCACGCTGCTTCCCGGCGCCGTGACGCCCGGCAGGTCGGCCACTGCCGCGGCCGCCTCGTCCAGGTAGGTGGCGCTCAGCACCAGCCCCACCCGGTGGTCCAGCTCGTCCAGGCTGAACAGGCCGACCGCGTAGTGCTCGCGCAGCAGCGCGACCAGCCGCTCGCGGTCGGCGTCGGAAGCGAGCGGCCTGGCGCCGGGCACGGCTACCCGGCGGGCCGGACGACGACCGCGGTCCCGTAGGCCACGATCTCCGTCAGCTGCTGGCTGATCTCGGACGAGTCGAACCGCATCGCGACGATGGCGTTCGCGCCGAGCAGCCGGGCGTTCTCGACCATGCGGTCGATGGCGTGCCGGCGGCTGTCCTCGAGCAGCCGGGTGTACTGCGGCACCTCGCCCTGGCGCAGCGAGGTGAGCCCGGCGCCGAACGACTTGGCAAAGCCCATGCTGCGTACCACGAGGCCGAAGGCGAGCCCCAGGTCCTTCTCGATGGCCATGCCCGGCAGCCCGAGGCCGGTGGTAATGGGAAACGTCGCCGATGGGACGCCCCCTGGGGTTGACTCTGACATGACGGCATCATACGGAAGGAGCATGCCGATGCGACTGGCCGTCTGCGCCGAGATGGTATTTCTCGACCTGCCCATCACCGAACGGGTTCAGCGGATCGCCGAGGCCGGCTTCGACGCCGAGATCTGGGACTGGACCCGCCACGACGTCGAAGCGCTGGCCGCGACCGGTGCGATGTTCTCGTCCATGACCGGCTACGTGCGGGGCAACTTCGGCGACGGTGCTGACGAACTGGTCCGGAGCGCGCGGGAGTCCATCGCGGTGGCCGAGACGCTCGACTGTCCCCGGCTGAACCTGCACGGTACCGGCCTGGACGGCAAAGGCCTGCCGGTGGTGCCGGGGGAAGAGATGCCGGGACCGCTGTGGATCTCGGCCGCGCGGACCCTGACCCGCCTCGGCGATATGGCCGAACGGGCCGGGGTCACGTTCTGCCTGGAGAATCTCAACACCGCCGTGGACCACCCCGGAGTCCCGTTCGCCCGGGCTACCGACACGATCGCCCTGGTCGAGGCGGTCGGCCACCCTCGGGTCCGGCTGATGCTCGACCTGTACCACGCGCAGGTCGGCGAGGGGAACCTGATCGAACTGGTCCGGCGGGCCGGGCCGCTGATCGGTGAGATCCAGGTCGCCGACGTGCCCGGCCGCTGCGAGCCGGGCACCGGCGAGATCAACTACCCGGCCATCGCCGCCGCCCTGGACGGGATGGGCTACGACGGCACCGTCGGCCTGGAAGCCTGGGCCGCTGACGGCGACAGCGAACGCGCGCTGGACCGGTTCCGGACCGCGTTCACCGTCTAATGGACAAGCACGAGCTCAAGACGCGGTGCCTGGGGCTGCCGGGGGCCAGCGAGGAGTTCCCGTTCGGGGACGAGGTATCGGTGTTCAAGGTCGGCGGGAAGATGTTCGCGCTGTGCCACCTGGACGCCGAGCCGCCGCTGCAGCTGAGCGTCAAGTGCGATCCTGAGCTCGCGGCCCAGCTACGTTCGGCCTATCCGGCGATCAGGCCCGGATATCACCTGAACAAGCGGCACTGGAACACCATCACCCTGGACGGCTCGCTGCCGGACGAGATGGTGACCGACCTGCTCGGCGACTCCTATGAGCTGGTGGTCGCGTCGCTGCCGAAGGCGCGCAGGCCTTGACCGGGTTCCGGTGATGTCAGGTGGTGCGCGGGGAGGCCAGGACGCAGTGAGTGCCGCTGTAGATGGTGGGCATGCACTTGTTGCAGTGGATGCACGGTAAGGGCAACCCGTTCGGCCGTCACCATCGCGTGCGAGACTGCGCTCATGGAAGATGTCGCCGCCCGCACGCTGGGCCGAGTCGCCGCGAACGGTATCGAGCTGGCGTATGAGACGTTCGGGGAGGCGGGCGCGCCACCGGTCGTGCTGATCATGGGCCTGGCGACGCAGATGATCGCCTGGCCGGACGAGCTGTGCGAGGGCCTGGCCCGGCACGGTCTGTTCGTCGTCCGGTTCGACAACCGGGACGTTGGTGAATCGACCCACCTGCGGGACCTGCCGCCGCCGCGGCTGGCCGACATCGTGGTGCGGCGCAGGCCGCCGCCGTACTCGATCGGCGATATGGCCGCGGACGTGGCCGGGCTCATCGATGGCCTGGGCCTGGGTGCGGTGCATCTGGTCGGGGCGTCAATGGGCGGGTTCATCGCGCAGACCTTCGCGCTGGAGCACCCAGCCCGGGTTCGCACCCTCACGCTGATAATGACCTCCACCGGATCCCGCCGGGTGGGGCAGCCCAAACCCCGGGTCTACGCCCGGCTGCTGCGCCGGCGCGGGGCCGACGGCCGCCCCGCGGCCGTGGCCGCCGCCGTGGAGACGTTCCGGCTCATCGGCTCGCACGGCTTCGCGTTCGACGAGCAGTACGTGCGTGAGGTAGCCGGCCGCAGCTGGGACCGCGGATACGACCCGGACGGCTTCCGGCGGCAGCTCGCGGCGAGCGCGAGCCAGCCGAACCGCACGGCCGATCTCCGCCGCATCACCGTCCCGGCACTGGTCATACACGGGCTGCATGACCCGCTGGTCGCGCCGAGCGGCGGCCTGGCGATCGCCAGAGCCATCCCGGGCTCCCGCTTCGTCGGGTTCTCCGGCATGGGGCATGACCTGCCCCGGGCGCTGTGGCCGGAGTTCGTCAACCAGATCGCGGCGCTGGCCGCGCCGGGCGAACAGCGCAGGCACCAGGCGACGGACTGAGAATGGGCACCGGCGGCGGGCGTCACGAGCTCCGGTGGCGCTGGCCGATCGACAGGTAGATGACGGGCAGCACGAACAGGTTCAGCAGGGTTGAGGTGGCCAGCCCGCCGAGGATCACGATCGCCATCGGGTACTCGATCTCCTGGCCGGGCCGGTTACCGTAGAGCACCAGCGGGACCAGTGCGAGCGCGGTGGCCAGCGCGGTCATCATGATCGGGGAGAGCCGCTCGCTGGCGCCGCGGATCACCAGCTGAGGCCCGAACGGCACGCCTTCGGCCTCCTCCAGGTGACGGAAGTGGCTGATCAGCAGGATGCCGTTGCGGGCGGCGATGCCGAGCACGGTGAAGAAGCCGACCAGCGCGCCGAGGGTGATCGTGCCCAGCCCGCCCCACGCGGCGAGCACCCCGCCGATCAGCGCCGCGGGCAGGGTCAGGAACAACAGGAAAGACAGCCGCCAGCTGCCGAACGCGGCTTGCAGCAGCAGCAGGATGATCAGCGCGGCGGCCAGCCCCTCGATCAGCAGCCGCCGCTGCGCGGCGGCGCGCTCGGTCGCCTCGCCGAGCAGTGCGTACCGGTAGCCCTGGGGGAACGAGAACTTCGCCAGCGCCGATTTGACCGCGCCGGTGACCGAGCTCAGGCTGCGACCGCTCACGTTGGCGTCCACTTCGGTGTAGCGTTCGCTGTCCTCCCGCAGGATCTGGCTGGGGCTGGGCCTTACGGTGATCGACGCGACCTGACCGAGCGCGACGTGGCCACCGCTCGGGGTGTCGATCTGCAGCTGGCGAAGGTTGGCCAGGTTCTGCCGCGCGCTGGGCGTGCTCCACGCGGTGACCAGGGTCAGCACCCCGCCGGAGGAGATCTCCGACATCGGCTCGCTGGCCATCATGATCGCGGCTGCCCGCCGGATCACGCCGGGCGTCAGCCCGTAGCGGCGGGCGGCGGCCAGGTTGACCTGGACGGCGACCTGGGGAACGTAGTTGAGTGCGGCCGGGTGGACGTCGGTCAGCCCGGGCACCCGGGCCAGCACCGCGGCGAGCTGGTTGCCCAGCGCGCCGAGCTCGCTCAGGCCGGTGCCGTAGACCCGGACGACGATATCGTCGGTGGTGCCGTTGGTCAGCACCTCGTCGATCCGCTCGTGCAGGTAGGTCTGGACATCGCTGAAGGCGCCCGGGTGGGACGACGCGGCCGCCCGGATCTCATCCAGGACCTTCGGGTAGTCCGCGCCAGGTGACAGGCTGAGCCAGCTTTCCGAGAAGTTCACCCCGTTGATCTCCTCGCCCAGCGGGGCGGTGCCGATGTGGCTGCCCACGTCGGCCACGCCGGGGATCGCGAGCAGCTGGCGCTGCAGCATGGCCACCTGGCGGTCCATGTCCGGCAGCGAGGTGTCCGGCTTGGTGACGAAGTGCACCAGGAAGTCCGGCTCTTTGAAGTCGGGGAACAGGTCCTGCCCGATCCGCGGGTAGACGGCGACCGCCGCGGCGATCGCGACCACGACGGTCACGAACGCCCACCACGGCGTGCGCAGCGCCGGCCGCAGCGCCCGGACGTAGCCGCCCTTGAGCACCCGCATCAGCGGCGGATCGCGTGGCGCCAGCCGCGCGTTGCCCAGCAGGATCAGGCCGAGCGCGGGGGTGACGGTCAGCGCGACCAGCATCGAGGCGAGCACGGCCAGCCCGTAGGCCAGCGCGAGCGGCTCGAAGAACGCGCCGGTCAGGCCGCCGACCAGCATGACCGGGACCACCGCGACGATGTTGATCAAGGTGGCGTAGAAAATTGCCACCCGCACCTCGAGGGAGGCGGCCAGCACCAGCTGCAGCGGGCCTGCCGGCCTGCCCTCGGCACGCCAGCCGCGCAGCCGCCTGACGATGTTCTCCATGTCGATGATGGCATCGTCCACGACCACCCCGACCGCGACCGCGAACCCGGCCAGCACCATCGTGTTGATCGTCGACCCGGTCAGGTCCAGCACGATGGCCGCGGTGGCCAGCGACAGAGGGATGGCGAGCAGGCTGATCAACGCGGCCCGCCACTGGAACAAGAAGGCCAGCAGCACGAACGCGACCAGGATGCAGCCGAGGATCACCGACAGGCTGAGGTTGTGGATCGCGGTCTCGATAAACGCGGCCTGCCGGAAGATGGCCGTGTCCACGTGGATGCCGTGCAGGCCGGGCGCCAGGGTGGCCAGGGCCTGCTCGACGCCCCTGGTGACCTGCAGCGTGTTCGCGCCGGGGAACTTCTCCACCACCATCATCAGGCCGCGGCCGCCGTCCACCACCGCGTCCCCGGTGGGCACCGGATAGCCCCAGGTCACGGTGGCCACCTGGCCGATCGTGATCAGCTTGCCGTTGCCGGTCTCCAGCGGCACCTGAGCCACCTGCGCCGGGGTCTTGATGGGCTGGATATCGGCCACGTCGAGCCGCTGCTCCGGCGTCTCGGTGAAGCCGAGCGAGCCGACCGCCGCGCCGCTGGTGTATTTGACTTCGGTGGTGTCCACCGCGTCGGCGGCGGTGGACATCAGCTCGTCCAGCGTGACCTGGTGCGCCCGCATCCGTGCCGGATCGCCCTCGACCAGGATCTGCCGCGGGGGCTGCCCCCAGATCGCCGCGTTAGCGACGCCGGACACGCTCATCACCCTGGGCCTGATGACCCACTGCGCGATCGCGGACAGTTCGGCGGGCGAGATCGTGTCAGAGGTGAAGCCGATCTGCATGAACCGGCTGGTCGCGGACACGATCGGGTACATCTGCGGCGGATCGCACCAGGTCGGCAGCGCGGGCGCGGTGGTCTGCAGCCGCTCCTGGACCAGCTGGCGGGCATGCAGCAGGTTCGTGCCGGACCGGAAGTACAGGTAGATCGCCGACAACTGCGGCTCGGAGTAGGAATCGACGTCACTGACGCCGGGCACCCCCTGCAGCGCGGCCTCGAGCGGGACCGTGGTCAGCGACTCGACATCCCCCGGCGACAGGCCCAGGCAGGCCGTCTGGATTTCCACCGAGACCGGTGCGAATTCGGGGAACACGTCCAGCTTCTCGTGCCCGAGCACTTGCACGCCGACGAACAGCAGCCCCACGGCCAAGGCCGCCACCAGGTACCGGAGCCGCAGGCTCCAGCCGACTATCCAGCGCATCGCCCCGCGGTCGCCTTGCTCATGTCTCCACTCCGACGCCGTCCTGTACGCCGAGCAGTTCCTCGCCGCCGACCGTGACCACGGCCGTGCCTGGCGTGAGCCCGGTCAGGAAGACCCGGCTGCCCTGCATGCTCGTGACGCTGACGGTTGCCAGCGTGTAGGTGAGTGGCCCGGTGACCGTGTACACGACGCTGGCGCCGTTGGGCTGGTAGAGCAGGGCGGAGTACGGGACCACGGTCCGGCCTCCGCTCGCGGCCGTGGCCGCGGCGCTCTGGACGCCGACCCGCTGCGCGCCCAGCGGGGTCAGCACCACGCTGAGCGCACCATGCGGTCCCGTATGGGTCATCCGGGCCGTCGCCGGCTCGCCCGGGGCGGAAGTGGCGCCGCATCCGGTCAGCGCGGCCAGCACCGCCGCCGCGGCGATGACCGCCCACGCGGCGGAGCGGATGACACGGTGCATGAGCGCCCCCTCTCCTAGGGAGCCGGATGTTCCGGCTCTGCGGCCGACCTAGGCGTCCCCGGGACGTCGGGCGCTTGCCGCGGGAACGGCACGGTGTGAGCCACCGCCAGGTCCTCGTCTGTTCCGGCATCGGAGTCCGGCGCCTGGCCCAACCGCAGGCAGGCCACCGGGAGTACGAGCGTGTTCAGCAGCGTCGCCACGACCAGGCCCATCAGGATCACCGCCCCGGCCGTGCTCAGCAGTTCGATGCCGGCCACGTCGCCCATCACGATGAACGGCAGCAGCGCCACCGCGGCTGCCGCCGCGGCCACCACGACCGGGCCGCTGGCGTCGGCGGCCACGTCCACCAGCGCATCGGTGGTCCGCGGCCCGTGCTGCGCTGGGGAACCGCGGCTGAGCGCCGCGGTAACCCGGAACGCCTGCTGAAGCGCGATGGCGAGGACCCCGAGCAGCCCGGCCATGGCGGCGAGAGAGTCCTGCATGCCGAGCGCGAGCGCGGTGAGGATTCCGGCGGCGACCGGGACCGGCAGGGCGGCCAGGACCAGCAGCGCCAGCCGCCAGCTGCCGGTGGCGGCCTGGACGAGCAGCAGGATGACGAGCAGCACCGCGATCAGGTAGCCGGCCAGCCGCACCGCGGAGATCCCCGGGCTCGCGGGCTGGCCCATCACCACGGCGGAGTACCCGAGCGGGAACGTGGCCCGGCCCAGCCCGTTGGCCATGGCCGTCATGGCCGAGCCCAGGCTGCCGCCGGACAGCCGGGCGGTCACGTCCACATACGGCGACATCTCGTCGTGCGTGATGTCTTCCGGCTCGGTCGCGACGCTGACCTTGGCCAGCGAACCCAGCCGGGCGTGCCCGCCGTTCACCGTGTCGAGCAGCAGGTTGCTCACGCTGCTCAGGTTGCTGCGAACCGCGGGCGTGCCCAGCACGACCACGTCGAACACCTTCTGCTGCTCGAAGACGTTGCCCACGGTCAGGCCGGACAGCAGCGTGGCGGCCTCGCGCCGGATGTCTCCCGGCTTGACGCCGTTCCGGGTCGCGGCGGCCAGGTTGACCGCGATGCTCAGCGTCGGCTGCCCGGCCGGCAACTGCATCTGCGGCGGTCCCAGCCCGCCGATCTGTGTCATCGCCGCCTCGACCTGGCGGCCCAGCCGGGCCAGCTCGCCGTAGTCGGCCCCGTAGAGCCGGACGGTGACGGCGCTGGGCGCCGCGGCCAGCACGCCGCCCATGCTGTCGGACTCGTAGGTGCTGACCGTGCCGGCCACCCCGGGCATGTCGTCGGCGATCGCCCGCACCTGGCTGACCGCGCTGTCGTAGGCGGCGCCGGGCTTGATCGTGACCCAGATCTCGGCCGAGTTGGTGCTGACGATCTGGTCGGAGGAGACCGCCCGGCCCACGGTGGCGGCCACGTCGCCCACCGCGGGCAGCGCGGCCAGTTCCCGCGACGTCCGCGCGGCCAGCCGGTCGAGTTCGGGCAAGGACATGCCGAGCGCGCCGGTCCAGTGGATGACCAGGTTGCGGTCCTGGAACTGCGGCGTCCCGGGGTGCATGCCCGGCAGCACCGCCAGGGTACCGAGCCCGGCCAGGCCCAGCGCGGCCAGAACCCAGCGCGGCAGCCGCAGCGTCCGCCGCAGCGCCGCCCGGTAGACCCGGCCCGGCCCGGTCAGGGCCCGGCCAGACGCCAGGCGGCTCCAGCCCCGGCCCGGGCCGGGACTGCGGTCCCCGCCGAGCAGCACGGCGGCCAGGGCAGGCGTGACGGTCAGCGCGACCAGCATCGAGGCCACCACCGTGAACACGAACGCCAGCACCATCGGTCGCAGGAACGCGCCGGTCGGCCCGGAGATGAAGGCCACCGGGGCGACCGCGACCAGCACCGCCAGCGTCGCGGCGCACAGCGGGCCGCGCAGCTCGCCGCAGGCCGCGACGGCCAGCTCGGCGCCGGATGGCCGGCTGCCGTTCTGGGGACCGGACCGCAGGCGGGTCATCAGGCGGTGCGCTGTCCCCGCGCTGTCGGCGGTCACGACCGCGAGGGCCAGCAGCAGGCCGAGTGTGACCAGCGCGTTGAACGTGTATCCGAGCAGGTACAGAGCCACGGTGCCGGCCAGCAGCGACATGCCCGTGGTGATCAGCGCGATCGCGGCCAGCCGCAGGCTCAGCAGCAGCGCGGTCAGTGCCAGCCCGGCGAGGATGGCCGCGGCGATTAGCGCCACGGCGAGGTTGTGCCATGCGCTGGCGATATAGCTGGCGGGCCGGAACAGCGAGGTGTCCACCTGGACCCCGGACAGGCTGGGACGCAGCTGGGCCAGCGCCTGATCCAGGCCGTCGGTCACCGCCGACACGCTGGCCGACGGCAGTTTCTGCACCACGAGCACGAGCCCGGGCTGGCCACGCACCAGGGCGTCGCCGATCAGCGGCTGGTGGCCGACCACGATGTCGGTGACGCTGCCGAGCGGGACCGGACGCGGGCCGGTGGTCTCGGCCACCGGGACCTGCCCCAGGTTGGCCGGGGAGTCGAACGGCAGCACGGGCTGGATCGTGATCCGCTGGTTCGGGCCCTCCAGGAAGCCGCCGGTGCCTGGCGTGGACCCCTCCAGGTAACTCAGCGGCGAGACCAGCTGCGCGTTCCCCGCGGTCTCGATGATCTGCGCCAGCGTGATGTGACGGGCGGCCAGCCGGGCCGGGTCGACCAGCACCTGGAGCTGGCGGTCCGCCTCGCCGAAGGTGGACACGTCGGCGACGCCGGGCACGCCGAGCAACCGCGGCACGATCGTCCACCGGGCCAGCACGGA